>Ga0172370_10006981_pt1 | contig 13979 bp, 13 predicted proteins | sample LakKiv5m_FD_114538 | JGI IMG/M metagenome (GOLD analysis project Ga0172370, IMG submission 114538) | Freshwater microbial communities from Kabuno Bay, South-Kivu, Congo - kab_022012_11.5m | ecosystem: Environmental > Aquatic > Freshwater > Lake | place: Democratic Republic of the Congo...
GACTTACATTTATTGGTTACTCACCTTTTCAAGAGTTAAATCAAAACATGACTTACGAAAGCTATGGGATAGATTAAAAAACAAAATTTTTCGATTTTAGACCCAAGAATTGACACTTAAACTAATTTCATCGTAAGGTTATTTATAAAATAAATCAATGGACTATAAACGACAAAAACGTTTTTTAGGCAGTCAAACCGCTCTTTTATTAGTTTAAACCAACTCTATAGATTTTATTTCTAATAAGAACGTAGGCGTTGCCGCCGTAAACGACGAAGTCGCCGGCTTTGCCAAAGACAGAAGAGTTAATTTCTTTTTCATAAGCGCCGCTTTTCCCCAAAACGTACAAACTGCTTTTTCCCTTATCCAAAACATAAACCTTATCGAGATCCTTGTCGGTATAGATTTTATCCAAAACAAACTCGTTATTGGGATAACTCGTTTTAAATTCGTCTCTGACGCCTGAGGTATATTTAACAATCCGATCATTGAAACCTATATAAAGGGCGGAGTCGATTGCTAAAGAATTGGCGTCCTGCAGACTCACCCCTTCTTCGGGTTTAAAGTAGGAACTTTTTTTCAAAAAAGCATTATCACCTGACAAGTATTTATATATTTCATCTTTACCCTTATCCAATAAATATATATTTCCGTTATATAAAATTAAGGCTTCAGGCTTGTTCCAATCACTGTCATTATCGATTACTTTTTTTGGTTTATCGCCCTCAATTTGAAAAATTCCCTTACCGTCAACGAAAAAATATGTTTTATCTTCATAAATACCGATTAAACGACTATCGCCGATAACCGGGTCGGTATTTTTATCCAATGATTTTTTATCCAAAGAAAGCGCATAAAGTGTTTTTTGGCGTTTATCGAGAATGACCAATTTATCCGCATATAATGCCAATTGGGAACCTTGGGCATTTTTGTTGTCAATGGTCAAATCATAAAACTCTTCGTATTTTTTTTCCTCTCTCTTCAAAATCTTGCCTTCCTGCCGGCTTATCAACGTTTGAATTTCTTTCAGCGATTCTGCGTATTTCTTTCCGTCGATCGCCGCTTTCAATGTCTCAAATTCTGTTTTGGCATCGGCAATCGAATTTAAAGCCTGACTTAAGTTTAGAAACGCCGCCTCATCCGCCTGATTCAGTTTTTGGGTGATGATGCTTTTCGCCTTTTCGATTTTTTCGCTTTGTTCAAGCTGCTGACGTCTCTGGTACCCCAAACCAACGCTCCAGATGAATATAGCCAAAATAATCCCGACCAGCAATAAAGTAATCAGCTTTTTTTTGTTTTGTACCGGCCGGCTGACCAAACCGACTAACGGAATCGTGGCCGGTTTATCAAGCGGCGCCATTACCGCAAAAATGGCGATCGCGCCTTCATCGTTTTGCGCCTTCAGTCGCGGCGTCAACTCACCAAGTATATCTGCCGGTAAAGATTGTTTCATGGCGTTTTTCAAGACATTTTCGCCGCCGACAAGTTCAATAAACCTGCTTGTCGTAAAAATAAAAGCATCGCGCGGATCAACGTAACCGGAAGCACTGCGGGCCCCGTCTATGAGGCACGTAAATTGATTACGGCGGCGGATATAAACTTTTCCCTGATTGATTGTTTTAAGATAAAAAATATTTTCTTTTAAATAACCGGCGGCCAAAGAAAAACCGACCGTCAGATCGACTTCCCGAATTTTATTATCGATAAGCATTTCCAAATCCGCAAGTTTTCCGACACCGTTGTCGGCAATTGCCTGTTTCAAATGTTGGAGGAATTCTTTTCCCTTTTCATAAACGCCCGCGCCTTCCAAAGTAAAAACAAGGAATAAATTATCCTCCGCAAGAGAACCGGTAAAAGCATCGACCATGTCATGGCCTTCGTAAATTGAGAACACAGTCTTTAGCATATTAAAAAACTAAAATGGAAAATGAAAATACCAGCAAAATAACACCGAATACCAATTGCAGTACCGAAAATAATATGACGAAAACGGGGCTCGATATGGTACCGGCTTCTTCGATATGGATCGTTTTAAGCATGATTTGCGTTTGTCTGAAAACGACTAACGAATAGACCAAATACATGATGGAAAAAACCAGTGAAAAAATCTTAAAAAACAGCACTGTGAGCTGCTGTCCGTTGACGCCGGTCAAAAAATTAATATCCGTCATGTATTGACTTGAAAATTATTAATCAAATCGTTAATTATCCTCACCACCGTAGACGGATGGGGAATTTTAAGGAATTCTATATTCGCCTCGGTCCCCGCCGTTTGAATGAAAACATTGCCGTAATCGATGAAAGAGGCCAAAAATCCGCCCGACTTATTGGTAAGGTCTTCTATTTTTCCCAGGGTTGTTTCGGTAGTTTCCCGATAGATAACACTGCCGAAATCCATATCGATCACCCTTTCGTTCGTCACTATCCCGACGTTGAAAAACCAGCTTAAAAAATTGAACCAGACATAGGCAAATATCAAAGCCAAACCAAAGAGGTTCAAAAAAAGGATCTGTACGGAACTTAAAATCGTCGGCAAAAACTGATTGATGATCATAATCAAAAAGAAAAATAACACGGCATTGATTATCCAGGGTATTTGGGTAATCGGGTGAGCGCGCAACACCAGATAAACTTTTTCACCCTGTCTTTGACTTTCGAAACTGACCTTCGGGAGGACAACAAACGAGTTGAAAGAATCATGCTTGGGCTTCAGCGTGCTTAAAATGCCGGTTTTTGGAGGTGGGGAATGCTTATTTACCATTGGTAATATTATACATAATTACCCATTGCGATTTTGACTTCTATTATTTATAATAAGGAACCCTGGTTACTTGAGCGACTTGGAAACACCCTTACTCATCCCGAACAAGGAAGTGAAACGAGTTAGCGCCGATGATACTCACTCCAAAGCGGAGTTGGGGAAAGTAGGTCGTAGCCAGGGTATTTTTGTGCATATTTCACCGGGAAAAAAGCGGTTCATTGGTTTTTTCCGGCAAGACTTCTAAATCTTTAAGTTCTGACAATGCCTTACCGACAATACTCTGCATATCGCCATGCATCCCTAAAATATTATCGAGAACCATCCTGATATTTTTTTCCTGCTTCGCCCATTTTTTAGTAAACCAGCGCTTTTCTATTTCCAAGTCAGCCTGCAATTGGTTATAAGCATCGTAAATCGCCTCTATCCGCTGCTTGAATTCTATGCCCGTCAAATAATTCCAGAGAATTTCTTTTTTTTCCTGCTTACCGACCATCGATAACTTTACGGTTGCCACGTTCAACAAAGCATGGCGAAGCAGCACCGCCAATCCTGTTACCGAATCAAAGCTTCCCACCCACACGTCATTGAATGATCCGAATATTTTAATTTTATCCGGCAAAACCTGAGTGATGATCGCCGCCATATCCGCTTTTACCTGACGCTTATCTTCTTTCAGCTTAGCGACCCAACCGTCACTCCAAACCTTTGTCCTTTTCGATTCCCAAATGATTGTTCCGCATTCGCGGCCGGCATTGTTTCTGACTATCTGAATAATATCCGCGCCCGTTACCCCCTTAGGCACCGGTTTGATTTCATCATAGGGAAAATTTTGCCTCAACATGTTTTCCAGGGCCAATTCCAAAACTTCCCCCTGCGTTTGTTGCGAACCTTGCTCCGCTTTTCTTTTCAATTCCTCGTTAATCCTTTTTTGCTCCTCATTGACTTTCAAAACATCCTGAAGTTTTTTTTCGTATTCCAGTATTTTCAATCTGTTTTGTTCCGACGCCAACCTTTTTTCTTCTTCACGGATTTTTTCCTGTTCCTGTGACAATCTCTTCTGCATTTCGATATTTTTTTGCGAAAGATCCGTTCTTAGCTGGCGGATCAATTTATTCAGCTGCAAAAACTGTTCCTGCAGATTGATGTTTTGTTTTTTCAGTTCTTCATTTTCGTTTTTTTTGTCGGCAAACTGCAGTTCCATTTCTTTTTTTACCTTCTCCGCAACCTGTGTCCGATAAGTGCGCTCAAACTGCAATTTTTCCTCGGCCAGTTTTTTTTCAAAAAGTGCTGACTGGCGCTGACGGTCTTCCTGAATGATTTTTTTATATTTTTCCTGCAGCTGATGAGATAATGCCTGGGTTAAAGGAATCGGTTTACGGCAATTGGGGCAAATAATTTGATCATCCATATGTTAATTATAAGAATCTGTAGGGAACAGAGCCTGGCGTACAAAACGCATCAAGTCTGCTCCCTACCTTTTCGTTTTCATTTTACGATTTTTTCAGAACCGGTAGACCGGTCCTTTTGTTCTCAACAACTTTGTAACCGGCAGGCAGTTCATCGAGAGCTCCTTTACCGGTTGCGCGGGCAAAGAAATAAATTCTTTGGGTTTTCCCGCTTCCTCTTAATTTGACATCCCTCATGTGAAGAAAATAAGTTTGTCCTTTGGCATTCTTGTGTGAGTAGGCCATATTTGACACCTCCTTTCCATACCTTAAATTTTTATTAAAACACTATCATGATCTCATATATTTTTCCGGAGTTCAATATTCATATCTGTATATATCTGGATCAAAAAGAGGCATTTTCCAAATTTTCCGGCAAACCGTACCCTCGAGAATTAGAGTCTGATTATTGACTGGATAACACTCTCTCTTGACTCCACTCAAACTTTTATGTATAATTTCTTGAGTACAGTCAAGATTATATGGATACATTAATCGAAATATATAATCGGTTGCTTACCGAAATGATTCCCTCATACCGGCGTAAATTTTACGACGATTTTGTCATGGACAATCGCCTTGTGGGAATTATTGGTGCCAGAGGGGTTGGCAAAACCACTTTTTTAATAAATTACCTACGCGAGCATTATAAAGGATCAAGTCAAGCTCTTTATATTTCCGCCGACAACCTCTATTTTGTCGAGCATACGCTTTTGGAAGTGGTTGACCGTTTTGTTAAGGAATTTGACGGTCAAATACTGTGTATTGATGAAATTCATCGTTATAAAAACTGGAATCAGGAATTAAAAAATATCTATGATTCGTATCTTAAACTATCGGTAATTTTCTCCGGCAGTTCCAGTATTGATCTGGTCAAGGGACGCTACGATCTTTCCCGCCGTGCAATACTCAAAACAATGTACGGATTTTCTTTCCGGGAGTATTTGGAAATCAAGGAAGGAACTTCTTATCCGATACTCTCACTGGATAATATTCGTCTTAAAACGAATATCAATGCCCAAAAGTTAGCCAAAACACCTAAATTAATTGGATATCTGAAAGAATATCTTAAAGAAGGCTATTATCCGACATTTATTAAAATGGGAAGCTATGAGGCATACAACAGCAGTTTACGGGGAATTGTTGATAAAATTATCTATCAGGATGTAAGTAGCTTTTATTCATTGAATACTTCCAATCTTGATACTTTAAAGAAAATTATCTATTTCTTTGCCACTTCCCAACCCGGAAGCGTTAATATTAACCGCCTGGCGGGAAGTTTAAAAAAAGATAACACCACTATTGCCGAATATGTTCAAATTCTGCGGGATACCGGATTGCTGCGGTTTCTTATCCAAAACAAACAAGGTCATGCCTTGGTCCGGGATGCCGAAAAAATATATCTGGATAACCCCAATTTACTTTATGCTCTTAATTCTGAAGTGGGTGAAGAACCGTTAACCGGCTTATTGAGGGAACTTTTTGTAATTGGTAATCTCCAAAACGCCAATTACCATGTTTTTTTCTCAAGACAGGGAGATATCGAATGCGACGGTTCTGTTTTTGAAATCGGCGGGAAAAATAAAACAGCTTCTCAACTTCAAGGCAAAAATGGTTTTCTTGTTAAAGATAATCTTCTGATCGGAGACATAAAAACAATTCCCTTATATCTTTTTGGGTTTTTGTCTTAATCGCAAATTTTAGATCAACATAAACGTGTGGAATATCCCGGTAACCGCCGATAAAAAAATTTCGCGGAAGATATTTAGATATTCAGATAGCTACGCATTCATTACCTGACGGACGCGGCGCAGCGGAACCCAATGTAGCGGCGGCCGGAGTCCCCCGGAGCATAGTTCAGATTAAGAGCGAATACTCCCGCAGTCGTGCTGCTATCCCAGCTCGCACCCCGCAGAAAGGCGTACGGCCCGCCGGATGCAGATCCCTCATAATATTGTCCAACTCTCTGGGCCGAATACCAATTACCGTTTGACGGCTTCAAAGCATCGTGGCTTAATGTGCCGTAGGAAGTGACGGTTGTCCACTCGACCCAGGCCGCGGGGTTGCCTGCCGGCTTATCCGCTCCCATAATCGTATTGTCTGTCCACTCCCAGACGTTTCCGGCCAGATCCCAGACAACTTCGCCGTTTGAAAGAGTGTGGGTTCGTTTTTGGGAGCCTGCTCCCCCGCAATTGCTGGAGGTATCGGTCGTGGTTCTGTAACAGGCCTGACTATCGATGGCGCTTGCGATAATCGCTTTATTGCTTCCCGATTCCGAATTATTATCGTTGTGGCCGGCGGCCAAATATTTACTTGACTGCCCCGGAGAAAAGCCGCAGTTTGTGCCGTTTAAGTCGCACCAGTTGGCACCCTGCCGTTCGACGTTGCGGGCAATGGTCATCCACTCGGCATTAGTGATAAGATGCCAACCACGTGAGGCACAATAACTTTTGGCGTCGTTAGCCGTGCCATCATCCTGGGCAATGCGCGCCAAGGGCCAGCCGCCGGAGTCGGAAACAATCTGTCTGGATCCGCCACTACAGGGATCGGAAACATTATTCCAGGTATTGTAACCCGTATCGGTTCCGGTTGTGTCGCCTGTGCCATTGCCGTCGCTATCGCATTTTGCTTCATATTTCATAACACAAAAGTCCGCGGTGCCATAAAGCGGGTCGCCCGGAACATGGATAAAGCCGGTTGGGCAGGCAACCTGGACATTGTCCGGTTCCAAAGATTGTGTACCCTTACCAAAGTTAAGGGCGCCGCCGGCCATGTCAACATAAATTTCAAAAAGCGTGCGGTTATAAGGATAAATTAAAAGATCGTCCATTTTACCGTTAAAGTAATTGGGTGTTGATCCTGCCCGTCCGATAAAGACCGCGCCGTCTGTTACCGACCAAAGAGTAAGGGCCGCAGAAGAAACCAGACGGCCGTTGACATAGAAGAAAGCATTGGCGCCATCGTAGGAAACAGCCACATTGGTCCAGGTGGAGGTAGAAATACCGGCGCCTGAGCTGGTCGCGGTTGTTGCGCCTAAAGCACCAAATGTCAGCTCTCCGGCAGAAGTCATCTGGAAAGTATAGCCATTGGTATGAGGTTGGGAAACAAGAGCGTAATTGCCGAGGGCGGCAACGTAAATCCAGGCCGAGATCGTAATCGTTCCTCCCATCTGCAGGTCGCTTTTGTTGCCCAAATCGACATAATCGTCGGTGCCGCCAAATTGCAGGGCATAATTATTGTTGCCGGCCAACCACTGCGAATTATCTGTCGGGAAGTTGACAAGAGCGGTCCTGTGGGTTTTGGGCGAGTGATCCATTGCCAGAAAACCCGAGCCGTCGTCAAAACCGATTTTAACAACCGGCTTGCCCCGCTCCATCGAATAGGCAAGCGAGCCGTCGCTTCTTGTCCCGGATAGTAGCCTTACCTCGTCGATTGATCCGTCCAAAAAATTAGCATAGGCGTAAGCGCCGGTTTTGGTGGCACCCAGATAAAAGTTTGAGGCAGTATCGGAAATGGAAGTACCAACTGTTGTGGCCGAACCCTCCCGGACACCATTGATGTAAATATAGATATTGCCGGGGTTGGTGGCGTTGTAATAGCCCTGGAAAAGATACCAAGTCCCTGGCAAAATTTGGGTTTTGCCGGTTGCGGTTTTAATATTGACGGCAGTTCCGTCAGTAGAAACTTGAAATTTAGGAAAAGCCCGACCGGTAGAATCAGTTTGAATAATCAGCCGGTAACTGCGGATATCGGTCGTTTCATCCCATTTGGCCAAAACCGTCTGAATTGTGGTATCGGTGGAGGAAACCGTGTCAAACCGGACCCAGGCTTCAACCGAAAAACTGCCGGTTTGGGAAAAGGTAGCCGAATCATCGGCGACTCCGTAATCGCTTGTGCCGTTAAACTCGGCCCGGCGGCCATATTTGCCCCTGGATTTTATCCCGGTGGCGCTCCCCGAAGTGGCAACCAAAGTCAGGTTGTTATTCCCGACCCGATCTTTAATTAGAGTTGCCCCGTTTCCCGTATTGCTTTCAAAGTCAAAATACACAACCGGCGTCTCCCACACACTCCAATCCGCATAGGCCCGGACAGGTAATAACAAAAAGACTATAAAAGCAAGAGACGACAAAAAGATTTTCATTGATGTTTGGAATTCTACTTATATTATTCATGTTGAAAAAGAAATAATCAACCGTTAATATAAAATGTGTTAACCAAAGATGACGAATGATAGACCAGCTTATTATTTTCCAAAAACTTTATGATCTGTATTTATATACCCATAAAACGGTAGCCGGATTTCCCAAAAGCCAGCGGTTTCTTTTGTCAACCAATCTTCTGCAGACAAACATGGAAATGATCAGGCTGACAATTATCGCCAACAGCAAACCTGACAGGTTAAACGAGCAAAAGCAGCTTTCTGTTAGCCTTGATTTATTTCGGATATTCGTGAGGATTTCACGGGATGTCAATTTCCTCTCCGTCAAAAAATATAGCCATATGATGGAACGGATCAATGAAATCGGGAAATTGCTGCAGGGTTGGAAAAAATATTCCGGCAAATGATTTCAACCACTCTTTTTTCCGGAAAATATTTTAGGAATAATGATTCCCTTAACTTTGACCGCACCGCTTCGAAGTTTTTCGTAAGCTGAATACTGTAAAAAACCTTTCAATGAATTACGTGAAGCCCTTAATTTATTTTTCAGCTTATTGATAATATCTCTTATGTCTTCGGCGTTAATTTCTTCCGTTGTTTCCCTCAACTTTTTCTTATGGTTTTTCAGCGATTTCAGTCTTTTCTTGTGTCGCTTTTTATAACGTCTCAAGGTTTTTTTACGAAGAACCGTGCTGTCTTTTTTGATGAAATAACCGACAAAGTCCACTCCCCGGTCGGCCCGGTAAATATTGGCCTTATGCGGATGAAGGGTTAGCTTTAACCTGTTTTCCAGAAATGTCGCCATGTATTTACGGATTTTTTTCAGATAGTTTTTGTCGGGCGAAAGGATAAGAAAATCATCCATGTAGCGGAAATAGTTTTTTTCCTTCAAATTTTCAGTAACGTAAATGTCCAGTTCATTAAGATAAATGTTGGCAAAAAGCTGTGAGGTAAGGTTGCCTATGGGAATGCCCCTGCCGGCCAAGTTCTCGTAGGAGCCGACAATTGTTTTTAACAGATTGACCGTTTTCGGACAGGAAATGGTTTCGGAGAGAAGTTTCAGAAGTATTTCATGATCGATGCTGGCGAAATAATTTTTAATATCGCATTTCAGGGCATAAAATATCTGATATTTTTGGGCGAGTATTTTGTAAGTATCGGCGACTCTGAGCATTCCGTAATGAGTCCCTTTGCCTCTCCGGCAGGCAAAAGAATTCGGGATAAATTGGGAATCGAATACCGGCTCGATTACCTGAATAATCGCATGATGGATAATCCGGTCGATAAAGGCAGGGGCGGAAATTAGTCTGCGCTTGGGCTCGTAAACCAGGAAACTGTGATATTTTTTTGGCTTATAGGTTTGGTTTTTAAGATAATGGGCAATATTGATCAAGCGGATCTCGAAGTCAACCTCCATTTTTTGGAGACGGCGCTTGTACCTTTTGCCCGACCTGGCTTTGTAATATGCTTTCAGTAAATTCGGGAATGAGATAATTAGGCTATACATTAAAAACTACAAGGGGGCGGATTTTTCTTTCAATCCGCCCCCCTGTTTTCTTTATCCCCTTTGAAAAGGGCGATTTGCCATAAGCTTGTAATGATAATTTGGCCCTGTCTCACCGATAAGTGAGAATCGCGCCACTTCACATATAATTACTGACGGACGCGGCGCAGCGGAACCCAATGTTGTTGTTGCCGGAGTTTCCCGGAGCATTGTTCAGATTAAGAGCGAATACTCCCGCATTCGTGCTGTTATTCCAGTTCGCACCCCGTAGAAAGGCGTAAACTCATGGCATTACTTTTAGTATAATAGAAATTATCGAAATTATGAAAAACCAATCCAATCTTTTGCTTTTCGGAGGAACAATTGCCGTTACGTTCTTAATTATCCTTGCCATAATCTTCCTGGCGAAAAAAGGAAATAACAGCCCGGGCAATAATGTTTCCTCACAGTTGGGAAAAGCGGAGCCGGGAAACGGAATTTATCAGGATAACGCCTGCAATGTCCGGTTCGCTTATCCGGCCCACTGGAAACTCTCAAATATCAAACTGCCTCTGCCGCAAAACTCCATCAGTCAAGTCGTAATGGATGAACCAGGAACACTTAATGCGCCGGCCAAAAACTCGATTTTCTCATATATCTGCTATGACGGGACAAAATACAGCTTTGACCAGTTTTTTACGGGAGACGGAATAAACAGCAATAAAGAAACTTTCGCCGTCGGCCAAGTTACCTGGACAAGAAACGGTAATTATATTTACGCTAACCATAAAGGCAAATTACTGATTTTCCAGATGTTTTTTACCAAATACGATATGAAGCCGGAAACACGCTATGAGGAGATTTTCATGAATATTTTAAAGAGTTGCAATTTCTAATAAAATTTCCTAGGATATAGTATAATCTTATGATCGCCGATACTAAAACCGCCGCGTCCGCTAAAGTAGAATTGACCGCCGATAAAGAAGCTTTAAAGAAAGTCAAATTGGTTGCCGTCGCCTACTCCCATGTCGAGCGGGAATGGTTCCCCAACGAAAACGCCTACCACGCGGAACTCGAGGTCGAAGAACGGGCTCGGGATGTCATCGAAGAACTTAAAAAATTAGGATTGAATGCCAAAGGATATCCGGGTAATCAATACTTCCTTACCAATCTTCTCGTTGACCGGCCCGACCTTGTCCTGAATTTGGTCGACACTTTAAAAGGAAGGGATATTCTCCAGGTTTCCATCCCGGCCGCCCTTGAACTGGCCAACATACCTTATACCGGCGCCAGGATCCAGGGACTTTCTATCGGCAACGACCGTCATTTGACCAAAAGGTTATTGAGCGGGTTTGAAATCCCCACTCCCCCATTCCAGTTCATAAGATTTATCGGCACGTCGATTAACGAAGAATTGACCGGCCCTTTAATCGTTAAGCTCAACGAAAGCGGCGGCAGTGTCGGCATCGATAACAATGCGGTTAAAGAAACCATCAAAGGCGCCGAAAACAAGGTAGACGAAATGATCGGCACGTATAAAATGCCGGTAATCGTCGAAAAATTTGTCGACGGACCGGAAATTACGGCAGTCGTTTACGACGACGGCCAAAAAAATCACGTTTTTTTAGGCCAGAAGATTTTCCGTAACAAACCCGACGGCAAACATTATTTTACCAGTATCCAAAGCTACAACGACGAAAGGGCATACCGCTATAAAGCGGTGGAAGAACCCCTGGCTTCCAAAGTTGCCAAATTGGCGGTGCGCGCTTTTAACGGCCTGGAGTTTCGCGATTACGGCAAGTTCGATATCAGAGTCGAAGAGTCGACGGAAACACCGTATTTTACCGACTGCAACCCCAACACCGCCTTTGGCCCGGATAAAGGATTGCCTTTAACCGAAGTTCTCGATCTTCATGGCATAAAATTCGAAGAAGTTCTTGGAAACTTAATCAGTAAATATGCCAAAAATATCAAATAACAAGTCCCGCTTCCCTATTAAACGAACAAGACAAATATCCGACTCGCATTGCGGGCCGGCCGTGATCCAAATGCTTCTTGACAATTTAGGAATCCGCGTTACCCAAAGGCAGGTGGAAACGGCCGGTGGCGCCGCCAAGAGGATTAAAAAATACGGCATGCGTGTTGACCAGCTTGGTAAAGCGGTAAAAAAATTAACGCCGCAAACGGAATTTTGGTTTAAGGATCATGGCACGATTAACCAATTGAGGATGATACTTAACCGATATGACTCTCCGGTAGGGATCGAATGGCAAGGCTTATTCGAAACAAAAGGAGAACACGTTAACGATGGTCATTACAGTATTGTCGCCAATATCGACGACAAAAAAAAGGAATTGATTATCGTTGATCCTTATAAAGACTTTGTCGATCAGGATAGAATATTTTCCATCGGCAAATTTATCCGGCGCTGGTGGGATACGAATGATATTGTCGACCCGAAAACGAAAAAGAAAAAAACGGTCAAAGACATAAAAATGTTTTTCGTTATCGTCCCTAAAAATACCCCCTTTCCCAAACTGCTTAAAATGAAGAAATATGTTTAAAACGTCTTCCAGGTGGCGTATTTGACACGAAGATCATCTTCGGTAACATTGACCGGCGCAAGATTGAATTTCTTTTCGAACCCTAAATCCAGAAGTTGGGAAGCGCAGAGATCCCTTTCCAAAATATCCGGCGTTCCCAAAAGTACGGCCAAAATGCGTTTGCCTTCCCGCTCGGCCGCAACCACGGTCGTCGTCCCCGCCAGATTGGTGTTGCCGATTTTCACGCCGAAAACGTTCGGGTAAACATCCACCAAACCATTCCAATTGTAAAGATCGAATTGCTTATGATTGCCATCGCTTTCCAGAAATTGATAATCCTTTTTGACGATTTCCGCAATCAGCGGATAACTGGTTAAAGCGTAATGGGACAATATCGCCAAATCTTCAACCGTACTGTAATTATCTTCATTATCGAATCCTTGCGGATTGGCGAAATGGGTATTTTTCAAGCCCAAAAATTCCGCCTTCATGTTCATTGCCTCAACGAAAACCGCCTGTCCGTATTTAGCGTCAACGCCTTCCATGATTACTTCGGCCGCATCATTGGCGGAAGTCAATAAAGCTGCCGGTAAAAGTTCACCAAGCATCATTTTCTGTCCCGGAACAACCCCTATTTTTGTGGGAATCATGGCGGCGGCCCTGTGCGAAACTGAAAAATATTCTTCAGGCGACGACAAATCAAGCGCGACGACCGCCGACATGATTTTGGTGAGCGATGCGATCGGCAATCTCTGCGAAAGATTTTTATCGCTGATAATCTCACCCGTGTCATAATCGATAACGGCATAGGCCGTGCTGTTATCGCTCACGGAAGTTGCCTGAGCGGCCGGAATAACTTCAATCGTTTTGGTTAAACGGAAATTATTGATTTTCTGCTCCAAACGCGGCCTTATTTCCCGCAAAATATCATTTTTCCAGGGAAAAGGATTAACCAGTTTATTTACCGGAACAAAATAAGACAAACCGGCCATAATAAAACCCATTACCAGTCCGGCCCAAAAAGGTGTCCAATTGATAGTTGTCAAACCCGAGTGGTCCAAATTAATCGAAAAGCGGACGTTAAATTTTTTCATAGATCGGTTTTTCGGAAATTCTAATATCGGCAACCTTGGTTCCGAATTTGGCAGTCAGCAATTGCCACATATCGTTTTTTCCTTCCTCAAAACCCAAAGCCCAAATTCCGACGCCACCCAAGTTTTTTTCTTTAACGAAATCGTATTTGATACCCAACGAACGGATATCTTCCAAAAAAATCATTCGCCAGGTATCGGTTTCCGGCACATAATATGCCCGCCAACCGACCTGGCCGATGCTGTCCCAACCGCTTCTGTAACCCTTCTTTCCAACCGCCTCCGGAGATATCAAATCACTGGCGACTCCATAGGTTTGCGCCGTTGGCGTTCCCCGCCATGAATAATACGGCCTGGTTTCCGCTTTTTCTTTCGGTTCATAAACGACGTAATCATAACCATACCAGGGAACACCGAGAATCAGCTTTTCCGCCGGCATTTCGGTTAAAAAATCGACAACGGCAGTCGAAACATCGTACCAATATTTGCCGCTTCGA
>Ga0172370_10006983_pt1 | contig 13979 bp, 8 predicted proteins | sample LakKiv5m_FD_114538 | JGI IMG/M metagenome (GOLD analysis project Ga0172370, IMG submission 114538) | Freshwater microbial communities from Kabuno Bay, South-Kivu, Congo - kab_022012_11.5m | ecosystem: Environmental > Aquatic > Freshwater > Lake | place: Democratic Republic of the Congo...
ACACGCATCACCAATCTTGTCACGCGCTTCTGGCCGCCGAGCAGCTTGGCCACCTCGTTGATGGGCCCGACCACGTCTGTCGTCACCGCATCAGCCAGCGCTACGCCATCGATCGGCATCGCTTCGAGATCATTCTGGTTGAGCACCAACCCCTGCAGGTTGCAGGCAGGCGAGATGGGCATCTGCCAGTACTGTGCGCAAGCCTTGAGGTTCGCCAGCATTTGCAGCGGCGAGATACCCGGCCAGGTCTTCTCCAACTGCAGGATCTTGTTCAGGGCGGTAGCAATGTCGTCGGTCAGCGGCAAGTCGCCGTTCAGAAGGAATTTCGCCAGCGCCAGCATCGTCTTCATCTGCGCCAGATACTTGGGTTGAAAGTTCTGCAGTTGCGGTGCCAGCGCCTTGTTCGCCGGCGGCGGCAGCGAGCTCTCCGTGACAAACGCATGACCGCCCGCCTCGTCGATCGCCGCCGACATCACCTGCGCGTAGTTGTTCGGCACGGTGCCGGCGCCCAGGTTCAAGCGCAGCGGATTCACTTCGACATCCAAGTGGTTCTTGACGATGGCCCTTCCTGGCCCCGCCACTGTCACGATGACTGCCATGTCTTCGGCCGCCGCAATGGAGGTCAAGCGCAGCGGCACGCACGGCTCCGCGTCGTCCATCTCCAGCACAACAGGGCGGATTGCTTCGATACCTTGGCCGTTCTGCAGCTTGATCGCCACGAACTTGTCGCCCTTCTTGATGTGCGAATCGATGATCGGCAGCGCCTTTTGCGGCGTCGCATAGCCGTTGGCGTTGAGCCAGTCCAAAAGCGGTTTGGCCTCGCTGCCTTGCACGACGAGATAGTTATAGGGGCCGGTCTGACCAGAGGCGAGGATCTGCACGGTGGGGTCATAGTGCGCGCCGCCGTCGCTGGATGCGGCGTCCGCCCAACCACCGCTGGCTGCAGCGTCCATCGCCACCGGTTGGCCGTTGTACTGTTGCGGTTCGCAGCCCTCGGAGGGATTGCGGCAGTTCTCGTTGGCAAGGAACGTCTGTTGGTAGAACGCGCTGAACTGGCTATCGAGCGCGTCAAAGACCACCGCTGACCCGACGCCGACCTTGGGCAGCTTCGGCACCGGCAACACCCAGCCGAATTCGGTCGCCAGACCCGTGTAGCGCACCTCGACCCACACCGTCGACACCTTGGTCAACTCGTTGCGGACAAACAGGATTCTTTCAGCGTTCTGCACGACCGTCTGCTGGATGGTCGGCGTCGGCGGCGAAAAGCAGCCACCGCAGGCGTAGGCGGATGCAGTGGAAATGCTTACAAGTACGGCGAAAAGTCCCGCGGCGAGCAGCGGGGAATGGGTCAGGCGCATGGGGTTCTCCTCCAGCTGGGGCGCGACGCGGCGCGGCAGTGTACAGTCTAGATCAGCAAAAGGCGTGCCAGTTCGCGCGCGAAAAAAGGGTAGCGTGAATCCGATGTTGCCTGGCCGGACACCTTTGCTGTGTGGAAGAATCCCGCACAATGTGGAAAAATTCAACACAGCCAGGCAGGAAGCCAACGCGCCATGGTGCAAGTCATTCCTGCACAAGCACTTCATCGCGCCGCCGTCCGTGCCGGCCGCGCAACTCGCGCTCGACCTGCGCCAACGTCAACCCGCGCCGGGCCAGCAACGCCATGGTGAAGAAGACGACATCCGCCGCTTCCCAGACCGTATCGCGATCCGTCGGCGCCGCGGTCAGTTCTTGAGCTTCTTCCAGGATCTTGGCTTTGAGCAGCGCCTCATCGGCGAAGAGCTTCGCCACGAAGCTGCCCGCCTCGGGATGGACGAGCCTATCCTGTAGAATCGCTTCCAAATGCGCGAGATTGAATGATAAAGGTCCGAAACAGCTGCGTTGCGGCAGGTGGCAGGCGTTCCCTTCTTGCTCGATGCGGTACAACAGGCAATCGCGATCGCAATCCCATCGAACTTCGCGCACTTTCTGCGTGTGACCCGATGTCGCGCCTTTGATCCACTGCTGCTGCCTGCTACGAGAAAAGTAAGTACCTTCACCGGTTTCCAGCGTGCGTCGCAGCGCCGCCTGATCGGCCCACGCGAACATCAGCACCTGACCGCTCATGTCCTGCACAATCACCGGCATCAACGCGCCGGTCTTGTTCCAGTCGAGCAGCGCCAGATACGCCTCGGAAAGACTCAGTGTTCCCGTATAGATGGCCATGCCGAGCTGGCAGGACGCGCCCAGCTTGTCGAGTTCGGTCACTTCCGCCACCGTCGTGATGCCGCCAGCCGCCACGACGTGGTTCTGCGTGGCCTCGATGACCGCCCGCACTGCTTGAATATCCGTGCCCTGCATCATGCCTTCGCGCTCGACCACGGTGAACAGGAATTCGCTGCAAAAGGGTTCCAGCGTCTTGGCGCGTTGCACCGGCGTGTCAGTCGAAGTCAATGTCCAACCTTGGGTCACAACGCGGTTTTTCTTGGCATCCAGCGCGACGATGACGGCTTCTCTTGGGTAGCGGCGCAGGAAGTCCGGCGTAGCTCTGGTGCCGATGATGATCTTGCGGGCGCCGCCGCGCAGCAGACGGTCGGCGCGGGCATGGTCGCGGATGCCGCCGCCGACACGGGCCTCGACGCGTGCGGTGATCTGCTCGATGATGGCGAGGTTGTCGCCGCGCCCCAATGCAGCGTCGAGGTCGATGACGGCAATTTCGCCATAGCGCGCAAAGTCTTGGGCCAGGCCCACCGGGTCGTCGATGGTCAGTGCGCAGTCGTCCGGGTTGCCGCGGCGCAGCTGGACGGCTTTGCCGCCGAGCAGATCGATGGAAGGAATCAGCATAATCTCACAGGGATGGGGGTGTGTGGCGGGACTGCGTCGGTGCTTCTAGGGTGTGGGCGAGCAGCCGGTGCCGCCCTCGCAGAGGTTGTCTTGAGCAGGCAGGTCAACGTTGGAGGCTTTCGCAGCCAATCCGTCGAAATGATTGTCATTTCCGCTTCCCTCGGCTGCGTCGATCGCCGCTTGAGGAAACGCGCCGTTGACCACGACCCCATACTGACTGCCGGTGATGGACGTCTTCTCGACCAGCAAGTCCGGCCAACCATTGGTCAATGTCGCGCAGTTGCGGGCCAGGATGCCGGCGCGCTTGTTGCCGCTGAGGGTCGCACCGCTGATGCGGCCATGTGCCTGGCCAAAGATGCCAATGCCATCTGCAAGTTCCACGGTCGCACCGCCAGCGCCGGGCAGCACGACGCTGCGCGTTCCGGTGTCGGCAATGCGCGCGCCCTCGACGGTGAGTGTGCCGCCAGCGGTGGCTGCCACGCCGACCATGGTGTTGCCGGCAATCCATGCCGACGACGCGACGGTGGCGCTCGCGCTGGCCCCTTGGGCCCACACGCCGCCGCGGCCATTGAGGGAAATTTCTGCTCCTATCTGCACCGTTGCATTCGCGGAGATGAGGATGCCGGCACGCCCGTTGCCGGTCACGACGCTGGTCTCATCGACCTGGACGGCCACTGTCGCGGGCTCGGCAGACGCGGCGACGCCGGGTGCCACCACGACGCCATCGGCCGAATCGCTGCCCGCGCCATAGGTTCCCTGCACGGCGCTGCGCGAGATCGCCGCGCCAGCGCCGAAGAGGCCGACGCCGTAGCGACCGTTGTGTTGGACGTTGGTCGCGGTGAGCTGCAGCGCAACTGAGCCCGGCGTCGGCAGGAACAGCGGATCGATGATGGCGACGCCACCGCCCGCGTTGTCTTTGATGATGCTGTGGGGCAAGAAGAGCGGATCGATGATGCCGGCGGTGCTGCCTGCTTTGCCGCGCGCCGTACCGCTTGGATTCTTGACGAAAAGCGGATCGATGATGCTGACCGGGCCACTGCCCAGCGCGACCAGGCCGACACCGGCATTGCCCATCAGCTGGCAGCTTTGCAGGTCGAGGCGCGCGGCACCGATGGCGCGGATGCCGTGTCCCGGTTCTTGCGCGCCGCCGGCCACGGTGTTGGATACGCGCACGCCGCTCAGTGCGACTTCGGCCGTGTCGATGCGGATCCCGAAGCCCTTGGCGCCGTTGACGGTCAAGCCGCTGATGCGCGTGGCGCCCTTGCCGGTGACGACGATGCCGGGTTGGCCGGCCGCCTCGACGCGCACGCGATCCATGCCCGTGCCGAGAACGGCGACGCCGGCAGGAATGTTGAGGTTCTCTTCGTAGCTGCCGTCTGCGATCACGACGGTCGAGCCGGAGGAGGCGACGCCCAACGCTGCCGCGATGGTGCGGAACGGCGCCGAGCGCGAACCGCTGCCGGAATCCTGGCCGCATGTCGCGGCGACGCGGTAGACGAGGCCGCTGGCCGAAGGGTAGGAGATGTTGTCGCAAGGACTTTCGACCGAGCAACCGCCGATCCAGCCCAGGACTGCAAGGGCGAGGAACACAGCAGCGGAGGCGATGGCGTTGCGGCGAAGCATCTTGTCCCCCTTGCAAGCGAAATCGCAGCGGTCGTGGACTCGACGCGCGCGGCGGCAGGATACTGCACGGCTCTTGCGGCACGCAAACGGAACCGCGCTTGGCACGGCGGCGCGCGACCGCTACGCTCGTGCCGCCTCTTGCCAGGAGTTGCCATGTCTCGCGTCACCATCGACATCGAAGACACCATTGCCTACGTCCGTCTGACACGACCTGAAAAGCACAATGGCGTGGATCTCCAGATGATCGACGAACTGAACGCCGCCGGGCGATCCTTGAAGGCGAACAAGAAGATCCGCGCTGTCATCATCCACGGTGAGGGGCCGTCGTTCTGTGCCGGTCTCGATGTGAAGTCGGTGCTGTCCAAGCCGGCACGCGCGGCGCTGGCGTTTCTGGCGCTGTTCAAGCCGACGGCAAACCGTTTCCAGAACATGTGCCTCGTGTGGCGTGGGTTGTCGGTGCCGGTCATCGCCGCGATACACGGCAACTGCTTCGGCGCCGGGCTGCAACTGGCTCTGGGTGCAGACATTCGCCTCGCCACGCCCGACGCGCGCCTGTCGGTGATGGAGGCAAAGTGGGGTCTCGTCCCGGACATGGCGGGCACGGTGCTGCTGCGCGATGTGGTGGGCAAGGACGTCGCTTTGGACTTGACATTCAGTGCGCGCGTCATCAGTGGCCAAGAAGCACTGGCGCTGGGCCTGGTTACACGCGTCGAATCCGATCCCCTGGGCGCCGCGCGCGCGCTCGTCGAGGAAATCTGCACCCGTTCACCCGATGCAGTGGCGGCAGCCAAGCACCTGTTTGGTCAAGCCTGGGGCGCGAGCGACCACGGCGCACTGGCTGCGGAACGGCGGTGGCAGCGGCGCATGTTCGTGTCCAAGAACCAGCGCATCGCATCCGCGCGCAACACAGGGCAGGGCGACAAGCCGTTCGGCGAGCGTCAGTGGTAGCCGCGCGGTCACATGGCTGAGAGATTCTGGGGTTGGATGGGGCGCACCGGAATCCCGCGCCGCGCCATGTCTTGCTTGACATCGGCAATCGTCATCTTGCGGTAGTGAAACACACTTGCCGCCAGGACCGCATCGACGCCGCCCTCGATCACCGCTTGCGAAAAGTCCGCGACCTTGCCGGCGCCGCCCGAGGCGATCACAGGAATGCGCACAGCCTGCGCGATTCTGCGATTGAGTTCGTGGCCGAAGCCGCGCTCGGTGCCGTCCGCGTCCATGTCATTGACGAGCAGTTCTCCTGCGCCCAAAGCCGCGACATGACTAGCAAATGCCACAGCGTCGATGCCGGTTGACGCGCGACCTCCGTGCGATGTCAGCTCAAAGCGCCCTCCGATGCGGCGCACATCAAGCGACACGACGATGCATTGATGGCCGAACTGATTCGCGGCGTGCGCAACGAGCTGCGGATCGCGCACGGCCGCCGTTCCGAGGCTGACCTTGTCCGCGCCCGCAAGCAGCACCGTGCGCATGTCCTCCACGGAGCGCAGACCGCCGCCCACCGTGAACGGAATGAACAGACGTTGAGAGACCCGTGTCACCAGATCCAACAAGATGTCACGGCCTTGGTCGCTGGCGCGGATGTCAAGAAAGGTCAGTTCGTCGGCGCCTTCGGCATCGTAGCGCTCGGCAAGTGCGACGGGATCGCCCGCATCGCGCAAACCCAAGAAGTTCACGCCCTTGACGACGCGGCCGGCCTCGATGTCCAGGCAGGGAATGATTCGGCGCGTCAGCATGGGTGGCCTCTGACACATGCGGACAGGAGGCCGAGACCCGCGCGACCCGACTTCTCCGGATGGAATTGAGCAGCGAAAACATTGGCGTTTTGGACGGCTGCGGTGAAGTCGCCCTCGTAATCTGCCACCGCCACGACATCGACCGGGTCGGCGGCGACGGCGTGGTAGGTGTGCACGAAATAGAAGTGCTCTTGCGCCGCGACCGCGTCCATCGGCGAACCGGGACGCACGATCCGCACGGAATTCCAGCCGATCTGCGGAATCTTGCGTGGTGCCGCAAAGGCCGCGCAGTGGCCACGCAGGACGCCGAGCCCGGCCACGCCGGGTGCTTCGTCGCTGCCGTCGAACAGGAGTTGCAGCCCGAGGCAGATGCCGGTGAAGGGCGTGCCGCGCTCGATGATGCCGAGCAGCACCCGGTCGAGGCCCGTGTCGCGCAGCCGCGTCATCGCCTGACCAAAATGCCCTTGACCGGGGAAGAGGACATGATCAGCGTCACGCAACTGACGCGGATCCGCTGTCAGAACAGCGTGATGCCCCAAGTAGGCGAGCGCCTTGTGCACGCTTGCCACATTGCCGGCACCATAGTCGACGATGGCGATCATCGGCCGAAGTCCTTGCCAACCAAAGCCGGCTGCTGCGTCGCAGTGAGGAGCCCCAAACGACACGCGTCGATGGAGCGAGGGTGGACGATAATCCGACACGCTCCGGGAAGCCAGCGTTGCGGCACGCGGCGGCGCACTCGCCTCAGGCGCCGCGGAACGGCCGCTGTCGGCGGCCCCACTGTAATGCTATGAATAGATGCTAGATGTGCGCCCGGCATGGCACTTGGCGCCTTGCCCGCAGCCGCGCTGGTGCGCATACTGATTGCACCGCGTTGGCTCCCCATCGACGCACCGCGCAGGCGCGCTTGCCGACCTGCCTGGTGAACCGAGGCAGACCATGAACCGTGCCGATCGTCACCTCTGGCAGCGATTCTGGGCGCTGGCGGGGCCGTATTGGCGCAGCGAGGAAAAGTGGAAAGCATGGGCAATGCTTGCGCTTATCGTGGCGCTGCTGCTGGGGGAGACGCGATTTGCTGTGCTGCTCAATGACCAGACCGGCGAGTTCACCTCTGCCCTCGCCGCCCACGATGCCGCTCGTTTTTGGAAGGCCATCAAACGATGCTTGGTTCTGCTCATCGGGGCTGTGCCAATCTATGCCTGCTATTACTACGTCCGCGACAAGCTCGGCATCCACTGGCGCCGTTGGCTGACGAACCGGTTTGTAGACAGCTACTTCAGCGACATGCACTTCTACAGGCTCAACGCCGATGCGCTAATCGACAATCCGGATCAGCGCATTTCAGACGACATCAATACGTTCACGCAGCGGACATTGTACTTCCTGTTGATTTTCGCCGGTTCGCTGCTGCAATTGGTGGCGTTCAGCAGTGTGCTCTGGTCCATTTCCCGGCCGATGGTCATGTTCCTGGTCTGCTACGCCATCGCCGGCACGGTGATCACCCTGTTCGTGTTTGGCAGGGTCATGATCGGATTGAACTTTCATCAGCTTCGCCGCGAGGCCGACTTTCGCTTCGGGCTCGTCAGACTTCGCGAAAATGCCGAATCGATCGCCTTCTACCGCGGCGAGGTGCAGGAATCGGCTCAGATCAAACTGCGGTTCATGGCGGCGTTCGACAACTTCAACCACCTCATCCGCAGCCAACTGTTCTTGAATCTGTTTCAGTACACATACAGCCTGTTGACCATCATCTTGCCCAGCGCCATCATCGCCGATCAGGTGCTGTCGGGCGAATTGGAGGTGGGCAGAGCGGTGCAGGCGGCCGGCGCATTTTCGGCGGTATTGTCCGCAATTTCGCTGGTCGTCGACAATTTCGAGGGTCTGAGCAGATTTAGCGCTGGCATCGACCGCTTGAGTGCATTCGCGGACGTGTTGAATGACTCAAGGAAAATGCACACGGACACGTTGGGCGTCATTCAGACTGTGCAGCGCAATCGGCTTGCGCTCGATGGTGTGACGATCCAGACGCCAAACCGCGAACGCACCCTGATCCGGTCCTTGTCGATCGACGTAGTTCCAGGTGAAGGGCTGATGATCGTTGGGCAAAGCGGCAGCGGCAAGAGCTCTCTGCTGCGCGTGATTGCGGGCCTTTGGGATGCCGGCAGCGGCACCGTCATTCGCCCGCAGCAAGCGGATATTCTGTTCTTGCCGCAGCGGCCGTACATGGTGCTGGGTACGCTGCGCACGCAGTTGCTGTACCCGAACCCGCACAGGCCGGTGGCGGACGATGTCCTCTTGAGGCTGCTGGAGACGGTGAATCTCCCTGAGCTGGCGGCACAATCCGGGGGGTTGGATGTGGCGTTGGATTGGGACAAGCTACTGTCCATCGGTGAGCAACAACGCCTTGCATTTGCGCGTGTCCTGCTATCGAAACCACGCTTCGCGCTGCTCGACGAAGCGACGAGTGCCCTGGACATCGCCAATGAGGAGAACCTGTACGGGCAGTTGGCGGCCAGTGGCACGACCATGGTCAGTGTCGGGCACCGGGAGACAATCCTGAAGTATCACAGACAAGTGCTTGATCTCGGATCGGGCAGTTGCTGGCGCGTGCTGCCTGCGGCCCAGTATCGGTTCGGGCCGTGGGAACCGGCAAGCAACGCAATAGATTTAGGGTGATCGTGGCCTTGCCTAGCGGCAGTCGTGCGAGTCCGATGCGTTGACCGCGCGCCACCGCCAGCGTACAAGCCCATTTGTGCTCCCGGCTGCTCGGGAGCTGCGACGCCTGGCGTCGCGCGTTCGCTTGCGCGGAAGGCTGCCCGTGATCCTGCCGAAAGTGCTTCGGAAAGCGATGTCGCGTCCGCTGACCGGCCTGGGCGCCTGGCTGGTATTCGTGTGTCTGGTCGCGGGCCAGCTGCCGCTGCCGCGGGGCGCGCCACTGTGTTTCGGCCAGGGCCTGGAAACCGCTGCGCTGGCCCTCGTGCAGCCGTTTCGGGATGAAGGACCGGTGGTCACGGGCGTGACACTGGCCCAGGTCGGTATCGAAAGCGCGGAAATTCGCTACCACTTGCGCGATGTGGCCGGTGCCCAAGCGCTGGTGATCCTGCGGCCGCCCGCGGAACCGGGGCAGCCGCTGCGCGGTGCCCAGTTGGCGGCCGCCAATTCGTCCCTGCAAGCGGCGCAAGCAGCGTTGTTGGCGGCGATCAAGAGAAACGATGACGGCAGCTTGTCCGCCCGCCTTGCCCCGGCTGGCGCGCTTGGACTGGCCCAGCGACTCGCCACTCGGGCCACGCTGGCCGGTTGGCTGTTGGTCGCCGTTGCGCTGCTCTTGCGGCTGTGGCGGATGCTCGCGCAAATCAGTTCGCTGCGTCGGCAGTTGCTAGCGCTCGCGTTATTGGTCGGTCTGACAGTCTGCTCGGGCCTCGTGCGAATCTCCGCCCCTCTGACACCGTTGCGACCCAATGCCCATGCGTTCACCGATTTCGCCATCGCCATGGGACACAGCGCCGCGGACGTGGACTACCGGGCCTATCGGACCTACTACGGCAACACCTGGATTGACGCACAGCGGGCTCTCGTGCAAGTGGCGGGAAAGACGCATGACGGGGTCGGTTTCGTCGCCGCCGTCGTGGGAGCGCTCGCGGTCGCGTTGGCTGCGGCAGCGGTTGCCGTCGCGTCGGCACGCCTTTGGCCCGCGGTGCTTGCCGGATTGCTGCTTGCGCTTGCGCCGGTCGCGGTGCGGGTCGGTCATTCCGAAAGTGCGCTCGTTTTCGCGCAATTCTTGGTCTCCGCTGCGCTATTTCTCGGTTCAAGCCGCGGCACGTTGCTGGAGCGCGCGGCGTTCGTCGTCGCCGCCGCACTTCTGGCATTTCCGGCCGTGATTGGGGGAGCGCTCTCTACCGGCGTCGTGTTGCTGACCTGCGCGATCGCGTACCAGCCGATCGCGCCCGGGACTGTGCCTGCGCGACGGAACTGGCATGGTGCGGCCCCGTGGATCTTGCTTCTTGTGCTCATCCTTGCGACCGCAGTTTGGCAAGCTTCCATTCTGGCTGGCGGTTTCACGGAGCGGCCACCGACTGTGCAGAGCATCCTCGGCACCGCAGCGGCGTGGCGCCCGCTGTGGCCGAGCCCGGCCTGGGGGATTCCTGCCGCATTGGCGATGGTGGCACTCGGCATCGGTGGTTGGTTGCGCATCACGTCTGGCGCGCTGCCACGCCTGGGCCTCGCGGCCATGCTGATCGCGTGCCTGTTCGCAGTGCTGGCGCCCATGCCGACACTGGCCACCAACCTCGGGTCGCAACTGCGCTATGAGGCCACGCTAGGTCCCATCCTCGTGTTTTTCTTTGCGGCTGCGCCCGCTTTCGTCCCATCCCAGGGCCGCTGGCGCAAACCGGTGCGCGTGCTGGTGGCGGTGTCGGCGCTCGCGGTGGCGCTGTCGCTGGCCGTTCCTCAGACTGGTGCCCGATTCCTGGACCTCCAAGGCCGCAGCTACCAGGAATTGCGCAGAGTTCTCGGTGGTTTGCGCGGCGACGTCACGCTCGTCGTTCCCACGCCGCGGCCCAGCGCGATACCGGTCACTGCGCCGGTGGGCCGCTGGTCGCGCGCGGGGCCAATGCTGGTCACGCATACGGCAGACGAACTGCTGCAGCGGTGCCGCCAAGGCAAATTGCCAGGGCCGCAGACCTTTGTCTTGTTGGATGCCGTTTGCACTGCGACACGCGGCGCGCCGCCGTGTGAGGCTCTCGTGCCGCTAGTGGATTCCACACACGTGCTGGCACGTTCGGTGCTGCGCATTCCTGACGGCGGCCTCGGCGAGTACCACGCCTACGCGACCGATACCTTCTTGTGGCAGGTCTCTGTCGCACGCTGCCCGGATGTCCGCTGATGGCACCACTGGGCCCCAAGCTCATCCACGTCGCCGGCCCCTGAACGTCATTTCGGGCCACCGGTGCGGCTTGTCCTGGCCCCATGACGACAATTGCCGTATCGTCTGCGTCGGAGGTGCCCATGTCTTCACCCCGGTTTCTGGTCTCGTTGCTCGTCCTGTGCCTGGCCTGCACCAACGCCCCGCCGCGCTCCAAGTCCGCTACTCCGGATGTCTACGATACAACGAACGATATGGCAACGCTGGCGGACTCATCGCTGGCCGATGCGTCGCAGGTTGACGCGCCATCCGCCGATGTGCCGGAAGTGCCGCTCGTCTGCAGCGCTGGCGGTTGGGCAGTAAGGCCGTTCGCGAGCGGGCCCTTCGGGACCTTGCGACACGATCTCGCGAGCGACTTCACCTTGCCGCTGACTGACGGGACCGATTGGCATTTTGCCGAACAGTTCACGGGTTGTGAATCGTATGTATTCGTGCCTGACTTACTGGGTGTCTCCGATCTGGACAAGACTTCGATTTGGGAGAAGGACCTTGACATCCTCGTCCAGCGATCGCCGCGCAATGTGCATTACTTCTTCGTGTCGCAACTGCCTGCGGACAAGTGGCAAACCTCGATCGACGCGATGACCGTGCGCGTCAATGATCTGCTGTCGAATCTCTCACCGGAGGAAGGACAATTCTGGCATGACCATTTGCACGTCGTCGCCAAACGCGCACAGGAACTCAAGGACTGGCCCGGTGCAGTGCTCCTGGGGCATGGACAGATTGGATTTGGAATCGACAGGTTTCAGCGCATTCGTGGGTTCGGGATGCTCGCTGACGTGACGCGCGGGGACCCGGCGCTGGAGGCGGCGAAAAAATGGCCATGGCGGTCCAACCTGGCCTACGCCGCGCACGAACCGCTTCAGTACAACGGCGAAGCGCTGCGCAGCGCGGCCCGCGAGGGAGACGGAGCGCTGGTGGTGCCATTGTGGAAAGGTGAGACGCTGGAACAGTTTGCCGAGACTGACGTCACGTTGACGACGGCTCTGGATGGCTACGACACCTTGGAAGTTGAGGTCGAGATGCGCTGCCCGAAGGCCGACGCGCCGGAGCCCGGGAATTGCGGAGCGTGGGACTACATTGCGAGGCTCGCCGTGCGCGGCGGCGATGGTCAGAATATCGAGATTGCGCGGTTCATCACAAGCTACCACCGAGAAACGCATTGGTTTGTTGACGCCACGCCCATGCTGGTGCACCTGAAATCCGGCGGCGCCAAGCATTTCCGCTGGGATTTCGCGCCGGAATGGAACAAGCAGCCGACCGCGACGTTGTTGTCGCTGCGCTTTATCAACAAGAAAAAGGGGTTGAAGCCAAAGCAGACGATCAAGCTCTGGGACGGAGGTGCTTTCAACGGCACCTACGACGCGCTTCATCCGGATCGCATCGTGGACATTCCCGTGTCGGCCAAGCGCGTTGAGCTATGGGCGCTCATTACGGGTCACGGCATGGACAGCGATACCAACTGCGCGGAGTTCTGCAACCACGTCCATCGCTTCACAATCGGCGGCCAGGACTTCGAAAAGCGGCACCCCGAGGCGGGTACGCCAAGCCTGTGCATGTCCAATATGGACAAAGGCATGGTCCCCAACCAGGGCGGCACATGGTGGTTTGGGCGCGGCGGTTGGTGCCCCGGAATGCAAGTCGACCCATGGCGGGTGGACGTGACGGCGAAGGCGCAGCCAGGAAAGCCGGCCACCTTGTCGTATCACGGCACTTTCGCAGGCAAGTCGCCGCCAGAGGGCTCGGCCAGTATTGACGGTGGCGTGTGGCTTGTCGTGTACGAGTAGCTGTGCTGAGGTTCCTCAGCAACGCGGTGCGCGACGCACAATCCCAAGACAAACGTTGCGGCCATCGATTTCGAGCGCAGTTGTGCGTGACCAGCCGGTTGGCGGGATGGGCGCACGTGGGGTACGTCGCGCCGCGGTACGGAAACTCGGGCGCGATTGACCCGTGTCGGGGGTTCGCCTATCCTGCGCAGCCCGAACGCATCCGCAAGCGGTTGCGGGCGACGCGCGACTAGCTCAGTTGGATAGAGCGTTGGCCTCCGAAGCCAAAGGTCCCCGGTTCGAGCCCGGGGTTGCGCGCTGAAGAATCAATGGGTTGCGGAGCAACGTCGGGTGACGCCCCGACGATTTTGAGCGGGGTGTCACCCAGGGGTGTCACCCGTGCTGGCACGCTGTTCCGCATAGGCACTGGCCTTCTTGCACAGAAGCGGTGGAGCGTCGGCCTGGCATGGTCTCCATAGAGGCTCTGCATGAAGTCCAGAGGCGTGCGACCAGAGCAAGACTGGGTGACACCCCGACGAACTTGAGCAAGGGTGTCACCCAACGGGTGTCACCTGCCACTTGTACGCTGTTGCGCATGATTGTTGGCATTCCTTGTCCAAGACGGCGAAGAGTCACGCGTCGGGCTGCACGACCGTGGCATCGTACGAAGGGGCAGGGGGGCCGACTTCCTCTGTGTGCACCGAGAGTACCTGGTCCAAAGCAGCAGGGCAATGCACGGGTGACACCCCGATTCGGGGTGTCACCCTGGGGTGTCACCTTTGCCTGTCAAACCGGGTCAGGGCGCGACACGAGGCAACGCTACCTCTGCATTATCATTGAGCCAATGGTGTCGGCAAAGGGGCTGAAAGTCCCCTCCGAAGCCAAAGGTCCCCGGTTCGAGCCCGGGGTTGCGCGCTGAGAACTTGCTTGAAGTTGAGCGATGTTGTGCGCGCCGTGCGCGCTGACGTCGACGCGGTCTTCTTGGCTCCGACCACAAACTGACCACAAACGGCATACCGGGACATACGAAATCGGCCGCAGATGGCACGTCGGCAGGCATCGGCGCTGCCAAGATTTCACGTTGTTGCCGGTGGCACGCCACCGCCCGCA
>Ga0172370_10006985_pt1 | contig 13978 bp, 9 predicted proteins | sample LakKiv5m_FD_114538 | JGI IMG/M metagenome (GOLD analysis project Ga0172370, IMG submission 114538) | Freshwater microbial communities from Kabuno Bay, South-Kivu, Congo - kab_022012_11.5m | ecosystem: Environmental > Aquatic > Freshwater > Lake | place: Democratic Republic of the Congo...
CCATCAATATATACGCTGATTTGACCAATGAAGGAGCTGTGGAGATTTCCACTAAGGCGGGAATGAAGTCAATCCGCATTTCTTCGAGAGACATCGAAAGAGGCGCCATAGATAATTCCACGGCACAAATTTCCGTGAAAGGTAACTTAGGCACGCGTTACAACATATACCAGCAGTTAAGCGACCCGCTCATTAAATCCAGCAGTTCGGAATTATTAGGATTAGATACTATTTTATATAAAGTTACAGACGTAAATTCCGGAGCGGTATTAAAGGAAGGGAATTTGTCAGATCTGAAATCTAAATCATTGGTTTATTCTTCCGATAATCTCGGTTCTGCCGCGGAAATAATTATAGAGTATCAGCCTTCAGCTGATTTCTCCGGGGAAAAAGCCGATGTTTACAACGGAACAATAAATTATTATATGGAGACGGATATAGCCACAGCGGCATTGGATTCCGGTTTTGTGGACGCGGTGGATATAGAATGCGAAGTGGAGCCGGTGTTTAAAATTACAGCTACGTCCGTAGACGATAATGGCGCGGCTATTAGCCAGGAGGGCGTAGCGTTCCTGCAGTTTGGCGACATCGGTTATAAGGAAGAGACAAAGGAAAGCAGGATAAACGTTAAGATAAATTCCAACAAGGGCAGGCCTTACGCGGTCACCCAGAAATTAAGCGGGCCTTTGCAGAATGAAGCAGGCGAGGCGATTCCCGCGGGATTGTTTACGTTCATAACGGAAAAGAAAGATACTGTCGTCGGTAAAGTAAAGTTTGAAAATGAAACGGCGGTCGAACCAGGCAGCGATAAAACTATTTTTGTTTCCAATGCAAATGGCGACAGCGACGAGTTTGACGTGGTGTATAAATTAAAAGTAACCGCTGACACAAAGGGCGGAAATTATAATACCGGCATAAGTTATTCCTTGTCGGAATTGTAATCGCTAAAGGAATTTAATTGGTTCTAAAGATAAATTTCAGAAGCAGATCAGGGAGGAGGTGAATAGAGATGTTAAAGAAATTGATAGCAAGCATAACAATAGCAAGTTTTGTGTTTATGTTGGCCGGCCCTTTGACTAATTCCGACCGCATAGAGACAACAGCTACAGCCGCGGATAATGTTGCCACATTTACCGTTGACGCCAGCGTCCCTCAGTATCTGGAGATAAACGCTATTTTGCGCACAGTAGAGTATGATTCCCAATTAGGCGAATATGACATTAACTGGGATTCCAGTCCGTCAAGCCTTAGCTTCGGGACACTCGTGGAAGTGGAAGATGATAATGGCGATTTCTCTTATATGGCAGGGTCGAATGCTTATGCAGTAGTAATGTATCCCATTACTTCCGGCAGGGCATATACTATTGTGCAGACAGGAAGCGTGCTTCAGGATTCACAGGGCAACATCATACCTAATGCCGCATATGTAATGAAGCCTGATTATCAAAATCAGGATTTGTTAGGCACAGCGCAGCAGGGATCAATGCCTACAGGCGCTTCGCTCGCAGCTCCTCAGTCAGCAGTTGGGAATAACCACGCTGTTTATACGAGCGATGCAAGCGGCACAGCTAAGGTAATCAGAGCCTTTTTAGCGATAACAGGCCCTGACGCAAACGGCAACATCATGAATTACTCTCGAGGGCATAGTGGCAGCTCAGGGGTAGGGGTAGCGCAGTATTATCATGGCAATGGTCAGACTAACTGGTCTCCTGTGACAAAGAATCAGCCGTCCGGAAGTTATTCAGGCTCGGTTACTTTTACGATAAACTTATAATAGAGAGTTGCGCAGGTTACTCAATAGCGCCAGTGGCAATTTGCGTTCTCTTGGACAAACAGCCCTTGTGATTTTTCAGTTGAGGGCTTTTTGTGTCTTTATGAATATGTATAAAACGAAGAAAAAAACAGTTTGTTTTCTTGTCGCCGCGTGTTTATTTTTGTTCTCCGGCGATGTTTTTGCTTTGCATTTTAGGATTGACAAAGGCAAAGTAAGAATGAAACTGCCTGCGGGTTGGAGCGACGGCGGAGTGATAAGAGTAGAAAATATGTCAGGCGAGTCTATAGACATCAGGGCGTATGTAGGCGACTGGGTTTATAGCGACCAGGATGGTTCGAAAAATTTCTTGCCCGCCAGCAATTATGCCAAATCCTGCGCCGAGTGGATTAAATTTTATCCCGCTGATTTTACTATACCTCCCCATGGAATCCAGGAGGTAAATTATGTAGTGGCTGTCCCTCAGGGCGCGGCAGGAGGCTATTACGCGGTGTTATTTTTTGAAGCGCAGAGCGGGGCGGCGGTGGATAATTCCACAGGAGCCGCGGTAAAAGTTTACAACAGGATTGCTTCGTTGTTTTATATAGAGCCTGACGGGACGGTTGAGGCAAAAGCGCAGTTAAGCGATGTTAATGTTGTAAATTCAAGAGATGGTTTCCAGATAAAAGCTAATTTTGAGAATACAGGCAATGTTGATATAGCAAGCAAAGGTGTTTTTGACATAATAGACGAAGAGGGGATTGTTTTTACGAGAGGCGAATTTAACGAAGTTTATACGCTGCCGCAGGATAAAGCCAAAATATCCGCACAAAGCTCAGGCGCCGGACTCACGGCTGGCAAATACGATTTAATTTTAACCTTTGATTTAGGCACAGACATCCTGGTGAAAGAATACAGCATGGAGGTTTCTTCCTCAGGCGCCATCGTTGGCATCAAGGAGTTACAATAACCTTTGTTTAAAGATAAATATGAATATCAGAGCAGCAAAGAAAAAATCAATTAATAGGCTACTGGCGACAATAGTCCTTGTTTGTTTTATGTCGTTTACTATTTTGCCGACGGTAGGCGATATCGCTGTTTTGGAGGCGGCTGAGTTCGGCAGGAGCGTTGATTTCTTGATAAGCACGGGAATTTCTTTATACGACCAGGGCCGTTTTGCAGAGGCTATGGATCATTTTAAAAAGGCCTTGATTATTAATCCCGGCTCTATGGTAGCAAAAGAGTTTTTAAGCCAGATAGAGAGCGCTTTGTTTGGCGTGGAAAAAGAAACCGGAGTTTCGCGCCAGTTGGCAATAGAGGAGGCTTTAAACCAGGCAGAATCAGCGGCAGGAGATCTTAAAAAACCGCGCATATTGAAACAGAAAAAATTAAAGCCGCTAATTAAAAAGGAAACTACTGCGAGAGAAGGTTTATTAATGAAGATGCCAGAGGTTCCCGCCGAGAAGAAAACAGAACCTTTGTCTATCCAGAAGACGATTATATTGGATGAAAAAATAAGATCAGGGGAAGGGGTCGTCGCTTTAGAATTAGAGCAGGATAGTTTAATAGTCATCCGAGGCAGCAACATAAAAAGATTCCTTAATAACACACCGGATAAACTTGAGGTATCAAGGCAGGATCAGGATAATTTACTGGTTAGAGTGATAGGGGTGGGAAAAGGCATTTTTCATGTTTGGGATAATTTAGGCAGATGGACCTTTTATTCTTCAGGCAAACAAAAGAAAATTATTAGTTCTTCTAAGGAGAGTTATGATAATTTAGAGAAACCAATCGGGTTGTCGGATTCGTTTAAAATGTCATACTATATTGATTGGAATTCGTTTAGTTCCGGCAGGAGGCTGGATACCACCGAGAGGCAGACATTGTCTATCGACCAGGGATTGTCTTTACGCGGGGATACTCCTTATGGAAAATATGACGGTTCTTTCTCAATAGAGAGGCTGAATAAGAAGTACGAGATGGATAATTTGACAATGGGTTTGACTGATGCCCATTGGGCAGGATTGGAGCATATGAATTTAAGGCTATTTGATTATAGCCCCAAAATTGCGGCGTATAAGTTCCCTAATGCCGATTTAAGAGGCGTGCGCGTTGACGCTCCCATGTTTGATAAGAAAATAAGCTATACAGCGTTTTGGGGCGGTTTGCCGGAAGGCAGCTATACGCGTCTTTCGCCAGGGTTAGGAAGGACGAAAGAAGCGTATCTTGAGGGTATAGGTGTAAATTATGTTGCCGATAGGAATAATAGATATAAATTATATTACGCCCACAGTTATGGCCCGGAGTTAACTCAGCCGGTTTTGACTAATAGCACGTTTGGTTTGAGCAGTTTTCATAAGGCAGGCAATTTAAATTTCAGGTCTGAAGTCGCCAATGATGATATAGGGCATATTTCTTATACTACAGGCGCAGATTTTACCTTGCCGCACTTGAATATTTTTATGAATTTTAGCGATGACGACCGTGATTTTGCCTCTCCGCTTGGCGGGGAAAGCGCAGGAGGCTCCACGTCTGCGGATTTAGGATTTAGGATTTCGCCTACGCAGTATCTTTCCATATCCAACAGCGTTTCTGCCACGCGCGATCGCACTCTATATAATACAGACGACCCCAAGAGGCCTAATTATATCTGGGATTCTTTGACTATCTGGAAGTTAGATCCGCATACTGATTTGGAATTAAACTACAATAGAAATGATACAAAAGGTTCTATCTCGCCGGGATTGACCGAAACAAAAAGACTTAACCTCAGAAAGAAAATATTCTTCTTAAAGCCCATCAGCACAACTTTTAACTATACTAATTCCACGAATAAATATTTTAAAGGCACTACTTCTAATTATGACAGGGATAGTATCGGAGTCGGTATGGGCTTTAATCTTATAGGCGATTTATACTACGGCATTAACAAGAGTTTTAATTTTATAAAAGACAGGATTACGAAAGAACGCGCCAAATCTCATATTTTGGATACGAGTTTAAATTACTATTCAAGGATTGCCGAGTCGCCTTTTTATGGCCGTTTCAGAGTTTCTTTTAGGGACGAAGAGGAGACGGAATCGGCGCTAAGTTATCTCTCCGGACAGGATAGGCTGGAGTTTGTCAGCGAATTGGACTACAGGCCAAACCCTTACATGAGCAGTTATTTAGGTTTCAGGGTATCGAACATCTGGGCTGAAAAGGAAGGCGAGGATAAACGTATAGACGCAGAAGTAAAATGCGGCATGCGCCTTACCTGGGATACGGGACTGCGTTGGAACACAAAAGGCCATGTTAGCGGATTTGTTTTTGACGATATAGATGGAGACGGCATTAAGGATATGGATGAAATAGGTATAGAGAGTATTACCATAATAGCTACTACCAAAAAGACGGACGTGACCGACGGAAAAGGTTATTACCAGATTAAAAATATAGTCGGCAAGAAAGCCAGAATTACCATGGAATTAAGTTCTCTTCCCAAGGGTTATACATTGACGACCCCCTCGTTTTATGACATAGAAATATCGCACGGCGTATGCAAAAAATTGGATTTCGGGATTACTACGCGCGCCGAAATAGTGGGCGTTGTCTTTGTGGACGTAGACGACAATAACCAGTTCGGCAGGGGGGATGAGCCGATTAGCGGAGTAGTTTTTATTTTAGACGGTAAGGATAAAGCCGCTACGGATTCAACCGGCCAGTATTTATTCAGAAAAGTTTCTCCCGGAGGGCATACAATAAGCATAGATTTAAAGAGCCTGCCTGAAAAGTATATACCGAAGGCGTCCTTAAAGAAGAAAGTTGTTCTTGACAAAGGCGCTACATTATTCAATAACGTACCCTTAAGGATATCCTCTAAAGATTAACATAGATAACAATAAAAAATCTCGCCGACTCTGAAATTCTTGAGCCTTGCGAGATAATTTATTATCCCTGCCGCGTGGCGGGTGGGATTAATTTTCATTTGGCGCAGACAGTATTAATTAATTCCGCTTCGCCGTTTTCCTGCGAAACCACTCTTTCCTGTTGTTCTACGAAGGCAATATCTTCTTCGGCTGTGATTTCATCCGTCTTTTGTTCTTGGACTATGGCTGTTTCTTGGTTTGTTTGAGCCTCGGCTAAAACCTGGTCGCCGTTATCCGTTGTCACATAATAAGGCATATAGCAGCTTACAGAGAATACCGCGGTATTGGCAGCAAGCATGGGGTTTACCGCGAATAAAGATAGAATAATTACGCCTATCAAGCTTACCTTAATCTTTTTTATCCTGTTTGTCTTGTCCACTTGCTACCTCCTTGCGCCTTCCTGAAAAACCTTCATTTTCGCCTGGGAGGCAGTTTAGTCAACAAAAAACCCATTCGAAAGAATGGGTTAAGACTTTAACAAGATCCCAGCTTAACGTTTGGGACTACGGCAGCCCGACAACCTTATCTCCTTATATGCCAGAGGTTTAGGTTCGCGGCTTTGCGTCCTAATCTTTCGATTCCTGAAGGTTCTTCAGGACCCCTTTTTTGGGGTAGTTTACCTTTTAGATGCCTCTAAAAGAACATTTTCTTAATTTCTACATAAAACATAACATATTTTTCGCAAAATTTCAAGGGGGTGGTTAAGAAAAATTTGGCGTCTTATATCTACCCAGTTTTTGGCTGTTCGGCTAAAATCTATGCCAAAGATTTGCATAAGGAAGGAGGTGTTATTTATGGCATGGTTAAAGGAATTTATTTGACTATATTTTCCACATAGTGTATAATCACTACCTACCCATTTAATCTATAAATAAAATAATATATTTAATATATATTAAAGGAGGATATAATGAATAATCCAAAAGAAATTAAAGCCAAGGATGATTTGTCTAATCGCAGGAAGACGCTTGAATTGGCTTTGGCTCAGATTGAGAAGCAGTTTGGCAAAGGCTCTATTATGAAGTTGGGAGGAGAGATTAAGCTTAGCGTAGAGGCCATACCTACCGGAGCTATTTCGCTCGATATCGCCTTGGGCATAGGCGGAGTTCCCCGCGGCAGGGTTATAGAAATTTTTGGCCCGGAGGCGTCAGGCAAGACAACGCTGACATTAAGCATAATTAAGCAGATTCAAATAAAAGGCGGAGTAGCTGCTTTTATTGACGCAGAACATGCTTTTGATTCTGTCTATGCGGAAAAAATTGGAGTAAATCTGCCGGAATTGCTTATTTCCCAGCCGGACACAGGAGAGCAGGCTTTGGAGATAGCTGAGACTTTAGTCCGTTCCAACGCAGTGGATTTAGTTGTTATAGATTCAGTGGCTGCGCTTACGCCCCGCGCAGAAATAGAAGGCGAAATGGGCGATAGTCATATCGGTTTGCAGGCGCGCCTTATGTCTCAGGCATTGAGAAAGCTCACAGGAGCGATCAGTAAATCGCGCACCTGTGTTATATTCATTAACCAGATAAGAGAGAAGATAGGCGTTATGTTCGGCAATCCGGAAACGACTCCCGGCGGCAGGGCATTAAAGTTTTATTCGTCGGTGAGGATAGACTTGCGCAAAATAGGCGCTTTAAAGTCAGGCGATCAGGTTATCGGCAGCAGGGTAAGGGCAAGAGTTGTAAAGAACAAAGTTGCCCCGCCTTTTAGAGACACGGAGTTTGATATCTTGCACGACGAGGGGATTTCCCGCATAGGCAACATTGTAGATACTGCTGTAGCGAAGGGTTTTATCCAGAAAAGCGGCACGTGGTTTTCATTTGAAAACGAAAAGTTAGGGCAAGGCAAGGAAGCCGCTGTCAGTTTCTTAAAAGAGAATCCCAAGGTCGCCAATGCCTTGGAAAAACGCATACTAGACAGCGTTGTCAGTATAGAACAGAAGAAAAAATAATATTGTTTGGAGGGGTAGAGCAATGAAGAGAAATAAATCTTTGATATTTTCTGTTTTGTTTTTAGGCGTTTTGGTAGGGATATTGATTGCTTCCAGGTTTGATTTTACACCGCAGACAATTGCCTTAAACGAACAACAGACAGCAGCCACTTTTTATAATAGCCCGCATGATTTGGAGAAAGCGACTATAGATGTGGCTCAGGAGGTGGGCAAGGCTGTGGTTTCTATTAGCATGGAAAAGACAGAAAAGGTAAGCTTCCCCGGGACGAGGCAGTTTTATTTCAATTCTCCCTTTGGAGAGAATTATTCCTTTGGAGAGAATAGTCCCTTTGGGGATGATTTCTTTCAGAAGTTCTTTGACGATTTCTTCGGCGGAATACCCGAGCAGGAATTTAAGCAGCGCGGTTTAGGTTCAGGAGTAATTATTAGCGATGAGGGTTATATCTTAACCAATGAGCATGTTGTGGATAATGCCGATAAACTTACCGTTAAGTTGTCCGACGGCAGAGAGTTTCAGGCTCAGATAAAAGGCGCAGACCCGCGTTCAGATCTGGCCATTATAAAGATCGACGCTAAAAATCTCCCTGTGGCAGATTTGGGAAATTCCGATGAAGTTAAAATAGGCCAATGGGTTTTGGCAATTGGCAATCCTTTTGGTTTTGCTTTGGAGAACCCGGAGCCGACAGTAACAATGGGAGTGGTAAGCGCGCTGCATCGTTCATTGGGCAGAAGCGTTTCCGGAGAAAGGGATTATTCGGATTTAATCCAGACCGACGCGGCTATAAACCCGGGAAATTCCGGCGGGCCGCTGGTTAACCTTTCAGGCCAGATTATCGGGATAAACGTGGCGATATTTTCCACCAGCGGCGGTTATCAGGGGGTTGGGTTTGCTATACCGGTTAATACCGCAAAACAAATCGTTTCGCGTTTGATAGAAGGCAAAAAGATTTTATACGGTTGGCTGGGCGTTAATATTCAGAACTTAGACGAAAGTCTAGCGAAGTATTTTAAACTTGATAATACTGATGGTGTGTTGGTAGCCAAAGTGTTGCCTGATGGCCCGGCAGAGAAAGCAGGGATGAAAGAAGGCGACATTATCGTGAAATTCAACGGAGAAAATATAAAGAACACAACTGAACTTATGAGGATTGTGGCGCACGCCGATGTTGGCAAGGCAGCATCCGTAGTTGTAATAAGAAATAATAATTATTTAACGCTTAAGGTCTCGATAGGCGAAAGGCCTGATGAAACGCAGCAGGAAACCCAAGAAGAAAATCAGCCCGGTGAACAGCAAGGCGTATGGCGCGGCATGCGCGTACAGGCTATAGACGCAAACATTGCCAGAAGATACAGGATTAGCGAGACAAAAGGCGTTATCGTAGTTGGTTTTGAGTCAGGTTCTGCAGCCAGCGAGGCAGGAATAATATCTGGGGATGTTATCTTGTCCATAAATAGAGAACCTGTAAATGATATAAATGACTATAATAAGCTGATTAAGAAATTTGCCAAAGGAGACGCGTTGGTCAGGACTTCACGCGGCTATTTTATAATTAAATGAAGACGCCCCCGCCGCTTTCTTGCGAAAGCAAGAAGCGGGGTTAATTCGCCCGCCACTGAAACAATGGCGGGCTCATTAAAGGGTAAAACGCTTGGCTAAAGATTTAAGTAGCGCAAAAACAGCTTGTTTTAGATTGCTTAAAATAAGGCCGCGCAGCGAACACGAACTGCGCAGCCGCCTCCTGCAAAAGGGATTTGAAAATAAGGTTATTGAAGAAGCGATCGCGGCAATAGCCAAAATAGGTCTTATCGACGATTTGGAATTCGCGAGATTATGGGTATCGTCGCGCATAAAAAGACCTCTGGGCTTAAAACGTTTGAGTTTTGAACTGAAGCAAAAAGGCGTTGATAAAGACATCATCGAGAAGGTTGTAGGCGAATATAATTGCCCTGAAAAAGAGGAAGAGGTTATAAGAGAATTGCTTGAGCAGAAATTGAAAAAGCTCTCCGGCCTGGATAGACATAAGATAAAAGAAAGGCTGTGGGGATTTTTCTTAAGAAAAGGTTTTTCCAAAGATATAGTTTATGACGTATTGAGCGAATTAAAATGACCACAAACGAATTAAGAAAAAAATTTCTGGATTTTTTTAAATCAAAAGGCCACAGTATTATCGCCAGCGATTCACTTGTGCCCAAGAATGACCCTTCGGTATTATTCACTTCCGCAGGGATGAACCAGTTTAAAGAGCAATTCCTGGGCAAAGCGAGCGATTTCCGCAGGGCTGCTACGTCGCAGAAGTGCTTGAGGACCGGAGATTTGGAAAAAGTCGGACATACCCCGTCGCACCATACGTTTTTTGAAATGCTGGGGAATTTTTCTTTCGGCGACTACTTTAAGAAAGAGGCTATTTCCTGGGCGTGGGAATTTTTGGTTAAAGATTTAAAAGTCAACCCGGATAAATTATGGGTTTCTGTATACGAGGAGGATGAGGAGTCGTATAACATCTGGCTAAAGGATATTAAGGCAGCCAAGGAAAAGATTTATAAATTCGGTCAGAAGGAGAATTTCTGGCCGTCCAATGCTATTAAGGACGGGCCTAATGGTCCATGCGGGCCGTGCTCCGAGATATTCTTCGACTGGGGCAAGGATGTCGGCTGCGGCAAAGCTGATTGTTCTCCGGCTTGCGACTGCGGCAGGTTCGTAGAAATCTGGAATCTGGTATTTACTCAATTTAACCGCAAAGAAGGCGCAAAATTAGAGCCTCTACCGAGCCGCAATATCGATACTGGAATGGGTTTGGAGAGGATGGCATCCTGTCTTCAATCAGTGAAGACGAATTTCGAAATAGATATTTTTAAGCCTATAGTTGACGAGATAAGAAAAATATTAGGTATTAAAGCGAACGAGCTTACGCAGAAGGTTAATTGTATTGCCGACCACACAAGGGCTGTGGTTTTTGCCATAGGCGACGGGGTGTTGCCGTCCAACGAAGGAAGAGGCTACGTCATAAGAAAACTTATCCGCCGGGCAAGCTGGTTTGGCCAGGAAACAGGTTTTAAAAAACCGTTTTTATATAAATTGGTTTCCAGGATTTGCAGTTTAATGCAGGAGCCTTACCCCGAACTTAACGAGAGGCGGGAAAATATAGCAGGCATAATTCTTTCCGAAGAGGAGAGATTTATGAATAATATAAAGGAAGGCGCTGATTTCTTGAAGTCAGTAATTAATGATATAAAGAAACAGAAGCAGGACGTTATCTCCGGCCAGACGATATTCAAGCTCTATGATACTTACGGCTTTCCTTTGGAGTTGACAGAGGTTTTTGCAAAGGAGAATAACCTAAAGTTGGACTTAGGAGGTTTTAACCAGGAAATGGAAAAACAAAAGAAGATGGCGCGCGCAGGAAGTAAAATATCAGGAGATATATTCTCCAAGGATATACTTGATTTATTGCCGACGCAATTTGTGGGTTACGAATTAACCGAGCAGGAAGCTAAAGTTATACAGCTTGTAAAGGCAAAACAGAGCGTCTATAAGATTAAGGACGGCGATGAGGCATGGGTGGTTTTGGATAAGACTCCGTTTTACGGAGAGTCAGGCGGGCAGATCGGCGATACAGGTAAAATTATCTCTCTGGACAAAAAGTCGTCGTTAAGTGTTATTGACACAAAACAAATAGACGGTTCGATTGTGCATATTGTTAAAGTGAATAAAGGCGAATTCAAGATTAAGGATGATGTTCTGGCTTTGATAGATAAAGAGAGAAGGCAGGCCATAAGAAGGAGCCATACTACTACTCATATATTGCAGGCGTCATTAAGGCAGGTTCTGGGCCAGCATGTGCAGCAGTCGGGGTCTTTGGTTGAACCGGATTATTTTCGTTTTGATTTTACTCATTTTAAGGATTTGAAAGATGAGGAACTGGATAAGATTCAGGATTTGATGAATGAGAAAATACTCGCTAATGACAAGGTCAGCGTGGAAATTTTATCCAAAGATAAGGCTTTGAAGAGCGGGGCTATTGCTTTGTTTGGCGAAAAATACGGCGATGAAGTGCGCGTTATCTCCGTAGGGAATTTTTCCAAGGAGTTCTGCGGCGGAACGCACCTTGATTATACGGGAAGTATCGGCGTCGTGGTCATAGACAGCGAAAGTTCTATAGGCAGCGGACTGCGCCGCATACAGGCGTATACAGGAAGATTGGCGTATGAAAAGCTGAACAGCAATTTCAAGGCGATGAAGAATTTATCGGGCGTTTTTAAGAGCAGGTTAGAGGATGTTTCTACGGAAGTAGATTCGCTCATAGATAAAAATAAGAAGTTAGAGAAAGAAGTTAATGCTTTAGCCGAGAAGAATATCAATTTTCAGATTGAGGATATAATAAAACAAGAGAAGAAGAATTTATCCGGCAATAATTATATTGTGTATATGTTCGGAAATTTAGGCGCGGATATATTAAGAAAGGCGTCAGATTTGTTCTTGAGTAAATTAACAAAAAAGTCTGTTGTATTCCTGGGTTCCGAGAAAGGCTCGTTCATATGCCGCGTAAGCAAGGATTTTAAGGATGAAGTTTCCGCGTCTGATATCCTGCAGGAATCCTTAGAATCATTTGGCGGTTCAGGCGGCGGCAGGCAGGATTTTGCCCAAGGAGGCCTCAAGGATGCGTCAAAGGCAAAACAGGTTATGAAAAAGGCAGAGGAAGTAATAAAGAAGGAATTATCCAGATGAGAATTGTAAAACCAACGAGCGTAGAATTGGAAAAACTGGTCTATCGTTTCCTGAATCAGAAAAAACGCGTCAAGGGTACTGTTTATAAAATCATCGAAGACGTAAAGTTGAATGGCGATGATGCGGTAACAAAATATACCCGCAGGTTTGATAAGGTAAGGCTGAAATCCAGGCAGTTTAAAGTTACCGAGGCAGAAATCAGCGCTGCTTTTCAGAATATCCCGGCGGATTTTATCGCGGCGCTGAAAGTAATCATCGAGAATATAAACCGTTTTTACAAAAAGCAGCTGAGGCGTAACTGGAAGATTAAGGATAGCGACGGGACTCTGCTCGGCGAAAAGTTTGACCCCATAGACAGGATAGGGGTTTACATACCGGCAGGGACTGCGCCTCTGGTTTCCTGCGTGTATATGACTGTATTGCCTGCAAAACTGGCAGGCGTAAAGAATATAGTGCTTGTGAGCCCTCCTGACCAGTCAGGAAATATTAATCCTTACATTTTAGCGGTAGCCAGCCTTTTGAAGGTAAATGAAATATATAAGGTCGGCGGCGCGCAAGCGGTCGCGGCGCTGGCATTTGGCACAAAAGTAATCCCGAAAGTGGATAAGATAGTAGGCCCGGGCAATGCTTATGTGGCGGAGGCGAAACGCCAGGTCTTTGGTTTTGTGGATATTGACATGATGGCCGGCCCCACGGAGTTAGTTATTATAGCCAATAAATTCAGCGACCAGAAATTCGTCATAAGCGACCTCTTGGCGCAGAAGGAACACTTGGGCGGTCAGGCGATATTGATTACGCCGTCTAAGAAATTAGCCAGGTTTGTCAGGTCTCAGATTCCTGAAAAAAATAACGGCTGTATTATTTTGGTAAAGAATATGAAAGAGGCCATAGAGATTAATAATAAGATAGCCCCTGAGCACACAGAGCTTCTGGTAAATAATCCCAATAAGCTGCTTAAGGACATAAAAAATACCGGCGTGGTTTTTCTTGGGCCCTACAGCCCCACAGCGGTAGGCGATTATGTCGCAGGGCCGAGCCATGTTCTGCCCACGGCAGGCACGGCAAGGTTTTTCTCCGGGCTTTCAGTGCAGGATTTTATCCGAAGCACGCACTTTATCTCTTACAACAAAAAGTCTTTGGATAACGTCAAAGGCATAATAGAGAAGGTTTGCAATATTGAAGGTTTAACTAAACACTGGGAATCCGTAAAAGCAAGGTTTGAATGAAGCCCACCAGTAATTCAGTAGCGGGCTGAATTCATCCGCCAGTCAATAGTGGCGGGTGAATCAAAGGAGTAGAATAATGAAAAAGAGAATAGCAGAGGTTCTGCGTAAGACAAAAGAAACCGATATAAAAGTAAAAATCAATATTGATGGTTCAGGCAAGGCAAAGATCAATACAGGGATTGGTTTGCTTGACCATATGCTGGAGTTATTTGCCTTTCACGGTCTATTTGATTTGGATATCGTTGCCAAAGGCGATTTGAAAGTAGATATCCACCACACAAACGAGGATGTGGGTATAGTTTTGGGTGATGCTTTCAAGAAAGCCTTGGGTGATAAAGAAGGCATAAAAAGATCCGGTGAAGCCTCTTGGCCTATGGAAGATGTTGAAGCTACAGCATTGGTAGATATAAGCGGCAGAGG
>Ga0172370_10006986_pt1 | contig 13977 bp, 17 predicted proteins | sample LakKiv5m_FD_114538 | JGI IMG/M metagenome (GOLD analysis project Ga0172370, IMG submission 114538) | Freshwater microbial communities from Kabuno Bay, South-Kivu, Congo - kab_022012_11.5m | ecosystem: Environmental > Aquatic > Freshwater > Lake | place: Democratic Republic of the Congo...
CTTTCCGTCTTTCGCTTCCGGCACGAAGATTTTCGCCGTGTGCGGCGGCTTACGTTTCGCTCCGGCGCGGTTCCTTACGTAAGAAAAGACACCGCCTGCGCTCAACGTAATTCCTTGCACACTTTCAAATGAAAACAAGCCGAAAATCTTCTAATTGTGCCTCCAGCGAAAGCCGGAAAGCTTATAAATTAGATTATGGTTAGCGGAAACCCTAATAAATAACCATTAGCCGAGGGGTGACACGGAGGCGGGTCCCCTGACGCGCGCAACGTCAGTGAGCACGGCAGGGTGCCGCAGTGGCAGGACCCCGAGGCATTTACACGGGATCGATAGAACCCGCGTTAGACGATTAAAGTGAAAGACGGAAAGCTTGAGTGAACATGAGAATTTTATTGGAATATTATTTATATTATTTTTTACTTGACAAAAGATACTAATATGGTATCATTACTTATAAATTAAAGGGAGGTGATTGAGGATGGATATAACGATAAGATACATGCTCAGAGCGGTGGCTCACTGCAAAGAGGGTTGTTAAGTTAGCCTTGATAGTGTTGGGCAGGCACTATCAAGGCAGAGACAAGACGTTCCCGCCTGATATTTTTCAAATGGCGGGATCCCGCCCTGAAATAAAATTCGGGGCGGGAAAAACTGCCCGCTGTTTTTTAAGTTCATATTTTAGGAGAATAAAATTAATGAAACTGGTTACCCGAAACACTGATTATGCCTTGCGCGCTATTTGTTATATTGCTAAACAAAATAAAATCGTCACGGTAACCGAACTGGTTAAGGCGTTGGGGGTTCCGCGTCCGTTTATGCGTAAAATTTTACAGCAGCTAAGTAAAGAAAAAATTTTGGAATCTTATAAGGGGCAATCCGGGGGTTTTAAATTAGAATTACTTCCCAAAGAAATCTTCGTGATTAAAATTATGCGTATTTTTCAGGGGCCGGTGGGTTTAAACGGCTGTTTTTTAAAGAAAGATATTTGTCCGAATAAAGGCAAGTGTGTCTTAAGAAAGAAAATACACCGAATTGAAAATAATGTGCTTACGCAGCTGAGGCAAATTAATATCGCTTCTTTAATCGGAGATTAGGCTATGTCGAGAAGGAAAATTATTACGATTGATGAGCATAAGTGTAACGGGTGCGCTTTATGCATACCGAACTGTCCGGAGGGCGCCATTCAGATTATTGATCAAAAGGCGCGTTTAATCAGCGATTTATTTTGTGATGGCTTAGGCGCCTGCATCGGCCACTGCCCGCAAGGAGCGATTACGATTGAGGAAAGAGAGGCGGTTGCTTATGATGAAAAGCAAGTTATGGCGAATATCGTCAAGCAGGGGCCCAATGTGATCAAGGCGCATTTAAAGCATCTTCAGGAACACCAAGAGCTAGTTTATTTAAAGCAGGCGATTGATTTTTTGAAGGAAAAAAATATTAAGATTAATTTAACTGAGGCCTGCCAGCATACTCCGGGTGGTTCTGGCTGCCCGGGTTCGAAAATGATGGATTTTAGAAAGAAAACCCCGCCGCAAACCCCTGCAAAGCATTTAAGCGCTGATTCAGAGTTAGCGCAATGGCCGGTACAGCTGCACTTGGTGCCGTCGCACGCGCCGTATTTTGCGAATGCGGATCTTTTAATTGCCGCGGATTGCGTGCCATTTGCCTACGCCAATTTCCACCGGGATCTGTTAGCCGGGAAAATTCTTTTGGTTGGTTGTCCGAAACTCGACGATGTTTCTTTATACGCGGATAAACTTAAGCAAATATTTACGGATAACCAGATTAATTCCATAACTTATGCGCATATGGAGGTGCCTTGCTGCTTTGGGCTATTGCCGATTATTCAAGAAGCGATTAGATCATCGAAAAAGAGTATTCCGTTTGCGGAAATTACCATTAGTATTACCGGTGAGAAAATAAAATGAATAACTGTCCGGGCCAGGATAAGCGCAAGGTAACGCCGGAGCCGATTATTTGCTCATGTTGCGGATATGAGGCAGAAATATTTTCCGATGAAATTAAAGCCAGCTGCCCTAAGTGCCGGCAAGTTTTTTACCGGGAGGTTTTACCTACTTGCGTTGACTGGTGCGCCTCGGCCAAGGAATGCATTGGGGAGCCGGCATATAGTAAACATCTGATTAATAAGTCGCTTTTATTAAAAGATAAATTGCTTTTTGAATTAAATGCATATTTTGGCAGTGATATAAAACGCATCAATCATGCCAAAAAAGTTCTGGATTATGCCGAAGAGATCCTGCGTCAAGAGGGCGGGAATTGGCAGATTGTTGTTCCGGCGGCGATATTGCATGACGTGGGGATTAAGATCGCCGAGCAAAAATATGGCTCAAACTCCGGACACTTACAGGAAAAAGAAGGCCCGGAAATAGCTAAAAAAATTTTGCTTAAGCTTGGATTTAAAAAAGAGGAAATCGAAAAAATTTGTCAGATTATTAGGTATCATCATTCTCCCGGGAAAATTAATTCCCTGGATTTTCAGGTGATTCTGGATGCCGACGGGCTGGTAAATTTAGCTGAAATAAAACCAAGGGAAGAGAAAGAAAAAATTATTAACCATGCTTTTGCGACCAAAACCGCAAAAGAGATCGCTCAAAAAGTTTATCTATCAAAGGAGGAGTAAATGTTTTGCGATCAATGCGAACAAACAGCGGGTGGGATAGGGTGCACGACAAAAATGGGCACTTGCGGTAAAGATGAAGATATTCAAAGCTTACAGGAGACGCTGGTTTACGGATTAAAGGGAATCGCAGCTTACGCTTATCATGCCCGGCAATTTGAAGCCCGCGATGAAGAGGTGGATGCTTTTATGCATGAAGCACTTTTTACCACGCTTACTAACGTAAGTTTTGATTTAAATCAACATTTAGCAATGGTTTTAAAATGCGGGGAAATGAATTTGAAGATTATGGAGCTTTTGGATAAGGTGCACGTGGAGAATTTCGGCAATCCCGTGCCGACAGCAGTAGATACCGGCACGCGCAAAGGCCCGGGTATTCTGGTTACCGGACATGATTTGCTTGATCTTTTTGAACTGCTGAAGCAGACCGCGGGGACAGGCGTGAATATCTATACGCATGGTGAAATGCTTCCGGCGCATGGCTATCCTGAACTTAAGAAATTTAAACATCTCGTGGGTAATTATGGCGGTGCCTGGCAAGAGCAGAAGAAAGATTTTAATGCTTTTAGCGGCGCGATATTGGTTAATACTAACTGCCTGATGACGCCTCAGGCGGGTACTTACCTTGACCGGATTTTCACTTGTAATGTTGCCGGGTTATCGGCAGCGGCGCATGTAAAATCGAGAGATTTTTCTGCGCTGATACAGAAGGCAAAAACATTGCCGGCATTGCCAGAGGCTCCTGGACAGAAGATTATGACTGGTTTTCATCATACGGCGATCTTGTCCCTGGCGGATAAAATTGTTGGCGCGGTAAAATCCGGAAAAATCAAAAGGTTTTTTCTGATTGGCGGTTGTGATGGCGCCCGTCCGGGGAGGAACTATTATACGGAGTTTGCCGAAAAAGTTCCCCAGGATTGCGTGATTTTAACTTTGGCTTGTGGGAAATACCGTTTTAATAAAATGGATTTCGGTGCGATTGATGGTATTCCGCGGCTGATTGATATTGGACAATGCAATAATGCTTATTCGGCAATTCAGGTTGCTCTGGCCTTGAGTAAAGTTTTTAATTGTTCAGTTAATGAACTGCCGCTTTCATTTGTCCTTTCTTGGTTTGAACAGAAAGCAGTGGCCATTTTACTTACTTTGCTCTACCTAAACATTAAAGGAATCCGGTTGGGGCCGACACTCCCGGCATTTATTTCTAAAAATGTGCTTAACATCTTGGTGGAGAAATTTGACATCAAACCGATTACTACGGTTGATGCGGATTTAGAGGCGGCGCTTAAAGGCAGGTAACTTGAATTTAATTGTAAACTTAACAAAAAAGCTTTATAATAACCTTAACCAGAGGAGGATCTCGAGATGGCTAATATCGGAGATTTGATACAATCCGCGGATTGGAAAACTGAAAAACATGTGCCGGTGATTGAGGGGCCGGACAAAATAAACAAGGGCGAGGCGTTTAAGTTAGAAGTAAGCGTCGGCAAGCAGATTGCGCATCCGAATACTACCGAGCATCATATCAGGTTTATCGAGGTGTATTTTCTGGCGGCGGGTGATAAATTTCCGTATCAACTGGCGCGTTTTGAGTTTAATGCGCATGGGGAGTCTGCGCAGGGGCCAAATACGAGCACGATATTTTCTGAGCCGAAGGCAGCGGTATTCTTTAAGACCGAAAAAAGCGGGGTAATTATGGCTACGGCTTATTGCAATATTCATGGCCTTTGGAGGAGTGAAAAGGAAATTAAGGTAGGATAATTAAATGCCTGCTTGACGGCTAAACCAGGAGGATGCTATGTGTATGATAAAATTGTCGCATTTAATTGCGATTGTGCCGATTGCTGTTTTGTTAACCATGAGTTTTTTTGTGCTTTTTGCTTTGCGTAAAGTTGAGGAGAAAGCGCTTAAGGCTTTTGGTTATCTGGTGGTGGGTTTTCTTTGGTTGTCCGCGCTGGTGGTTTTCTCAGCCGCAGTTTATAGGATCGCTCAAGGGTCTGTTTTAACCAGAGGTATGATGCAGCAGAAGATGAAGATGGATTGTATGGCGCAAATGATGCGCAAGGATAATCCTCCGATGATGACGGGGATGCCTGGAAAAGGCCCCATGGTTAACAATGATAAGCGTCCGGGGATGGCTAAATGCGGAGGCAATAAAGGGATTGTTTTTAAAGCGGAATAAAACACCCAAGCCACCCGTAAAGTTAAGTATTACTAATAATCTTTATTGCGATAGGAGGGTTAAATGAGTAAATATAAATGTTTAGTTTGCGGTTATATCTATTACCCCAGCGTTGGAGATCCGGACAATGGGATTGCTCCCGGAACCAGCTTTGAAGATTTGCCGGATACCTGGGTCTGCCCTGAATGCGGAGTAGGCAAGGATCAGTTTGAGAAAGTAGTTTAAGGGGAAAATATTGGCCAGAATAGTTACCTTTAAAGGCGCGCCTTTGACCTTAATCGGTAAACCGGTAAGGATCGGGAAACGGGCTTTTGACTTTAAGCTTATTGCTCCGGATTTAAAAGTCGTAAAACTTTCAGATTTTGCGGGTAAAATCAAAGTGATTAATTTTTTCCCTTCATTAGATACTCCGGTATGCGATTTGCAGGTTAAAGAATTTAATAAAAGGGCGGCACAACTTAGCCCGGAGATAGTGATTATCGGGGTAAGCAAAGACCTTCCGTTTGCTCAAGCAAGATTTTGCTCGCAAAATGAAATAAAAAATGAAATTGTGCTTTCGGACTATAGATTTTCTTCTTTTGGCCTAAATTATGGTTTTCTGATTAAAGAGTTAAATCTTTTGGCCCGCGGCACAATAATTATTGATCAACTCCAGCGGATTCGGTATATTCAAGTGGTTGATGAAGTTACTCATTCAGTTAACTTTGATGAGGTTTTCGGCGCACTTGAGAATCTGCTCAAAACTTAGCATCTATGCCTGCGGATATCAGGGCCGTCATTAAAGAGGTTATTCGGCGTAATTATAACGTTAAGAGTTTTCGCTTGGAAATTCCCGGAGTTTTGAGTTTTAAAGCCGGGCAGTTTCTTTTGGTGACGCTGAATAATGACCCAAAACTAAAAAGATACCTTTCGATATCTAGCTCTCCTACGGAAAAATGTTATTTAGAATTTACGAAGAAATTAACCGGAAGTGATTTTTCTCAAACTCTGGACAGTTTAAAAGCCGGGGATGCCGTGGTGATCCAGTATCCCTTTGGGAAATTTGTTTTAGATGAGTCATTCCCGAAGATCGCGTTTTTATCCGGAGGTATCGGGATTACTCCGATCCGGAGTATCTGTAAATATGCGGCGGATAAGAAACTCAGCAGCGATATCGTGCTGATTTATGCTAATCGCTCGGTAAAGGATGTAGTTTTTAAGGATGATTTCGATGCGTTAATGAAAAGTTATCCGCTTTTAAGAGTGGCGCATGTATTATGCGAAACAGAGCCGGGATTTATTTGTACCGTTGGCCGGATCAATGCCGGGGTAATTAAGCATGAAATTCCGGATTATTTAGAAAGAAAATTTTATCTTTGCGGCCCGCCGCAGATGGTTGAGGCGATGCGTTTACTATTGACGGAAGATTTAAGCGTGCCGGCAGAAAGAATAATTACGGAAAATTTCCAAGGCTATTAAGGGGGATAAAATTATGGCGGCGATACAAATATTACCCGGGGTATATTCAGTCGGCGCGGTGGATTGGAACATCCGTAATTTTCACGGGCATACTTATGCTACGCAAAGGGGCTCATCTTATAACGCGTATCTGATTATCGATGATAAGGTCGCGCTGATCGATACGGTTTATGGCCCCTTCGCCCAGGAGCTCATTTCGAATATTAAAGAAATTATCCCCCCTGAAAAAATAGATTATATTGTTGCTAATCATGTTGAGACGGATCATTCAGGGGCTTTACCGAGCCTGATGTTGCTTTGCCCGCAGGCTAAGATTCTGGGCACGGCCAAATGTAAAGAAGGCCTGTATAAACATTATTATCAGAATTGGGATTTTCAGGTTGTGAAAACTAATGACCAGCTGAAATTAGGTAAACGCACGCTCAGCTTTCTGGAAGCGCCGATGATCCATTGGCCGGATAGTATGTTTACCTATTGCCCCCAGGACGCCTTGCTTTTGCCCAACGATGCTTTTGGACAACATTTTGCCGCTAGTGAAAAATTCGATGATCAGGTTGATCAATGTGTCTTGATGGAAGAGGCAGAAAAATATTACGCCAATATTCTTTGGCCTTTGGGGGGAGTAATCCTCAAGAAGATCCAAGAGCTCCAGAATTTAAATCTTTCCATAAAAATGATTGCGCCCAGCCATGGGATTATCTGGCGTAAGAACCCGGAGCAAATAATTAATGCTTATCTCTCTTGGGCCAAAGGAGAGACAAAGAACAAAGTAGTGATCGCTTATGAAACGATGTGGGGCGCAACCGGGCAGATGGCCAATAAGATTGCCGCGGGCCTGATGGCTTCCGGAGTCGAGGTTAAACTTTATGATCTGGCAGGAAGTGACCGCACTGAAATAATTACGCAGATGTTATCGGCTAAAGGCTTTCTTTTTGGTTCATCTACTCATGATAATGATATGCTTCCGGATATCGCGGCATTTTTGGAGATTGTGAAGGGCCTAAAACCCAAAGATCGGAAGATCGGTTTTTTCGGTTCCTACGGCTGGGGCGGCGGCGCCATCAAAGAAATGCAGGAGTTGTTTAAAGATAACGCCGCAGCGCTAACCGCTCCCAGCGTATCTTTTAAATATGTTCCGGACACTGCGGAGTTAGCCAGCTGTTTTGAATTTGGATCTAAATTCGCGCAAAGCCTAAAATGAAAGAGATCTCTACCGTAGTTGTCGATTTTTTACGCACCCAAGGTTTTGTGCTAGTTTCTTCTATTGATAAAAACGGATTCCCCCATAGTTCCGCTAAGGCGATTGTCAAAATTGACCCGGCCGGAGAAATTTATCTAGTCGATGTTTATCACGGAGTAACCAGCGAAAATATAGACCGTAATCCGCGCATTAGTATTAGCGCGGTGGATGAACATAAGTTTGTCGGGTATTGCCTTAAAGGTAAGGCCAGTAAACTGCCGGATAATTTTATCAATCAGGAGATGATTAAAACCTGGGAGGATAATATTACTTCTCGCCTGGCAAAAAGGTTGTTGAGAAATTTAGTTCAAGACCAGGGGCTCAAGCATCATCCCGAAGCAAGCCTGCCGCATCCTAAGCATCTGATTGTTTTGAAAGTTGAGGAGATTGTTGATCTTTCTCCGCGTCATTTAAAAAAACCTGCTTAAAGGCAGGCAGTCAAGGAGGTGTTCTATGGCCAAAAGCGTAAAAGTTTATAGCACGTCTACTTGCCCTTGGTGCGTGCGCGCCAAGCAATTCTTAAAAGAAAGTCATATCGAGTTTCAAAATCTGGATGTTTCCGCGGATCAGCTGGCGGCGGATGAAATGATGGCCAAGACCGGGCAGATGGGTGTTCCGGTGCTGGATATTGATGGCGAGATAATTATCGGATTTGATAAAGAGAAAATTAAATTAGCTTTAGGATTATAAGCGCAATCTGATGCATATTTACGATTTAATTATTATTGGAGCTGGACCCGCGGGAATTACCGCCAGTGTTTATGCCGCCCGCAAGAAACTGGATTTTTTAGTGATTAGTTTGGATATCGGAGGGCAGGCGGCTTGGAGCGGAGATATCGAAAACTACACCGGCTATCAATTTATTACCGGCCCGGAACTCGCGCAGAAATTCCAAGAGCACATGCTTAAATATGACACGGCGCTTAAGGAAAATGAAGAGGTATTAGAGGTTAAGAAAATCGGCGAAGTTATTTTAGTAAAAACGAATAAGGCGGACTATCAGTCCAGAAGCGTAATTATCGCTTCCGGTAAAAAATCAAAAGAATTAGGGGTGGCGGGGGAGAAGGAATTTAAAAACCGCGGCTTAACTTATTGCGCTACTTGCGATGGCCCGCTGTTTGCCGGACGCGATGTCGCGGTTATCGGCGGAGGGAATTCTGCGCTGGATGCGGCTTTACAGTTGGTTAAAATCGCTAAGCAAGTTTATCTTATTAATAATGCGGTAAGCTTATCCGCAGATGCGATTATGCGCCGCAAGGTGGAAGAAGCGGTTAATGTTACGGTATTAAATAATTCTTTGATTACGGCTATTTTGGGGGATAAGTTCGTGCAAGCCATAAAAATCAAAAGCGCCAGCCAAGAAAAAGAATTAGCCGTGCAAGGGGTATTTGTAGAAATCGGCCTGGTTCCTAATTCCGCGCTGGCAAAAGACGTAGAAAAAAATTCTAAAAATGAAATAAGTATTGATTCGTCGAACCAGACAAATATTGCCGGTATTTTTGCCGCGGGTGATGTGACCGATGTGTCCGAGAAGCAGATCATTATTGCCGCCGGTGAAGGCTCAAAAGCCGCGCTAAGTGTTTTTCACTATTTGTCAAAAAATAACTTTAATTAGCGGTGAGGACCGGCTTTTAGCTTATGGGGAATAAATAAGTTGCGGGCTAATTTTCACGGTGCTACAATTAAGTAGCTCGGTGTTGTCTAGATAAACAAGGAGAACAAAAATGAGAGAGAGAATTGAAAAAGCGCTGGATAAAGTCCGGCCGATGTTAATGGCGGACGGCGGGAATGTGGAATTAATCGAAGTTACCGCGGATGGGGTAGTCAAATTAAAATTAAAAGGAAGCTGCGGGTGCTGTCCGATGAGTTCAATGACTTTAAAGAATGGAATTGAGAAAATTCTTCGGCAGGAAGTTCCGGAAATAAAAGAAGTAGTCGCTTTGTAACAAAAGAAAATATTTTGTGATGATTTTACAGGATAAACTCAACCGCTTAAAGCGCATTATTTCTGCTTATAAATCAGCGGTTATTGCGTTCTCTGGCGGCCAGGATAGCGCATTTTTACTTAAGGTTTGCGCGTTGGTGCTGCCGCCGGATAAAGTTTTGGCGGTTACGGCGGTTTCAGCGACGTATCCTAAGGGTGAACTGGCTAAAGCAAAAATATTGGCTAAACAGATCGGTGTCCGGCTTAAGGTCATCCGGACCGCTGAGCTGAAGAATAAAAAATTTACGGCCAATCCGGTTAGGCGCTGTTATTTTTGTAAACATGAACTTTTTTCAAAGTTAATTGTTATCGCCAAGCAAAATAAGCTGGATTTTGTTTTAGAAGCCAGCAATCTTTCCGACCGGTCAGATTATCGTCCGGGGAGTATTGCTAAGCGGGAACTGAAAATAAAATCGCCTTTAATCCGGGCGGGTTTTAGTAAAGAGGATATTTGCCGGTTAAGCAAAAAGCTGGGCCTGTCTAGCTGGAATAAACCGAGCCTGGCTTGTCTGGCTTCACGCATACCTTATGGAGTTAAAATAACTGCCGGGCTGCTTAAACGCATTGATCAGGCGGAGACATATTTGAACCGGCTGGGGTTTAGACAGCTGCGCCTGCGTCATCATCAAGGAGTTTGCCGCATTGAAGTAAATAAAAGCGACATCCACCGGTTACTTAATCAGCGCCAGCGGATAGTTAAGAAATTAAAAGATCTAGGTTATCACTATATTACTGTAGATTTAGAGGGATATCGTACCGGCAGTTTAAATGAGGTGATTGGCAGATGAAAAAGATATATTTAGATTATGCGGCAACCACGCCTACGGATCCGGAAGTGACCGCGGCGATGGAGCCATATTTTTTCGATAAGTTTGGTAATGCTTCTAGTTTGCATGCCTATGGCCAGGAGGCGAAGAAAGCCTTAGAGGATAGCCGTCAGACGCTCGCCGATTTTATCGGGGCAAAGCCCGAAGAGATCGTTTTTACTTCCGGGGGCACTGAGTCGGATAATTCTGCGCTTTTTGGTGTTGCCTACGCATTAGAGAAAAAGGGTAACCATATTATTACTTCGGCGATCGAGCATCATGCGATTAGTGAGCCGGCAAAATTTCTGGAAAAAAAAGGATTTAAAATTACTTATCTGGGGGTAGATAAAGACGGTTTGGTGCAACCGGAAGACTTAAAGAAGGCGATTACCGATAAAACTATATTAATCAGTATTATGCACGCCAATAATGAAATCGGCACACTCCAGCCGATTGCCCAATTAGGTAAGCTCGCCAAAGACAAAGGGATTTATTTCCATACCGATGCGGTTCAGACGGTGGGGCATCTTCCCATCAATGTCGATCAGCTTAATTTGGATCTTTTATCGCTTTCGGCGCATAAGTTTTACGGGCCAAAAGGAGTGGGGGCTTTGTATATCCGTAAAGGTACCCGATGGGAAACCTTTATGCGCGGCGGAGACCAGGAAAGAGGCCGGCGCGCCTCTACACATAATATTCCCGGAATCGTGGGGTTAGCGCGGGCGATTGAGCTTTGTCAAAGTAAAATGGAAGGTGAAATTAAATTTCAGAGCGCTCTGCGCGATAAATTGATTAAAGAAATTCCGGACAGAATTCCTGAGGTCAGGCTTAATGGGCACCCGAAACAAAGGCTGCCCAACAGCGTAAATTTTTCCATTAAGTATATTGAGGGCGAATCAATGCTTTTAAGTTTGGATCTACTGGGGATTGCCTGTTCTACCGGTTCTGCTTGTACCTCCAGCTCTCTTGAGCCGTCGCACGTTTTATTAGCGATTGGTTTAGATCACGAGACGGCGCATGGTTCTCTGAGGATTACTTTGGGGCGCTGGACCAAACAAAGCGATATAGATTATCTTTTGGAAAAATTACCTCCGGTGGTGCAAAAATTGCGCGCCATGTCACCGCTTTATGAACCCCGCGCTTCTTAAACATTCGATTATTGAGGTTCTTCGCTTGGACAAAATAAATAAGAAAGCAGGGTTGAAGTGAAAGAGAAGATACTCGACTATTTAAATAAAAAACATGATTATCTTTCCGGAGACCAGATCAGCAGGCATCTGGGGATAAGCCGTCAAGGTTTGTGGAAGCATATTCAAGAGCTTAAGGATTCCGGCTATCTGATCGCGGCTGTCCCGCATTTAGGCTATCGGCTTGAATCCTGCCCGGACCGGCTTTTTGTTTTTGAAGTCGCCCGCAATCTGAATACAAAATTTATCGGTAAAAAAATTCATTATTTTGATTATTTGGCTTCAACAATGGATACGGCCATGCAATTGGGTATGGATGGCGCATCCAGCGGAACGCTGGTATTGGCGGAATCACAAATTAAAGGCCGGGGGAGATTGGGCCGGGGCTGGCTTTCTCCTAAATATAAAGGAATTTATCTGTCTTTAATTTTGCGGCCTAAAATTTTACCGGCGGCCTGTCCGGTATTAACTTTGATGAGCGCGGTAAGTATTTGTGAGGCGGTAAAAGAAATTCTAAATCTGGATCTGCAAATTAAATGGCCCAATGATCTGCTGATTGATCAGAAAAAGGTTGCCGGTATTCTGACGGAGATGAATGCGGAAACGGATAAAGTAAATTTTGTGGTGATTGGTATCGGTTTAAATGTTAATAATGATAAGAAATCCTTGATTGCGGGGGCGACTTCCTTAAAGGAGCAGCAAGGCGCAGAAATAAACCGCGTGATTTTATTGCAGGAGATTTTGCGCAGATTAGAGAATAATTATCTTCTCCTGGAGGATCAGGGGGCGGGTGAGATTATCCATAAATGGCGTAATTTTACGCTTACTTTGGGAACGCGCGTTAAGGTGGATTATCAGAATAAGCATATTGAAGGCCAGGCCATGGATATCGATGTCGACGGCGCCCTGCTGATCCGCAAAGATTCCGGGCTGATTCAGAAAATTTCCAGCGGAGACGTCACGGCTTGCCGGTAATGTAAACCACATATAAATTATTAGTTGACAATTCAACCTCAGGCTTTATAATTGTTAGATGTTTAAAATAAAGCTTTTGGTTTTTTTTATTGCCTTTTTTGCAGTTCTGCCCCGGGCATCTTTTTCTTCTGAGGATAAATTATATAATTTAGAGCCGTTGGTGATTACTAAGCAGAAAAATTTTATTTTAAACAGTTACTTAACTGACCCGGTACAAACCAATGCTTTTAATTATGAATCTTCGATTGAGTCTTTAAACAGCCTGCCGGTGGATTTACAGAGCCGCGCGTTAAAAAGCAGCATCCAAACCGATTTTTCTTTGCGCGGATCGACTTTTCAGCAGGTTTTAATCTTACTTAACGGCCAAAGAATCAATGACCCGCAAACCGCCCACCACAACTCCGATATCCCTTTCACGAAAGAAGATATTCAAAGAATGGAGGTAATTCCGGGAGCAAGCTCATCGCAGTTTGGCGCGGATGCAATCGGCGGGGCAATAAATTTCGCCTTGGCCGCGCCGGTGGAAAGAAAGGTCTCTTGGGAGTTTGCTGCCGGGAATAATCAAAATGGTTATGGAATATTCAGCATTAGTGATAAATATAAAGATTTAGGCCTGAGGTTTTCTGTGGAAGACGCCCAATCGCAAGGGTTTCGCTATGACACGGATTTTAAGAAATTTACTGCTTCGGGGGCCGCTTATCTGCAGCTGGCGGATTTAACCTGGGAAAATAATTTTGGCTATCAAGAGAAAGAATTTGGGGCTTACGATTTTTATACTCCGGGTTTAGGCTATGCTTCCTGGGAGAAAACCAGAACCTACCTGATCAATAGCGGTTTTACTTTGAATAAAGAGGGTTTATTAATTAAACCTAATTTTTTATGGCGCCGGCATTTTGATAAATTCGCCCTGCGCCGGACAGTGGCCAGCTTTAATTACCATCGTACGGATACCTACACTCCAAGTATTTATTTGCAAAAAGAAATGGGATGGCTGGGTAAGGCAGGATTAGGTTCGGAATGGGGACAGGAGAAAATCACTTCTACTAATCTGGGTCGGCATATCCGTGATCACAATAGTGTATTTATAGATGATAGCGTCGCCATCGGCCAAAAATTAGATTTAAGTTTTTCTTTACGTTTTGATAATTTTTCGGATTTTGATAATGTTTATACCGGATCAGTGAGCGCGAAATTTAAGCTGACGGAAAAAACCGCTTTTAATTTTGGAGTCTCAAGAAATATGCGCATACCTTCATTTACCGAGCTTTATTATAGCGATTCTACCACCATCGGTAATTCTGATTTATCCGCGGAAAAAGCCTGGAATTATCAGCTCGGTTTTGAATATAAACAGGAGGAGTTTTCTACGGGTTTAGTTTTATTCTTACGCCAGGAACACCAGATGATTGATTGGGTTAGGTCTAGCCCCGCGGTGAAATGGCAGGCGAGGAATTTTACCCGGGATAATGCCTTTGGTGTTGAGTATTCTTTGCATAAACAGATTAAC
>Ga0172370_10006992_pt1 | contig 13964 bp, 12 predicted proteins | sample LakKiv5m_FD_114538 | JGI IMG/M metagenome (GOLD analysis project Ga0172370, IMG submission 114538) | Freshwater microbial communities from Kabuno Bay, South-Kivu, Congo - kab_022012_11.5m | ecosystem: Environmental > Aquatic > Freshwater > Lake | place: Democratic Republic of the Congo...
AAACATCCGGGATGCGACAAAGTAACCTTAAAGCCCATTGTTGACGCTTTCTGTTATACCTTAAATCTTCAAACAATCTCAGAATCAACCATCGGCAGAGTTATTTCTGATTTAAAGAAGCAAAACAAACTGCCCGACTATTACATAAGAACTACCATTTGCGGCAAGACTGAAAAGCTGATATTTAAATCCAGAAAGAAGGGAGCCAAAAAGATGAGAAGAAAGGGCTACAAACCTAAAGAACCAGGAGACCTGGTTCAGATAGACGCTATTGAAATCTTTCTTCTTAACGTTAAAAGATATATTGTAACGGCCATTGATTTAAAAAGCAGATTTGCTTTCGCCTATACCTACAAAACATTGTCTTCGGATTCCGCCAAGGACTTTATGATTAAGTTTAGAGAAGTGGCTCCTTTTGAGATAAAAAGAGTCCAAACGGATAACGGAAAAGAATTTCACAAGCATTTCAATGAATATCTGGAAAATGAGGGAATAGTTCATTTCTTTAACTATCCGAGAAGCCCAAAATCCAACGCCTTTATTGAGAGATTTAACCGGACTATTCAAGAGCAATACATCGGATGGCATTTGGATGAACTTAACGAGCCCAGGGAGTTTAACATCGGCCTTATGGAATACCTTGTCTGGTACAACACTGAAAAGATACACAGAGGGCTTGGAAAACTCTCTCCGCTAGCTTATTATGTTAATAACTTTATACCTATTAAAAAGTCCAATATGTTATGGACCGCAACATCGGATTTACTTATAGTTCAATTTCTGATAAAATTGCATTTATGCAAAAAGACATTCTTACAGTTGTTATCATAGTTTCAGCGATTGTCGTCATCGTTTCTGTCTTGCTTCAGCAAAAGGGAGGCGGTCTAGGTGGCACATTCGGTGGCGGTGATAGTGGCGGATATATGAAGAAAAGAGGGGCGGAAAAGTTCGTTTTCTTCACAACCATAGTTTCGGGAATTGTTTTCGTCGGGACTATATTGGTCAGGCTTATTCTTAAATAGTTTAATGAGATTCAAAAGAATTTTCCTTAGATATAAACTCTCAGTCCAAAAGCATTGGATAAAGGCAAGAAACATAGAGGTCAAGGATCTGTATGGTCTGTATCTTTTGGTTTCGAAGCGGCTGCCTCATATAGTTCATTTGAAGAATCTCGTGTTGACTTGTATAGTTATGGCGACTGTTCTCTTCCTGATGTTTTTATCATCTTTCAGAGAGCTCAATCCATACTATCTCGTCAATGTACCAAAGAATGGCGGTATTTACTCAGAAGGTTCAGTAGGAAAGTTCCTGCGTATCAATCCTATATATTCCCAGACAAACCCCAGAGATGAGGATGCTGTAAACTTGATATTCAGCGGGCTTGTAAAAAGAGGTGAAAACGGAAGCATAGTAGGAGACCTGGCAGATAACTGGAAGATAAGGGATGAGAACAAAACTTTTATTTTTGAGTTAAAAAGCGGGGTAAGGTGGCATGATGGAGCAGAGTTTACTGCTGATGATGTACTCTTTACGTTGAGTTTGATACAGAATCCGGATGTCAGAAGTCCTCTATATGAGACATGGAAAGGAGTGAAGGCAGAGAAGACTCCTGAAGGATGGGTCAAGTTTACCCTAGAACATCCCAATAATTCTTTTCTTGAAAACGCTGCTTTCAAAATAGTGCCGAAGCATATACTTGAAAGTGTCCCAATGTCAAGCATTCAAACGGTGGAGTTCAATGTCAAGCCCATAGGTACCGGTCCGTATAAGTTCGAATCTTTAACCAAAGAAGCCGATAAGGAAACACTGATACTGTCAGCGAACAGTAGGTACTATGCAGGAGAGCCACATATACAGAACATTATCCTTGAAGGTTTTTCTAGTGAGGTCGACGCAGTAGATGCATATAGAAAGAGGCAAATCAAGGCTATAAGCAGTCCTTCTGTCTTAGTTGCCGATAAGTTTGATGATGATATTGCAACAAATATCCATGAGTATCATCTCCCTAGATATGTAGCAGCATTTTTCAACACAGGTAGAGAAACACTAAAAGATAAAAATCTTCGTATAGCTCTGGCCCTTACTGTAGATAGGAATCGTATTTTAAATCAAGCCGTCTCAGAGAAGGGTTCGATAAATTTCTATCCTATAACATCAGGTGCAGAAGGTTTCTCTACAAATGTTCCTAAATATTCAAAAGATGTAGGAAAAGCAAAGGCTATTTTGAAAAAAGGTGGATATACATTGGATGGTGGTGTACTCAAGTATAAGGGGAAGGAAGTAACCCTGAAAGTGGTAACGGGAGATACTCCGGAGCTAGGAAAAACGGCAGAGATATTTGCCTCAGGACTTAGGGAGGTAGGGGTAAAGGTAGAAGTTGAAAATGTAGATTCTGTATCTCTCGAGCGAGACTATATCAGACCGAGAGACTATGATGTTCTCATATTTGGAGAAGATCTAGGCATGTCGTCGGACCTTTTCAGTTTCTGGCACTCTACTCAAGTAGATGATCCTGGTCTTAACTTTTCTAGATTTAAGGATAGAGAACTTGATAAGTTTCTAGAGATGGCCAGAGTCATGGGAAGTGGGAGAGAGAAGGCAGACAAACTACAAGGTATTCAGAGGATTATAGTAGATAATGCTGCAGCTGTTTATCTTTACAATCCTTACTATTTCCTTGTTGCATCTGACAAAGTGGGGGGAGTAGATGAAGGGAGGATCGTCACACCGTCGGATAGATTTCACAATGTCAAAGATTGGTTTGTGAACTCTACACAGGTAGTGAGTGACGATAGACAGTAATAGAGAAATTTGACAAGCTAACAAAGTATTTATGGGCGGATGGCCTGCCATTCGGCAGGTAAACGGAATTAGCCTGCACAAGGCAGACAAGTAGACTTGTCCGCCGAAGGAGGAAGTGCGATGGATTACTATGTGTACATTTTAAAAAGCCTGAAGGACGGGAGTCTGTATAAGGGGTTCACTCAGGATATAAGTAATAGGATAGAGTTACATAATCAGGGGAAATGCCCAGCTACTTCCCAAAAGAGACCCTTAAAACTGATACATGTAGAAGCTGTTAAGAATAGAAAAGAAGCTAGAGCAAGGGAGCAGTATTATAAGTCAGGAGTGGGTAGAGAAAAACTCAAAAAAATGTTAGGATGAAAACTGCATGCTGCGGTGGCGGAATTGGTAGACGCGCTAGCTTGAGGGGCTAGTGGCCATAAAAGGTCGTGGAGGTTCAAGTCCTCTCCGCAGCACCAATGCAATTGTTCAATGTATAGATTATATAACAGCTTCAGGGTTGTTTTTTTATTTTATGATATAATTTTTGCATGAAGGAACAAATCATAGCATATAATGCTGAGGAAGATTCTTCAGAAGAATCTATAGAAACACTCCCAGAGGATGAAAAGAGAGGGTTCTTTTCATCTCTAATGCCCAGAGTGAATGAACTAGACGGATATATTATTCTGCTGTGCACTGTTTTTCTATTTGCATTATCTGGGGAGTTTAGAGATGGTCTTGCAGAGATGTTATCCTCTCCGGATGGTGATGGTCTCATATTGGTTGTATGCTCTATTTTCGGACCATTAGTTGCTACGTACTATGCATTTAATACGAGGAGAACTATCTTAAGCACTCCACGTGCTGTTTCCATGTTGGTACTGATTTTGTTAGCAACTATCGTAGGAGCCTTAAGTCTTGCAGCTAGTTTCTATGTGCTAGGTTTCTGGGAGGGTATCCATGGTCAGTCTTCTTCATCAAGTGTAACTGGGACAATAGGTGTTATAACAAAGGGCTTAGCTTTTCTAGGCATGGTTAGAGCCCTTGTTTTACTTATGGTCATAAAGTATTCAGACAATCTATACCTTTGCTATGATAATAAGAATGCAAATCATACCCAGCTAGTTGCAGTTACTGCATTAGTCCCTATCCTAAGGATTTTATATTCCATGACACGGACTAATATGTTATTGGTGTTTTTTAACACTTATATTACTACAGCCACGATTTCGAGTTATTTGTACTATATAAAGATACCTTTGTGGGCAAAGACTAGGGTTTGAGACAGAATATATAATTATCTTGAGACTTTGTTTTTTTAATTTTATGCTTGACTTGGCGGGAGTTTTTTGCTATAATCCTTCTCACTAAATTTATTTAGAGTAGCTTATAAGTTTGGAGCACCCGCTCGTCATTTCGCCGACGGTATCGGGAAGTCGACGCCTCCTTATACTGCGAGAAGCGGGCGACGAGAGAGTTTTTTCGTGATTTTGCACTCGTCGGGTGTTCCAATTCATTTTTTCAAGGTTTGTGTGTCCGTAGCTCAGTTGAGAGAGCATCTCAGCCCAGCGTAGGTCCAGGTCAGTCCGTCACTTTCTTTACGGTTCCTGATGGATAAACCCGGATAAACGTCGGTACCCTGAGAAGGTCGGAGGTTTAATCCCTCCCGGGCACACTAAATCTTGGTTGGATAGCTCAGTGTAGAGCGCACGACTGAAAATCGTGATGCCCCAGGTTCGACTCCTGGTCCAACCACCAGATTTGAGCGGCAGTAGCTCAGTTGACAGGTATGTAACGATTTTTTGTGACTGTCCTGGCGAGAGCGCTTTCCTGCTAAGGAAGAGGTAATAGGTTCGAATCCTATCTGCCGCTCCAAATCTTACTGAGAGTTTGTGATATCGTAGGTTCCAATCCTGCCTCTCAGTGATTAGAAGGTACATGCGAGGGCCTCGGCATATCGCGGCACTCGCGGCGTAACCTTCTTCTGGGGCCAGCGAAATCTAGATGATAAAAAATGTAAAAACCACTCCCTTTTTATCTCTAGACTAGCTGGTCCTCTTTCTTTTCCAGGGTTTTTGATTTATAATATGAACGACAACCAAACTGAAATCCATGTGAGGGATCTCAGTTTATTTTTTCCTAAGGAGGAAAAAATGCGTACCATAGAAAGAAAATGTCCTATATGTGACGGGGGATTGTACGAAACAGGTGATGGGAGATGGTTACACTATCCTGCGAAGGGGCAAAGGGCTATCAAAGGCCAGTTAATCTTTGCCTGTGAAGGTACGTGTCCCAAGTCCAAAGCAGATTATCGGCATATTATTACTTTCGGCTGTTCTGACAAAGAATGTCGGGTGCCGATAGAGCCCGAACTCGGTATCTGCTCGGAAGTAGGGGATGTTGCTAATTTTCTCGAAAGTTTCCTGTCTGAGCACTATGCGAAAATAAAGGCTCGGGTTGAGGAGGAGAAAAAGCGCAAGGCAGCGGAGACGGAGAAACTCGAGGCGCAGGAGATTCTCTCCATACTCAAGGCAATCGTCGAGGGTCACTTCGTTTATTCGCAGAGAGATGAAGCTACGGATCAGCGATTCCACGGCAACTTTTATGTAAACAAAGATGTCGTACTCTCTACGGACAACAATCATGCCCTGAACTGGGTAATCAAGAAGATGGCTGATAAGTGTGCTGAGCATGACCCAGACGTCATCGTTGGTCCGGAGACTGGCGGCAGCAAGTTTGCTCTTCTCGTCAAGCAGGAGTTGAACAGTCGAGAAGGGAAAAAGGTTCAATTTGCCAGTGCCGATAAGGATGGAGATAACGGCTTTATCCTCAGGCGTGGATACGACAAACTTGTCCAAGGTAAGAAAGTAGTCGTAATAGAGGACATCTTGAACAGCGGCGGTTCTGCTAAGGAAGCAGTGGCAGCTGTCCGAGACGTTGATGGCGAAGTTCTTGCCCTCGTTGCCCTCTGTAATAGAGGAGGGGTGACGGCCGATGACATTTTTGTTCCTATTCTTGTTCCTCTCCTCGATATCCAGATGGATAAGTGGCTTGAGGATGAGTGTCCTCTCTGCAGGGAGCATGGTATCGAGTCTGTAAACACAAATCTAGGTCACGGTGACGAATTTCTGAAAGAGAAGAAAACTCAAGCTGACTTCGAGTCTCCTCCAGGGGAGTCAGATGACGACATCCCATTCTAGGAGAACAGGGCAATCGAAAAACCAATGGGTGCCACGGGGAAGGCACTCATTTTTCTTTTAATCAAATTCTTTTATAATTCCTTTTTTTATAGTATAATATTTCAGTCTCTTGATATGGGCGCTTAGCTCAGTTGGCTAGAGCACCTCGTTTACACCGAGGGGGTCATAGGTTCGAGTCCTATAGCGCCCACCATATGAAAGTCACAAGACTAGTATAGAACCAAAGAGGCGAGATAGCTCAGTTGGTAGAGCGAAGGACTGAAAATCCTTGCGTCCCCGGTTCAAATCCGGGTCTCGCCACCATTAATGATTAAGACCTACAGTATAAGTAAAAAGTAGGCGGGAATAGCTCAGTTGGCTAGAGCGCATCCTTGCCAAGGATGAGGTCGCGGGTTCGAATCCCGTTTCCCGCTCCAAGAAAAAATACTATCTTTTGATAGTCATTTTTGTTTTAGGAAGGGTTATGGGTGAGAACCCGCTGTAAGCCAAAACGGCTGGGTCAGCTTCGAATCCCGTTTCCCGCTCCAAAGAGTCGAATCAATCGGCTTTTTTTGATGACTTTAGGACGTAAATAGTGTAAAATATACCTTGTTAAATGGCCTCGTGGCGGAGTGGTTACGCAGCGGTCTGCAAAACCGCGTACCCCGGTTCAAATCCGGGCGAGGCCTCCAAGCCCGGGTGGCGGAATTGGTATACGCGAAGGACTTAAAATCCTTTGGCTTTTAGTCTTGCGGGTTCGAGTCCCGCCCCGGGCACCAAAATAGTCAGCAAATGCTGATTATTTTTAGTTTAAAACACTCATTTTATGACCCATAAAAATAGCTATTGACATAGGAAACATAAGGTATATGATGTGGGTGTAAGCGTAAGCTTATGAGGAATAATGAGCACCTTTTTATCGACCAATACACATCTTTTTCTCGACGGGGAAAGTACGGTGATCCGCCCCAGCCATCACGCCGAAACTTAGGCCGGAAGGTGACAGGGGACATCCGCTTGACGAGCGGAGAGATAAAGATGTTTTCTATGGGCCCGGCGGGTAACACGATTTTGAAACAAATACCCCGGGCCCCTTTTTTTATCTCCGAATCCTTGTTTGAAAAAAGACAGGGATTTGTGTTATTCTATGGCGTAGTAAGTTTTAATAAGGAGAAAGAATATGAATGACTTCAATGAACAGGGGAAGTGGAGAGATATTCCTGATGATGTAACCATAGAACAGATAAATAGTATTTTGAAAGAAGATGGTACCGGGCAGGCTATTCTTGATAAGTCAGGGTTGGATATGAACCTAGAAGATTGTAGATTTATGGTAGAGCATCTTGAAAATGCGGATGCAGGCGAAGATGTTCAGATTGTTCTCGAGACAAAAGGACAAGAGCCAGACTCTCCTCCATGGGAGTCAAAGGGAGCAATCACGGTTTATGAAACGGAGAGAGTAGGGCAGTATGGTCTAGTAGTAGGCAATGATATATCTCTACCACAGTATGATACATTACGGAAAATAGCTGCAAAGGTCGGTCCAAAAGAAATCGTGGAATAATAAAAATGAAAACTTTTACCAAAGTTTTTGCTGTCATTTCATTTCTAGCTATCATAGTGGGAGCATTCCTTTGCTATACAGGGGTTATCAGCTTTCGTAAGTTTCCTGAGGCGAAGGGAGCTAAGCAGATTACCCTGAACTGTAACTATAAAGGAAAGAAGGTTGTAGTCACAGAGAGTCTCTACCAAAGTATAGATGACTTCTATAGTTCAGATCCGAAGAAGAGAAGTTATACGGCACTCGACAACTACAAGGGTTTCTCTTCTAGCTATCCGGAAGATAGCACTATTACAGACTTGGTCCAGAAAATAAATAGTAAGGGCAAGGCGATGCATCTTTCAAAAGATGAAACTATGGATTTGGCCACATGCTTTGTCCAGAATATCCCCTATGATAAAGAAAAAGGTAAGGTTGTTTTATCACAAGGGGAAGGTACCAGTGTGAGTTCTCTGGATTCGAAAGCCATGCTGGGGCGTTTCCCGTATGAAACACTTTATGACAACGAGGGTATCTGCACCGACAAGTCATATCTAGAGGCAGCCGTTCTGGAAAAGATGGGGTATGGAACAGCTATTCTCACTTTTGACAAGGAGAGACATATGGCGGTAGGCGTAGAGACTCCGGCGGACTATAGCCTATATGATGGTAGATATAGTTATTTGGAGACAACAAATGTGGGGTATAACGTAGGCCAGATACCAGAGATAGATAACCAAGTCGGAAGTGCCAAAAGCTCAAGTATTGAAAAAGTTTCAAAGAAAGAAGAAGGAAGATACTGGATACCTGATATACCGGAGCCGAATATGTCTACGCCTCAAGTTACAGCTCTTTACGATGGCAATGTCTATATGAGAATAGTAGATACAACCAAGAAGTTGAAAAGAATGAAAGAACTGGTAAAGATAATCAATCTAAAGAGTAATAAACTTTTTGCATATCAGGATAAGCTGACAAAAATGAAAGAAGCGAGTGATCCGCTTGTTCAGTCGTATGAAGAATATGCAAACGAACTGCAGATAGCAGAGAATAGATACAAACAAAAACCAACCTCGACAAATTTCAGTAAGTATCAAAATGTTTATGCAGAGTATAAGAGACGTTACAAAGCGGCTACAAGTGCTATCAGTGCATATAACTCCAGTCTGAGCAACTACAACACGATGGTTCAGAACTTCAATGCTCTCATAGGAGAGTATAACTCACTGAATAAAAATATCTGGTAAGAGGTTGCCTAAAAATGGTATAATATGGATATGAAAAAACCAAAGCTTTCGAATGTTCTCAAAGAAGAACTTTCACTCCAGTCAGGCAAGACTAAGAAAAAAAATACGCCTGTCATAATCATACTCACCTTCGTAGGAGTCTTGTTTATTGTAATGATAGCCAAAGCATATTTTATAAAAGATGATATGCTAGTCAATGATGAGAACATAGCGCCAAGTGAGAAGATAGAGAGCCAACCTGAGGTAAAGACAGAACCGGTTGATACTAATACGAAAGAAACAGAGCCTAGCATAAAAAAGGAAGCTGGGAAGAAACCAGCTGCTGTTAAGCCGGAGTATACAACCTATACTGTGCAGGATGGTGATACTCTGGGGGAGATAGCAAATGCAAATGGTATGTCATCTAGTCAGCTCATGAAATACAATGGTATTACTGATCCAGAGGCTATAAAGCCGGGCCAGAAGATTAAAGTTCCTCAGTAGGAAGTGAGGGAATTGTTGGAAATGAAGGAATTGTAATTTGATTAAAAAAGACGCTTCCCACAGTTTCAACAATTATAACAATTAAAACAAAGGAGTTAACATGTTTATGTGGATAGGACTAGCAGTAGCAGTAGTTATAGTCATAGGAGTAGTTGGGATTTACAATACTCTTGTAAGAGCAAAGATTCGAGTTGATGAAGCTTGGAGCGATATAGATGTGCAGTTGAAGAGAAGGTATGACCTGATACCAAATCTAATCCAGACAGTTAAAGGGTATGCAAAGCACGAGAAAGAACTTTTTGAGAATGTAACAAAAGCGAGGACTCAAGCAATGGGGGCCACCGACCCAGCCACTAAAGGTAAGTCAGAAAACATGTTGACCGATACGCTGAAGAGTCTCTTTGCTGTAGCTGAGAACTACCCTGACCTGAAGGCAAACGAAAACTTTCTAGAGCTTCAGAGAGAGCTGACCGATACGGAAGACAAGATTCAGGCAGCTAGACGCTTCTACAACGGAAATGTTCGTGATTTCAACACAAAGATTCAAGTATTCCCAAACAATCTTCTAGCCGGTATGTTTGGCTACACTGCTCGTGATTTTTTCCAAGCTGAGGAAGGGGACAAGGAACCGGTTAAGGTCGATTTCAAGAATTGAAATCGACAAATCCTAAGTACTAAATAATAAATTCGCAATAAACTTGAAATATTTCTAATTTGTTTAGGATTTCGATATTAGGATTTAGTATTTACCTAAATTATGGCAACAACATATACCGAAATTTCATCAAACAAACAAAAAACATGGCTATTTATGGCCGGTTTTCTCATATTCATTATCGGCTTGGGATGGCTTTTTTCTCGAGTTCTGGGGATGTACTGGATACTTCCTGTGGTCGTTGTATTTGCTTCTGCTCAAGCTGTAGTGAGCTACTGGTATAGTGACCGGATTACACTGGCTATATCGAAAGCACATGAAATTACTCACGAGAACAACAAAGAACTCTTTCACGTAGTTGAGAATCTCTGTATCACTGCCGGTCTGCCTATGCCAAAGATTTACATTATAGAGGATTCAGCTCCGAACGCCTTTGCGACAGGGAGAGATCCTAAGCATGCTGTTATCTGCTATACCACAGGTATCCTAGAAAAGCTGGAGAAGGCGGAGCTGGAGGGGGTAACGGCACATGAGCTTTCTCATATCGGGAACTATGACATTCGACTTATGACGGTAATAGTAGTTTTGGTTGGTATTGTGGTACTACTTTCCGACTGGTTTCTTAGGATAAGTTTCTGGGGAGGAGGGGATAATGATAGTGATAACGGTCAGTTGGGACTCATCTTGATGATTGCAGGGATAGTACTGGCACTTTTGGCACCCCTGGCTGCGATGTTGATACAACTGGCTCTTTCACGGAATCGGGAGTATCTAGCTGACTCGAGTGGCGCACTCCTCACTCGTTATCCGGAAGGACTAGCATCGGCACTTGAGAAAATATCTGCAGATGAAGAACCGTTGGAAGCAGCAAACAAGGCTACAGCGCATCTGTATATAGCAAATCCACTTAAAGAGCATAAGGGGACTTCTCGAGGATGGTTTAGTGGTCTTTTCAACACGCACCCTCCTGTAGAAGAGAGGGTAAAAAAATTACGTGAAATGTAGTAAAGTACTATTTCTGTCATTTCGACCGATACCACGCTAGTGGAAAGTGGAGAAATCCCTTTGTTATGTTTGTTTCATTGCTAAAGCAGTCATTTTATTTATCTACTTTTTTAGAAAAATTATTATTATCAACTTTTGACAACAAAAGTTGAGCAAAACTGCCCCATTCGGCTTCGCTCAGGGCAGGCTAAGGGCGGCGGCAAAGTGTCAAATCGCAATTCACTCAGGTTTAAAAAAATTAACTCGCTTTCAGCTCAAACACAATTATTTTTAAAGTCTTCATTCATTTTATTCTCTCTTTGTCTTCGATAGTCGGATTAAGAGATGTTTGAAACGTAAAATGCAATTCCGACAATTTCTACAACTCCAACAATTCTAACATTTCAAAAAACCTTGTTTTTAAAATTTCCTTTTGTTATTATGTTTTTAAGTAAATAAATAAAGACTAAAACTCTTCGTCTCGGAGGGTGAGGGAGGGAAAATGACGATAGTAATAATTATAGCGATATCTTTCTTTGTGGCGGTGGCTATAGTTCTCGGTGTATACCTTTTGATTATGAAGAAAAAAGAGCATCACCTACAAGGAGACACGAAGATGGATGCTCTGACTCAAACGCCTGGTCAAGATCAGAATATGTTTTCACAGCCTTTACCACAGGAAAACAATCCCTTGATGGGGGAAACTCCTCAAGAGGTCAGTACACCCGCAAGCAGTCAGGTAATGAATGATATAGTTTCACCAGGAGTTAGTAGTCCTTCTGCACCGGTTAGTGACTTCTCTCCTGCGCAGCCGGATGTGACAGTATCTCCAGCGCCCGTAGAGACTCCGGCAGAGGGAACAGTTGCTCCTGTATCAGTGGAGCAAGAGGTACCAGTGCAAGAAAGCCCGGCAGAAAAATTAGTAGCAGACACTACTCCTGAAAGTGTAAGCTCTACTCCTGACTTTCCTTCAGTTAATCCAGAACCAGTCAGTCAGATGGAGGAACCTTCAGAGGTTCAGCCCCCTGTTGTTGAGAGCCCGACAGTTACTCAACCAGAGCCAGCCTTGGATGAGAATATAACCCCTAGCCTAGATGATGTGCCACTACCTCCTACAGAGACTACCAACCTCAAACCAGAGGAGCCGATGGCAACAGATATGGGAACGGTTCAAAGTGTGGAGACGGCTCAAGATGTCCCTCAAAGACAAAGTTCAGCGACAGAAGGAGTACAAATCCCAGTAAATCAACCGGTTGAGTCACAGATGCCAGAAAATCCAGTTACTCCCCAGGAACAAGAAACAGTAGTCCCTGTTGTTGAAGAGGCGCCTGCTAGTATTCCTACAGATGGAGCTGAAGAAGCTGGGAAAAGCAGCACGATGGCAGATCTCTCGAGAGGACTAAATATAAGTCAGCCAACTACAGATCAGACAGGAGAAGGTAATCCAGAGCCACCGGTACAGGATATATAAAAAATGTTTGTTAAAAAGGAGAGGCAGTAGCCTCTCTTTTTTGGTATAATTTACCTATGGAAAAGATTTCTTTAGAAGAAGCTAAGGAGAGGGCAGAGAAGCTGCGGTCAGAAATAGATCGTATCCGCTATGCTTATCATGTCTTGGACAAGGAGGTTGTGTCTGAAAGTGCGAAGACCTCTCTGATGCATGAACTCACGCAGTTGGAGGAAATGCATCCGAAGCTCATAACACCCGATTCGCCAACTCAACGTGTGGCAGGAAAACCACTGGATAAGTTTCGGAAGGTTCGCCATGCTCATCCGGGTATGTCTCTGAATGATGTTTTTGACTATGAGGAAATGGAAGCTTGGGAAAAAAGGATTGAAAAGTTAGTACCGAAAGAAAAGCTGGATTTTTATATGGAGCTAAAACTAGACGGTTTGTCTGTTTATTTAACATATAAAAAGGGACTTTTAAAGACGGCTGCTACTCGTGGTGATGGGCAAATTGGTGAAGACGTGACGCAAAACATACGTACTATCGAAAGTATTCCACTGAAACTGACAGAACCTGTTGACGTCGAAGTGAGAGGTGAAGTCTATATGGACTTGAAGCAATTTGAGAAAGTAAATGACGAGCAGGAGAAAAAGGGAGAGAAAACCTATGCAAATCCGCGTAACTTAGCAGCAGGAACACTGAGACAGCTGGATCCGAAAATAGTTTCTGCCCGCAAATTAAAATTCATGGCATGGGCGGTTTATAAAGATGGCATTAAGACCCATGAAGAAGAGCATGAAATGGCAAAGAAGCTTGGATTTAAAGTAGAGCCGAATTCCCGTTATTGTAAGTCTTTAAAAGAAATAGAGAAGTTCCTTGAAGAGTGGGAAGATAAGAGAAAAAAGTTGCCGTACCAGACAGATGGGGCAGTTATCAACATTAATTCGGAAGATTTAGTTAATAAACTTGGAATAGTCGGGAAGGCGCCTCGCGGAGTTGCGGCTTATAAGTTTTCGGCTGAGCAGGTGACTACAAAGCTTGAAGATATACGCGTAAATGTAGGACGAACTGGCGCCATCACGCCATTTGCTGTTTTAACCCCTGTGAAGGTTGCCGGCACCACTGTCTCTCGTGCGACGCTTCACAACGAAGATGAAATCAAGCGCAAGGATATACGCATTGGTGATACCGTAGTTATCCAAAAAGCAGGGGACATTATCCCTGAAGTCGTTCAGTCACTTCCAAATCTTCGCACAGGAAAAGAGAAGATATTCGAAATGCCGACTACTTGCCCGATATGCGGAGGGCCGGTTGTGAAGCCGGAGGGTGAGGCGGTAGCCAGATGTATAGCTGAAAACTGCTTCGCTATAGAAATGCAGAAAGTAGAACATTTTGTAAGCAAAGGAGCATTCAATATAGAAGGTCTTGGTGAAAAAATAGTCACACAACTCATTGAGGAAGGATTAATAACCGATGCGGCCGACCTCTTTGCCTTAACTGAAGGTGATCTGACACCACTTGAGAGATTCGCTGAAACTTCGGCAAAGAATACAGTAGAGTCGATACAAGAACACAAGAAAGTGTCCTTTAGAAGATTCCTGTATGGCCTTGGCATCCGTCATGTGGGTGCGATAACGGC
>Ga0172370_10006995_pt1 | contig 13961 bp, 15 predicted proteins | sample LakKiv5m_FD_114538 | JGI IMG/M metagenome (GOLD analysis project Ga0172370, IMG submission 114538) | Freshwater microbial communities from Kabuno Bay, South-Kivu, Congo - kab_022012_11.5m | ecosystem: Environmental > Aquatic > Freshwater > Lake | place: Democratic Republic of the Congo...
ATCAACAGCAGAAATATGAGTATCCGGCAGTTTGCGGAACGTCAGGCTGTAAATACGCCTATACAGGGTACTGCCAGCGATCTGATTAAATTGGCTATGGTCAAAATATCAGAACAAATTAAAGATAAAGGCTTAAAGAGCAAGATGATCCTGCAGATTCACGACGAACTGGTTTTTGACCTGCCGGTTACGGAGCTGGATATTCTAACCCGGCTGGTAAAAGAAAAAATGGAGCAGGTAAAAAAACTGGATGTGCCGATAAAAATAGATATGAAGAAGGGTAAGAATTGGCTGGATATGGAGACGGTTAAATGAAGATAGCGATGATAGCTTCTGAGGTTGTTCCTTTTGCCAAGACCGGCGGACTTGCCGACGTAGTAGGCGCTTTGCCGTTAGTTTTAGAGGATAGCGGCCAAGAGGTGATCGTTATTATGCCCAGGTACAGGTGCGTAACGGACGCAAAATTCAGGCTCAGCAGAGTTTCTAAAGATATCTCATCGGCGACTATAGGCAAAAATATAAAAGTTTATTTTGTAGAAAATGATTTATATTTTAATCGCGATGGCCTGTATGTGGATAAGAATGGGGACTATAAAGATAACCTTGAGAGATTTGCTTTCTTTTGCCACCGGGCGTTGGCCTTATTAAAAGAAATAGATTTTGCCGCCGATATCCTGCATCTGCATGACTGGCAGGCCAGCCTGGTACCGGTTTATCTGAAAAACATATACTCTAAAGAGCCTTTTTACAGCGGAATGAAAAGTATCCTGACTATCCATAACCTTGGCTATCAGGGGTTATTTGCCAGGGAGCAATTTGCGAAACTGGATTTAGATAGCAGCCTTTTTAGCGTCTCGGGGCTTGAATTTTACGATCGCATCAACCTGTTAAAGGGCGGAATAATCTTCTCCGATTTTATCAATACGGTCAGCCCCACTTATGCGAAGGAGATCCAGGCCGAAGAGCTTGGTTTTGGTTTGGATGGCCTCTTAAGGCAACGCAAGGATGTTTTAAGCGGGATAGTTAACGGGCTGGATTATTATGTCTGGGATCCTAATACGGACGGGTTCATTGTGCAGAATTTCTCCGTTAAAAACGCAGGAGATAAAGTTTTTGACAAGGAGAACCTGCAGGCAATATGCGGGCTGCCGGTAAATAAAGATATTCCCGTTTTAGGGATAGTCTCGCGCCTGATAGAGGCTAAAGGTTTTGATATCCTTGGCCAGAGTCTAGATGAGATATGTGAAATGGATGTGCAGTTGGTCATTTTAGGCCTGGGGGATTTGAAGTACCACCAGATCCTGGCGGCGGCGCAAAAAAAACACCCAAAAAAGATCTCCTTAAATTTGAAATTTGATGACCCGCTGGCGCATAAGATTTATGCCGGCAGCGATATTTTTCTCATGCTTTCAAAATATGAGCCGTGCGGCCTCGGGCAGTTAATCAGCCTGCATTATGGGACAATTCCCATGGTTTTTAAGACCGGAGGGCTTGCGGACACGATAAATAAAAACAATGGCTTTGTCCTTGCCACCCGCAGTAAAGGAGAGTTTCTCGGGCTTCTTAAGAAGGCGGTGGGTATTTTCAAAGATAAAAAGAAGTGGATGCGCCTGGTAAGTAACGCCATGAAATGTAATTTTTCCTGGGAGGTCTCCGCTAAGAGGTATATACAATTATATGCCCAAGCAAAAGAAAGCTAAATTAGTCTTAGGGATTACCGGAAGCATGGGCTCCGGAAAAAGCACCGTAGCCAGGATGTTTAAAAATAAGGATTGCCAGGTTATTGACGCGGATAAACTGGCGCATGAGTATTTTAATATCGGCAGTTTTGTTTATAAGAAGATTATCTCTTCCTTCGGCCGGGGGATTCTTAAGCATAATAATCGTATTGACCGTGCCAGGCTGGCCAGGTTAGCTTTCTCCAGTAAGGCGTCATTAACCAGGCTTAATAAGATTGTACATCAAGCGGTTATCGCGGATATCGGGCGGCGCATTAGAAATTCAGATAAAAAAATTATAATCCTGGATGCCGCCTTGATTATTGAATCTGGCTTAAAAAAAATAGTTGATAAATTACTGGTTGTTAAGGCCAATAGGGAGCAGCGGATTTTGCGCAGCCAAAAGAGGCTTGGTTTAAGCAGGGATGAGGTTTCCCGGAGGTTAAAATATCAGATTTCGCAGGGCGAGAAAATACGCCTTGCGGATTTTATCATAGATAACAGCGGTTTAATCAGCAAAACTCGGAAACAGGTTTCCGAAATAAGGAGGACGTTGTGGAAAAGTTAGATATCAAAAATCTTAAAGACATGAAGATTGGTGAATTAAATAAGCTGGCCAAAGAATTAAATGCTAACGGCACCAGCGGTTTAAAAAAACAGGACCTGATTTTTAAGATACTGCAAGCCCAAGCGGAAAAGGAAGGGCTGATGTTTGGCGAGGGCGTATTAGAGATCCTCTCTGAAGGCTTTGGTTTCTTAAGGAGCCCGAATTACAATTATCTTCCCTGTCCGGATGATATTTATATCTCTCCGTCGCAGATCAGGAAGTTTGAACTGCGTACCGGAGATACCGTAAGCGGCCAGATCCGCCCGCCAAAAGAAGGTGAAAAGTATTTTGCCCTGCTTAAGGTGGAGGCGGTCAATTTTGAAAATCCCGAAGAGGTAAAGGAAAAGGTGCTTTTTGATAACCTCACTCCCGTTTATCCGCGCCAGCCCTTTAATATGGAGACCAGGCCGGATGAAATATCCATGCGGATTATGAGCCTGCTTACCCCTATCGGCAAGGGACAGCGAGGTTTAATCGTTGCCCAGCCATATAGCGGCAAGACCGTTTTATTGCAGAAGATCGCCAATGCCATTACCAGTAATAACCCGGATGTGGTTTTAATCGTTCTTTTGATTGATGAACGCCCGGAGGAGGTTACTGATATGCAGCGCAATGTCAAAGGTGAGGTAATTTCATCTACCTTTGATGAGCCGCCGGAACGCCACGTGCAGGTTGCTGAGATTGTCCTGGAGAAGGCAAAACGCCTGGTTGAGCATAAGCGGGATGTAGTAGTTCTTCTGGACAGCATTACCCGTCTGGCACGCGCTTATAACTCCGTGGTCCCGCATAGCGGTAAAGTTCTTTCAGGAGGTATTGATTCCAACGCCCTGCAAAAACCCAAAAGATTCTTCGGCGCGGCACGCGCGGTAGATGAAGGCGGAAGCTTAACTATCATTGCTACGGCTTTGGTTGATACGGGCAGCCGTATGGATGAGGTCATCTTTGAGGAGTTCAAGGGCACGGGCAACATGGAAACCCAGCTTGACCGCAACTTGTTCCAGCGCAGGATCTATCCGGCAATTGACATCAAGCGCTCTAACACCCGCCACGAGGAGCTTTTGGTCAAGCCCGACGTGCTGCAGAAGACCTGGATTCTAAGAAAAGTGTTAAATGAGTTAAATAATGTGGAGGCTATGGAGCTTTTAATTGAGAAATTAAGCAAGACCAAGAATAATGAAGAGTTTTTAAACAGCATGAATCAGAAATAAGTGAGGCCACGACTTAGCGAGCGAAAAGCGAAGCTAAGTCGTTTGGCCGAACTTATCCTCGCGAGCGAACGAGCGAGGATATTGATAATAAGGTTATTACAAACTAATTAATGAAAGGGGTAGTAAAATGAAAGAGAAGATACATCCTAATTACAAAGAAAGCACAATTGTCTGCGCCTGTGGCGAGACAGTGCACACCCGTTCCACTAAACCGAGCATCCGCGTTGAGATCTGTTCGAAGTGTCACCCGTTTTTTACCGGTAAGCAGAAGCTGGTTGATTCCGCCGGCCGCGTGGATAAGTTTATGAAGAAGTATGGAAAAAAATAAGTTTGTCGGCTGAATCAAGCACCTTAAATATTTTATTTAGCGCAGTCCCCGCGAGTGAACGAGCGAGGATATTGCTATGAAGATATTATTAAAAGGTTTAAACCATGAATGAGCAACTGGAAAAGTTAGAGGCGCGTTACCAGGAGCTGGAGCAGCTTTTAGCCAGCCATGAGCTGATTGCTGACCGCGAGCAGTATAATAAGCTGGCCAAAGAGCTTTCTGACATAAAACCCGCGGTAGTCTTATATCGCGAGCTCAAGGGTTTGCTTAAAGAAGCTCAAGATCTTGAAGAGATGCTGCTTCAAAAGCATGATGAGGATTATCATGAACTGGTACAACAGGAAATTAAGGAGTTAGATACTAAGCAGGCGGATATAGAGCTTAAGTTAAAAAAAATACTTACCGGAGAAGATAAAGACGCCGGACGTGCCTGTATTGTGGAAATCAGGCAGGGTACTGGAGGGGATGAGGCGGGGCTTTTTGCGGCGGATCTTTATCGCATGTATTCTAAATATGCGGCTAATAAAGGCTGGACGCTTGAGCCTATGCTTGCCAGCACTAATGAGGCCGGGGGGATTAAAGAGGTTACTTTCAGCGTAAAAGGCAGAGATGCCTTTCGTTGCCTGAAGTTTGAAAGCGGGGTGCATCGCGTGCAGCGCGTGCCTACTACCGAGGCGCAGGGCCGTATCCATACTTCTACCGCGACGGTCGCGGTCCTGGTTGAGCCGGAAGAGGTTGACCTGGTGATTGAGCCCAAAGATTTAAGAATAGATACTTACCGCTCAAGCGGGCCCGGCGGGCAGCATATGCAAAAAACTGATTCAGCGGTAAGAATCACGCATATTCCGACTGGCACAGTGGTTGCCTGTCAGGATGAACGTTCACAAATAAAGAACAGGGCTAAAGCAATGAGGGTCTTGCGCGCCCGTATCTTAGAATCAAAGATTGAGGCGGAGGCAAAGAAATTATCCAGCGCCCGGAAGATCCAGATCGGAACCGGTGACCGCAGCGAAAAGATCCGCACCTATAATTTTCCCGACCGCAGGGTTACTGACCACAGGATCAATTTCACCTCGCATCAATTAGAGGCGATTTTAGAAGGGCAGATGGATGAGCTGACAGAGGCCCTGTTAAAGGCGGAAGAAGAAAAGAAGAATGAGTCTCGCGTTTCTTGATATTTAAATATATTAAGGTGACGGACGAAATCCCGCACCTTAGAGAATTTTCAATTAAAACTATGGTTAGAATGAATATAAGGGAAGGTGCGGGGTGAACGAAGCTGAATTAGTTTTAACCCATGTTTTAAATTGCAACCGCATGTCTTTATACCTGAATAAGGATATAAACTTAGATAGGGATAAATCCAGGTTATTGTCTTCAATATTAAAGCGCAGGATCCTTGGCGAGCCGGTGCAGTATATTTTGGGTAAAACTGAGTTCATGGGGTTTGAGTTTAAGGTAGATAACCGCGTCTTAATTCCCCGTCCGGAAACAGAGATTTTAGTCGAGACGGCTATAGAGAAATTAAATCAGTCCGGCATAGCATCTCCGAAAGTCCTGGATCTTGGTACAGGTTCAGGCTGCATCGCAGTGGCCATAGCTAAAAATTTATCCCGCGCAAATGTATGGGCCAGCGATATATCAACCCCGGCTTTGCAATTAGCCAGAGAGAACGCCGGTTTAAATAACGCGGAAATTAAATTTATAAAGAGCGATATTTTTGATGCGCTGGAATTTAAAAATCATAAGTTTGACCTGATTGTCAGTAATCCGCCTTATATATCAAGCGGGGAATTTCATTCTCTGGCTAAAGAGATATCTTTTGAACCGCAGCTGGCTTTAAAGGCCGGCAAGGATGGCTTGGATTTTTACCGGCGCATAATTTCTCAGGCAGCGCATTATTTAAGGGATGATGGTTTATTAATATTTGAAGTGGGGTTAAGCCAGGCTTATTTTGTTAAAGAGATGCTTGAGGAGAAAGGTTTTGAACATTTATCTTTGATCAGGGACTATAATGATATTGAACGCATAGTTATGGCTAAAAAAGGACGAGTTTAAAAATGGATAAACTGATTATTGAAGGCGGAGCTGAATTAAAGGGAGAGGTTACGGTTTCGGGAGCGAAAAACGCGGTGCTGCCGATTCTGGCCGCGACCTTACTTACTGACGAACCATGCGTAATTAAAGGAGTGCCGAACCTGCGCGATACCAACAGCATGCTCAAGATTTTGCGCGCATTAGGAAAGATCGCGGAGTTTGATAAAGGCAGGGTCAGCGTCTGCGCGGGTAAAGCTACAAGTTATATCGCGGAATATAAATTGGTTTCCACCATGCGCGCATCATTTTGCGTTTTGGGCCCGCTTTTAGGCAAACTTAAAAAAGCCAAGGTCTCCCTTCCCGGAGGCTGCGTTATTGGCGTGCGGCCCGTAGACCTGCATCTTAAAGGCATCAAGGCCCTGGGGGCTGATATAAGCATTGATTCGGGATATGTGGTTGCCAGGGCAAATAAGCTAAAGGGTTCATACATTTACCTGGGCGGCGTATATGGTTCATCAGTTTTAGCTACTGATAATGTAATGATGGCCGCGGTTTTGGCCAGAGGAAAGACCGTGATTGAATCCGCAGCTTGCGAACCGGAGGTAGCGGATTTAGCGGAGTTCTTAATTAAGATGGGCGCAAAGATCAAGGGGCATGGTACCCCGGTTATTGAGATAGAGGGGGTTAAGCATTTACGCGGGGCAACACATTCTATAATCCCTGATCGCATTGAAGCCGGGACTTTAATCTTAGCCTCTTTGGTTACCGGCGGGGATATATTAATCAAGAACGTGCAATATCAGCACCTGGGTTCATTAATCGATAAATTAAATGAGGCAGGGGCGCATCTCGTGCGCGCCGACGGTTCTTTGCAGGTTAAAGGCAATAAAAGATTAAAATCCGTAAATATAACCACGCTTCCATACCCGGGTTTTCCTACCGATATGCAGGCACAGATGATGAGTTTAATGTCTATTACTCCGGGTATAAGCGTGATTACCGAGAAGATTTATCCGGACAGGTTTATGCATGTCTCTGAACTTAACCGTATGGGCGCGCATATACAGAGGGAAGGGCCGCATGCTATTGTTGAAGGCATCAAGTGTTTATCCGGGGCTCCGGTTATGGCAAGCGACCTGCGTGCCTCTGCCTGTTTGGTCCTGGCTGGTTTAGCCGCACGCGGCAAGACATCAATCTCCAGGATTTATCATTTAGAGCGCGGATATGAAAACATCGAGGAGAAACTGATTAACCTGGGGGCAAAAGTTTGGAGAGAAAAAGAATGATTTTAATGATTGATAATTATGATTCATTTACCTATAATCTGGTGCAGTATTTAGGGGAATTAGGGCAGCGGGTCAAGGTTTACCGTAATGACGCGTTAAGTATTAATGACATTAAAAAGCTTGCTCCGGTTAAAATTGTTATATCCCCCGGCCCGGGCAGGCCGGAGGACGCGGGCATCTCTTGCGAGGTTATCCGTCAGCTTAGCGGTAAAATTCCCATTCTGGGAGTTTGCCTGGGGCACCAGGCAATAGGGTATGTTTTTGGCGCTAAGATTGTGGGCGCCAAGAAGCTTATGCACGGCAAGACCTCCAAAATATACCATAATAAAAAAGATATTTTTAAGGGTATAGCCAACCCGTTTTTAGCCACACGCTACCACTCCCTGTTAGTTGATAAAAAGAGTTTGCCTGACTGCCTGGAGATAACCGCTTTTACGGCTGAAGATGAGATTATGGGGTTAAAGCACAAAGTATATCCTGTCTGGGGAGTACAGTTTCATCCGGAGTCCATACTAACTAAAAGCGGAAAACAGATATTGGATAATTTTATCAAGCTAAAATGATTAAAAACCTTATAAAGCAACTGGCTAATAAAAAAGATTTAACCGCCAGCCAGATGCAGCAGGTAATGCGCGAGATCCTGAGCGGCGCAACCGATACTGCCGATATCATTAATTTCCTGACCTCATTGAATGAGAAAGGCGAGACAGTCGGAGAATTGACTGTGGCGGTCAATGAAATGCTTAAATATGTTGAGCCGATTATCGTTGATACCGATAATATATTAGACACCTGCGGAACCGGGGGGGATAAGAAGGGAACCTTTAATATTTCAACAATTACCGCATTGGTTGCCAGCGGAGCCGGTATTACTGTGGCTAAGCACGGGAACCGATCGGTGTCCAGTAAATGCGGCAGCGCGGATATTTTAGAGGCATTAGGCGTGGATATTAATATGAATAAAGCCAGGATCAGGAAATGCCTTAAGGAGATCGGCATCGCCTTTTTATTCGCGCCAAACCTGCATCCGGCAATGAAGAATGTGATGCCGGCAAGAAAACAGATTGCCGGAAAAACCATGTTTAATATCTTGGGGCCGTTGATTAACCCGGCGCGCGCGACAAACCAGTTAATCGGCGTATATTCCAGGGAGTGGACCAGGCCCCTGGCGCAGGTTTTATATAATTTAGGCTCTAAACATGTTTTAGTGGTGCATGGCGCGGACGGTTTGGATGAAGTAACTACTGCTAACAAGACTTTTGTCTCCGAGGTAAATAACGGGGTATTGAGAGATTATGAAATAACCCCGGAAGAGTTCGGGCTGCCTCGTGCCAGGGCAGGCGATTTAGCCGGAGGCTCTATCCAGGAAAATATTAAGATTGTCCAGGATGTATTGGAGGGCAAAAATGGAAGAGTCAGGGATGTTGTTTTATTAAATGCCGGATGCGCTATTTATGCCGCTGATAAAACTTATACCATTGCCGAAGGAATAAGATTGGCTGAAAAATCCATTGATTCAAAGGCGGCATTAAAGAAACTGGAATTATTAAAGGAATATTCACATCAAAATGGCTAAAGTTGATACCTTAAAAGAGATTATCGCGAAAAAAAAAGAGAGAATTGCCTTATCCAAACAACAACTGTCAGAGGAGGATCTGAAGTTAAAAGTATCCGGCCTTGCGCCTACCCGTCCATTCAAGGAGGCAATCAGCAAGCCGCGCCAGATTTCGCTTATCGCTGAAATAAAGCAATCCTCTCCTTCAAAAGGGCTGATAAGGCAGAATTTTAACTTGCAGGAGATTGCCAAAAGTTACCTGGAGGCAGGAGCGCAGGCGGTTTCCGTGTTAACCGAGGAGGATTTCTTCGGGGGGAACCCGCTTTATATTAATGAAGTAAAGAATGTAATTACCTCTCCAGTATTAAGAAAAGATTTTATTTTAGAAAGCTATCAGGTGTATGAGTCGCGTTATTTAGGAGCGGATGCGATTTTATTGATTACGGATTTATTGACCAAAGACAAGCTGGTAGAGCTAATGCGCATTGCCGATAGCCTGGGAATGGATTATTTAGTGGAAGTACATGATGAAAAAGAGCTTAAAAAAGTGCTTAGCCTGAAGGTCCCGATGATCGGGATTAATAACCGCAATCTGCATACCCTTGAAGTGGATTTTAAGACCACGGAGAAATTATTCACTTTAATTCCCAGAGACAAGGTAGTGGTTGTAGAGAGCGGGATCAAGAATTACCAGGATGTTTTGTTCTTAAAAATTCTTGGAGCAAGCGGAGTTTTAATCGGCACAGCTTTTATGGAGGCCGAAGATATAAAGAAAAAAGTAGAAGAGGTAATGGGCTGGTAGGGGCGAGCGCCACCCCTCGCTTGCGGTGTTAATATATGATTAAAGTTAAAATTTGCGGGATAACTAATTTGGAGGATGCCCTGGCGTCTTTATTCAGCGGAGCAGACGCTTTAGGTTTTGTTTTCTATAAAAAGAGCCCCCGCTATATCAAGCCGCTTAAAGCAAGAAATATATCGCGTATTTTGCCCAAGAAGATTAGCCGCGTAGGGGTTTTTGTAGACGAGAATATCAAGACGGTAAAGAAGATCGCCGGGCTTTGTGGTTTGGATATGCTGCAATTTCATGGTAGCGAGACTCCTGGATATTGCCGGAAATTCAAGGGATATAAAATTATTAAAGCCTTTCCTGTCAAGGGTGAGTTGGATCCGGCTAAAATATCAGAATATAAGGGCTGCGCCTGCCTTTTTGATGCTTATTCAAAAGAAAAAGCCGGGGGCACAGGAAAAAAGTTTAACTGGAATTTATTAAGAAACCTGGATAAAATAAAGCAACCGGTTTTTCTTTCCGGAGGATTAACTGCCGGCAATGTGCGCAGGGCAATTGAATTATCAAGGCCCGATTGGGTGGATGCCTCAAGCGCTTTAGAATCAGGACCCGGGAAAAAGGACCATAAAAAAATTAAGCGTTTTATTCAAGCAAGCCGAAGGCCTTAAGAAGGGGTGGGGGAAGCATGAAAAAATGCCCATTTTGCAAGGAAGCGATTCAGAATGACGCTATAAAATGCAGGCACTGCGGCGAGTTCCTGAATAAAAAGAAGAAATATTTAAATTGCCTGTGGGGTTGCCTGATCGCTTTATTTGTATTTTTTATCTTAGGAAACATCTTTCTTTATTTGGTTTTTAGTTTATTCAGGGAAGCGATGTGCAGGGTTTCGTTAATGGGGATGAACCCGCCGCATTTTTACCTGCCGGCAAACGCGCAGGAAGTGCAGATTATGTTAAGGGATTTAAGCGAGGGATTTCGTATCTTCTGGGAGGCTGTTACCGGAGGCTCGCTAAGCAACTATCAAAGGATCTATTTATAATGCAAAATAATTTACCGGATAAAACAGGGCATTTCGGAAGTTTTGGGGGCAGGTTTGTTCCTGAGACGCTGATCTATGCCCTGGATGAATTAGAGAAAGAATACCTGGCAGTTAAAAAAAATAAAGCATTCCGCAGGGAGTTATCCGGCTATCTTAACGAATACGCCGGCAGGCCAACTCCGCTATATCTGGCTGGAAATTTAAGTAAATACCTCGGGATAAGAAAGGTTTATTTAAAAAGAGAGGACCTTTTACATACCGGCGCCCATAAGATAAATAATACTTTGGGCCAGGTGATTTTAGCGAAGAAAATGGGCAAGAAAAGGGTCATCGCTGAAACAGGCGCGGGACAGCACGGAGTGGCTACCGCGACGGTTGCGGCATTATTCGGCTTAGAATGCGATATATATATGGGTACGGAGGATATCCAGCGCCAGGCGTTGAATGTTTTGCGCATGAAGTTGCTGGGCGCCCGGGTAATCCCGGTAAAGAGCGGTACTAAAACTTTGAAAGACGCTATGACTGAGGCGCTTCGCGATTGGGTGACTAATGTGCGCAATACTTACTATATTATCGGAACAGTTGCCGGGCCGCATCCGTATCCTGCTATGGTGCGCGATTTCCAGTCAGTGATCGGCAAAGAGGCAAGGCAGCAGGTTTTGAAAAAAGAAAAAAGATTACCGGATTACCTGGTGGCTTGTGTTGGCGGCGGCAGTAATGCCATGGGCCTGTTTTATCCGTTTTTTAAAGATAGCTCTGTGAAAATGATTGGCGTGGAAGCGGCGGGTTTGGGGTTATCTTCAGGCAGGCATTCCGCAAGCCTTGTGGCCGGCGCGCCCGGAGTCTTGCATGGTTGTAAATCCGATGTTTTAGAGGATAAATTCGGCCAGATTAATAATGCGCATTCAGTGGCTGCCGGGCTGGATTATCCCGGGGTTGGTCCGGAGCACGCTTATTATAAAGAAATTAAAAGGGCAACTTATGTAGCGGTTAGCGATAAAGAGGCCCTGGAAGGATTTAAATTACTTTCTGAGATAGAGGGGATCATCCCGGCGCTGGAATCCGCGCATGCCATTGCCTATTTAAAAAAAACAGGGAAAACAATAAAGAAGGATTCAGTAGTTATTGTTTGTTTGTCTGGAAGAGGGGATAAGGATTTACATGAATCGTATTAATAAAAAATTTATAGAGTTAAAGGAAAAAGGCAGGAAGGCATTTATTGCTTTTATTACCGCAGGCTATCCTGATTTAGCTACGACAGCCAAACTTGTCCTTGAGCTTGAGAGAAGAGGGGTTGATATAATTGAATTGGGGGTGCCTTTTTCTGATCCCTTAGCTGATGGCCCGGTGATCCAGGAGGCCTCTCTGTATTCCCTTAAAAAGGGCACAAACTTAGTTAAGATTTTGGATTTAGTAAAAAGCCTGCGTAAAGAAACAGATTTGCCAATCTGCCTTATGAGTTATTATAATCCCATATTTTGCCTCGGGGATGAGCGTTTTGTGGATAATGCTGTAGCTGCGGGAGTTGACGGGGTAATTATTCCGGATTTGCCTCCTGAGGAAGCAAGGGAGTTTATCTGCTATGCTAATAAAAAAGGTTTGGCTAATATTTGTTTTCTTGCGCCAACCAGTTCACAAGAGAGAATTAAAGCTATATCTAAAATAGCCAGAGGTTTTATCTACTATGTTTCTTTAACCGGCGTTACCGGCAGCCGTAAGAATCTTGCGGCGGATTTGAGATCAAATCTGGCTAAGATCAGGAGGGTGGCGCGTATACCGGTTTGCGTGGGGTTTGGTATTTCTAACCCGGAGCAGCTAAAACAGGTGCAAAAAATTTGCGACGGAGGGATTATCGGCAGCGCCATCGTTAATAAGATACGGGAGAATATTGGCTGCAAGGATTTAGTGAAAAGAGTGGGTAATTTTGTGGAAAGGTTTAATGTACAGAAAAAGCAAATTAAATAACGGCTTAAGGATAATCACTAAGCGCTTAAGCGGCGTAGGCAGCATTTCTTTGGGGATATGGATTAATATCGGCGGCCGCTATGAAACAGACGCCCATAAAGGCATTTCGCATTACTTAGAGCACTTGCTTTTCAAGGGTAGCAAGAAATATTCCTGCCGCGCGATCAAAGAATCAATTGAGGGGGTGGGGGGCGCCTTAAACGGTTTTACCTCCGGAGAGCTTACCTGTTATTTGGTCAAGATCCCCGGCCGTTACCTGGTTAAGGCCCTGGATATTTTATCCGACATGGTGGCTGCTCCGCGTCTAAAACAGCTGGATATCAAAAAAGAAAGAACAGTTATCCTGGAAGAGTTAAAGATGTATAGGGATCTTCCGCAAAGCTATGTTTATGAGTTGCTGGATGAGCTGCTTTGGCCGGATCAGGCAATTGGTTCTCCGGTTATCGGGACAGTTGAATCAGTAAAGAGCATTACCCGCGACAGCTTAAGTTCTTTTCAGAAGATGCATTATACCCCCGCTAATATCGTAATCAGCGCCGCGGGGTTAATAGACCATGATTTATTGGTAAAAAGAGTTTCGCATATTTTCGCAGATAGGAATCCCGGGGGCTTAAACGCGTTTACGGCTGTTAAAGAGTCCCAATATAAACAGCAGCTTAAGATTTTTCATAAGGATACCGAACAGGTACATATGGCCATGGGTTTTCATGGTTTAAAACGCGATCATCCCTTAAGGCATGCCCAGGCGCTGCTGCATATAATTTTAGGGGCAAATATGTCCAGCCGTCTTTTTAATGAGGTAAGAGAAAAAAGAGGTCTGGCTTATGAGATCGGCACGGGCCTGAAGCGCTATCATGATACCGGCGCTTTCCTGGTGCACGCCGGCATAGACAACCGCAAGGTTGCCCCCTGCCTGGAACTGATTTTCAAGGAATTAGGAAGGATCAGGGATAAGCTGGTGACTATAGATGAGTTTAAGCGGGCAAAAGAATTTTATCTGGGCCAGCTCATGCTGGCTTTAGAGGACACTATGGAGTATATGCTCTGGATGGGCGAGAGTATGGCTTGTTTGGATAAAGTATATACATTAGAAGAGGTGGTTAAAGAGGTAAATAAGGTAAGCATTGAAGACCTGCGAAAGGTCGCTCAACAGGTATTTAAGCGCGAGAAGATAAATTTAGCCCTCATCGGGCCGTTAGAAAAAGAAAGAAACAGGATTTATTCCAAACTTAATTTAAGATAAAAATGATAATATTTCTGCTTTTACTGTTTTTGGCTGCGATCTCCTTCTTTTTTTCATCCGCCGAGACTTCAATTATCGGTTTAAGCAAAATACGCCTGCGCCATATGCTGCAGAAAGGTGTTAAGCGCGCTCAAAGTGTCCAGCGGGCGGTAACTAAGCTGGATAAGGTAATTGCCGCAATCCTTATC
>Ga0172370_10006996_pt1 | contig 13961 bp, 11 predicted proteins | sample LakKiv5m_FD_114538 | JGI IMG/M metagenome (GOLD analysis project Ga0172370, IMG submission 114538) | Freshwater microbial communities from Kabuno Bay, South-Kivu, Congo - kab_022012_11.5m | ecosystem: Environmental > Aquatic > Freshwater > Lake | place: Democratic Republic of the Congo...
ACAAATTCTCTTATTGTTAATCCTCTTTTGCCCCCAAAATCGTCAATTCTTAGAACAATATCTGTATCATTATTTTTAGGTATTCTGTCTATGTCTTTTTCCATATCTTTTTTTGGAATAAATTGTATTTAAAGATGCGTGTGCATTGCAGAATAACAAAAAATTTCTTGTCTTGCGATATACATATTTTTATACTCTGTTTTACAGAGATGTTGATGAATAAGATAGAACCAATAAAAATAGGAAAAATATTGATAAAAAGTCCTATTTTTCTTGCGCCGATGGTAGATATAACCGACTTGCCTTATAGATTAATATGCAGGAAAGCTGGGGCGGGAATGGCTTATACTGAAATGTTGTATGTAGACGCAATTATACATGAGAATGAGAAAACTAAGAAGTTAATGCAGACAATTAGGGGGGAGAGGCCATTGGGAATTCAGATAACTGGGAATAAATTAGAACATTTCAAGAAAGTAATTCCTTATCTTAAGAGGTATGATATTGTTGATTTGAATTGCGGTTGTCCAAGTGAGAAGTTAGTTAAAAATGAGGCGGGGGGTTATCTATTGAGCAATCCTAAATTGATAGGAAAGATAATTAGATTGCTTAAAGACAACGGATTAACTGTTACTGCTAAGATAAGATTGGGTTATGATAAAAATAATGCTATTGAGATTGCTAAAGTTATTGAAAATGCAGGAGCCGATGCAATAACTGTTCATGCTAGGTTAGCTGTTCAGGGTTATGATGTTAAAGCAGACTGGGATGAGATAAAAAAGATTAAGAAAAGTGTTAAAATTCCTGTTATCGCTAATGGGGATATTCTATCTTTAGACGACGCTATAAATTGCTTTAAACAGACGAATTGCGATGGGCTAATGATTGCCAGAGGGGCAATAGGGAATCCTTTTTTGTTTAAACAGATAAAGAATTATTTTGTTGATGGGAAAAAAATAGAATTTGATTTCGACGAGAATATTAATTATCTTAAGGAGTACCTTGAACTATGTAAAAAGTACAAATTTAATGATTTATCTCGAATCAAAAGAATTTCGTGCAAGTTCATTCATAGTATTCCTGGTGGCGGGAAGATTAGAGATAAAGTTATGCATTTAAAGAGCATAAATGAGATTGAAAAACTAGTATCTTCGTCTTGAATGGCCTGAGCCTGAACGAGAGCCATAACTCATGTGAGTTCTTCTTGCTTGTCTTCTATGAAAATCTGGACTTCTATCTCTATCACTGTCTCTTCCTCTGCGTCTATCTCCAAATCCTCTTCTATCGCCAAATCTGCCTCTTGGCTTGTCAAAATTAAGCTTTAGAAATGCCCTTTCTACGTCTGGCACTGGAACAGGTTCTGGTTTAATAGAGTCATCTTCTAGGACTCTTCTGAAGTTTTCATAATCTCTGTCTGCTACAAGACTTATTGCTATTCCTTCTTTTCCTGCTCTTGCGGTTCTTCCTATCCTATGAATATACTCTTGGGAAGTTTTGGGAATGTCATAATTGTATACGTGAGAGACATTCTTTATGTCTAATCCTCTTGCTGCAACGTCAGTGCAAACTAAAACTAGAACTTTTCCGGTATGGAATTTCTCCATTATTCTGTTTCTTTTTTCTTGAGATAAACCTCCGTGAATTGCTATTGCGTCTATTCCATTTCTTGCTAAATTAGATGCAACAAAGTCCGTATTATCTCTTGTGTTGCAGAAAACCATTACTAATCCTGACTGTTCGCTTTTCAGTAAATGGACTAATAGCGAGAATTTAACATTTCTTGGTACATCATAATAGATTTGTTTTAATAGCAAAGGGTCTACGTAACTCTCAACGGACACTTCAACAGGGTTTTTCATATGCTTTTTAACTATATGGTCTATATCTTGGTTTATTGTTGCTGAAAACATCAAAGTTTGCCTTTCTTTAGGACAATGACTTATTATTTTTTCTACATCAAAGATGAATCCCATGTCAAACATTCTGTCTGCTTCATCTAAAACTAAAGTTTTGACTTTAGAAAGGTTGATTGTTCTTCTTTCTAAATGGTCTAATATTCTTCCCGGAGTGCCTACAACTATTTCTGCGGTTTCTAATTCTCTTATCTGAGGATTTATTCCTATCCCTCCATAAACTGCTGAGATTTCTAATTGATTATGCTCTGAGAAATGTTCTAATACCTTAGTTATTTGCTCTGCTAACTCTCTTGTTGGAATTAAAATAAGTGCTTGTACTCCTTTTCCTTTTTCTACTTTCTGGATTATTGGAGCGCCGAATGCAAATGTCTTTCCTGAACCGGTTGCTGAACCGCCTATAACATCTTTTCCTTCTAATATCAATGGGATTGCTTTTTCCTGGATTTCACTAGGCTTTTCATATTTTGCTTTCTTTGCATGTTCTATTATTTCTTGGACTAAACCAAGTTTTCTGAAACTTTCCATTTTGTATTCTGTAATCAAGACCTTATTCAAAGTAGAAATAGTGTATCCGAAGATTGCTATTTCTGAACAATTTTATCTGTCCTTTACATAAATTTGTTTAATTTGGGGTATTTAAAACTATGCTTTAAATAAGGATGGAAACACTTATAACTATTAATTTGTAGATATAAACATGTTAAAAGTATTTAATACATTGACAAGGAAGAAAGAGGAGTTTAAGCCTTTGAAAATAGGGAAAGTGGGATTTTACTCATGTGGGCCAACTGTTTATTGGTTCCAGCATATAGGAAATCTCAGAACTTACGTATTTAATGATATTCTTAAAAGAGTTCTTATGTATGAGGGGTTTGATGTTAAACATGTTATGAACATTACTGATGTTGGACATTTGACTTCTGATGCTGACTTTGGGGAGGATAAGATGGAGAAGGCGGCATTGAAAGAGGGGAAAAGAGCAGAGGATATTGCTAATTTCTATCTTAAAGTGTTTAGAGAAGACATGAAGAAGTTGAATATAATTGAACCTAGTGTGTGGTGCAAGGCGACAGAGCACATACAGGAACAAGTAGATTTAATCTTGAAATTGGAGAAGAAAGGGTATACTTATAAGACTGAAGATGGGATTTATTTTGATACTTCTAAGTTTAAGGATTATGGAAAGTTGGCTAAATTGAATGTTGAAGGTTTGAAGGCTGGAAAAAGAATTGCTGTTGGAGAAAAAAAGCATAAAACTGATTTTGCATTGTGGAAATTCTCTGAAGAGCCAGGAAAGAGACAGCAGGAATGGAATTCTCCTTGGGGTTTGGGATATCCGGGGTGGCATATTGAATGTTCTGCAATGTCAACTAAGTATCTTGGACAACCTTTTGATATTCATACCGGGGGAGAAGATCATATTCCTATACATCATACCAATGAAATTGCACAATCGGAGTGCGCGATGGGGAGAAAGTTTGTTAATCATTGGCTTCATGGAGCATTTTTACTGTTTAAAGGGGAAAAGGTAAGTAAAAGCAAGGGAGGACTTTACACGGTGTCTGAACTTGAGAAATTGGGATATAATCCTCTTGCTTATAGGTATATGTGTTTGTTAACTCATTACAGAAAAGGACTGAACTTTACATTAGAAAACTTGAATGATGCTAAAAATGCTTATTCAAGGTTGAAGAATATTATTTCTGAATTGAAAGACGATGGAGATGTTAATGATAAATATCTTATTGAATTTGAAAAGGCGATTGATGATGATTTGAATATGCCTCTTGCTATTCAATCTCTATGGAATCTGCTTAGGGATGAGAAGGCGACTGGGAAAGTTGAGACAATAAGAAAGATGGATGAGGTTTTCGGACTTAAATTATTTGAAAAGGAAGAAATTGAAGTTTCTGATAAAGTTCTTGAATTGGTTAAGGAAAGAGAAAGTGTAAGAAAGAAGAAAGACTGGAAGAAATCTGATAAATTGAGAGATGAGATAAAGAAATTAGGTTTTATTGTAGAAGACAAAGCCGAAGGGACGAAGGTCGTTAGAGTATAGGACATTGTTAGATAATGTTCGTTGATAATAGAGGTTTATGGCTAATATGTGATATACCGAGTTATATGGGTATTTTAGAGATAACGATTAGGTTTTAAATGGTTATTTCCTCTTCCTTGGAGATGAAACAAAATAAATTATGGGATGAAGAATATTCCAAACTTGAATGGAGAAAAGAGACAAGAACATTGCCTAAACTGTTGCAAGGAAAGAAAGTTCTTGAAATTGGAGTGGGAAATGGAAAGACACTTATCACTATTTTGAGGCAGAAGCCTAAAGAAGTTCATGCTGTTGACTTTTCTGATAAAGCAATTGAAATTGTTAAGGACAAATTTCTATTAGATGATGTTAATTTTGAGAAAATGGATGTTTGTTCTTTAGGTTTTGAGGATGAGTTATTTGATGCTGTTGTTTGCTACTATGTTTTGGATAATTTAAATGAAGGTGAAAGAAGGGATGCTGTTAGAGAGATTTATAGAGTATTGAAATATGATGGGATTGTTTTATTCGAGGATTTTTCTGTTGGGGATTTTAGATTTAAAAAAGGAAGTAACTTAATCGCTAGTAATACCATTGTTAAAGCTAATGGTATTTCGTGCCATTTCTTTGAGAATAAAGAAGTTAAAGAATTGTTCGAAGATTTTTCTAGGGTAAAACTGAATGTTCGAGAGACAAAGCCCTTTAGAGGCAAGGATTATACAAGAAAGATAATTAATGCTGTGATAAGGAAATAATTAATCTTTCCCAGAGAAGCGAATCTTTTCTCCATTATAGGCAGTTAAATTAACCCCTGCATTAGTTCTTGCTCTTCTTAGTGTTCCAACTTCTTTTGCTTCTAAACCATGTCTTCTGATTCTGTCTATTGCTTCTCCCGGTTTGCTTGTGGTTACGAACCCATCGGTGCCCATTGGCCATTTTGCATAAGAATCTCTTGCAGATAAAGAGTGGGCTGCAAGAGTAACCTCTCTCCAATCAGGAGCAAATTGATTCTCTATGGTAACTCCTAAACCGTGTTTTGCTAGAGGTCTTGCTAACTTGCCTTCCCAGGCTCCGCCACTTAGATGATAAACGCTTGAGGCTAATTGATCGTCCATCAAATCTCTGAATACTGGGTAAAGAACAATCGAAGGAGAAGCGAGATAATTCATAAATAAATTCCCCTCTGGAGTTTTATGCCAGTTTTCTCCGAATAGTTTAATCATTAATTTTCTTTTTGCAGTTATTCCGTTTGACCTAGGATTTGGTTCTCCCCTTATTGCTATCAATGCCTCTCCAGGACTTGGGTGTGGAGGATTTCTTAACCAAGACTCATCAATGGTACTTACAACTGTCCCGCTTATATTATAGGCAGGAGAGGTGTCACTGTAACCTCTTATTCTATCGCCAGCCTCTTCTCTCTGAAGAATTGTTAATATCCCTAATTTGTTTCCAAGTCTGGTTGCATGCCTGCGTATTCTATTGAACGGGACTTCTCCTCTTGTTTCGACTACATCACTAACGACCTTGGGCGTTGCACCGATTTTAATTGTATCATCTACTTTCATCGCAAGAGAATCATTGTAGCCAAACTCTTCTTTCCCTGCCCTTTCATAGAATTCTGTTTTTGTGCCTATTCCATCAGAATTCATCCAAACTGCTTTGCCTTTCGGGTCGAAAATTGCATATTGAATACCATTACGCGAGAAAACTCCCGGTTTTATATTTTTTTTAGAAACAAGACTAACTGTTGTGAGCGCTAAACTTGCTCCAAGATGAGGATTTACCCTTGCCCCTAAGTCTGCAAGCTCCCCATTTATAATGGGAACTCTAAGATGGCTTGCTTCAGAAACAAGAGTGTTGCCAATCACTTTGACAAGATCTCTTTCGGCATTGTTTGCATCTATCACGTCTGCGAATGCTATAGGTACACCATTAATAACATTATTTGCTTGAACTGCTTTTCCGAACGCAGAGGCAACATAATTGTAAAAACTTCTATCGTAATAATTTCCCCCAACGGAATGGGCTGCAACTAACATGCCCTGGGGAACCCTTAAAACTGCTACACCATTCATCCCTTCCTTTATAATATCTACCTCCTCCCTGAATTTTAAAGTAGGAGCACACAATGCAGCAAGAAGTTTTGAGCCTTCATCGCCTTTTTTAATAGTGTTTGCAATATATTCGTCGACTCTGCTCATTTGGTTAGTGGTTTTATGAAGTTTAAATAGTTTTTCGACAAATTGTCATTAATAATGAATAGTGATTATTTTATCTTACCTTCTTGCCAGTCTTTTAGGATAAGCCTTGCTGTTCTGTTTGTGTCTATAACGCCCTTTTTTAGAATAAAATGGTTTTTCTTTCCAACTTCTTCTATCAAAATCTCAGAGTCTCCTCTTGCTTCGATATTGTAATATTTTTCAAATTTATTAGGATGGTCTAAAATTAATGTGTGAACTATGAACTCTGGATTATTAATCTTTGATGAAGTTTTAGCATTTATTTCTACTTGCTTCTTAATTGAGGTTGATTCTAAGTTATCTTCTATTGTTGGGATTACTCCTGGAGAGTCTAAGATTAAGATATTCTTTGCAAACCTTATTTTGTGCATTCCGTGAGTGTAACCTGATTCGGAGGAAGTGGTAGAGGCATTTCTTCCTACTAAAATGTTAATTAAAGAGGACTTTCCAGTATTTGGATATCCTACTAATCCTACATGTGCTATCTTGAATTTCTTTCCTTTCAATCCTCTTTTCGCTTCAATTTTTATTTTTTCTCTTAAATCTCCTCTTCCTAAATGGGATTTGCATGAAAATAAAACATAAGGAGTTAATTCGTCTAAAAGAGAGCTCTTTTTTAATTCTTCTAAGTTTACTAAATCTACTTTGTTTATAATATATATAATCCTTTTATCCTGCGATTTTATCTTTGTTTCTACTTCTGCATTTCTTGATTTTTCTATGAATCTAGCATCTAAGACTATTAAGACTACATCTGAGATTCTTATTACTTCATTAATTACTGAAGAAACAGACTTCTTATGTCTGTTTCCAGCTTTAAGTGTTTTAGTATGCCTTGAACCGAAAATATATCTTACTCTCATATTATGCTTTAAGATAGTTTACAATACTCGTGTAAACCTCTGGATATTTTTTTAAGTCTAATAAGTCTACATGAAGGTAGCTGAATTTGCTTTCGTCGCATGTCCCGTTGATGATTACATTTGCCGCACCGTCAAGAAGAGCTGAACGCTTTTTGACAATTCCGTCTCCTGTTTCGCCGTCCATAGCACATCCATCTCCGACTATATTTAATATATTAACGGGCAATGGGGCGCTGTTGACTTTACTTATCAATAAACTTTGTGAGTCTAGATCTCCACATTCATCCTGCTCTCCGAATACGTAACAGTACTTTAGAATATTTCCTTCAATTCCATGATTCGGAGAGCCAATCAGAATAACTTTGTCTACGCTGTCTGTTCCGAATATTTGCAAATATCTTCTTACTACCAATCCCCCCATACTATGCGAGATAATGTTTACTTTTTCTTTGTTTGTTTTCTTCTTTGTTACTTCAATTATATCTTTTAGCCTTACTGCATAAGTGTCTATATTATCTGTTTTTGTTTCTATAACTCTTGTTTTCTCGCTTCCCGAGTAAATATCGAAGTAATAACTTGACTTAACAGTTACTGGCCATGGCCCTGCTAGACTTCCTGCTCCGGAGTCAATATCTCCTGCTAAAAGAGGGCCGGCGTTTAGGAATCCTTGTTCTTCTAACTTTCTTTGTAAGCCATCCATAGCATCTAATGCGTATTCTGCCGATGCGTCTCTGCTGAAGTCGTGTCCGTGCAATAAAATTACTGGGAATTTGTCTCTATCATTTGTGCATTCTTCACAGCAACTCATGCATTTTCCAAACAAGCAGCACTTTGATAATGGAATTCCTAGATTAAGGCTGATTAGACTTTCATTGAATATGCTGTAACTAAATGTCACCTTACTAATCGTATTATTTATTACTTTTACATCTGAAGATGCATTATTTAGGTTTATACTGCTTAGGTCATTCTTTAGTGCGTTAGCTAGACTTATTTTGTTAGATATATTTTCATTGCTTGATGCAATGAGGTCGTTGTATCTTACTACATAACTGGTAGCATTTTCTGCTCCATTTTGTATATTATTTAGACTATTTCTTATTCCCTCTAAGATTAATGCGAGTTGGTTATATTCTTCTACTCTTGAATTGAATATTATTTTAATAGCTTTTGCTCTATTGTCTAAGTCATTGGCCGAAATCATCATATTAGCGACTCCTTCTCCGAGCGCATTGTAATCTTGTGATTTCCAGAGGTTTTCAAATGACGAAGACGAAGAGATATACATCTCTGCTAAACCGACAATGTTTGAACTTTCATCTTTTATATCTATGAATTTTAATTTGTTTGATAGGGAATTTATTTCTGAGGCAGTCATATTATCCTGATTTAATTTCTTTAGAACTGAGGCGGCACTTTGCTGCAATAGTATATTTTCTTGCTCTTCTGTTTGGCTTAAGTTGCGATTCATTACTATTAACAAACTTCTTGATCTTGTTGCGCCTTTACCTCTGCATAGCAAAGTCGGTTTATCTGTGCAAGTTACTTCAAACCTATAAAATGATTTTCCTGCTCCTTTATCGTCAGCTATTAAATCTGCGCTGTATCTCTTTGATACTAATGGCCTTATATCAAAGTCTTCTTCTTTTATTATAGTTCCCTTGCCTAAGTCTAAAACTTTTGAACTGCATTTAACTTCACAGAAGGCATTTGTTAAAACTGAAAAATCGAAACTTACTTGCCCCGATTCTCCATTAATTAAGTCTAAATTTTTATTTTCTGAGCTTAATGAGATAGTTAGGTCGTTTCCTAGAATTAAGTCCATGACTACTCTTGGTTTTAGGGCAGTGAACACTGCTATGGCTATGATTATTATTAGTAAGAGAAAGAAAAGTTTTTTGAACCACCCCATTAATCAGACAGCAATCATAGATATAAAAACCTTAACATTGAATGGGCTATGATGACACATTAGCCATCTTTGGCGGCTCAGGGATACTCAGGCTTTCATAATTAATTTGAGATGGATAGCATCCCGGTTCTGCACCTGGGCACGGAATGCATGCGCCTGCCTCACATTCATAAACGTTAGGCTCTACTGCACAATACCAGTCAATTGGCTCGCAATATCCTTTTGAATTGCAGTCATAATCAACGAGCTGCTTAAAATTGTGATTAGTGTCTGAAGGGTCAATCAGTTCGCAGCTATCATAAAATTTATTTCCATCTTTGTCAGTGCACACTCCTTTTACATGGGAAGAATTTGTATCCAACGGCCCGTCACTATCTATGCACACCGGAGCGCTAACTGCCTTCAAAAACCAGGACTGAAATAGATGTATCACTCCGAATTTCACCTTTGCAAAGATACTTACTCCATGATATTCAATCTTTCCAGACCGTAATGCTTCTTCAATAGTTAGTCTATTGCTTATCAAATCCTGCAAGTCATCGCTTTTTATAAAAACATCAAGTGTTGGACTTTCAACGCCCTTCTCATTTTGGTCAATTATTCTTCCATTAGAAGTAACTACTCCAAAAGCTAACTCTTCGTCCAAATATAGATTTATTCTTTCATTGCCAAATATTTTGTCAATTATTCCTGATTTTCCAGCGACTTCTTGGTTGTAAAAAGCGACGAACTGCGCAACGTTTATCTTCTCGGGTCTTGCATTAGATGAATTAGAATTATTTATTTCTGCAACAACAGAAAAAGCTGAGAGAGATAGCATTGTAATAAATAGAAATAAGACTCTTTTTTTACACGACATATTTTAATGACGAAATAGATATTTTTATACCTTTCTTAATATATTTTGCAATGACTATTTGAGCAAACAAATCTTTTTAAATAATCGATATGCTAATAGATGATGCAAAACAATTACATAACTGCAATTTCTCCTTGGTTTTGGCAGCAAATAGCGAGAGCGGACAAGTTCCAACTTAGAACTGATAATTGGGATCAGAAAAAGGAGTTTGTTAGACAATTTCCGTTTAAGGAAGGAGAGCGAATAAGGTATTTTACTCCGAATAAAAACGGGGTTTGGGTTCCAACTGGCCCCGCGGATGAATCTCAGTATAAAGGAATTGAGTTTGGGCCTCCATTACAGATATTATTGCATAGGGCAGGTTTTCCAATTTCTCCTCCGCTAGAGGCAGATTTATTGGCGTATCCACAGTTTGCTTTTCTTGATTTTGGAGTATATCTCTCGGCAGGAAGAACAAAAGAGGTAGGATTAACTGATAGAAGACAAGGGTTAATTATAAAACCAGAATTCTTTGAACATCCTTAGTAATATAATTGTCTCAAAAAAACACGCCCGCGCCAGGAATCGAACCTGGAAATCCTTACGGAAAATGCATTTAACAAACGCCGACGCTAGGATTCGAACCTAGGAGTCCTTGCGGACACGAGTTTTCGAGACTCGCCCATTAACCGTTCTGGCACGTCGGCAAGTAAACAAAGCTTTCTTTGTTTGACTGGATGGTTAAAACCAACAACTTCAGTGAACCTTTTAATGTTTTCCTTTTTGCTAACTATGAGAATATAATTTATATTCCAGCGAGGATTACCCCTTTTATAAGAGTAAATTTTTGATTCAATACGCAACTTAGACAATAATTTCTTTAGTCCTTCTATACCTATCTTATTAACTGACTGAAGTTGAACATTCCTTTTTCCAACGGAGCCTTCGCAATCGAACATTGCTTTTAAAAATTCTATTTTTGAAATTCTATTATTTAATATTTTATTTGGAACTCTCCAAGCTAATTTTGAGAAACCAGAAATTTTTAGAAGATATTTACAAGCAACTGGCGAGGTGACCCTTACTCGATAATAATTTTTTACATATCTAATTGTTGGCCTTTTCTGATAAATCTTTTCAAATGTATCAATAAACAAGTTAGCTACATCTAAATTATCCGGATAGAATCTTATTTCATTGTGTCTCCAACCCTTTTTATCAATTCGATCTTCTAAACAACCATCCCCCATTATAAAACCACATAATCTGGAGATTAGGAAATTGTTCTTAGAATCTTTTAAAAAAGTGGTCACAATTTTCTTTATATTTTCCTGTTCTCTTTTTCTAATTAACTTGCGGGCAGCAACTCCCTTTTTAGAAATTTTAGTCAGAAAAGATTTATCTCTATTCATAGTAAATGAAAAGAATGAAATTATTTAAATGTTTTGAATTTAGCGGAGTACCATTGTCCCACACGGGCCTATACAAGAAACCTAACGGTTTCTTCTATGATATCTTCCCTAGAGGTTGTGTGAGTTTATAGGTTTTGGGGTTTTAGAATAAATATGGTTGCACTCTGGATTCCAATATCGCTTTTTTTAAAGGAGGTATGGCTCTTGTTAATTGTTGTCTGACATTTTCTCCTGTCGTTCCCATTAAATTCCCTACTTCGTTAAGAGTTCTTATTCTATCATACCCGTCAAAACCATAAAATAGCCGAACAACTTTAAGATAGCGTTTCTGCCACTTTATTGGCATTCCATCTAATACCTTTTTTACCTCTGTGATAGCTCCGGCTCTGTCCATTGGTTCTGAAGGGTGGTCATTAGAATTGTCTGGCTCGATATCGTGAAGAGTGAACATATCACTGCCTGGTAAAAGCTCATCAAAACTTTCTTCTAGATTACTTCGTTTTTCTAATGCTCTTGTTAAACTTTTCAGATTCAAGTCCATTAAATGGGCGGCATAATTTCCAAACTTCTTTCGGCGATTGTCTTTTCCTTTAACAGTCGAATCATATTTCCTTGCAGAAGTAATAAGAGAGTCTGTAAGTAGTGCTAAAACCTCATGCAAATTTGCTCCAATATGCCTGTTGACATATAGATAGTTTCCCGCTTTTTTTACGGCTAATAGCCTGTTATGAAGAACTAATTCCCATACTGCTTCTTCTGACTTTTTCATTCCTTGTGCTCCTAACTCTATCTCTCTATCTTGAGATAATCTAGGCGTTCTTTTTACATCAGCAAGATAAACTCCTAATGTTCCTTTTGAGGGTCTTATTCTCTCTACTAATTCTTCGTCATCTGGAAGGTCTGTTAGAAGTAAATCTTGCCCCCAATACCTATTTGGGAAGATAGGGGTTCTGTCAGGTTTTTTATCTTCATAGTTTAGGGAAAGAGTTTCTCTTTTGAATATTGGTTCATCTGGCTTTGCTTGAGGATTAACAATTGGAAAATCTAGAGTAGGGGTTTCATGATGCATCTTTATCCTTCATTTTTCGGGTTTAAAAATACAATTGGGATAAGGTATATAAAGTAAATTTTGGTTTATATAATATAAAAAGATGGCTAAGGCTCTTAAGAAGACCCTGGAGAAGCAAGGTAATTTCCTTGCAGGAAATTAAAGATGGCATATGAAATACTTTTTTATATTAGCTTAGTAGTTGGGATGGCAGCTGTTGTTACTGTTCTTGCGAGAGTTGTCAAACAACCGCCTATAATTGCTTATCTTATTGCAGGAGTTCTAGTTGGTCCGATGTTCTTTGGATTTATTAATCAAGGAAATAGCGATTATGTTCAATTATTTGCTAGGATGGGCGTTGCTCTTCTATTATTTATAGTTGGTTTAAGTTTAGATTTTAGGGTATTAAAAGAGGTTGGGAAAGTTTCTTCTCTTGCAGGGATAGGGGAGATAATAGTTACTTCGATTGCGGTTTTCGTACTCTCTTTAGCTACGGGATATAATTTTAATACTTCTATCTATCTTGCTGCAGCACTTGCATTTTCATCTACAGTTGTAGTTGTTAAAATACTTTCGGATAAAAAGGAGATAGATACCTTACATGGGAAAATTGCATTAGGTATTCTAATTGTTGAGGATTTTGTTGCAGCTTTAGTTTTAATGGTTATTCCATTGCTTAAAACAGGAGACTTCTCATCGTTCTTGTTTGGTTTTGGCAAGATAATAGGGTTGATTATTTTATTGTTTGTACTTTCAACTTTTGTGCTAAGTAAATTTATGGATTACTTAGCTAGATCACAAGAGACATTATTCTTATTTGGGATTGCCTGGGCACTTGCTTTAGCTGCATTATTCCAAGCATTAGGATTGAGTTTGGAAATTGGGGCACTAGTCGCGGGAATGTCTCTTGCATCGTCTAAATACACTTTAGAGTTAGGGGGGAAAGTTAAACCTCTTAGAGATTTCTTTGTAGTTATTTTATTTGTGTTCTTTGGAAGCCAATTAGTTGGGCCAATCAGTTTGAATTTAATTGTTCATGCGATTGTATTCTCTGCTTTGATATTAATAGGCAAGCCGTTGATTGTTATGACTTTCCTTAGGATATTTGGGTACAAGAAAAGAACTAATTTCTTTGCGGCAACAACTCTGGCTCAGATAAGTGAGTTCTCTCTTGTAATAGTGCTTATTGGATTTAATCTTGGATATTTGACTCAGGCGTTTATGAACTTAGCAGTATTAATAGCTTTGATAACAATAGGGGTTAGTAGTTACAGTATTTATTATTCAAGAGTTATATTTGGAAAGGTTGGACCATTGCTTGAAATATTTGATGGCGGAAGCAATGGAGAAAGTCATGTTAAAGCGCATGAGTTTGATGTTGTGTTATTTGGATATCATAGAATAGGATATAAGATAATGCAGAGATTGAAGAAAATGAAGTCTAAGGTTTTAGTTATTGATTATAACCCCCGAGTTATTTATGCTCTTGAAAAAGAGGGAATAAGCTGCGTGTTTGGGGATGCTGCAGATAAAAATTTTCTGGCGGAGATTGGGCTTGGAAAAGCAAAATTGATTATATCTACAATTCCTGATGAAACTGCAAATATTGCTATTAAAGAAACTCTAAAGTCATTGAATAGCAAGGCAACTATTATTGCCACTGCTGAACAGCCTAGACAAGCTATTGATTTGTA
>Ga0172370_10007002_pt1 | contig 13951 bp, 13 predicted proteins | sample LakKiv5m_FD_114538 | JGI IMG/M metagenome (GOLD analysis project Ga0172370, IMG submission 114538) | Freshwater microbial communities from Kabuno Bay, South-Kivu, Congo - kab_022012_11.5m | ecosystem: Environmental > Aquatic > Freshwater > Lake | place: Democratic Republic of the Congo...
AAGCTACAAAGTCCAGTAAGACGAGAAATATTATAGGTCCGTTCCCGCCACTAAACTTTCTGTCTTCCAACCAATACTTTATTAGGAATAGGTTGAGAAGAACAAAAGGTATTAAGATCCACCAATATTCTGTCATCTTAAAAACCCCTCTATCGAAAAAAGAAAAAAAGTGCGATGCCAAACAAGAAAGCGGCAACACCAAGACAGATACTAGCGTCCATATTTCCTGAAACATCCGGTGTCCGCAATCTGCGCGCCACTAAAGCAACGTACAGTGCACCGCACGCCAATACGCCAAAAACTATGGTCAATACAATCCGCAGCGTTCCCATCTTCTTTTCTCCTCTCCAAAGGTTTAAAAGGCTAATTTGGCTCATTCTACCGCCAAGACGTGTATAATTCAAATTACCACGGTCATGGCTGTGGTGCTATGTAATTCGTTCATTCCTCCACGGATACCTGAACAAATTATGACTGAAGAGCATAAAACCCGTCTGGAAAAGCTAAAAAAAATATTTTTCTATGACGACAAAAGGAAAAAAATAGCAGAACTCAAAAAACGACTGGAAGAAGATCAGGCGGTATGGACTAATTGGGAAGAAGGCAAAACAATTTCGCAGGATTTGGCCGCGCTTGAAAAAGATGTTGAGGAAATGGATATGTTGGAGCTATATATGGAGGACGACGATGTTGAAGCTTTTGAAAAAGAAATGAAAAGAATGGAGCTAAAAACATACCTTGGCGGCAAGCACGATAAAAATAGTGCACTTTTGTCGATTCACGCCGGCCAAGGGGGTACGGAAGCAAATGATTGGGCAAAGATGATTTTGAGAATGTACGAGCGTTACGCAGAAAGAAAAAATTGGAAATGTCAGGAGATTCACTCCATTCCCGGCGAAGAAGCCGGCATAAAAAGCGCAATCCTGGAAATTGATAGCAAATACGCATACGGCTTTTTAAAAAAAGAGTCCGGCGTTCATAGACTTGTTCGGCAGTCGCCGTTTAATGCCGATAGCCTAAGACAAACTTCATTTGCGCTAGTCGAGGTTATTCCGGTAATAGAAGATGACGTAACTGAGATTGAACTAAAGGACGATGACCTGGAATGGGATTTTTTTAGAGCAGGCGGAAGTGGTGGTCAAAATGTAAATAAAGTGTCCACCGCAGTTAGGGTAAAACACAAACCAAGCGGAATTATTGTTGAATGCCAGGAAGAGCGGTTTCAAGGCAAAAACAGGGAAAAGGCCTTGAAGGTCTTAAAGTCAAAGCTTTATCAGATCGAGTTGGAAAGAGCAGAAGCCGAAACAAAAAAACTAAAGGGTGACTACAAAACTCCGGGCTGGGGCAATCAAATAAGAAACTACGTGTTACATCCCTACAAACTTGTCAAAGATTTACGCACTGATGTAGAAATAAAAAATCCCGAAGCAATTTTAGATGGTGATTTGGATGAGTTAATAGACGCCGAAATAACAATGCTAAGTTAAAATTTGAGAAAAGGTCTAAGCTGCTCAAAACCAAAGTTTGTAATTCTTAACACGACAAGTAACCCCACCGAAAACATCATAAATAAAATATTGCCCAGTAAATCCTTTTTGATCTGAATGATGGGAAGTGCGTACGAAGTTTCTTTTGCCGCTTGTACATGAATGGGACCGTTACTTTTGGTTACCGATACAAACGGGGTTTGTCTATTAAGTGTGTAGCTCTTGCCAAGTGCTTTTTCGGCTTCTTGTACACGTCTTGACTCTTTTTGTTGCATTGAAATCTTCTTTTTCTTTTTCATCCGATGTATTTTATCACAAAGTTTCTAGGTCTTCGTCGGGTGGCAGGCTTTCCGAAGTTTGAGGATCGTCGCCCGATATTAAAACGTCTCGTGCCTTACTGCCACCTACCGCCTGGCCAATAATGCCCTTCTCTTCCATGATATCTATTAGCCTGGCTGCACGAGCGTATCCAATAGATAATTTACGCTGCAGTAAAGATGCCGAAGCTTTGCCTAGCGCTACTACAAGTTCAACAGCTTCATCAAACAAGTCGTCATCCACATCACTGCCCCATGTAGAATTTACATTACCGCCGCGCGTGCCCTTTTCAGGAGACATGCTAAGAATCTCTTCTTTGTATTCCGGCGGAACATCCTGACTCTTGAGGTAATTAACCAAGTTAGCAATTTCTCTATCAGCAATCATCGCACCCTGCAATCGGATGGGTTTTTGCGCATCAGGCGGGACAAACAACATATCGCCCCTACCAAGGAGCTTTTCAGCGCCCGGCTGGTCAATAATAACTCTGGAGTCGGTGTTGCTTGTTACATTAAACGCGGCTCTGCATGGAATATTTGCCTTTATTAACCCTGTGATAATTTCCGTTGAGGGTCTCTGTACAGCCAGAACCAAATGAATACCTGTTGCACGGGCAAGCTGTGCCAACCGTATAATACTTTTTTCTACACCCACTGAATCCTGAACCATTATTTCAGCTAGCTCATCAACGATAATTACAATATAGGGCAGAGCCTGGAAACCGGATTTTTCATTATAGTCGTCGATGTTTCTTGCACGAGCCTGTTCAAATAATTTATACCTTCTTTCCATTTCCGAAACGGCCCATTTAAATGCCGACGGTGCCCGTTCCATATCCGTAACAACAGGTGTTATCAAATGTGGAATGTCGTTGTATAAAACAAGTTCTACACGTTTTGGATCCATGAGTATAAATTTAACCTCTTGGGGACTGGCCTTGTACAAAATTGAAAACAGTATGTTATGAATAAAGATAGACTTGCCCGAGCCGGTAGCACCTGCTATCAACAGATGCGGCATTTTTGCTATATCATACGTATAAACGCGGCCACCAACGTCCTTGCCCAAGGCTATAGACAGCTTAGATTTTACTGCACGCATCTGATCGGACAGCAACAAGGATTTGTAATGAACAACCGACCTTATAACATTGGGAACCTCGACACCAATTAACGATTTACCCGGAATGGGCGCTTCAATTCTAACCGTACCATTTGGTGATGCTAGAGCCATGGCAAGATTTTCCTGAAGACTTGAGATCTTGGATACTTTTGTTACCGACCTTGGTCTAAGAGAAAACTGCGTAACTGATGAACCAACCTTGATATCCTCGATATCAACTTCAATGCCAAAAGACCGCAGAGTTTCGCGGATTATCTTAGCTCTAGCATCTGTATCCCCCGCATCGATTATTTCGTTAGGCGGATCGATCAGCAAATCTACAGGAGGTGCTTGCCATATTTTATTTGTAAATTTGAACTCTGGTTTTACCGGTGAGGAGGGAGCAATGGACATGGTTATTTCCTGACGGGTTGTAATAGTTTGCTTATCTTCGGGTTCTGACGGAGGCGGCAAGATTTCAATTTCAGGTTCGGCCTTTGAATGTGACCGCGTGTGGATTGGTTCCATGCCGGACAGATCATCGTCTATAGATACCAGACCTGTAGAAATTGTTGTCTCCTCCTCCTCTTCATCCTTGTCAGAGTTTTTCTTGCCAAAACTTGGGAGTTTAATGTTTAACTCTGCCAATTTATCAGAAGTAAATTCAAGAATCTGGTCCAGAGAAATGTCAAAAAGAACTATCACCCCAACTACAAATAAAACTAGTAAAAGCACAAACGCGCCGTAAACGCTGATGCTGTTTACAAGCAACTCCGCGGTTTTAAATCCAACGTAGCCACCGCCATTACCTGCATTCGCCATTTTCTCCATATCATCAAGCGGAATGAACAGGTGAAAAAACCCGGCAAGCGCCCAGGTTATCATGAGACAACCCAGCATAAGCCGAGGCTCTTTGAGTTTTGATTTTATAAAATCAACAAAAAGTGAGGCTGTAATAAGAAAAATAAACGGCAAAAGCACGGAAGCACTACCAAAACCCAGACGCAAAACCTTCTGTAACTTTGCATTTAGCTCGTAATCCGGTAAAAAGAAGGATATTGCGCTTATCAGGGCAAGCAAAGTGAAGATAAGAGCCAGTACCGACCTTATAGTATCGGGCTTTATGTTAAGTTTAAGTTTAAATTTTCTCCTTCGACCTCGTGGCATTAATACTATAATAGCAAAGTGTCAGTCTTTTAGACAGTCTAGATAGTAAGTGTATGGATTATTACCAACGGGGTCCTACGCGTTTCTTTTTTAAGAAAACTGCCTACATCGTTTTCCACTTTTCTTCGGAATGTCTGCCAATCATCCTTTTTAGCCATGTGTTTTTGCAATACTTTTGTGATGTATTTTTTGCTCTTACTCATAAAATCCGCTGACTCCTTAACATATATAAATCCACGCGTAATAACTTCCACTTTGTCGGTTGACATCTGACCATCTTTCGACGTCGGAATAACCACTACAAACACACCTTCTGTGGAAAGCTGACCCCGATCACGTAAAACGATAGGGTTTACCTGAGTAACACCGTCGGCGTCAATATAGATTTGCTGCAAAGCAAGTTTGTCTACTATCTTTGCACCTCTATCACTAAATTCCAAAACTTCCCCTTCATGAAGTTCAAAAACGCGGTTTTTGTCTATATTCAACATTTCGTGAATGATATTTGTATAAGCACGCATCTTCACCACAGTTCCGCCGATCGGAATGTAATATTTTGCCTTTAGCAGCGCGGCAACTTTCATAAGATCGTCACGTGTACCGTGGCCGGAAACGTATAAATCTTCCTGAATGTCACTATATATAGCTTCTGCACCAGCCAATGTCAGATTTGCCATCACTCTTTCTACATCCACATCAACTCCCGGGGGACTTGGGTCAGCCGTAAACACCACAATCGCATCTTTTTGTAACTGGACATTGTCGTGTTCACCTTGGCTTAGCCGCGCCAATGCTGATCCCGGAGTACCGTAGGCACCGGCAATGATGTAAATTAAATCCTTTTGATCAAAATTCATTGCCTCTTTCTCGGGAACAACCATAGAATCGTCCAGATTTAGATAACCCAGACCGCGTGCAACCTTCATATTTTGATTGATCGAGCGTCCGACAAACACCAAGCGCCTTCCAACGTGGTTTGCTGCATCTACTATCTGTTTCATTCTGGAGATGTTGGTTGAAAGTGTAGTAAATAAGAGTTGCCTTTCGTTGTATTTTTCCACCATGTCTTGGATTGTTTGCGTTATTATCTGCTCGCTTTTTGACGGGCCTTCTTTAGTAATACCCAAGCAATCGGATAATAAACACAACACACCTTTTTCTCCAAGGGAAGTTATTCTTGCCATATCAATGGGGGCACCAAGAACAGGCGTCATGTCTATCTTGTAATCGGCCATGTGCACAATGACGCCCTGTGGTGTAGTTATAACAAGTCCTGTTGAATCAGGTACCGAATGTGTTACATGAAAACAAGAAAACCTAAAAGGTCCAAAGGTGACTTCCCCGGTGTCCGGACCAAAAGTGTGAAATTTAACTTTCTCAAGAAGCCGTTTAAATGACTTATCTTTGAATTTCTCAGAGATAATCCCCTGAACAAGCGGGGTGCAATAAATCGGTACATCAAAATTATCCAAAAGAAAAGGGATCGCGCCTATGTGGTCTTCGTGGGCATGCGTTATAACCAGCGCCTTAAACTTATGTACATTGTCCTGGAGATAAGTAAAGTCCGGTATAACAACATTAACACCCAGTACATCGTTATCAGGAAAATCGACACCACAATCGACTGCAACTATCGTACCGTCACACTCGTAAAGGGTCATGTTCTTTGTAACAGTCTCCGTTCCGGCTAGTGTAATAATTTTTACTTTTTTCTTGTCCGAAGTTGTCTCTTCGGTATCTGCTAAACTAAATAGTTCCATATATTCATAGTCCCAAAATCAGTTGACCATCTTCAGAGACTACTCCTTCTTTATTATCCTGTATTACTCTTGTATCATCAACGCTTTTTAAAACTTGAGGGATTCTCATAAAATCCTCTTGCAAGCCCTTCATCATTGTTGGGTTTCTTAATGCCGCAGCGGGGTGGTATACAGGATAAACTTTAAATAACTTTGTATTAATTACATTACCCCTGTCCTGCGAAATCTTGCCGATTGGATAAAAATAACTCATTGCGTAGCGCCCAAGCGTAACCACAAGCTTGGGATTTATAATCTTTAGCTGCATCGTAAGATAGCCTTCGCAAGCTTTTATCTCATCGGGCAACGGATCTCTATTATCAGGCGGGCGATGTTTTATAACATTGCCTATCCACACTTGTTCGCGCGTGTAGCCAATTTTTTTTAGAAGCAGTTCCAGCAACTTTCCCGCCCTGCCAACAAAAGGACGGCCTGTTTCATCTTCGGTAGCACCGGGCGCCTCTCCTACAAAAGCCAGTGGCGTTTCGTAGCTTCCTTCGCCGGGAACCGGATTTTTTGCAGTTGCGAACAACCTACACTTTTGACAGGTAGCTACACTTCTAGTTATACCAGCCAACAACTCTTGCCTATCCATCACTCTACGTAGCCTCCGGTTTTAAGCTGTTCCAACACCTTCAAAAGTAGTTCCCGCTTTTTGACCTGGTACATCAGCTCCATCAGCCCACGAGCTCCGTTGTAGTCGAGCCAAAACAGATCATCAAACTTGGCGGGCGTGAAATCTTTGATCTCTTCTTTGCAGGGTACTATGTAAAAATAGTAGTACTTACCCTTAATATCCTGGTTTGCCTTTGATTCTTCTTCAAATTTCTTCAGATCCCTCTTTGGCGGACCAAACTCAAACGAGTCTTCCAAAAAGAAAATGGGGGTGCCGTTGATGTTTTTCAGAAAGTCAGTACCTATTTCCTCACCTAGCTCTCGTACTATCGCCTGCTCGTGTGTTTCGCCCTCATTCACACCACCCTGAGGTAAAAGCCACATTCTGTAATCTTTCTTCAACAGCATCAGTAGCTTCTTATTGGCAATGCAACAACAAACCACCGTGGGTCTTAGATTTACAATAGTATTTATTTGTGGTTCGACGTCCGACATTCTGACTTATTTAGGAAGGTAGTATTTGAGATTATCTGCATTCAAGTAAACCTTCTTAGATTTCCCATCAACTATTTCCTTAGCAACCTTTCTACAAATTGATTCCAATGTTCTGCCAAGACTTCGTATCCCGGAATCATATCCAAATGGCCTGACGATACCGGGCCACAAGGCCGGATCCACTTCAAGCTCTTCCGGGTTTAGACCTGATTTTTCAAATATTTGAGGCATAAGATAATCGCGGGCAATCCTAAGTTTTTCCTCATCGGTGTAGGAAGGCATTTTAATTACTTCCATTCTATCCATGAGTGCTGTCGTAATCGTTCCGGTGTTGTTGGCCGAACAGATAAACAAAACGTGCGACAAATCAAAAGGATAATCCACGTAATGATCACGAAAGTCCTTATTTTGAGCTGGATCAAGTATTTCAAGCAGAATTGCCATAATATCAAGTCTTAGACCTGCTTCGCCGCTGGCTTTTTCGATTTCGTCAAGTAAAATAACCGGATTTTTGGTACCCAGTTTAATCAAAGCTTTAACAATCTGACCCGGCTCAGCTTCAGGAAAAGCTTTGCTTTTGCCTCTTAACTCTTGCGAGTTACCAATAGCACCCATTGAAATTCTGATAAACTTTCTGCCCAAAGCTTCCGCAATCGTCTTGGATAAAGTTGTTTTACCCACACCTTGCAACCCAACAAACAAAATAACCGGAGATTTAGCAATCATATCCCGACCGCGTGAATGAAGAAGCTGCAACATTGCAAGATATTCCAAAATTCTTTCCTTTACATACTCCATCCCGTAGTGAGTTGAGTCCATCTTGTCTTTGGCCTTTTTGATATCCAAATGATCTACAGTTTCATAACTCCACGGAAGCGAGGTGACAGTTTCGATGTATCGTGACAGCGTGTCAAACTCCGAAGCATAGTGCCCCAAATTTGCCATTCTCTCAAGCCTTTGAATCATCTGCAATAGTTTTTCTTTTAAGTCTTCGGGAAGCCCTTTGGTATTTTCTACCTTTTCGGCCAATCTTCTTAATTCGTCAAATGCGTACTTTTGTAATTCCATTGATTTATTTAACTACAAAATAACTCCGTGGTCGAGGTTGGATTTGTCAAACGCCTCAACTAATTTTTTTAATGCCTCCGGAAATTTGTCGTAGAAAAGCTTGATGTTTGCTTTGGCTCTGGGATTGAGAATGCAAATACTTATGCGACCAATGGGCGGGATGGTCTTCTTTTTTTCGATATATTTTGTATTTAATTCAACACTTCTTGTGAGTTTATCCGAGACGCTAGAAAACTCATCTACTAAACCGTCATCAGTTGATACAAAAAGAACATTGCCATTTACTTTGTACTTAAGCCAACCATAGTCGTTGAGAAAATCCGGTTTAAAATCATTTACATTTTTAATAAAGAACACAACACCGTACGAGTACTTTTCACCTTGAGGTACTCCAAAGAAAGCAAATCCGGGAAAAACTAGGTCTTTTATCGCTTGGAACACCGGGGAGTAACCACGATCAAATTCCACAAACATGTCCCCAAACGCTTGCAGATCCGCAACCTCTACAACCAAGTCCGCTTCATACGGAATGTGTTTTGCTGCTTCGCCGCTTGTAAAACTACCTGATTGTAAGTTGGTGTCCACACGAACAATATAATCCGGTTGTGAAGCGGTTAACTTCAGCGGCGGGGTTGCGCCTAAATTCCTTTGCACCAGTATTGAAATGCCGGAATTTTTTATAACATACGTGTATAAAACAAAAAGCGCCACCGGGACAAGGAGTACCATGGTCAAAGCCTTGATGTTCACAATATGCAAAATTTTCTTTGTGATGGTCAGAAACGAATCTAGCAATAAATGACCTTTATCAAATTCCAAAGTGGGAGGCACAACATTCACATACGATTCGGGCGACCGGACAAGCTCGTCAGGTAGTTGACTTCCACAGGACGAACAAAAGTAGCCATCAAATAATCCCAATGCTGCTTTACAGCTGGAGCAGTTTCGCGTGTTCACTACCAAATTATACCATCAGGTCAGCGTCTAAATCTGCCGCCCCTGTCTCCGCCGCCAAATCCACCGCGACCGCCTCGATCGGGTCCGCGCCCTCTATCTCCAAACCCGCCTCTTGGGCGACCGCCTTCTTCCGGCATGCCTTGAGGGCGTTCCTCCAAAGCTTTTTTGGACAGACTTATCTTGCCGCGATCCTCTAGTCCAATAACCTTTACTCTAACGGGATCTCCGATGCTAAGAACCTGGTCGACACTGTCCACATACGAATATGAGATTTCGCTGACATGCAAAAGGCCTACTTTGCCGGGCAATATCTCAACAAGCGCACCAAAATCTAATATGTCTTTGACAACACCGTCGTAGATTTCACCAACCTTAACATCTTTAACCGTGGACTCCACAATAAACATAGCCTTTTTGACCATTTCAATATCTTCGCCCGAAACAACAACCATACCGTCTTCCTGGATATAAACTTCGGTTCCGGTCGATTCCTGTATATCCTTGATATTCCGCCCACCGGCGCCAATCACAAGACCGATTTTTTCAGGAGGTATATTAGTTGTTAACAGCTTAGGTGCATACTCCGACACTGTTTCCTTTGGTTTGGAAATAGTTTGTTCAAGTACGTCTATCACTTTCATTCTGCCTGCTCGCGATTCATCAAAGATTTCCTTGAGTAGCGACATTGGAATACCTGCAAGTTTCATATCCACTTGTATGGCTGTAACACCGTTTCGGGTTCCCGTCATCTTAAAGTCCATGTACCCAAAAGCATCTTCTTTGTAAGCAAGATCGGTCATGACTTTAAACTTTGTCTGGTCATCGTTAGCCATCAAACCTACGGCAACACCGCCTACAATTTCTTTGATAGGTACGCCGGCATCCATAAGAGCAAGTGAAGAACCGCAAGTTGCAGCCATAGACGAAGATCCGCTTGAACCAAGAGTTTCTGAAACCAGCAAGATCATATACGGAAAATCTTTCTGATCAGGTATTACAGGTCTTAGGGCTTTTTCAGCCAACATACCGTGACCTATTTCGCGTGGCTTTGGAGCGCCCATGTTTTTTGCTTCGCCTGTAGCAAATGGCGGGAAGTTGTAGTAGTGAATATATCTTTTGGTTCTTTCACCGTACATGTTCTGTATAAAAAGTTCCAAAGACGGAGACCCAAGTGTTGCAACAGTTAGTGCCTGCGTTACACCTCTGGTGAATAAGCCTGAACCGTGTGTTCGAGGCAAAAGGCTGATCTTTGCGCTTAGAGGTCTGATTTCATGTATGCCCCTACCGTCAGGTCGTACACCCTGATCCAAAATCATTTTTTGCAAGGCTTTTTTCTCCAGCTCTTCAAAGGCACGCAGCATGTCAATTTTTTTAAACTTGCCTTCAAGAGCGGTCAGAACTTCAGCTTTGAGGCTTGCTTCCAAGGCTTCTTTTTCTTCTTCTTTGCCCGAAGCAACTTTTATCAACTCTAGGGCTTTGTCACCAACGATAGCATCAACTGCTTTTACTACTTCCTCGTTAACCTTTTTTGATACGTAAACATATTTTTTGCCTTCCGGATTTACTTCTTTGGCAAACTCTTCAACAAGCTTATAAACCTGGTCAATATTATCGTAGGCGTAGTAAATACCTTCCATGATTCTTTCCTCTGGAAGAATCTCTGCTTCAGCTTCGATAGCCAAAAATTTCTTTTCGGCACCACAGAAGGAAACCATCATGTCCAAATCAGTTTTTCCATCATCGTCGGAATAGTGTCTCTTTGGGTTAAGAACAAATTTACCGTCAGCCAAACCTACTCTTAACGATCCCATAGGTCCGTTAAAAGGGATGTCGCTTGCTTGTAACGCCGCAGATACGGCTACCATACTTAAAATTTCCGGATCTGATTCTTCGTCAAGAGATAGTACCGTAACGGTAATCTGTACCTCATCAAGATAATCTGATGGGAACAGGGGTCGTATGGCATGATCGATAAGTCTTCTTATTATTATTGCATCGTCGGTAGCTCTGCCATCTCTTTTAACAAATCTGGAAGTTTTTATTAAACCACTTGCATATAATTTTTCTTCATAATTTACCGTGAGTGGGAAAAAATCCATCTCAGATGCGGGTGTCTGTGACACCGCCGTTACAAGTACAACTGTACCACCATAAGTAGCTTTAACAGCCATGTTTGCTCGTGGAGCAAGTTCACCTGTTTCAAGAACAAATTTCTTACCATTGATTTCGGCTTCTTTTATTACGTATTTATTCATTTTTTATTTTTGGGATTTCCAAGAGGATTAAGAGATAAAATGCTGCGCATGTCAATGCTCTTAGTGCGCAATAGCTTATTCCCTAATCTTCCCAAGATCCCTAACCTAATTAATTATTTACTTAGCTCTACTTTCTCAAGAAGTTGAGTATATCTATCCTCATCTTTTTTCTTGAGATATGCAAGAAGGCGTCTTCGCTTATTGACCATCTGGAGTAAACCACGTCTGGAGTGGTTATCCTTTTTGTGTTCCTTTAAATGGCTTGAGAGCTTGTTTATTCTTTCGGTCAATAAAGCAACTTGGACTTCCGGAGAGCCCGTGTCAGCTTCGTGGACACGACTATCTTTTATAATTTTTGCCTTCTTTTCTTTGATTAGAGCCATATACAGTGTTAGATTTTAGCAGAACTGCAAGGAAAAAGCAAGCTTTACATCCTACTGTTGGAGATACCGGTAAGAAGAGCCTTTGCAGACTGAGTATCGGGTTTTACCCCAAATTCGGCTGCTTTGTTAAGCACCAAAAGGCTCAAACTAGGCTCCGAAGTATCAACTATATTTATTGCACCAAATCGCTGATTTCTATCGGTGTTATCTATATTTATAATCTTTGCACGTTTAAATTCCTCTTCAAGTTCGGTGTAAAACTGACCAAAATCATCTACATCCTGAGCACCCACGGTTATAATCAAGTCATAATCGTAACCTTTTATTTTGGATTTTATTTTGGAAAGATCGAACTCCCTGTTTACCGGACTCACACTTAAATACAATGTGTCGTTTTCAGTGTAGTAATGCACTTTGGAAGCGGGAGTTCCCGAATAGTCAATTGCAACTAACAATTCCCTTTGTTTACAGTCAGAAAGTATCTCATCGTCCTTTAGTATGTTTTCACAACCTTCCGGTCTTTTGCCTTGATAAACAAAAGATACATTTTTCTCTAGCTTTTTAAGCATTAAATACATACCAGCACCCGCAGAATAAGCATCTACACCACCCACCTTGTTTGGGAATATTGCAATGCTTTGAGCAGAATTTATTAAAGTTTTTGTATTTTCTTGTTCCATATTTTTGTTGGCAAGTAACAACATAATTACTTTGGTCACATTACCTCCGGACAGGCGATTATACTATAAGATAGGGATAATAGCAAGGTGGTAAACCTACCAGAAGGTGCTATAAGGCAGTGTTCCTGATAAACCTGATAATACCGGTGCAAATTATGCGAATTGCGCTTATGCGTGCGCGATAATTACGCGAATTACGCTTGATTAACACTGGCATGTTTGTTAGACTATGAATCATGATGTTAAACAGATCGTTAAAAAACACGGTTTTAGCTAGCTTAGCAAGTACAAATAAAGGTATTGTTATTTATGGTGCCAGGCAGGTTGGAAAGACAACACTTGCTAGCGACATTATAAGTAGCATCGGAAGTAAAACCCTTTCCGTAAACGCCGATCAAAGCAAATATTTTGATGTGTTGTCCAGCCGGGATATAACAAAGCTTAAAGATTTTACTGAAGGTTACGATCTGCTATTCATAGACGAGGCTCAAAGAATTCCGGAAATTGGACTCAACCTAAAAATAATTCTTGACAATTTAAAGAGCTTAAAGGTCATTGTCACCGGCTCTTCTTCACTAGACCTAGCGAGTAAAATCAGCGAGCCTCTAACCGGCCGCATTCTAACCCACCGACTTTACCCCATCTCATTTTTTGAGCTTTCTTCCTTTATGAATAAATTTGAGCTTAATGCGCAGTTGGAAGAACGCATGATCTATGGATCGTACCCGGAACTCTTTTCGATAGTTGGTGACTCAAATAAACGCGAGTATCTGCAAAATTTATGTGATGGGTATTTATATAAGGATCTGCTGGAGCTTGGGGATATACGAAACTCAAGCAAAATAAGGGATTTACTCAAACTCCTGGCTTTCCAGATTGGTTCTGAAGTGTCGCTAGCGGAACTTGGGTCAAATCTTGGAATGGGAAAGGACACAGTCTCACGATACATTGATTATCTAGAGAAATCGTATGTAGTTTTCCGCTTAAGCGGTTTTAGCCGTAATTTGCGAAAAGAAGTAACCAAAATGGCTAAAATATTCTTTTATGACCTGGGTATCAGGAACATGCTTATTGACAACCTGAAACCACTTAAGGACAGAACGGATGCAGGCCAGCTTTGGGAAAATTTCTTAATCACGGAACGTATGAAATACCTTGCATATACCCAGAAGTACGTGTCACCCTATTTTTGGAGACTGCACACCGGGGCCGAACTTGATTACATAGAAGACTCCGAAGGACAATTAAAAGGCTTTGAATTCAAATATAACGATAGAACAGCAAAAGCGCCTAAAGGATGGCATACAGCGTATCCGAAGGCATCTTTTGAATGTGTGAACAAAGAAAATTATCTGAATTTTATAAAGGGGTAAGTATCTTAATCTGTTGTTTGTATGTATCAGACACGTTTCCAGCTTCATCTTTGAGTTTAATGTATAGATTCTTCTTACCATCTTTCTTAAATTTAAGTTTAATGTTGCCATCATATAGTCTCCAGGTAGCTTTCTTGAAGTTCTTGTTTTGAGATACCATAATGTATTTAACTCTTGTTGTATTGTCTTTAACATCAAAGTATAACTTGGGGTTTAATGTTTTGAATTCCAGAAGTTTTTCTCCAACATCGTA
>Ga0172370_10007003_pt1 | contig 13950 bp, 9 predicted proteins | sample LakKiv5m_FD_114538 | JGI IMG/M metagenome (GOLD analysis project Ga0172370, IMG submission 114538) | Freshwater microbial communities from Kabuno Bay, South-Kivu, Congo - kab_022012_11.5m | ecosystem: Environmental > Aquatic > Freshwater > Lake | place: Democratic Republic of the Congo...
AGTCGGCGCAAAAGGTCCAGCACGTGGCCGAGGACCTGGCGGGCAACAGCCAGGAGCAATCCGAGCGCGTGCGAGCGGCTTCACAGGTTTTGCAATCCGTGGCCCAATCGATTCGCGACGTGGCGTTGAGAGCCAATGACGCGGCCGGAGTCGCGGACCGTGCGCTGGCCGGGGCTTTGGCCGGCGGCGAGGCGGTGAGGCGGACCGTGGAAGGGATGGCGGGCATCCGGCAGCACGTGCAGGAGACCGCGAAGCGGATGAAGCGGCTGGGCGAGAGTTCGCAAGAGATCGGCGAAATCGTCCAGCTGATTTCGGACATCTCAGACCGCACATCGATTCTGGCGCTCAATGCATCAATCCAGGCCGCCATGGCGGGAGAAGCGGGAAAGGGCTTCGCGGTGGTTGCAGAGGAGGTGGAGCGCCTGGCGGAGCGCGCGACGGAAGCGACCAAGCGCATCACTGTTTTAATCAAGTCCGTCCAAACCGAGACCAACGAGGCGATTTCGGCGATGGAGGCGACCACGCGCGAGGTTGTCGAGGGATCGAGCGTGGCCGGAGAGGCCGGCGAACGGCTGGCGCAGATCGAGGATGTGTCGCGCCAGATCACCGGGCTGGTGAAGGAGATTTCGATGGTCGCCCACGAACAGGCGTCAGGTTCCGATCAGGTAGCGTCGTCGGTTTCCGACGTGTCGCACGCCACCCAATCCAGCGCCGAGGAGGCGTTGCGGGCGGCCGCCGATATCCGCCAACTGGCGACGATGGTCACAGAACTGAACCGCTCGCTGGCGCGTTTCCGCATCCCTGGCGAAGAGAGCGCCGAGCCGGCGCGTCCCCGGCCGGTGGCGGTTCAGTAGGCGGAGGAGGCTGTAGGAGACCGTCCGATGGCAGGAATCACCGATCAAGGGATCCTCCGCACCTTCCTGGAGGAAGTGCGCAGCCAGTTGCCCGTGCTCGAGCGCGAGGCGGCAAGGCTGCGCGGACCCGAGACCGGCCAGACGGCGCTCGAGGAGGTGCGGCGGCTGGCGCACACGATCCGGGGCGCCAGCGAGATGGTGGGCCTGGCGCAGTTGGCCGCAGCCGCGCGAGGAGTCGAAGCCGTGGCAGGCATGCCGGCTTCCAGCCAAGGGGTGGAAGCGGAGATTATTGAGCGCATCGAGCACGGGATTGGCTCGATGCGGACCGAGTTGAACGGGCTTGGCTGCCCGCGAGGGCAGGATGCCGGATCTGCGGGGGAAAACGGCGCGGCCGGGGGCGACAACATTGACGAAGAAATCTATCGTGCGTTCTCGCTTGAAGCGGAACAATTGCTCGATGCCATTCGCAACCACGTCGGGGCTCTCGGCGACGGGACCGAGGAGGTTTCCAGCGCGATAGGCCCACTCGGGCGGGCCGTGCACACGCTGAAAGGGGCGGCCGGGATGGCCGGACTGGACAGCGTTTCGGCCCTGGCCCATCGCCTGGAAGACGTGCTGGGTCTGATTGAGGCCGGGCGTCTGCCGGTGGCGCCCGAGATTGTAGAAATCCTTCTGGCGGCGCACGATCTGCTCGGCGACCTGGTGGCGGCGAGAGGCAACGCGGGACCGCTGCAGGAATCACTCGCGACATTGACCGAACAACTCGATCTTCTCGACTCACTTGCGTCGGAGGAGGCCGCCGCGCCCGCGCCCGCGGGGCCGGACGAGGGCCTGGCGGCTGTGGACGAAGTCGACGAGGCGATGTTGGAGACCTTCCTCTGCGAGGCCGAGGGCCATATGCTTGCGGCTGGAGACGCGTTCCGGGCCCTTGCCGCGCAGCCGGAGGACTCCGCGCAACTGCTGGCCACGCTCAGACGCTCGGCTCATACCATCAAAGGGGCGGCCGGGATGGTCGGCTTGATGGCCGTCTCGCGCCTCGCCAAGGCGATGCAGTTCCTGCTCGACCGGATCGCGGAGGGGGCAGCCGCTTACTCGCAACGGACCTATGAGACGCTAGGCGACGGGTTTGACCTGCTGGCCGACCTGATCGAGGCGAAGGGGGACAACGGACCGTTTCTCGGCCGCGTGGCGGCCGCGATCAAGAGCATCGATGAGGTTCAGAGTCCGGTCGAGCCGCGCGGCGTTCAGGCTGGCGAGGTTCAGGACGTTCCGCGGCCGGTGGCGGAGCCAAACCTCAGCGCGAGCGCCGAGAGCGCGCCCGCAGCGTCGCTCGACGCGGGACAACAAAGCGTGCGCGTCCCAATGGGACGGCTGGCGGCGGTGAGCGGGCTGGTGGGCGAGATCTTCCTGAACGCATCGGCATTCGAACAGCAGGTGGCCGCGTTCAGGAAGGAGATGGACGAACTGGCGTTGAACCTGTCCCGCATGCGGCGGATCTCAGCCGCTCTTGCCGAAGAACAAGATCTGGAGGCGGCATCCCGCCGGGCGCACAGTTCGCCGGCGGCCTCGCCGGCGGAGTTCGACGAGCTCGAGTTCGACCGTTACACGCGCTTGAATCTGCTGTCGCGCGATCTGGCCGAGGCGACCAGCGACCTTTCCTCGTTGAGCGGACAGCTGAATCTCATGCGGGCGCAGTTGGACGCCTGGGCGGGCCGCCAGCGCGGCCTCAGCGGTGAGGCGCAGGACAAGCTCATGAGGATGCGGCTGGTGCCGCTCTCGACGCTCGCCAACCGGCTGAGCAGAACCGTCCGGGTGAGCGCGGCCAAAACGGGCAAACAGGCGGCCCTCGCGTTGTCCGGCATGGAGACCGAGTTCGACAAGACGGTGGCCGACCAGCTTTCGGGGCCCCTCGAGCACCTGCTTCGGAACGCCGTCAGCCACGGGATCGAGGCCGCCGGCGCCAGGATCGCGGGAGGCAAGCCTCCCGTTGGCGCGATACGGATCGAGGCGGCGCATCAGGGCGCCCACCTCATCATCCGCGTGTCGGACGACGGCGCGGGCCTGGACCACGAAAAGATCCGCCGCCAGGCGGTTAAGCTCGGGTGGGTGCGGGAGGAACAGGCGCGGGCGTTGACGGGCGACGAGGTGGAAAAGCTGATTCTCCAGCCGGGGTTCTCCACCGCCGATTCGGTTAGCGAGATTTCGGGGCGAGGGGTTGGCCTCGACGTCGTGGCGGCGGCGGTCGACGCGCTACGCGGGCGCCTGGGCGTTCAAAGCACGCCGGGTACGGGCACGGTCTTTACATTGCGTCTGCCTGTGTCGCTGGCCGTCGCCAAGACGATGATCGTGGAAGTGGCTGGAAGCCGGTTTGCCGTGCCGATGGTGACGTTCACGCGGGCGCTCCGGGTGCATAACGAGGAACTCGATATGCGCGATGGCCGGCCGGGCATCGAACTCGCGGACGGCTGGATCCCGGTGGTTAGGCTGGCGCACTGGCTGGGGCTGCCCGAGACCGAAGCAAGCGCCAGCCGGTTCACGCTCCTGTTTGTCGACAACGGCGAGCGGGAGATTGCACTGGCGGTGGACCGCGTCGTGGAGGCGAGAGAGGTGGTCGTGAAGCCGTTGAGCAAGCTGCTCCGGCGCCAGACCAACTTCACGGGAGCGACGATTCTCGGCGACGGGTCGGTGGTTCTCATCCTGAACAGTTCGGCGCTGGACGTCTCGGATTCTCCGCGTCCACAGGCGGCGCCCGGCAGGCCGCAAAAGCAGGCGCCTAAGAGGAGTGTCCTGGTGGTGGACGACTCGATCTCCGTCCGGCGGTCGGTGGCCAACCTGATGAAGTCGGCCGGCTGGCAGGTGGCGACGGCCAGAGACGGGCAGGAAGGTCTCGAACACTTGCAGGAAAGCGCGACGCCGCCCGACCTGGTTCTCATGGATATCGAAATGCCCCGGATGGACGGCTACGAACTGGCTGGCCGAATGAGGGCGTCGAGCCTCTACGAGAAAATCCCGATCATCATGCTCACCTCGCGCGCCGGCGAAAAGCATAGGCTGAAGGCGGCCGGCATCGGCGTGGACGGATATCTCGTGAAGCCATGCCCGGACGACGTGCTGCTGGACGAAGTCAGCCGGTGTGCCGGACGGGGCCGGCAGTCGAGGATGTCTCCATGACGGAAACCGAACATTCTTTCAAGAACCCGGTTCTGGCGGCCGCCGCCGAAACCGGCGACGCGCCGAGGGCGCTTGTTCTGCGGCTGCCCGGCATACCGCTGCAAAGGATCGCGGTCGGAGTGAGCGCCCGGCAACTGATGGGGGTCCAGCCCGCCGAGTCGTTTCCGCCGTGGCCCGGGGACCCGCCTCGCTGGCTGGGCGTTGTTCAGTGGAACGCCAGGCAGATTCCGGTGATCGACCTGGCCGCCTGTTTCGGCCTGGGGAGTTCGGACTACCGGATGGCGAGGCGACTGGTATTTCTCAGATGTGCCAGACGAAGCGCGGTGGTTGCGGTACCCTCAACAGGCGATGTGGCTCATGTGGAGAGCGCCGAAGACGTGAGGCCGGTTTCGCTTGAACTCAGCCTTTCGAGGGAGTTCACGCGAGGCGTGTTCCATTACGGGTCGGAGTTGTTGCTGATTCCGGACCTGGACGCGATCTGTGAGCAGGTGCTCGAGCCGGCGGCGGCCCAGGCGCGCAGAGCCAGTTGACAGGGTGAGGACTGACTCGGCGCGCGGGCGTCCCGGCGTCTTGGGTGTCCCGACTTGGCACGAGTTCAGTCGGCTGCTCTCGTTTGGTCCCGATAGTCCGCGAATTTCCTGCGAAGCGCGAATCCGAGCGCCTGGAGCGCTCCGGCCGCGGCGATCCAGACCTGCCAGTGCGACAGGATTCCCTCGGAGACGACAAAAGCGCTTGTCAGGCCAAGATCCGAACCCAGCCGCCACAATCCCAAGGCGAGTAAGAACGCCGAGGCCGGGTTCAGTACATGAGTGATGCCCTGAACCAACTCCTCCGGCGTCAGTTGATCGACCGTTCGGTTCCGGTCCTGTTCCTGCCGGATGGGCCGGACCTCGGCCATCGTGGGGGCCGAATCCTGGCGAATGGCGATCACATTTTCGGGAAATCGAGACCGGGCGGCCGGCTTCAGTTCGTATCGGGGAGGGTGCTGCCAGGGATCGGGCTCAGGCAGAACCTCATCCGCCAACTTTCGCGCCGCCGCGCTGTTGACGGTGGGACCCGTGCTCCAACGCGCCAGCCTGACTTTCACCTTCATGGGCGTGTGCTCTCCGCCTCTTTCTGCCGCGACACTTCTTGCGATAGAGTGGAAGGGGTTTTCGACCCCTTCGAGAAAGCTATCGGCACCACAGGATTCTAACTTTATGCGGAAAATGAAAGCAGCAGTCATCGGCGCGGGATTCATGGGCAAAACCCATGTGGAGGCCTTGCGCCGCCTAGGCACGGTGGAAGTCGCCGCCGTTGCAGGAGTCTCGCCCGAGGAAGCTCAAGGGTTCGCCGCCGCGCAGGGTATTCCCTTCGCGGCGCCCAACTACAAGGCGATCTTGGCCGACCCGGAAATCGACGGCGTGCACATCTGCACTCCGAACGCCACGCACTTCCCCATCGCCATGGAAGCGATGAAGGCCGGCAAACACGTACTTTGTGAAAAGCCGCTTGCGCTGTCGGCCGCCGAGGCCCAGCAGATGGTTGATCTGGCCGCCAAGAAGAACCTCGTCAACGCCACTAATCACAATCTGCGCTACTACCCGATGGTCCAGCAGATCCGCCGCATGATTGAAGGCGGCGAACTGGGCGAAATCCTAACAGTTCAGGGCACTTATTCCCAGGACTGGCTGCTTTACGATACTGACTTCAACTGGCGCATCCAGCGCAAGGCCAACGGCCCGCTGCGCGTCATGGGCGACATCGGTTCGCACTGGATGGACACCGTCCAGCACGTCACGGGCCTGCCCATCACGGAACTCTGCGCCGACCTTGCGATCATTCACAAAACCCGCAAGCAGCCCAAAGTGGCGATCGAGACTTTCGCCGGTAAGACGCTGAAGCCCGAGGACTACAACGAAGTCAAGATCGACACCGAAGACTTCGGCATGTGTCTGATACACCTGGGCAAGAGCTGCCGCGGAGCCTTCACGGTGAGCCAGATGGCAGCAGGCTGCAAGAACCGGTTCGAGTTCATGATTTGCGGCTCGAAGTGCGCGGTGGCCTGGAACCAGGAAAACCCGAACGAGATCTGGATCGGCAACCGCAATGAGCCGAACAAACTGATTCTTAAGGACCCGTCGATGTTGATGCCCAAGGCGGCCGCCTATGCCGACTACCCCGGCGGCCACGCCGAAGGCTATCCTGATGCCCACAAGATGCTGTTCCGGCGCTTCTGGGCGCGCGTCGCCGACCCGACGCTGCCGGTCGAGTATCCGACCTTCGCCGATGGTCTCCGCGGCATGCAGTTGCTTGAAGCCGTCATCGAATCGAACAAGAAGCGCGCCTGGGTCAAGTGCGCGCCCGCCAAGAGGAAGAAGTAGCTTCGAGAAAACGCCGGATCAGGGGCGCCGCCCGGCGGACGGCGCCCTTCGCCACTTGGGGGGAAGTCCGCCCGTACCCAGGCCATGACGGGGCGGGCGTTCAGGCGCGTTCGTTCCGGCTCGGCATGAAAACCAGGCGGTCGCTGACGACGAAGTTGGCGACACCACCGGCCGCGATCGACAGTACGTTGGCGAGAAGGTAATTCAGGCCAAATGACCCCACCAGTAGCCGCATCAACACGAGATTGACGACCAGCGAAATGGCTCCGTTGCCGATGTGGAACTTGAGCAATTGGCTTAACAGCGACGATGGGGCGGCGTTCAGCGTCCGGTCACGCCAAGTCCATTTGACGTGCCAGGCGAAGTTTTGCAGCACTGCGGCTTCCACAGCCAGCGCCGTCGCCAACAGGTAATTGACGCCGAGGCCGCTCTTGAGGGCGGCCAGAACGGCTAGTTGAACACCGATGCCGACCGCCCCGACGGCGTTGAACCGGAGGAATCGGGTCCAAAGTCCCGGCGACGGGTTCAACGTTTCGTTTCCTCTCTGTAGAGACGCAACGTGTGCCCGGCGGCGGCGAACAGAAATGTCGCGCCCATGGCCGCCGCGCCAATCGTTCCGCCGATGTCGAACATAAGGAAATGCTTGCCCAGGATGTCGGCCGATCCCCCGCGGCCGAGCAGGGAGAGGTTGCCGATGATCAGCAATAGCCGCAGTTCCGTGGGGCCGAAGCCGAAATGGGAGATGTGGAAATCGCCAATCGCATAGGTGGCGAGGTAACTCTCGACGGACAGGAGCAGGTAGGCGATGAGCAGTGCGGCCGCCACGGGGAACGACATCCACGGCGATAGGCCCAGACCAACCAGCATCATCGTGGCGCAGATGGCATCGACGACGTGATCGACGTAGAAGCCATAGCGTGGCCGCTGGGCATTCCGTACCCTGGCCAGAGTCCCGTCCAAGCTGTCACCGAGCCAGTTCAACACAAGCGACACGTTGACCACCCAAAGCCACAGCGGCGAACGGTGGCATAGAGCATAGGCGGCGCCGGCGAGCGCCATGGCGGCGAGTCCTAGACCGGTGAGATGGTCCGAGTTCACCCAGGCCGGGGCCCGTTCGGCCAGCCAAATGAGAAGCCGCTTCTCGTTGCGGGCAAGGATGCTGTCATGCACGCGTTGGGCTTGCCGGAAACTGCCGGACGGTTGGCTCATTCTCATCATGTTTACATAAACTTTGGGGTGTGGCGGTCGGCCTGAAAATCTTGACCAAACGAACTCGCCACAACTGGCTGGACAAATCACACTCAACTCGATAGACTTTAGGGAATATGTCGAAACTCAAAGATCTCGAGCGTCCACTGGGCTTCAACACGCGAGCTCTGCATGCCGGTTATGACCCCGACCCGTCCACCCATGCGCGGGCCGTTCCGATCTATCAGACCACTTCGTTCACGTTCGATGATTCGGCCCATGCCGCCGCGTTGTTCGGGCTACAGCAGTTCGGCAACATATACACCCGCATCATGAATCCAACGACCGATGTTTTGGAGCAGCGTGTGGCTTCGCTCGAAGGCGGCGTGGCGGCGCTGGCTGCGGCTTCGGGACAGGCGGCGCAGTTTCTGGCCGTCAGTTCGCTGCTCGAGCAGGGTGACCACCTGGTCGCATCGAGCACGCTCTACGGCGGCACTTACACGCAATTTGACGTCAGTTTCAGGAAATTCGGCTACGACGTCACATTCGTGGAGCCCGACGAGCCTGAGAACTTCCGCAAGGCGATCAAACCGAACACCAAGGCCGTCTATGGCGAGACGATCTCGAACCCGCGCGGCAACGTGCTGGATATCGCCGCCGTGGCCCAGATCGCGCATGAGGCAAACCTCCCCTTGGTGATCGACAATACGTTCGCTTCGCCGTACCTGTGCCGCCCGATTGAGCATGGCGCCGACATCGTGCTCCATTCGCTGACCAAGTTCATCGGCGGACACGGCACTTCGATCGGCGGCATCATCGTGGACGCAGGAAAGTTCGACTGGTCAAAAAGCGCCCACCCGCAGTTGAACCGTCCGTCGCCGGCCTATCACGGAATGAACTTTTCCGAGACCTTCGGCGCAATCGCTTTCATCATCCGCGCCCGAGTGGAGGGCCTGCGGGACATGGGCCCGTGCCTAAGCCCGTTCAACGCGTTCCAATTCATTCAGGGCATCGAAACGCTGGGGATGAGGATGGAGCGGCACATTTCGAATGCGCTGTCGGTGGCGAAGCATCTGGAGAGCCATCCGCTGGCGAGCTGGGTGAAATACCCAGGGCTTGGCTCGAATCCATACCACGCATTGGCGAAGAAGTATATGCCCAAGGGCGCGGGCGCGGTGTTCAGTTTCGGCGTCAAGGGCGGGTACGAGGCCGGCAAGAAGTTCGTCGATTCGCTGCGGGTGTTCTCGCACCTCGCCAATGTCGGCGACGCGCGGTCGCTGGTGATCCATCCTTCGTCAACAACGCACCAGCAGTTGTCGGCGGAACAGCAAGCCGCCGCCGGCGTGACGCCGGACATGATCCGGCTGTCGATCGGCCTGGAAGATATCGAGGATCTGATTTGGGACCTTGACCAGGCCCTTGAGGCTTCGCAGAAGTAGACATTTATCCTCCCATGAGGGGCGCAGAGCACCGCGCCCCTTTTTTGTCCCGCCCACTCCGGTTCCGCACTCTCCACACCGCAGGGTATATGCTTGTCCCCAGACCGGGCATCATCCGGCCAGAACCTCACACCAGAGGAAGGTGCACGAGATGAAACTTCATGAGAGACTGCACGCGGCCCCAGGGAGAAGGGACTTTCTGAAAGCCGCCGCAGCGACGCCAGCCGCCGCCGGAGCGGCACTGTCCACATCGGCGCCCGCCGCGGCGCGTCCGCTGACCGAAACCGACAAACTGGCCAGGATTGCCTCGAATACATGGCCGGTGCGGATGCTGTTCAAGAGCCGATCGATGGGGGCAGGCAGAGAGCCCAATCCCCGCACGGTTGAGCTGAAGAAAAAGTACGGCGAGATCACGATGCTGGACTTCCCTCAGTTCACGCGTGACACCTTCCCCGGATTGACCCACATGGACCTGTGGTCGTCGCTATTCGGCGACGTCACCGACAACTCTATGTATGCGCAGACGCAAATGACCTTTGGCGGCAACACCCGGACGTCCTATGAGTTTGATCCATCCACGCCATCGGCCAGGAAATGGCTGGACAAGCTGGCCGGAAACATCGCCAAGACCGGCGTGAAGTGCCATCACGTGTCCAACAATGCGCCGCGAGACATCTGCGATCTCGATCCCGCCAAACGCCGCGCCGGGATTGAAGTGGCCAAGAAGTGGCTCGACGGCAGCGCACAGATCGGCGCCAAAACGATGCGCGTGAACACGGGCGGGCCGAGGATTGTACCCGAAGCGACCGCCACGCGCGACTACCCGCGCAACGACGAGATTGTGAAGTACCTGAACAACGCGATCGAGTCGTTCAAAGAGATGGCGGACTACGGCGCCAAGGTGGGCGTCATCGTCACGATCGAAAACCATTGGGGTCTCAGCGCCAACCCGATGAACGTGCGGATCATTCTGGACGAAGTCAATCACCCCTATTGCGAAGCCTCACCGGATTACTGCAACTGGGAGCACGAGTATATGCTCTATCACGGGTTGAAGGCGCTGCTTCCGTATACCCACCATACGGTTCACGCCAAGTACTGGGACCGCTGGAAGAATGTTGACGTCCAAAAGTGCACGCGGATTCTCACGGCCGGCGGCTACAAGGGGATCATCGCCCTGGAGTACGAAGCGGGTCCATGGGACGGCGTGGAAGGGGCTCGCTACCTGCTGAAGGAAGTGCTGGCGGCGCTGTAATCGACGCAGCAGGCAAGAGTGTCTGCGCTACGTGCAGCGGCGGGGTCGGGGGCCGCAAGCGCGGACCAGGGGGTCCGCCTTCCGGGCGTCAAGAGTCTCGACGCGGAAGGCCAATGGGCCTGCGCCAGAAAAGCATCGACTCAGTCGAAAATCAACCGCCGCGACCCGCTCTCCCGATCCGCGGTTGGTGCGCGTAGAGGGGTGTGTTTTCAGACACTATCGTGGCCACGACGAGGCTGCCCGGACTCGCAGGAAAATGCGGGTGGCGCGGGTTCCCGTTGCTGGAAACTGTGGCTCGGAGCGAGGCCCACGCAGAGCCATCGTGAGCCCGACGCTGCCCAGTCTATAGCGGGCGGATGCGGATGTGTTTGTACTCGCCCCAGTAGCCGCGGCGATGCGCCTGGAGTTCGATGAAACCTTCGGAGAGGTTATCAAGCTGGTCGTACTGCATGACGGTGTCGCCGTTGATGCGGACAACAACGGACTTGCCGCGGACGTCCAATTGGAAGAAGAACCACTTTTCGTCCTCGATGCGGGGATAGGCCGCGCGTTTGAGGTGGTACAGCGAACCCGTCGGGAAGTGCGCCTCCTCGACATTGTGAATCTGGATCTCGTTACTGACCGCGTTGGGTGCGCCACGGCCGGTCGAGCGGAAGATGACTCCGGCGTTGTGCTGCGCGGAGGTGCGGGCATACATCTGGAACTGGAAATCCTTAAACTTCGCTTTCGTGGCCATGTGCCCCAGGCCGGCCGACCGTAGGACCGGCCCGAGGGCCTGGAAGTCTGGTTTGCCCTCGCTGACCTGCCAGTTCGCGGCAAGATCGGCCGGGGATTCGTAAAGGGGAATCCAGGACTGCTTCGGCGGCAGTTCGCGGATTCGAAGCGAGCGAAAGCGGCAGGGCGTCGAGGCGCCGGCGATGCCGAGGTAGCCCATTCTCAGGCGGTCGCGCAACAGGGGCGCAGCGTCGAGGTTCAGGTCATGGACAACCTCGCCGTTGATCCAGACTTTGAGCGCGGGCCAGTCCATGAAGATACGGAACGGGTTCCACCCTTCTTTCACGTTGACTTTTAGCGGGGCGACGTAGGGAAAAACTGCGCCGGCCGAATACGCTGTAGGCGGGGCGCCCGCCTGGTGGAAGACTTTGATCTGGAAACCGGACTTGGACGGCTGGCCGTGTTCGGGCGCATGGAGGTAGACAGCGGCGTCGGTCCAGCCTTTGATGAAGAACTCGCCCGCCATCTCAAAGTTTTCATACTGCCTGACCGAACGAAGCCACGCCGGGAAGGAGGCGTGTTCGGCGACGCAGATGGCCCCGTCCGCCGCGTAGTACTGCGATTCGAAGCCGTCGACGATGGTCCAGCCATCGAGCGTGGAACCATCGAAGAGGTTTATCCAACCAGCGGACTGTGAATCGGCGCGGGCCAGGAGTGTGGTCACCAGCGGGGCGGCGGCGAATGGCATGAACGTGCGGCGGCGAATAGACATTTTGAAAGACCTCTGGGAATCATCGTACAGCGGCTGGCAGCTGACTACCTGACAGCGAGTTTTTTGCGGATGTCTTCCAGGCGGGTCCTGGCGACAGCGTTCGCAGGATTCCGGGCCAATTGATTCAGGCCGGTCTGTTCGGCCTCACGCCATGCGGCCAGCGCCTCGGAACGCCGGTTCAATCCATCGAGCGCGTCGCCGAAGGCGGAGAGCATTGTCATGAGCCCGGACTGGTGCTGTTCATTTTGGGGATCGCCGGCGAGAAGCTGGCGGCTGAGGGCGAGGCCTTCGGAGAAGATCGGCAGCGCCTCGGCCGGTTTGCCGGACCAGAGCAGGGCGTAGCCCTCGCCCTTGAGGATCATGATTTGAGTCCGGATGGTGGTGAGCGAGGAGCGAGTCGCACGATCAAGTTTCGAGATCGCCGTGCGGGCGTCGCGATAGCGAACCACGGCTTGGGTGTAGCGTTCGCGGGCGACATCGAGATTGCCGAGCTTCATGAGAATGATGGCGTCGCCCCGTGCGGCGCGAGCGCGCATGCCGGCAGGGAGGTTGGGCCAGGAGAGCATTTCGAGCCAGCCGGAGCGGGCGGATTCGTAGACGGCAATTGCCCCTTTTTCGTCGATGGCGGCGCCGGAGCCGACGCCGGCGAGCCGGTCGGCGATGGAGTCGCGGCGCGAACTCAGTTCGGCCGCAAGCGTGGGGTCACGCGGCGCGGCTGCGCGCGCGGAAACGAGAATGGACTCGGCTCGGCGAAGGTATTTGATGGAATCCTGGATGGAGCCGGACAAAGACATCACATCGCCCAAGCTGCCCAGCAATTGGGCTCGCGCGAGTTCAAGGTGGGCCGGCCCTTTACCCTCCGGGATGGAGGCGAGCAGGGAGAGCCCCTGGCGGCAGGTGTCGACGGCGGCCGAGGGGTCGCCGAGGTTGGGCATATAGGGATTGCCCTGAAGGTCGCCTAATCGGCAGTAGCCCGCGGCGACCTCGGAAAGAAGTTCAGGATCGCCCTTGGACTGGGCGGCGAGACGCTTGTAGTGGTCGAGGGTCTTCGAGACGAGCAGCCGTTGAGCTGACGTTGAACCGGGGATCTGCTGGACGACATCGTAAAGATCGAAGAGGGTGAGCCGGGCGAGTTCCCTGGCCTGGGTGAAGCGGCGTTGAGCGAGTTCCCTTTCTCCGGCGGCGATTCTGTACTGGAAGAGCGTAATGGCGAAGGCGCCGATGAGCAGCGCCAGCGCCGAAAGGGAGGCGGCGACGGGGAGTGCGTGGCGTCTGGCGAATTTTCGGGCGCGGTAGACGAGGGTTTGGGGGCGGGCGGTGACGGGCTGGCCGGCGAGGTAACGGGCAATGTCGGAATCGAGGTGTTCGACGGAGCGATAGCGGTCGGCAGGGCTTTTTTCCAAGGCCTTCTGCACGATCGAGTCGAGGTCCCCGGCAAGTTGACGCGCCAGGGCCGCGTCGGCCACCTTGCGGCTCGGGGGTAGAGACTCCTCGTCGTTAATGACCTTGAACCATTCGACGGCGGTGTGTTGAGTGGATGAGTAAGGGCTCGCGCCGGTGAGGAGTTCGTAGAGGATTACGCCGAGAGAGTAAACATCGGACTGAGTCGAGATCGGCAAACCGAGCACTTGCTCAGGGCTGGCGTAGCGGGGCGTCAGCATGATGCTTGTAGTCGATGTCTGATCGGCCGGAGCGGGCGTTTGGTCGAGGAGCTTGGCGATGCCGAAATCGAGCAGCTTGACCTCGCTTTTGGCGGTGACAAGGACGTTCTGAGGCTTCAAATCGCGATGGACGATGAGGTGGGAGTGGGCGAAGCGGACCGCCTCGCAGACCTTGCGGAAGAGCAGAAGCCGGCTGGCGACATCGAGCCGGTTGGCGCTGCAATGGGTGTCGAGCGGCCGGCCGTCGATCAACTCCATGACGAGGTAGGGCAGGCCGTCGGCGGAGATGCCGCCGTCGAGCAGGCGGGCGATGGAAGGGTGTTGGAGCGAGGCGAGAATCTGGCGCTCGGACATGAACAGGCGGCGGGCGTCATCATTGTCGAACCCGCGGCGCAGGAGCTTGACAGCAGCAGCCATTGTGAACTGGCCGTCGGCGCGTTCAGCGATCCAGACCGCGCCCATGCCGCCGGCGGCGAGGGGCTTCAACAATCGCCAGGGGCCGAGGAGGGACCCCTGGAGCGAGGACACGGAAG
>Ga0172370_10007004_pt1 | contig 13949 bp, 14 predicted proteins | sample LakKiv5m_FD_114538 | JGI IMG/M metagenome (GOLD analysis project Ga0172370, IMG submission 114538) | Freshwater microbial communities from Kabuno Bay, South-Kivu, Congo - kab_022012_11.5m | ecosystem: Environmental > Aquatic > Freshwater > Lake | place: Democratic Republic of the Congo...
CATTATTCTTTTGCATTCACTTTTATCCTGTTATACTCTTCCTTCTCGTTTTATCGCAAGGTACCGGTTTACTACCGCCACCGACAGATCGCTCGGAGCCGCGTCCACGGTGAGGATGCCGCGGTGGTGGAGGGTGGAGAGGGCGAGCTGGCGGTCTTCCAGCACCAGGTTGGCCACCGTCTGCTGATACATACCGGCAGCGTCGGGAGGCGGGCCGGAGAGTATCTCGTTCAGCTCGTAATCGCTCAAGGCTACGCAGAGCACCATGTGCCGCGGGTGAAGCAGCGCCAGGTTGTCCATCAGCCGGCGTGAGGACTCCGGGTCGATAAGGTCGGTGAAAATGACGACTAACGAGCGCTTACGCAGGTAATGGGCGAGGAAGGTGAAGGCGCCGCGATAATCCGATTCGACCAGCTGCGGATGCAGCGGATAAAGCTGGTCGAGCACCAGCGGGAGCTGCCCGGCGCCCTTGCCGGGCGGCATGAAGGTTTCCACCCGGTCGGCGAAGGCCATCACCCCCACGCGGTCGGTAGCCTGCGCGCTGACATAGGTGAGCAGCACGGCGGCGTTAATGGCATGGTCGAGCTTGGTCATGTAATCAAGGTGGGTGGCCATGGCGCGGCCCAGGTCCAGCACCAGCATGATCTGCTGGCTGCGCTCGATGTCATATTCGCGGGTGACCAGGCTATTGCGCCGCGCGCTGGCCTTCCAGTCCACCCGGCGCAACTCGTCGTCGGGCAGATAATCGCGCAGCGACTCGAACTCGGCGCCCTGGCCCAGCAGGCGCAGGGCGCGCAGCCCCATCTGCCGGGCGCGCATTCGCCGCGAGAGGAGGTGCTGCTGCTTGGTCTGCTGGATGTTGGGGTAGACTTTCACCGCGTCGTCATGCGCGTAGTGCCGCTGCATCACCCACATCCCGACGCTGGTCTTCACACGCAGGGTAAGTGGCCCGAAGCGGCACTCGCCGCGCTTGAGTGGGGTAAGGTGGTATTGCGCGGTGAAGCGGCCGAAGGAGGCCAGCGCGCCGGCGGAGTCGGGCGACTCGCTGGTGCACTCGGCGGGCGGCGCGTCGCGCAGCACGATGCGGCAGGGAAAGGGCGTGGGATTCTCCACCGCCAGCTTTACCAGGTTGGCCGTGCCCAGCGAAAGTATCTCATCGTTCTCGCGCCGGGCCGATAGCGCCTCCAGCCGCCGCAGCATGAAGGCGTCCGCCACCAGCATGATGGCCAGCGCCCCGTTCAGCCCGATCGCGAGCCACAGCAATTCCTTCGTCAGTGGCGCCGCCAGCAGGCACAGCCCGCCCAGCGCCATCCAGCCGATCGCCAATCCGCTAAGTCGCATCGTTGCGCCATCCCTTGCTCCTTCTCATTCCTCACCGGAATGAAATATCCTGTTTTCAAACCGTAATAAGTGAGATGTGATGGAGTATGCGCGACCACTTAACGGACTTATCACTTATCACTTTACCGTTGCGTCAATCCCCAGAGCGAGATCACGTGCTCGCCGCGCGCCGTGTCGTAGGCAACAGTGTATCCGGTGGGATAATATCCTTGTGTTGGATAAGAGGCGGGCAATCCGATTGCATGACTTACGAACGATCTACCGGCAAGAAACCCGGTAGTTATCATCGGTTCGATGAAGGCCATCTCCCCGTTGTAAAAGCCGTAGATGAACGTCTCGGTGAATGGCTGCCCGTTCAATTCCGGCGAGGCGGGATTGACCCAGTGCCATCCCATCCGCGGCTCGGATGTGCCTTCCGGACCGATATAACCCTGGGGAATGAATTCGGGCGCCGGCATCAGTGTCGTTCGCGCCAGGTCCTCCCCGGTTGCCGTGATCTGCTCGCGCTGCGCCGTGGTGATGAGATAAAAGTGGAAGTCGAAATGCGGCACATCGTAAATTCCCGGCGGGATATGCCCGTGCGGGTTCCAGTTCATCACCGCGTGGGTAAACGGGGTGGCGCTCGCCTGCTGCGGCAGCGGCAGCACATATTCGGTATCCTCGGTGGGAAGGCCGGTCAGCGCCGTATCGGTCAGATTGATCCCGATGGCCAGCGGGTGGCCGAAACCGTCGTTCAGCATCCAGGTATATGCGCGCCCGTTGCCGATCGTGATCGGTTCGCCGGTTTGGCGCGTAACCCCGGCGGCGCGCGCCGTAGCCGATCCAACCAGCAGCAATCCGGCGACCGCCAGCATGTTGAACGCGAATATCATCCGTACCATACTATCTCCCTCTCCTTTCCTTCAGTTGGCAAATGGAATCGATATAACCGCGGCTTCCCCATGCGCGCGCTGTTGCAAACAAACTATGCGGCCTTTTCCCCACACATTGGCGCCGTTCGGAATCATGCGGAGTTCCCTGTAGATCGGCAGGCGATATATGGAAGAATTAATCGGGTAAGGAGTGTGTTTGCCGTGCCGCAGATGGTTTCGATGTGCAGGGGTGAGGTGAGTATGGAGCGTGAAAGAGCATGGTCGGCATGCCGGCGCCCGCGGCGGGGTTTTACCCTGGTGGAATTGCTGGTGGCGATGTTGATATTGGGTCTGGCGTTGATCTCGCTCAGCCAGCTCTACCTGGCCGGAATGTGGTCAACGCAAAAGGCGCGGTACCTGTCTATTGCCACTAAACGGGCGCAATCCGAGCTGGAGCGGGCACAGGATCTGGGCCTGCTGATCTTGCGCAACGGCCCCAGCGAAGATTCTTATCCCACCGCCGAGTATACGCATCACGACGACGGTCGCGGGGTGGATTTCCTGGCCCCGCCGCTCCCCAACGGAGAGGGATCGGTGACATGGCAGTTCTGGCCGCCGGATACCGATGGAAACGAATACATGCTGAAGGTAACGATAGATGTTACCTGGGAAGGCTCGCGGCGCTCCCGCTCGCTGGTGAGCTTGAGCACACTGTTGACGAACACGCGATGAGGGGGCAATATGTCGCGCGGAACTACCGCCGGGGTAACCATGGTCGAGCTGCTGGTGGCGATGTTCATCATCGGACTCACCTTTTTTGTCATTGTTAATCTCTCCGTCAAATCCTCCCGGCTTTACGCGCGGACTTCCGTGCATATCGAGCCGCAGGCATCCGCCATGATCGCCTTCAAGCGCATGGAACGGGAAATTCGCCAGGCAATGACCATCAGCACCACCACGCCGTCACCCTCCACCTGGGTCGAAGTGATTATTCCGCAAAAAGACGACCTGGGATTGAACCAGCTTAGCGTAGACGCCACGGGCCGGCTGATGCTGATCCCGGGAGAGACGGTCAGTTATTTTCTGGGCAGAAAACTATGGCTGCAGAACAGTCAACAGCAATTATGGCTTGCGCGGCCGTCCAATACCGGCACAACGCTGTTTCGCGCGGAAAGCACATACAACATCTGGACCGATACCTTTTCCTATGCTGAGGTCATCATCGACAACATCGTCAACCCGAGCAGCTACAGCCTGATCGACGAGCCGCAACTCACCCGGGACGCGCTGGCGAATACGCTTTTCGTCTATTCGCCGTATGATAATAACGGCACGCCGGATGATTATACCGATGACAGGCCGTTGACTACCACAAATCTGATCGGCATCACCCTGATCGTCAAATCGGTGCAGAACGGCCGGAATATATATACTCCGCTTTGGTCCAGGTTCTGCCTGCGGAATAACAATTAGGCGCTTAGTGTTGCGTGAACGACAACATGTTATCATTAAAATGAATTGTATGAAAAGTATGATTCAGTATCGTGTATACTGCCCGGTGGCCATTTTACCGGAGCGCAGCGACGGGAAAGCCTAGTGCCTTTGGGGTTGAAAACCGCAAAGAATAACAAGTTTGGATCACAATTACGCTAAACCAGGCAAGCTTAGTCCGGTGGTTGAGTAGGCAGGAAAGCTGATCGATTCTTTCCATAGCTCTTTTGCCGTATCGAAACCACCGCTGCGACGGTAATCCGCCGCATGAGTGGTAAGCCTAGGTGAGGAGATATACGATGCATAAGAAACGCGGGATGATCTTCGTGGTGGCCATGCTGGCGATGCTGGGCATGGTGCTCATCGGCACGGCCTTCGTATCGTCCGCCTCCCAGCAGCTCGACGACGCGCAGCGCGATCTGGATATGCTCCATGCGACGGCGCTGGCGGACGCCGGACTGAACTACTTCATCTGGAAACAGCGATACTCCGGCGTTATCATCACTGACATACACGACAGCCTTACCGATATTCGTGATCTGGCGCCGGACGGTAGTCCCGCGCCGCAAGTAGCGGATGATACGTTGTCTTTCGGTGAAGCAACGGGGGATGTATGGCTCTTCAGCTATACGCCGATAGGTGCGACATTCGATTCTTACCAGGTGGTGGCTAAAGGTTACTGCCGGAACCGCATTCGTATCGTGCGAGCGATATTGCAAGGGCCGATAACCATGGGAGATGGCGTCAGGCCGCCGTGGATGGATTATGCCATTTTCTCCGACGCCTCGATGGTGATCGATACCTCCACCAATGTCACCGGCCCTATTGCCAGCAACGGAAACATTGTTCTGAACATGAGCGGCGGCGGCGGCCTGGTTGGGGACGTGCGCGCCGCCACCACGGTGAAGTTCGGTAAGAACAGCACCCATCTCTACGGCGATCTGGTTTATGGCACCGCCTTGTATGATTCAAAAAACAGAATATTAACACCCTATCAAGCCGGCGTGTATGTCACCGGCGACGTGGATCCGATCCCCGACGGCCAGCCTACCACACTGCCGGTCGATGGCATGAATCCGGAAATGTATTTGAACTGGGCTAATTCATTTGGCGCCGAAGCGTTTTACGACAGCGACACGCTTAGCGACCCCGCACTGGTTACAACACCGGTTCTCTATGTGAATGCGGATAACACGCCGAATTTTGATTTGCGCATCACCACCGACCTGCCCGGCCCATTGACTATCTTCGTCAACGGCAACCTCGAGCTGCACGGCAACGTCATCCTCGGCACTACCGAGAATCCAATCGCGGTCATCGCCACCGGCAATATCTCCTGTGACGGCACGCCGACGGTTAACGGCATGATCTGGGCGAACGGCACCTTCGGCGGCGGCACCCCTAATGTGAATGGCTCGGTTCGCTGCCAGGTCGTCGGATCCTTCCTGGGGAATCCGCAGCTCACCTGGTATGAATATGATGACGATCTGATCAATCCACCCGATTTCACCGACATTTGGAAGGAAGGGTCCTGGGAACTGCTATGATGCCGGAGGCGTGGAGAAGGGGGTAGTGATGAGTGATAAGTGATAAGTGAGTAGTGAGTCTGGCTTACCTTGCCTCCTGACCTTCCCGGTAGATCAGATAGAGGGCCGATACGCGGGCAGCAGCAACTGCAACAGCATGCCGGCGGCGACGCTGATCGCCAGCAACAGTCCGAGCACGAACAGCGTGTCCCGGCGGTCGCGATTCTCCTTCAGCAGCACTAGCAACCCCACCCCCGCGCTGGTAATCAGGCCGGCCATGGCAGCGCCGAAGGTAATCTTGCCTTCGATCAGCAACTGGGTGATGGCCACCGAGGCGGCGCAGTTCGGGATCAATCCTACCAGCGCCGTCAGCACCGGCTGCAGCAGCAGGTGCCGCGGAAGCAGCAATCCCTCTACAACGCCTTCATATCGATAACTCAGATAGCCGAGGATAAAAGTGACCATAAAGATGAATGCGAACACCTTTGCAGTATGTTCCAGCGGATGCCAAATCAGCGCCGATGGCCACGACGGCCGCCGCGGACATTCGCCGGCAATGTGGTGGTCGCAGCAACCATGTTCGCGCAGCACCTCGTCGATATCCCGATGATCACTCGCTTTCGTTTGGGGCGGCGCCGTTGCCGTCATTTCACGGCCCTGAGGATCGTCGGCATATTCGGCCTGGAGCGCCGTTTCGCCGGCATGGTGATGAGGCGGTTCCTCACTCTCGTTTTCGGATGCGCGCAACTTGTCGGCTGCGCGCCGTGGCCTGAAGGCGCGCAACACCAGATCGACGCCATATCCTGCGGCAATGGCCAGCAGCACTTTGATTGCCAGGATAGGCGCCAGCCAGCCCAGGCTGCCGGGCTGCGACAGCAGCACCGGCGCCGCTTCGTCGGAGGTTGAAATGAACACCGCCAGCAGCGCGCCGGTGGTGATCAGCCGCCGCGAATACAGCGCGCTGCCCATCACCGAAAAGCCGCACTGCGGGATGGCGCCGAAAAGCGCGCCGAGCAGCGGTCCCGCCTTGCCCGCCTTGAGGATATGCTTGCTGATGGCGTCGCCATAGCGATATTCCAGCATCGCTACCGCCAGGTAGACCGCGAGCAGGAAGGGAAGCAGCTTCACGCTGTCAATTATGGCTTCATGAAGAACCTTTGTCATTCGACCGTCCCCATCAGGAAGGCGCGCCGCCCCGGCAGCGCGGGCACAGGCCGTAGACTTCCAGGCGATGCGACTCGATAGTATAGCCGGTCTGCGCCGTCAGCAGCTTCTCCAATACCGACAAATCGCAAGCGTCGAACTCCACAATTGTCCGGCAGCCCCGGCAGATCAGCGGATGAGCGTGTCCGGGCCGGATGGCGACGAAATAGGTCTTGCCCGCTCCATCCTGCACGCGGCTCAGCAGACCCAGTTCGAGGAAGAGGAACACCGTCCGGTATACCGTTGCCTGCCCGATACCCGCCCCATGCAGCGCCTCCACCACCTCGCCGATGGCGTGTCCTTGTGGATGCTCGCTGAAGAACCGCCACACCGCCCGGCGTTGCGGCGTGCAAGGCAATCCCCGCGCGCGAAATAACGCCTCCAGCTCCGTTGCGCCATCTTTGTCAATCATAGTTGAGAAAGCTTATCAATGAAAATGTTGCACTGTCAAGGTGAAATATACGATAATGCAGGAAGATCGATTGGGAAATATTCTCATTAACAGTCAGGAGTGCGGGCATGCTATAATATTGCTTGGAGTAAGTGCTCAACAACATGAAATTGTTAAATAAAGATGAACCCTGGCGCCTGATGCCCCCCGACCTGTTCGAGGAGCGGGGGGAACTGGTATTGCTGGTATGGGGTGATCTGCCATACTGGAGCGTGGTGGACCGGGAATTTTATAGCCTGCTGCGCATACTGGACGGGCGCGGGCTCGAGCAGGTATTACACGAGAGTCCCGCCTGGAGAGAACAGCGCAAGGAGATCGAAGGACAGCTCGCAGTGCTGCAAAAGGCGGGGGTGTTCGGCGCACCGGTTGGAAAGACGCCCGCGCCGCCGCTCTACGGCACGAAGATCGAGAACATAGCCCTCAACGTGACCCGGCGCTGCAACCTGCGCTGTAAATTCTGTTATAACCTGCCTTACCTGACGAAGGACGGCGCCGGCGAAGTCAGCACGGAGGAGATCGGCAGATTTCTGCGAACGCTGAAGCCTTTCCTGGCTAAGCATCCCACCTTCACTGTACTGGGCGGAGAACCGCTGCTGGAGGCGGATAAGCTGCTGGCTGTCTGCGGGATGGCGATCAGGCAAGGCTGCACGGCGCTGGTCTCCACCAATGGCACGGAGGTGACGGACGACTTCGCGCGGCGGGTGGCGAAGCTGGGTCTGCAAATGCAGGTGTCGCTGGACGGGCACACGGCAAAGCTCAATGACGCGGTGCGCGGCAAAGGCGCCTTCGACCGCGCCGTGGAGGGTATTCGCCGGCTTGTCGAGCACGGCGCCTACACTATTATCAGCCAGGTCTGCCACCAGGGGAACCTGCCGCACCTGGGCGCGTATTACCGCTTCGGCAAGTCGTTGGGGGTGAACGAGGTGCGCTTCATTCCGCTCAAGTGCCTGGGCGGGGCAACTGTGGGTGAATTCGCGCCGGCGCCGCTGGACGAGCTGTTGAAACATGCCTTCACCTTATTCAAGGCGCGCCCGGAATTCCTGCCGCTGCTGGGCCGCGACGCCTTCTCCATCCTCGCCAACACCTGCCGCTTCTCCAGCCGGCGGCCCTCCTGCGGCACCGGGTTGCAGACAGTGCTGCTCGATGCCGACGGCACGCTCTACCCCTGCCTGAACACCAACCACCCGACCTTCCGCATCGCCAACCTCCGCGAGCCGGGATTCGATTTCAAGCGAACCTGGCTGGAGTCGCCGGTGTTGAACGACCTCCGGCAGCGCACCGTCCTCTTCCACCCGGGCGAGCACGACGGCTGCCCGGTGCGCTACTGGTGCCTGGGTGGCTGCCGCGGCGAGAACCACGCCGTTACCGGTGACGCGGGCAAGCGTTCGCCGGATTGCGCAAGCCTCCAGCGTGGTATAATAGCGATGTTCTGGATGCTGGCCGAGCGCCCCGACCTGGTGAAGCCGGCCGTGAAGATCTGCTGACGACAGGAGGCATGCGATGCAGTTGATCGCCCACAGCGTTATTCCATCAAATCCGGTGCCGTATATGCACCTGGGGTATATATCCGCTCAGGGTCAAGTTATCACTTTCATGTCACCAGCGGATAAGATGCTGCTGTTTGCTTCGATTACCGTTATTATCGGTGTGAGCATGATCGTCACCATTTTCCTGCGGCGTTCACTGGTTGTCCTGCTAATCGGTATTATACTGCTCATGTGTGGTGTCACGGGTTTGATTTTTAGCCGAGAGTTGCCAAAGACACGTCCAGTCGCAATACCATTGTCACCGGGTAGGAGCATACAGCCATGATACTCCTCGCTCACAGCGTTGTCCCATCGAATCCGGTGCCGTATATGCACCTGGGGTATCTCTCAGCTTCAGTCATTAAGACTAATCAGCAACCGTATGCCGGCACACTTGCCTTTGTCTCGCTTGGGATGATCATTGCCGTTATGATCATCTGGCGAATACTCGGTCGAGTCTTGATTGTGCGAAGGGTCGCGCAGTCGACCCTCCTGCTAGGCATCGCATTGCTGTTGATGAACGGCGCATTGAATATATTCGGCCCCTGGCACTACGAAAATCCCCAGGCAGCGACCCGCACGCACCTTGACTACATTACAACCGAACTCGACGGCCGGGATCTGCGGGGATTACCTTTGCCGGACGATCTGGCGTCTTTACAGTTCGACAATGCTATTTCAGTGCCGACAGTGGGCAGCGATTTCGGGAACATGGATGGGTACGATAATATTCTTTTCATCGATGGTTGGCGGCGTCCATTCCGCTATCGCAAGGTCACTTATCAGCAACGGAAGCGATACGAATTGGCCAGCGCCGGACCGGATGGAAAATTCGATACGGCAGATGATATTGTCGGCGGAGGAAAGGACAACAAGCTTTACCTTCGACTGCTGGCGAATGATCAACGAGTGTATGATGCCTGGGGGTCGCTTAGCATGCGTCAATTCAAGAAAAATAACCGCCTTCAATGTGAGATACGAAGCAATGGTCTCGATAAGATAGCCGGGACGAAGGATGATGTGATCTGGACCTATTTTCCACCTGAATTGAACGGCAGCATGAAAGGAGAGAGGTAGCATGAAGGTCATCGGCCATAGCCTGATCTTGCCGAATCCAGTGCCGTATATGCACCTGGGATATATCGCCGCCATGCCGCTGAGCAATACCGCGCCGTTCTGGATAGGGGCTGTATTATTCCTGTATCTCGCCGCTGCCGCGGGGGGAAAGCGGCCTTCCGTGCGAAAAACATTCCTCGTCCTGATGTGCCTCACTCTGGCGGGAGTGCCATTCGCCTGGATGCATGGTATGAAGGAATATAACAGCATAAGCAATAAAGCACGGATCAGCAGCAGTCACTCGTCTGCCCGGCAAGTGATGATGGCTCTGGATATGGCTGCCGAGGATGGCGGTGAATTATCGACAGACTTGTCTACATTGCGGCGGTATGGCTGTGAGACAACAGATGCCTGGGACCGTCCTCTCCGCCTGGTCCGGCAAGGCGAAGGCAAGCTGGTCCGTTACGAGATCCACAGCGATGGGCCAGATAAGACGCCCGGCACGAAGGATGACCTTTCCTGGGGATACGAGCCGCAGAAGAAGGGGAGCGTTTAAAAATGGCTTATCTTCTATTCCTTGACGAGAGCGGACAAGATCATTGTGAATCGCCATACGAGGTATTGGCCGGGATGGCGGTGGAAGATCGTGACTTATGGAACCTGGTGCAGGCGGTACAGGATGCGGAGGTACGCTGCTTTGGACGCCGGTATTCAGCAGGTCGCCAAGAGTTGAAGGGTAAGAAACTGCTGAAACGTAAGACCTTCCGCCAGGCGGCATAGATGCCAGTATTTTCAGACGAAGAACGACGCGAATTAGCACGTGATTGCCTGGAGAATGGCCTTGAAGCGGGGAGGCTTCAGATCACAGCGCTGGCACAGGCCAAGTTGGCATATGTGAATGAGGTGTTAGATATCTGTGCACGTTTTCGCTGTCGGGCATTTGCCAGTATCATACTTCAGCACTGTCGCTCTTCGCTGCCAGCCGACTTACTCCGGCGTGATTATTGCTACCTATTCGAACGCTTCTTTTACTACTTAGAGGACCGTAATCCGGAGACATCTGGCATTGTTGTTTTTGACGAACTGGAAAAGAGCCAGAGTCATTTACTGCTTGGACAAATGGACCGCTACTTCAAACGTACAGCAAAGGGGCGGCAGCGCGCGGGACAAATAATCCCGGAGCCGTTCTTCGTCCATTCTGACCTGACTACTGGTATCCAACTTGCCGATCTCGTGGCTTACCTGGTGTCCTGGGGTTTCCGCGAAAAACGCATGACCCAACCGCATCGCGAGGAGCTAAACGATTTTATAACACAGGTAAGCCAATTACGGTATCGAACACATCGCGAGGTGGGACCGAGCCATACCCTCGTGACCGTTTGGAGCTTCGTCGCGCTTTCGGAATTGACATCAAGCGAAGCGGAGGACTAAGTAAAAAAGGCAATGGTCCGCTTTCGCGGACCAAAGCCTCCATATATAATATACCACATTTTTCACTGAAAAACAATATCTTAAAAGAGTCAAGCCCTTCGACAATTCTGCTCCAGAAAAGCAACTTACTCGATCAGCAGCACGTCTACCACTTCCGGCATGGGTAGAGTCACCTTGACGTTTCCGCCGTCAACTTCGGTGGTGATCTCGATCCCGCGGGCAGAGCGGACTTTAGCGCCGGGTTTGACGTTCTTCACGGTCACTTCCAGGCTCTCCACGGGGCGGGTGCTCCAGTTGAGCAGCGTGACGGCGCTGCCCTTTTCGGAATCGAGGCGGAGGGCTTCCACATAGGGTAGATTTGCGGTGACCGGACGAATGACGCCGGCGGTATCGGGGAGGGCGGCGATCAACTTTGCGATGTCTGGCGGATAATCGACCGTCGGCTGGCCGGACCGTTCGCTCGCGCCGCGGCTGTAGGCAAGGCCGGGCATGGCGGCGAAATACAGCGCCTCGCCCTTGCCCACGCGGTTCCGCACCACCGCGGGACTGCCGTCATCGAAACGGCCCGCGACTTCACCGCCGGCGAGCTTGAACGAAGCGCGTGAGCCGATGGCATCCAGCGGCTTGTCGCCCAGCGCGGGGTCGAGGGTGATCTTGCCCAGCGGTTCCGCCCAGCGCAGCCCGCCCTTCGGCGCGTAGCTCACCATCGTCTTGTAGCAGGAGCGCCCCTGGATACCGAGCAGCTTCTCCATGGCGGCGGTCGGCTGGTTGAATTCGTCCTTAATGCCGGCTGGGGCGCTGGCCCACAGGCGGCCGCCGGCCTCCATCCAGGCGCCGATGGCTTGCACTGTTCTCGCCTCCAGGTTCGGCTCAACTACGTAGAGCACCTTGTACCGTTTCAGGTCGCCGCGGCGGATGATGGTCTCGTCCACGAAATCGACGGGGATGTTGCCGTGCGACAGCGCGAAGTAAATCTGTTGCGCCTCGACCAGGAAGTCGCGGTTGTAGTTCCAGTAGCCCTGCTTGTTCAGGTCGTAAATCTGGCTGGTGATGGGCCAGAGGATGGCGACTTCGGCCTCGGGAATCTTCGCGCCATACATCAGGTGCTCGCTGCGCCCGATGAGCCGGTTGGCGTCGGCGGCATATTTGTAATGTCCGAGCTTTTCCGACCACATGTATTCGGTGAAGGCGTAATGCGGGCCCCAGATGTAGGAGTCATAACCGCTGCCCCCGCGGCCCGCGATCGCCATAATACTTAGCGCTATCTCGAAGCCGCGGTCATCGGAGATGAAGTTGTGATGCACGTAGGCGCCGAACCTGCCCACCCCTTCCTTCGCCGCCGAGCGCAGCAGGTCGAGCATCATTGACCAGGTACGCATGGTTGAGTTCTCGCCGCTTTCGGAGATGCCCGGTCCCAGCCAGAGGCAAGTCGAGCCTTTCGCGCGGGAGAAGTCGAACCAGTCGTGCGACGAGGTGAACGGATTGCCATGCCATTGCAGGCAATCGGAAGCCATTATGCCGGGATTGTTCCAGTTTGTGTAGGCCAGCACCTGATCGCCCATGCTCTCGCGCACGGCGGCCGCCGCCTCGCTATAGCGCTGCGCCTGGTCGAACCAGGCGAAACGCACCGTGTAGTACCACCGCCGGCGCTCGCTCAGCGGAGCGTTGGGAGCCGGCGGGGTGGCCAGCCGCACCTCGTCCCACGATTTGCAACCCAACAGCGATGGCGTCATGCCTTTGACGATAAGGAACTGGCGGAAACGCTTGAGTGCCGCCGGATCTTTGTTCAGCGCGTCGGCGGTAGGTGGGAAGTCCCAGTTCGGCTCGTCGGACATGGCGAAGGCGCGCAGGCGGTCGGTGCCGCCGTAGGCGTTCTTCACCCCGTCCGCGCGGCCCTGGTAGTGCTTGAGCACCTCCTCCCGAGTGACGGGGTTGCCGTCAATACCCGGCGGCCGGTAATCGGCGCCGCCGATATAGGGCACGCCCATTTTATTCGCCCACTCCGGCGAAATATCGGTGAAAGTGTTGTAGCCCAGGTTCAGCAGCGTCCGCAGCTCGGTCTCGGCAATTTGCGGGTCGCCGTAGGAGCCGAACAGCATGGCGCGAGCGATAGCGACGAAATGCTTAGGCCGCTCCTCCGGCGAGACGGCGCATTCCAGGCTGGCGTCAAGATGCCGTTGGGCGACGGCGGAAAGGCTCTGCAGGCGGTTGGGGATCTCCGCGTCGGGCACCGCGCGCTCGGGCACGATCAGTCCCAGCGTGCCTTGCGGGTCGGACACTTCAATTGCTGCCAGCGGCGGCGCATCCTTGCTTCGCGCCAGCTCGACTTTCACGCGCGCTGGGCCTTTAAGCTGTTCACCGCCCACCGCCAGCGTGACGGTTGCGGTCACCACGTTGCCGCCTACCGGGATATCCTTCAACTCCAGCCACTCGGACGGCGCGTTCAGCGCCAGCTTCTGCGCGGTATATTTGAACCCCGGATACCAGGGACTGCGGTGCATGACGGTGATGGTTAGCGCCGCGTCGAAGGGCCCGGCCATACCGCCGGCATCCAGCACCGTCAGCCGCGCCCATAACTGGGGCGGATCGACCGCCCGCGCGAGGGAGCAGGCGAACAGGGAAAGCATAAAACAGGCAATAAGCAAATGCCGGCAGCGCATAATATGCTCCTTTCGATTATACCAACGTGGGCTTTACCAATAACCCAACGAATCAGGTTTTACACGCGGTGGTTTCGATATGGCAAAATAGCTGCTGTCTCAAAGTCCAATACCGGCTTTTCATACATGATGGCGGGATAAAAAAGGCAGGCTATATCAGCGAATATTTACCATGCGTAATCACAGCCTGTCCACCGTCATTGTCGCACAACAGTTGTATCTTTGTCCATCCCGCCCTTCGTAACAGGACCGGTCGAGTATCGCGAACTAGGCCTTCGCTAACCCGAGTAAACCTCTCGATTCATCATGCTGGTGAGCGGCTCACCAGACAGAATCACGAGTATGAGTATGAACGACAACATGTTATCATTCAGCGAGAGCTAAACGTCTAACGACCAACCTCCCTTCCATCC
>Ga0172370_10007005_pt1 | contig 13947 bp, 13 predicted proteins | sample LakKiv5m_FD_114538 | JGI IMG/M metagenome (GOLD analysis project Ga0172370, IMG submission 114538) | Freshwater microbial communities from Kabuno Bay, South-Kivu, Congo - kab_022012_11.5m | ecosystem: Environmental > Aquatic > Freshwater > Lake | place: Democratic Republic of the Congo...
AATGCTTGACCAATAAACGCCTTGCCGAAACCAGGATTGGAAAATAAAATTCCCCCAATTAAAAATAAAGCTGGATACTATGATGGCAAAAAATATCAGATACCAATAAAATTGGCGCCAAAAAAAAGAATGATCGATGCTATAAAGGGAAAAAAGGCTGGCTGCGACCAGAAAAAACAGGGAAAAGACAATAAACCAGTCTATTTTATGCCAAAAAATAAATTTCATTATTTACACAATTTTAATAAATTCTTGCGCAAAATCATTATTTAAGCCACAATCCATAAAATAAAACAACTCTATAAATACCTGGTTTTCCCCGAAATTATATCAAGAATTATCGGCTCTTAATTTTTACGATTTTTCGGAATTCATCCGAACGCAAACTGGCGCTGCCGATCAATAAGCCGTCAATTTCCGGAAAAACCAAAAACGAGCCCGCCCGCCGGGAATCAACAGAACCGCCATACAAAACTTTCGCATTGGCAACGCCAAACTTCTTTTTTAAAAATCCTTTTATAAACCGAATCATCGCCGCCGCATCATCTGGTTCATCAATCTTTCCCTCGGGACTGATTGCCCAAACCGGCTCATAAGCCACAATCAATCTGCCGTCATCAATTTGCGATTTTTTCAAGCCCCTTAAATCCTCTGTCAGCTGCCTGCTGATGAAATTTCTCGCCGAGGCTAAACCTTTTTTTCTCGCCGCCAAAGTCTCGCCGATGCAGAGAATCGGCTGAAGGCCGGCTTTTAAAACCGAATTTGTTTTTTTATTGACGATCAAATCGGATTCATTGAAATTCCGCCGGCGTTCCGAATGGCCGACTATAACCGACTTGATGCCGAAGCTCTTTAATTGTTCGACTGCCACCGCCCCGGTAAAAGCGCCGCCGGACCAATAGCAATCTTGGGCGGCCAAAAACGCTTTTTTTAAAATCTGGCCGATCGACGCCAAAAAAACATTGGGCGGCGCAATAATCACGCCGCTGAAATCACTGGCCTTCGCCAGCCGCAAGGCTGCCGATTCCCTTTCCGGATTGGCTTTCCAATTGGCAACCAGAATTTTTCGGAAATTCGCCATTGTTTTAATTATAATTTTTCTCGCCAGAACCGCCAGCGGATTTTCCAAATATCAAATAAGGTCAAAAAATAATGGCCGATTTTTACCCGCGAATCGAAGTTATTGACCCAATTGACCGGTATTTCTTTTATTTTAAAACCAAGTCTCTGAGCTAAAGATAAAATCTCTAAATCGAAAGCCCATCGATCAATCGCCGCTAAAGAAAAAATCTTGACAGCTGCTTGGCCAGAAAAACATTTAAAACCGCATTGAGTATCCCGAAAAGAGGTTAATCCCAACAAACGCATTAAAAAATTGCCAACATCGCCGGCTAAACGCTTCAAAAAAGATTGCGGCGGATCCATTTTGGCTCCAGGAATATCGCGAGAACCGATAACAACATTATAACCGGCATCAAAAAACTCCCGCATTTTTTGAAAATGATCTATAGTGGTTGAATTATCAGCATCCATAAAAAGCCGCCAACCACCCTCAGCTGCCAGCATTCCCTGGCGCACTACCGCTCCTTTGCCGCGATTAATTTTGTTTGAAATCAATTGAAAATTAGGGAAAGCCTTTCCCAATTCTTCAGCCATTTTTCCAGTGCCATCAGAAGAGCCATCATCGACGACGATAACTTCATAAGAAAAATCAGCTGATTCCATTTTTTTCTTAATATCTCTTAGGGTCTCCGGCAGCCTCTTAGCCTCATTGAAGGCCGGAATCACTATCGAAAGAAAAATGTCATTCATTGGAAAAATCAAAAAAGACAGACAACCACCGGCGTCTGATCAGAATAGGTTTTAAACTCCAGCCGCCGGCCGCAGAAGTTATTCTCCAGGCCTTCTTGCTATTGTTTTCTGGTTTCTGGAGCATTGCCCTTCTTGGAAAAAATAGCCAACCTCGACCGGAAACCGGCAGATGACAACTGGCCCGCAAATTCCGGCCTAAGCAGATCGGGAATAATCGGCTCGATTCTTACCTGCGGATAATATCCCCGAAAAACCTGAAGAGCTGTTCCTGGATTGCCCCATTGCGGATCCACGAAAGCGATTGACGGATCAGGCTGTTTTTTCAGCATTTCAACCAATATCGGAACATTGAATCCATTAGCCCAAGACAAAAAATTATTGCCTCTCAACCAAGACGTTCCCCTGTCCAAAAAAGCGGCGGGGCTTTCTTTTAAAATGCAGATTTGCAGGATCCAAAATATAGCCACAAAAAATATTGTTGCTAAACCCAAACCGGCCAAAAATTTCCGCCAACCGGCTAATTTCCAAAAATAAGAAAGATAAGCGCCGAAACGCCCCAGCATGAGAATTAAAAAAACAATCGTCGCCGTATGATAGAGATATTCATTAAAGCCCCGCAAACCGAAAATCACCGCCAGAGAAGACAGCCAGAACATGGCGCCGACAATTATTTCTTCCCGCTGCTTGCGCCAAAAAGCCAAAAAAACAAAGGCGATTACCAAAAACAATACGGCTGGCGAATAATAGTATTGGAAAATATCCCAGACCAAACTGAGATTTGCCGACCAAATCTCTGCCGGCCAAGAAAGAATCTCTCCGAAACCAAGCGTCCAGCGGCCAGTAAACTGCTTCTCCAACGAAAAAAGCTCCGCGGGAATAATCAATTTATAAATAATAAAAGAGCCGGCTAAAACTCCCCATGCGGTCAAGGCATTGCGCCGCCAAAGGCGGCGAGCCGATAAAAAACTGTTCAGGGCTTTTTTGTCACTGACAGCCGGCCGGCGCAAAGAAAAATAAAACAAAGGTAAAAACCAAGCCAGGTAAAAATAAAGAAACCCGGCTTGCTTGAAAAGAAGCAGTCCGGCGCCGGCTGCTAGTCCTCCCAATAACAGCCCCAAACGCAGATCGATAATCGGCCGCTTCATAAGGCCGACTAAGCAGACAAAAAGCCAGATTGCCGCCGTCCAAACATAAACTTCCGCAATAAATTGTCCGCCATAAAAAAAGATCGAAGGATTCAAGGCATAAAACAACGCTGATAGCCATCCCTCTTTCCTGCCCCAAAAATTAACAGCCAAGAGATAAATGCCAACTGCTCCTAAAAGCCAGAAAAATACCGAGAGCAACCTGACTCCCAATAACGGATTAACGAACCAATTAACGGCGACTGCTCCCAACCAATACTGCAAAGGAGGTTTCCAATCATGAAAAACATTGTCAATGGAAATAAATTTGAATTTACTGAAATTATCAGCCATCAGCTGAGAATACTGAATATAGATCGCCTCATCGTTAAAGATCGGAAAAGCCAATAAACCAGAAAAGCGGACGATTAAAAGAACGGCTACTATTGCCAAAAACGCATAAAAAAATATTTTTCGGGATAAAACCATGATCCTTTTTATTTTCGCTCGAAAACAACAGTTTTGTAAAGAAAAAAATTGAAGGCCAAACTGACTGCCGTCGCTGCCAAAGCTCCGATATTCGCCCAAAGTTTCAAGCTAATTCCCGGCGGTATCGCCATAAAATTAACTACCAAAGACGCTGTTGTCACATTGATAAAAACGCTCAAAATAGTAAAAATCGCAAAAAAGACATATTCCCGCCAAGTCGCCGGCGTCCGACTTTGAAAAGTCCAAAATTTATTCCAAAAGTAGCTGTTAGTGGCTGCCAGCAGAAAAGAGATTGCTTTAAAAAAACTAAACAGCCAGCCGCCGGCTACGCCGGTTAGCATAATAAAAATATTGACAACTCCCAGGTCAAGGAGGGAGTTAAGAGTGCCGATCGCCGAAAATTTCCCAATTTGATCAAAAATCGGCCGAAAAGAAGCAAGCCAATGAAAGAACCCAAAAGCCAAAGGCCCCAAGACCGTGAATCCCAAGATGATCCCTAAGACTAATAACGGAGTGAAAATAAAACCTATATTAGCCAAAGGCAATAAGACTAGAACGCCAACTCCAAAGCCGATCAAAGTCGCCAAATAAAAATCTTTCATTTGCTCTTTTTATGCGGGGATTTATCGATCAATTTCGCAGTCGCGCTAAAATGCCGTTTTCGACCTCCTGGCGATTCCGGCCATAATTTTGTCGCGACTGATCCTTCAGGCCCGCGGCTTGGGCCGGATTGCCCCGTCCAGCCGATAAAGTCTGCAAACTGAAGGGCGAAGATGTTGCGCCATTGACCAACAAACGGGCGCAGGCCCCGAAATTATCGATATTAATCAGATCGCGCTCAGAAAAAACCGGAGAAAATTGCTTGGCTAAAAATTCAGCGTCCGCCGAACCGACTCGAAAAGCGATCAGTGAACCGACATTGCCGAAAACAGCATCGCGGATATTTTCCGGCAACTGAGCGATAAATTGATGGGCCATCACCAGACTTAGTTTGTATTTCCGAGCTTCCGAAAGGATGGCTGCGATCGAATCGGTTGTGAAATTCTGAAATTCGTCGATATAAAGCCGGAAATCACGGCGTTGGGCAGCTGGGACATCCGTCCGGCTCAAAGCCGCCATCAAAATTTTCCCCACGACAATCATGCCAAGAAGATTGGCATTTAAGTCCCCTATCCGCCCTTTCGACAAATTAATCAAGAGGATCTTCTTTTCGTCCATCACTTGCCGAAAACTAAAAGAAGAACGTGGCTGGCCGATGATCAAGCGCATATAGTCATTAGCGGTAAAATTATTGAATTTCGACGTGATGTAAGGAGTGATATTGCTCAAAGCAGCTTCGCCGCCGGCTTTTGCCGCTTCCCTCTCCCAAAAATCCACCACCGTCGGGTTGGCAATTCGGGCCAGCTTTCGATGCCGAAAATCAGAATCGCTGAAAACCCGAGCCACCTCCATCAAAGTGGCCGGCTCCTGAGACGCATCTTCCATTAAAAGCAGCAAGGCATTGCGCATATATTGCTCAAACATCGGACCGCCGGTGGATTTCAGATCATAGAGCCTATCAAAAATATCAACCATTTCATTGACAATAAAAGTCTTCTGCTCAGGATGGTTAAAATCATACTCAAGCATATTCAAGCCGAAAGGCCGGCTTAAATCAGCCGGATCAAAAACAATCACATCCTTGAGACGATGAGCCGGCACGAAGCCGAGAATATCATCAATTAAATCCCCGTGAGGATCGATTGTCGCAATGCCATGCCCCTGCTCCATATCATAACGGGCCATATTGACCAAGAGATTGGACTTGCCGGTCCCGGTCTGACCGACGATATAAACATGATGCTGACGATCCTCTTCCCTAATCCGGACCGGTCGGCGATCTTCATGAAAAACATTTTCTCCGATCAACACACCATCTTTAGCTAGATTTAGAGGTGCCGGCGCCGTCCTTGTTTTTAAGTGATTTATCCTAGGAATCTCCGTTAAGGCGGTTGGGAGATGAAAACAGCTGGCCAATTCCTCGCTATTCAAAACCATAGCCTGACTAGAAACGAAATCGCGGCAAGAAAATTGAGTAGCTATAGATGCTCCCTCTTTGATTTTAATAATCTTTAAATCATTCCTTTCCGGAGCTCCAAATTGAGCAAAACCAGCCGCTGTCCCTTCTGCAATCTCATCAGCTTGGCGCAAACTCGGCGCCGAAGAAATAAAGCGGATATTGACGGCAAAAAACGGCTTAGCCAGTTTCGTCTCCAGGATTTTTATCGCATTGTCATCAACAATTCTTTCCTCTTTCTTTTTCTCCTTGGCTGGAGCCAAAGCATTCGTGAAATCAGAGGCCTTTAAAGACAAACCAGCGCCGCCTTTCAGGATATCGGCGAATTTCCGGCCCTTCCGCAAAGCGGCAATAGCCATAACGGATTCTTTTTTCTTAAGAACATCCGGCCGGACAATAATCTGCAGAGCGCCGCCCTCGCCCACTTCATTTATTTTTGTCAAACCGGCTAAGACCGAAGAAAAAGTGTCGGCGCCAAACTCCCGATAAGTTCGGATCGGCAGAATAAACTTGTCTTTTTGTTTCAAATAAAATCCGCTGACAGCTCCGGCATAATTAAAAATATTATAATCTTCAGCCGAAATCACTTCCGCTTCCGGCCAGATCGCATTAATTTGTTTGACAAAAGCCGAACTAAAACGTTCCGGGACGGCGCCATAAAAAGAAACTTCTTCGCCGATATATGGGACAGCCACTTCAAAAATAACCGGTTCTTTGAAAGCCGCTAAGGCGCTAAAGAATCTTTCAGACCTGCCGATCTCTTCGTTTAAATCAGCCTCCTGGCCAGAAGGCAAGGGCAATCTTATCAGAAAAAGCCTGATTTCAAGCTGCTTAAGGAAACGCCGCTTATTGGTTTGCCGGCCCAAGATCCAAATGACAAAACCCAGGCCCAACAAAACAATAAAGGCCGATGCGGCGACAATTAAAAGCGAGTTCATTTTTAATCTTTTATTACGCCTCTTTTTTTCAGCTCCGGTAGAAGTTTCTCGGTCAAAGCATCATGAAAAGCGTCAACCACAAAAGGACTTTCCCGTCGGGCTGCCCGCCAGGATTCCGTCAGGCCTTCACGCAAAGCCAAATCAATCAAAGATCGTATCTTCTCTTCAGCTCCCGGATCATTTTTACTGCCATCCATATAAGAAGGGAGGAATCCGGAACCAGTAGTTTCTTCCTGCGAAGAAGGCGCCGGCGCCATCTCTGGCGGCAAAAAAACTTCCAATGATTTTTTTACAATCTGCTTTTCCGGCACATCGGCTTTTTCAAAAGGGCGCCTCTCATTTATGGTCGCTGTCAGCCTTTCAAAATCCCTTTCCAAATTCTCGCTGAAATTTTTTATGTTAGCCATGGATTTATAAAGATAATTCTATAGTCCCGGAAGCGGCATTTATTTCAATAAAAGCTGTTGAAGAAGAAATTTTTGTGGCTTTTTCTGTTGTTGTCGCCGTCAGACTGACGCCGCCGCTCCAATCCTCTTGGCGAAAAACTCTCGTCCGCCAACGGGTGATGTAATCCACGATGGAAAATTCCGAAGGACTGATGCCGCCGGCCGGCCATTGGACGCGGGCGGTCACTTTTTGGGTCGAAGGGTCATCGTTGCCGCCGGCTTCAGTGATATCGTCATTGACGTCTCTGGAAACATCTTTAATGGAGAAAAATACCTTATAATTTTCAGCATCAATCGTGGCTGTCTGATAACCGGAAGTGGCAACAAGAATCGTTCCGGAAGACATCACATAATAGCTGCCATCGTCTCCCTTGATCGGCAAATCATAAAGATCAAGCCAATTGCCGTCAGCCAAAGTCCGCACTTGACCGATCAATTCCCGGGCCAAACCGGTTGCCGCCTGTTTTTTTTGCGTTTCTGAGCCGGAAGAAAGAGTGAAAACAATCGAATAAACGGCGCCGCCGATGATCACGGCGGCGACGCCTAAGCCGATCAAGATCTCAATCAGGGTCTGACCTTCCCTATTTCGCCAAGATTTTTCCGAAATCATTCTTTATATTATAGAACTTCCCCGGCTTACTTTAAATCATTGTAAATATTGGAAATTTCTGCCGCTGTCAGAACTTGATTATAAACCCGAACTTCATCAATAAAACCTTTAAAAAATAAAGAAGAGCCTATGGATCCTATAGTAACATATCCTGTATTGCCACTTACGCTCTGTATTCCCTGATCATTATCTGATCCTCTTTGAACACCATCGATATAAAGAATTCTACTCATGCCGTTGACAGTCATTGCTACATGATGCCATTGGCCATCATTATAGTCTCCATCATAAACCAACCAAGAATGAGCCAAATCGGCATAATTTCTAGTTAAAAAACCAAGATAGCCAACACTAGTGCTGCCACTGCTATTCTGATTAGAAGTCAAGCTTATAAGACTACTCTCAGCGGAATTTCTTTTAATTGAAAGAGCATACTGCGCCACCGTTGAAGTCGTTTTGATCCAAGCCGAAATAGTAATCGCTTGGACGTTATTCCCCATGAAACTATCAGAAGCTGGCCCTCGGACATAATTGGTTGTTCCGTTGAAATTTAAACATCCCCCGGCCCTACAATTGTTCCCAGATTGCCAAATCGGGCCGGCAATCAAGTTTGCATTATTGCCTTTTCCAGTGGAGTCGTAAGCAATTGTGCTCGTTCCTTCATCTAAATGCCAATAACCAATAATGTCGGGCTCAATCCTACTAATCACCAATCCAGTCGAATTGATTATAATATCGCCGACTAAACCATCATTTTTATTAGTAATCAGAGAAACAATCTTATTATTGGCAATTTTCCCAGTCAGCGCGTCAAAAACGACATCAAAAGAAGAGCTGGCCGCCGGTTCGCCAAACTTTATTCCCTGGCGAAAAGTGTAAAGCTTATCCAGGGTGCCAGCATCGTAAGAAGCCCCCTTAAAAACCTCATAACGATCGGAATTAGTGTTATAAAAACGCAAGCCCCATTTTTGGCCGTCTTGTTGAGTCACTGACCGCTGCTGGACATCGCGAATCACCGCCACTAAGCTATTGACGGCTAATTCCAAATTCTGTTTTGTATTGAAGCTGCCTAGGTTGAAAATCACCGCCACCGCAATGACAATGATCAAAGCCAAGACCACCAGCAATTCGATCATCGTGAACCCCCTCCTTGAATTCATGGCAGAAATTTAGAACTGGGTCGTTAGTTGATAAATCGGTATGATCACCGACAAAGCGATCAAGCCGATAATCAAGCCGATAAAAATGAGCAGAAACGGCTCCAAGAAAGAAACCAAGGTCTTAAGAGTGCTGTCTATCTCCTTGGTGTAAAAATCCGACAAAACCGCCAACACTTCTTCTATCCGACCGGCTTTTTCGGAAATCGCCATCAAATTGACAACAACCCGGGGAAAGAAAACTTCTTTTCGAAAAGCGTCGCCGATCGTCAATCCTTTGGCCAAGCCTTCCCGGGCGATCCGCTGCAAGGCTTCTTGCAATTCCATATTGCTGACCGCTTGAGCGGTAATTTCCAAAGCTTCGGTCATCGGCAGACCTGCTTTGATCAAAGAAGACATCGTGGCCGCAAAGCGCTGCAGAGCGATTTTCTTAAACAAACCTTTGACAATCGGCAATTCCGATATGATCGTCGAAAATATCCTCGAAGTCTTGGCCAAATAAACGATAATGATCGCTATCACGGCCATAATTCCAAAAATCAGGAAAATGTGCTGGCCCATAAAGAGGCCGACGCCGAAAACAATCCGGGAGAAAATCGGCATTTGAAAACCTGACTGGCTGAAGACGCCGGCGATTTTCGGCAAGGCATAAGTCGTCAGAAAAAACAAAATCGCCAAAGAACCGATCAAAAGGATAATCGGATAGGTCATAGCGCCCTTGATTTGATCCCGCAAATCCTTCTGTTTGCTCAGCAGTTCAGTCACATCTTCAAAGACCCGGTCAAGGTTGCCGGAAGCTTCGCCGGTTTTGATCAAATTTATGTAGACCTGGCTGAAAATCTTCGGATAACGGGCAAAGGTGGAATAAAGAGGCAAACCCCGCTCAACATTGGCCCGAATTTCCAGAAGCAAGGCCTTGATCGCCGGCTTGTCAAAATCAGTGATCAAGACATTGATTGCTTGAAGCAAGCCGGTGCCGATCCGCAGCATCAAAGCCATGTACTTGGAAAGGAAAATCTGATCGGTCAGGCTTATTTTCGTCTGGAAAATCCGACTGAAGAAATTATCCTTCTGGATCGGCTGAAGATTAATCGGCCGCAAACCCTGCTTGGCCAAAAAATCAAGGACAGCTGGGACATCCTTGGCTTCAATCTCATTTTCAACAATCTTTCCATCCGGCTGCGAAGCTAAATATTTATACCGCATTAATCTTATTTTAATTCAAAATTCAAAAGTTAAAAGTCGGAATTATAAGTTAAAAGTTTTTAATCCTTCAATAACTTAAACGCTTTTGAATTGGAATTTTTCTTTTTGATTTTTGACTTTTGAATTATCTATTCCCTGATCACCCGGAAGACTTCTTCAATCGTGGTTAATCCCCTTTCCACTTTTCGCAAGCCGTCCTCAAACATCATTAACATTCCTTCCTGCCGAGCCATTTTCTTAAGATTATCCAAATTGAAATCCTTGCTGATAATCAGCTTTCGGATATTCTCGGTGACATTCAAAACCTCAAAAATGCCCAGCCGGCCCAGAAAACCGGTGCCGCCGCACGCATGACAGCCGCGGCCGCGATAAAAAAGCTTAGGCAAGCGAATCGAGCCGGGATCTAATCCTAATTCGACCAATTGGCGATTAATTGCCTCATAAACATCAGCCGGCGGCGCATAGGACTCAACGCAATCCAAATGGACTTTCCGCACGAGCCGCTGAGCGCTGATCATATTTAAAACCGCCGCCACCAAAAAAGGCGGAATGTCCATATCAATCAAGCGCGGAATGGTCGTTACCGCATCATTAGTATGCAAGCTGGAAAGAACCAAGTGGCCGGTCAAAGCTGCCTGCACGGCGATATTGGCAGTTTCCCCATCCCGGATTTCGCCGACCATAATAATATTCGGATCTTGCCGCAAAATAGATTTCAGGCCGGCGGCAAAAGTGATTCCGGCGGCCGGATTAACCTGAACCTGATTGACATAACGGATATCATACTCGATTGGATCCTCAACCGTGATGATATTGACTTCCGGTCGGTTCAGAATATTCAAGACCGAATATAGGGTCGTGGTTTTACCGGAACCGGTCGGCCCGCAAACCAAAAGCATGCCATAAGTTTTTTTAACCGCTTCCTCCACCAATTTGGCATTATCATCCAAAAGCCCAAGCTGATTCATGGAAACCGGCTTTTGGGCCGCAGCCAACAGACGCATCACGATTTTTTCGCCGTAAAAAGTCGGCAATATAGAAACACGGACATCGATAAGATCCTGGCCGAGCTTATAGCGGAAACGGCCGTCTTGCGGCTTGTTATGTTCATCAACCCGCAAGCCGGAAAGGATTTTTATCCTCGCCACAATCGCCGCATGGATATCTTTAGGCATCCGGATAATTTCATGGAGAATGCCATCAATCCGGTAACGGGACATGATTTCATCCTCCAAGGCCTCAAAATGAATATCAGAGGCCCGCAGAGAAAGAGCGTAAGCGATCAAATTATCGACAATCGCCACAATTGGCAGCTGAGAAGCCGCCTCATTAATATCCTTGGATTTTGACCGGAGCGATGCCTGAATGCTCTCATCAATGACCGTTTTGAAATCCCGGGTAAGCTTCTTTTCATAAAGAGCAAAACCGCGATTCAAATCCTCATCTGTCGCCAAAAAAGTTTTCACTTTTTCTCCCAGCCGCAAATTCAAAAAATCCAAAGTTTCCAAATTGGTCGGATCCTCCATCGCCACATAGATAAATCCGTCAGGGGTCTTTTGAAAAGGAATCGCTTTCAAGCGGCGGGCGGTATCTTCGGTCAATAAATGCAAAACATTCTCATCGATCTTGTCGGCAATCAATTTCACCCGCTCCACCCCCAAACTGCCGGCTAACAAGGAAAGCAGATAATCGTAAGTGAAAATATTCTGCGAAACCAGAATCTCGATCAGATTCTGCTTTTTTCTCTTGGCTTCCACTTCTAGCTGCGCAAAAAGCCCGGCATCAATCGCTCCTGTTTTCAAAAGGATTTCTTTCAAGCGTTCCGGCGGTAAATTCAGCATTCCAGGCAGTAGAAATTCGATTGATTTTTCGACACTAAATTACCAATAAAATAATACACGCAAATCATCTTTTTTATTATAAACAACATAAGGATAAAAGGCGTAATCGCTATCGAATTTTCACTGCCTGGCATTCAAATAATAAGTCTGGGTTAAAATATTATTGCCTTAATTATAACCAAAATCGCCAATGGCAGCCACAGCCAATAAAGCGGCAAGCGCAATTCCGAACCGGCCGGCCAAGAAGACCAATGCCGATTAAACCGCCGCAACAGATTTAAAACCGCATGAATGGCCAAATAAACCAAGATCAGGGCCAAAAAATAATAAAGCTCGCCTGGCGTGCCCGCCAGAAAAATGGCTAATGCCCCCAAATAAGGCTCTTCTCTTTCAAAAAAACGTTCGGCATTTTTTTTATTGAACCGAACCGCAACCGCCAAAAACAAAAGAGCGCAAAAAAGAGAAATGGAATAGCCGAGGCCAAAACGCAAAAAATGGTAAGAAAAAACATAACCGATGCTCTGATACGGCGGCAAAAGATAAATGCTTGGCGGGCCGCCCGCAAACCAAACCAAATATTGGCTGTAAACCAGATAGCCATAATAAATGACTGCCCCGATCACGCTGAGAATAAAAGCGTCTCTGATTAAAAAGAGAAAATTGAAATCCCAACGCCGCCGGTTTGCCTGCAAGACCAGCAGAAACAACAAGATGATCAAAGCGCCAACAGCGAAATAATCCATCCCGTTAGAAACAATTAAAGCATTTATCGTCCTTTAAAAACATCTGGGATATTTATTTTATAAATCAGACCGCTGAACTACGGGTTGCCTGAGTCGACTTGTTTCTAACGGGATCCATTTATCTAATGATATCACAAACAAAATCTCCCCTATTCAGGGGAGATTTTTTCCAAAATCAATAAAAACTATAAGGTCAAATCCGTTCCTACCTCAAACCATTGGGCGAGATTGCCGCCGTCTTCGGTATCGCTCTCAACATCCGCTGTGCCGCTGGCAGCATATTTTGTGCTCTCCATGTTAGCCATCAGCTTGTACTTGCCCATTGTCGTGCCGGTCTTGAAAGAATAAAAGCAAGTGGATACCGTATCGGTGCTAAGGCAAGTCGCGCCATTGTTCGGATCTTTCGGCAGGCTGCCGACCGGCGAACCAAGGGAAATAGAAGTCAAAGGCACGCCCAAGACCCAGCCGGTGCCGCTGGTCGTATAAATATTGACCAAAGTGCAGAGGCCATTGGCTGGCGAAGTCGTGCCGGAAGTGCAGGTCGTGGTCGCCGTCAAACTGCCGCCGGTGTATGTACCGTTCCAGCTGGTAGTGGCATTGTCCGCCAAATACAAAGAAATGGCATTATTCAAAGTATTCAGGTCGCTGATCCGAGTGACGTCACGGCTTTCTTTTAGAAGCTGGGCCGGATTGATAACCAAAACCACTGCCACTGCCAAAATCGCTAAGATGGCGATAACGACCAACAATTCTATCAAAGTGAAACCTTTCTTCATAAAATTATTTATTTTTAAAAACCTTTTTGCTTTTTAACTTCCCATCATTATAGCAGACCAAGACGCCGATTTGAACTGTATTGTGGATAACTGCTACATGCTGAGATAAGACCCAACCTCAAACCAAGTGTCAACATTTCCTCCATCTTTGCTATTACCCTCAACATCAGTCACTCCAGCGCCATTGCCGTATTTCGTGCTTTCCATATTAGCCATCAGCTTATAACGCCCAAAAACGCCATCGGTCTTAAATGAATAAAAACAAACGGCTGGCGTTCCAGCGCAATTAGATGATCCATTATTAGGATCGCTCGGCAGGCTGCCAATCGGCGAACCGGAACGAACCAAAGAAAAATCCACGCCGTAGACCCAACCGGTGCCGGTTGTCGTATAAATCGTGTCATAAGTAGTGCAACTACCCGTCGACCCGCTGCCCGGAGCCGTCGTACCGGAGGTGCAAGTGACTATCGCATTCCAAGTCGGGGCTGATGAAGTCACCGCCGCATCTGCCAGATACAAACCAATAGCGTTATTCAAAATTCCCAAATCGCTGATCCGGGTGACATCGCGGCTTTCCTTTATAAGCTGAACTGGATTGATAACTAATACCACCGCCACCGCCAAGACCGACAAAATGGCAATGACCACCAAGAGCTCAATCAAAGTGAATCCTTTTTGCATCAATTGTTATAAGGTCAAATCCGTTCCTACCTCAAACCATTGGGCGAGATTGCCGCCGTCTTCGGTAT
>Ga0172370_10007006_pt1 | contig 13947 bp, 11 predicted proteins | sample LakKiv5m_FD_114538 | JGI IMG/M metagenome (GOLD analysis project Ga0172370, IMG submission 114538) | Freshwater microbial communities from Kabuno Bay, South-Kivu, Congo - kab_022012_11.5m | ecosystem: Environmental > Aquatic > Freshwater > Lake | place: Democratic Republic of the Congo...
AAAAATCCCTGGAGGTCCGCTGGGCGTGAAAGGCATCTCCCTGTTCGTCGTGCCGAAGAAGCGCATCGGCGAGGACGGCAAACTCGTCTCGAACGATGTCGCCGCCAGCGAGGTCTATCACAAGATGGGTTATCGCGGCGCGCCGATTTTGGGACTGAGCATTGGCGAGAACAACGATTGCCGCGGCTATCTGGTCGGCGAAGCACACCAGGGACTGCGCTACATGTTCCAGATGATGAACGAAGCGCGGCTGGGTGTGGGCATGGGTGCGGCGGCGATTGCGTCGGCGGCGTATTATGCCGCGCTCGATTACACCCGCGAACGCTTACAGGGACGCAAGCCGAATGAGAAAGACCCGTCCAAGCCGCAGACGCCCATCATCGAACATGCCGACGTGAAGCGCATGTTGCTGTTCCAGAAAGCCGTGGTCGAAGGTTCGCTCTCACTGATTATGCAGTGCTCGTATTACGCCGACATGGCGAAGGTTCTGCCCGATGGCGATGAGAAGCGCGGCTACGAACTCCTGCTCGACATCCTGACCCCGATTGCAAAAACCTATCCGTCCGAGATGGGGATTCAATCCGTCAGCCAGAGTCTGCAATGCCTGGGCGGATACGGCTACTGCGACGATTTCCCCATCGAGCAATATTATCGTGACGCGCGCATTCATCCCATTCACGAAGGGACGACGGGCATTCACGGCATGGATCTGCTCGGGCGCAAGGTGACGATGAAGGACGGCGCGGCGTTCAAACTGTATCTCGAAGAAATCCGTAAGACGATGGAGCAGGCGCGGGCGGTGACAGAGTTCCAGCCGTTGGTGAATCAGTTGGAGAGAACGCTGGTCAGTCTACAGAAGGTGACCGAGCAGTTGATTGGCGTATCCAAATCTGCGGGAGCGGAACTGTATCTGGCGGACGCGACGCTGTATCTCGAACTGTTCGGAATCATCACGATGGGCTGGCAGTGGCTCAAGCAGGGAAGCATTGCCCAGTCGAAGTTGCAAAATTCCCCGTCCGCGAGTGACGCGGATTTCTATCAGGGCAAACTCGCCGCCATGCGCTACTTCTTTGCGTACGAGTTGCCGAAAACGCTCGGACTGGAATCCGTTTTGATGGCGGGTAACAGGCTGACGGTCGAGTTGGAAGCGAAAATTCTAGGATAAACCCACAGGAGGCAGACTATCCACATGCGCTGAATCGTTTTCATCCACAGAAAAATCCAAAGGAATCAACTGGAGGCAGACATGAGTTTAATCAATCGCAATGTTCCATTGCACAGCACGGAATTCCAATGGTGGAATCCGACGCGTATCGTTTTCGGGAACGGCAAGGTCAACGACCTGCCGTCTGACCTTGACCTGGATTATCGTTTCGAGGGCAAGCATAAGGCCATCGTCATCACCGACGCGGGCGTGAAGCAGGCAGGTGTTCTGGATTACCTGCTCGACGCGTTCAAAGGTTCGGGGCATGAGGCGGTGGCGGTCGTGGATAACGTCCTGCCCGAGTCGGATAAACAGCAGGTGTATGAGATTGCCAAAATTGCCAGCGATGCCAAACCCGATTATTGGATTGCGCTGGGCGGCGGCTCGGTCATTGACGTGACCAAGATGGCGGCGGTCATCGAGTCGGAGGGCGGCGAGGTGGATGATTATGCGGGCTTTTACATGGTGCAGAAAGAGACCAAGCCCATCATTTGCATTCCCACCACCAGCGGCACGGGCTCGGAGGTGACGTGGGGCGCGGTCATCATGGACAGGGAGAAACACCAAAAAATCATCTGCGGCGATTACAAGTTTATCCCGCGTGTGGCGGTGCTCGACCCCGAATGCACGCGCACGCTGCCACCGCATATCGTGGCGGGCACCGCGCTCGACGCGATGACGCACTGTATCGGCAGTCTCGTCTCCGACCAGCGGCAGGATGTATCGGGCGCGATTTCGCTACGTGCTATCGAGATGATTGCCGACAACATCGAAGCCGCGTATCACGATAACGCCAACGATTTGGAAGCGCGTTCCAAACTGCTGATTGCCGCCAACATGGGCGGGATTGCATTTCAAACCGCCCTGCCTGGCGCCGACCACGGGATTGGTCACACGGCGGGCGCGTTGCACCACATCCATCATGGCGTCGCGGTGGCAATCGCAAATCTGTATGTGATGGAATACAACATGAAGGCGGTGCCGCATATTTACGCCAGCGTGGCGCGGGCGCTGGGCGTGAAGGATGACGGCGCGTCGGATGAGGTGATGGGACGCCGCGCCATCGAGTCGCTGCGGGAACTGTACGCCAAAGTCGGGGTGAAGACCACCTACAAGGATTACGGTTTCCCGACCGACGAAGCGATGATTGACCGACTCATCGAGCAGAGCATGGAAGACGGCACGATGGTCTTCAATCCTGTTTCCGTCAGCCGCACGCCCGAATTCGAGCGTCTGGTCAAAAACTGCGTGGGAGTGTGAGCCTTGACACGCATGATCGTTTTCGAGCAAGAGCGCTGCACCTACTGTCATCTCTGCACCCTGTACTGCTCCTACACCTTTAGCAAAGGCGGTGTGGTGGAAGCGCGTCCGTCCGTGGCGCGCATTCGGGTGGCGCAAAACGAAGACGATACCATCTACGCCGCGCATGTCTGTTTCCAATGTCCCGTGCAGGAACCGGGACTACCTCGCGAAGCGGCGTCGTGCCTGAAAGCCTGTCCCGTCGAGAACTGCATTACCCGCAACCCGCTGACCAACATCGTCGCCATAAACGAAGAGACCTGTATCGGCTGTGGCAAATGCGTGCGCGCCTGCGAATATCAGGCGGTGTTTCTGGCGGACGGCAAGGCGGTCAAGTGCGAGGTGTGCGACGACCCGCTGTGCGTCAAAGCCTGCGCGCCCAAGGCGTTGTCGTTTGCGGAAACTGACGAAGCGTACATCGAGAACATCGCCCAACTCTACAAAGAGGTGCGACTATGAGTCCATCGAGTCATTCTGGACTTTGCGGCTGGATGGGAACCATCCTGCGCGTCAACCTGACCACGGGCGAAATCAAGCGTGAGCCGACTCCGCTCGACAAGGCGCGGATGTACATCGGTGCGCGCGGACTGGGAACGAAGATTCTCTACGACGAGTTGGACATCACCTGCGACCCGCTCAGCCCCGAAAACATGCTCATTTTCCTGACGGGTCCGCTGACGCTGACTCTGGGTCTCAGTTCGGGACGCAGTACCGTCATCACCAAGAGTCCGCTGACGGGGACGGTGTGCTCGTCCAACGCGGGCGGATCCTTCCCCGCCGCGTTCAAGACGGCTGGCTATGACGCCATCATCTTTACGGGGTGCGCCGAGAAACCCGTTTATCTTTCCATCAACGATGACAACGTGGCGCTGAAAGACGCGTCCGCCTACTGGGGTATGACCACCGTCGAAACTGACCACGCGCTCAAGCAGACGGTCAATCCCAAGCAGTGCTCCGAGACCAAGACCAGTTGCATTGGTCCCGCAGGAGAGAACCTTGTCCGCTTTGCGGGGATTGCCAACGATGGTCATCGCCTCGCGGCGCGTTCGGGCGTGGGGGCGGTGATGGGCTCCAAGAATCTCAAAGCCATCGTGGCGCGCGGCACGAAGGGAATCAAGATTGCCGAGCCTGAGGAACTCCTGCGCTCGAACGTCATGGCTGACCACATCAAGACGATGGAGTTGGGCGTGGTTTTCGAGGAGTTCGGCACGCCGCTGTTTGTGGATGTGCTGGGCGCGGTCAACGCCATGCCGACCCAAAACTTCCGCGCGGGATTTTTCGAGGACGGCGACCTCATCAGCGGCGGCGCGATGTACGACCGCGTCATCGTCCGCAAGAAGGGTTGTGTGGCTTGCGCCCTGAACTGCGCCCGCAATACGCGCCTGCCATCCGACTCGAAATTCAAAGGGCGCGGCGACGGTCCCGAATACGAGACGCTCTACTCCTTCGGCTCGAACCTGCTCATTAACGATTTGGACGCCATCACCAAAATGAACTACATCTGCAACGAGATGGGGATGGACACCATCGACGCGGGCGTGACGCTCAGCGCGTTGATGGAACTCTACGAGATGGGACTGGTCAGCGCCGAAGAAATCGGATTCCCGTTCGAATGGCGCGACGCCGAGGCGGCTGTCCGCATGGTGGAGATGATTGCCCATGCCGAGGGGTTCGGAGTCGAGGCGGGGAAGGGTGGTCGTTATCTGGCGCAGAAATACGGCGCTCCGCAAGTCTTCATGGGCTCGAAGGGACAGGGGTTCTCGGCGTACCATCCGCGCGCGATGGTGGGACAAGGTCTGCTGTTTGCCACATCACCCGAAGGCGGCAACCACACTACGGGCAACACCATCCAGCGCGAAATCAACGGCATTCCGTCGCCGATGAATCCGCTGACGGGGGAAGGCAAGCCCGCTCTAGTGAAGAAGAATCAGGACGAGACGGCGTTCATCGAGGCGCTGGGGCTGTGCGTGTTCCCGTACATGTTCCTGGAAAACGGATTGGAGGTGTTCACCGAGTTCTATAACGCGGTCGTGGGCGAGAAATATTCCCTGGCTGAAACCTACCGCATGGGAGAGCGGATCTTCAACCTGGAGCGCATGTTCAACGCCCGACTGGGATTCACGCGCAAGGACGATTACCTGCCGCCGCGCCTGACGGACGAACCGCACCCCGAAGGCGTCGGCGAGGGGAACGTTGTCCCGCTGCAAGCCATGCTCGACGAGTATTACGAACTGCGCGGCTGGTCAGCGGACGGAATCCCGACCGCGGAAAAACTGTCGGAGTTGGGAATCGCGTGATCACGGTATCCGTTCGGTTGTCGGGTTTGCTGTGCAACGCGTACAAGACAACTCCGTCCGCGCGGATGGAGTCGGTCAGTTTGGAGGATGGCGCGACCATTTCCACGTTATTGGAGCATTATGGCATTACGCGGGAACGCGCCCACATTCTAGTCGTCAACCGTCACATCGCCACCTTGGAGACTGTCCTGCACGACAACGACGAGGTCAGGATTCTTCCGCTGGCGGCGGGCGGGTAAGAGTTCGGCTAAGTTGAAATCCTGAAGTTCTACTTCAGGGCTGAAGCCGAAAGTAGAACTTTCGGAATCCATAAAAACCAAAGGAGAAAAAATGATTACGTACTACAGCAAGGCATGGATGGAAGCCTGCATGGCGCAGATGAACGGGTCGGAAGATCATCTCAAGAAGTCGCGCTCGTTGAACGGCAAATGGCTATTCCGTTTATGGGATGGTCCCGATGGCAAGGACCGCTCAGGCGTGTGGACGTTCGAGAGCGGGAAATGTGTAAAGGTCGAGTTCGAGGCGCGTCCCGCTCCGTGGAAGGAATTGCGCGAGATGAAAGTCCCCGAAGATGGCATTGGTCGTTTCTCCAGCCCGTTCCTGATGATGGCGGCTTTGAATCGCGGCGAGATCAGCCCGCTCAAGGCGCTCTCGTCACCCGATTACACACTCGAAGGAAAGAAGGTGCTGGTCTTCAAGATGATGCAGGGCATTACGTCGTGGAATAACCAGAACGCGCTGGTGAAATGCGATTACAACTTCACTGCGACGGATAACGAAGGCAACAAGACGGCGTGAGCGTGTATTTTGAAGGCGCGAGATTCGTACACGGATTTCACGGATTACGCGGATGAATACGGATTTTTTTAAACATCCGTGTTCAAAGAATTTTTCTTTCGTGCCGAGTTCGTTTCGCTCCCTCAAATGCCAAAGGAGAGAAGATGAAAGATGCCGAGAAAACCATCGCGCAAATTTTCTGGGAGCGCGTGGAGCAGAAGGGCGACAAGCCGCTCTTCATCTACAACCAGTCAGGGGATTTTCCGCCCTTCACCCATAAGGGCAAACTTCGCACGCTGACGTGGAATCAAGTGGCGGGGAAGGTCAAACATCTCGGCATGGGATTGCTGGCACTCGGCGCGAAAAAGGGCGAGCCGATTTCCATCATGTCTGCCACGCGCATGGAGTGGGCGCTGGCGGATTTGGCGCTGCTCTCCATCGGCGGGGCGACAGGCAGTATCTATCCCAACAACGTCGCGTCGCAGGCGCAGTACATTCTCAACGACCTGAACTCGCGCTTTGTCTTTGTCGAAGAAGAATGGCAGCGCAACGCCTTCCTGAAACGCAAAGCCACCAGTCCGCAACTGGAAAAAATCATCACGATGGGATGTGACGCGGGCGACGATCCGCTCTGCATGTCCTTCGACGATTTGATTGCGCTCGGCGCTTCGCAGAATGGGAAAGTTGCTTTGGCTTTCGAGCAGGCGGTCGCGTCGGGACAGTTGAGCGACATCGCGTCGTACATCTACACTTCGGGGACGACGGGGATTCCCAAAGGCGCTGTCCACAGCCACGAGTCCATGACCTACACCATTTACACGGGCGCGAAGTGGCTGCCGATTGAACCTGGCTCGATGGATTTAGCCTTCCTGCCGATGGCGCACATCTTTGAGCAATTCGCAGGCGCGCTGCTAGACATCTATCGCGGCGATGTGACCGTCGCCTTCGCGCGCGGGCTGGACAAGGTCGCGAAGGATTTTGGCTACATCAAGCCAACCTTCATCCGCACCGTGCCGCGTCTGCTCGAAAAAGTCTACTCCACCATCTGGAGCAAGTCCGATGTGCTGGCACATCTCACCCACGAAGGGATGGAGCGCGCTCTCGAAGTCAGTGCGCGGGTGCGGGTGGCGGGAGCGCTGGACGGTCAGGCAATCGTCGAGAGTGACCGCGCCAAAGTCCACGAGATTGACGAGCACAACTTTGAACATCTCCGCAAACTGGTCTTTGGCGGCAACCTGCAATTCATGGTGACGGGCGGCGCGCCGCTCTCGCGTGAAATCAACGAGTTCTATTGGAAACTGGGGATTCCTGTCTACGAGTTGTACGGTCTGACCGAAGCGGGTGGCGCGACCACCAACCTGCCAGGTCATGCGCGGATCGGGACGGTCGGTCAGCCGTGGCCAAACTATGACTGGCCAGGCAGGCAGTGTGAGTTCAGCCTTTCGCCCGAAGGCGAGATTTTGGTCAGAGGTCCGAATGTGATGTTGGGCTATCACAACAAGCCCGAAGACACCGCCGAAGCGTTGAAGGATGGCTGGCTGCATTCAGGGGATGTTGCCAAACTCGACGAGGATGGTTTCGTCACCATCACCGACCGCATGAAGGACATTCTCATCACCGCGGGCGGCAAGAACGTCGCGCCGATTCACATCGAAGGGATGTTGAAGGAGGAGCCGCTCATCAGCCAGGCGGTGGTGTATGGCGACCGTAAGAAGTACCTGACCGCCATCATCACGCTCGACCCCGACGAGTTGAAAAAGCAGGCGGCGGAACTGAAACTCGCGGGCGAATACGCGGAACTCGCCCTGCATCCCGACATCCGTGCCAGGGTGGATGAAATCGTCAGAACGAAGAATCAGGATTTGGCGAGTTACGAAACCATCAAGAAGTTCATCATCCTTGACCATGATTTTTCGATTCAGGATGGTCAACTCACGCCGACCAGCAAGGTCAAACGTAAGGAAGTCTACAAACGGTACGGAGAACAAGTGGAGGCTCTGTACACGGAAAGTTGAAATCAAAGAACTTTGGTTCTCTGGAGTTGCGGTGATTCTGTACACGGATTACGCGGATTACACGGAGTTGCACGGATTTTTCTTTAAAAAAATCCGTGTTCATCCGTCCAATCCGTGAAATCCGTGTACCAAAGGATTGAATCACGGCGATTCCCAGGGGACCAGAGAATCTCGCTGAGGAGAGAGACAAATGGAATCAACCATCAATCAGGTGTTCAAGAACCGTGTCGAAAAATACGGCGACCGACTTGCCGTAGAGAAGCGGCGCGGCGATGCATGGGAGACCGCCACGTGGAGCGAGTATTACCAGCGGGCGCGCAATGTCGGGCTGGGACTGCTCGGATTGGGAATTCAAAAAGGGGAGCGGGTCGCCATCCTGTCGGATAATCGTTTGGAGTGGGTGTATGCCGATATGGGCGCACTCGGAATCGGGGCGTGCGTGGTGGCGCTCTACGCCACGATTCCCGCCAACGAAGTGGAATACATCCTGAAAGACGCGGGAGCAAAGGCGGTCATCGTCGAGAACAAGAATCAACTATCGAAGGCGTTGGCGGCGCAGAAGAATTGTCCAGCGTTGGAAAAAATCATCGTCATTGAAAGCGCGGATTGCGAACTGGACGGCAAATCCGTGCTGGCGTTTGATGACGTGATGAAGACGGGCGAAAAGAAACATGCGGAAGATTCGATGCTCTTCGCCAAACTGGCGGACGCCGTCACCTCCGACGATTTGCTGACCCTGCAATATACATCTGGCACGACGGGCAACCCCAAAGGTTCGATTTTGACTCACGGCGTGGTGATGGCGCAACTGCGCGCGCTCGACGCGGTGGAACCAAAATACGGATTCGACACCGACACCGTGGTCGGGTTCCTGCCGCTCAGCCACATCTTCGAGCGCGTGCCTGTCCACTTCTACGTGATGTATCGCGGCATTACCAAAGCCTACGCGGGTTCGATGGACACGCTGGTGGCAGACATTGCCACGAAGAAACCGACCATCATGTTCGGCGTGCCGCGCGTCCACGAGAAGATTTATCACAAGATGTTGGCGGGCGTGAAGGAGAAGTCCCATCTCGTGCAGTCGCTGTTCGCGTGGGCGCAGGGCGTGGGTGACGAAGTCAGCCGCTACAAGCAGGAGAAGAAACCCATCCCTGGCGGGTTGAACTTCAAATACAAACTGGCGTACGCGCTGGTCTTCAAAAAACTCCAGCACGCGCTGGGCGGACGAATCCGCTGGTTCTGCGCGGCGGGCGCGCCGATTGCAAAAGAGATTGTCAGTTTCTTCCAGTCGGCTGGGATTTTTGTGCTGGAAGGTTATGGTTTGTCGGAAGTCGCAGGTGGGGCGACGCTCAGCAATCTCGATGATTTCTATCCAGGCTCGGTCGGTCGTCCGCTGCCTGGGTTCGATATCCGACTCGCCGCCGACGGCGAAATCCTGATTAAGAGCGAGAGCCTGTTCAAGGGTTATTGGGGCATGGAAGAAGAAACCCGCGCTGCCTTCACCCCTGATGGATTTTTCAAAACGGGCGACGTGGGTATGTTCAACAAGCAGGGTCTGCTGTTCATCACTGACCGCAAGAAAGACCTGCTCATCACATCGGGCGGCAAAAATATCGCGCCGCAAAAAATTGAAGCCATCTTCAAGGAGAATCCCATTTTCAGCCAGTTCGTGGTGGTGGGTGACGCGCGCAAGTACCTGACCGCGCTCATCAATGTTGACCTGGACACCGCCAAAACGATCGCGGCTGAAAAGGGCATTCACTTCCACGAGCCTGCCGATTTGCTGGACGACCCCGCCTTCAATGCCGTGCTGGATGAAATCCTGGCGGAGAACAACAAGCGGCTCGCCAGCGTGGAAACCATCAAATATTACCGCATTCTCAAAACACCGCTCTCCGCGGCAACGGGCGAGTTGAGCGTCAAACTCTCCGTCAAGCGCGACGTGGTGCAAAAGAAATATGCGGAGGTCATCAACTCAATGTACAAGGACTGAACCATGAACTCAAACGATGTTGTGATTGTCAGCGCGGTGCGCACGCCGTTCGGGAATTTCGACGGGGCGCTCAAGACCACGTCGAGCATTGACCTGGGCGTGCTGGTGTTGAAGGAAGTCGTGCGCCGCGTCAACCTTGACCCTGGGGCGGTGGACGAAGTCTATTACGGAACCTGCATTCCCGCGGAGTACGCCATCTACACCAACGTCCCCGCGCGGCAGATTACGCTCCTGGCTGGATTCCCCACCGACAACGTTTCCCTGACGATTGACCGCGCCTGCTGTTCGTCCATGACCGCCCTGCGGCAGGGATTCCGCGCCATCAAAGCGGGTCAGGCTAACGTGGTCATCGCGGCGGGCGCTGAAAGCATGGGCAATACGCCGCTCCTCGCCAGCGCGGAAAAAGCCCGCTGGGGGGCGCGGCTCGGTCACATCCAACTGGAAGATGTGCTCTTTGAGTTGGGTTATGGTCGCAAAGGATTCGCGCCCGTCGCGCTCGATTCGGGTGAAGTGGCGGTGGAGCACGGTATCACGCGCGAAATGCAGGACGAGTGGGCGTTGAACAGTCACCTGCGCTGGCTCGAAGCGTACAAGGCGGGCAAATATAACATCGGCGAAGAGTTGATGGCGGTAGAGATCCCGCAGAAAAAAGGCGACCCCATCTTGCTCAACAAGGATGAGCCGCCGCGCGAGAATCTCTCGTTGGAAAAAATGGCGAAACTGAAACCGATCTATGGCAGTCCGACTGTGACCGCGGGCAACGCGCCTGGGCTTAATTCGGGCGCGTCGGCGATGGTCATCATGAGCCGCGCCAAAGCGGACGAACTTGGACTCAAAGTGTTGGCGACCATCGAAGCGTGTCAGGCGGCGGCGGGCGAACCAAAGTACATGGCGGAAGTCCCCGCACAGACCATCCAGAAAATGCTGGCGAAGAACAATCTCACGCTTGATGAGGTGGACTTGATTGAAATCAACGAAGCCTTCGCGGCGGTCACGCTGGTTTCGCTCAAGGTGCTGGCGGGTGATGACCCCGAAAAGTTCGCGGCGCTGAAAGCCAAGACCAACGTCAACGGCGGCGCGATTGCCATCGGTCACCCCGTCGGCGCGAGTGGAGCGCGCATTACCATGACGCTGATGTACGAACTCATGCGGCGCGGCGGCGGGACGGGTGTGGCGGCAATTTGCGGCGGTCTCTCGCAGGGTGAAGCGATTTTGGTAAAGGTGGAAAAAGCATAAAGAGCCTAAACACAAAGGACACAAAGGCAACGAAGGAAAACCGCCTGTAGGCTTAATCCATTTTCTCCCTTTGTGTTTAAAAAGGTGAAATATGACAGATTGGCGAAATGAAGTCGAAGCACTGACGCTCGAAGGGCAAATCAAAATGCCCTACACCTGGTCGGTGGGCGAGACGGGCAGCCGCTTTTTAATCGCGCTACGCGATGAAAAGAAAATTCTGGCAAACCGCTGTCCGCAGTGCGGGACGGTGTATGTACCGCCGCGCAAAAATTGCGGACATTGTTTCGTGGACATTGGCGCAGACGATTGGCTGGAACTTGGTAACGAAGGTACGGTCACATCGTTCACGATTGTGCGCTATGCCTATCCATTGCAACCCGTCGCTCCGCCATTTGCGTATGCCATCATCCAACTCGATGGGACGGATGTGGGCTTTGTCCACATCATCAAGGAGGGGTGGGAGCGGTTGCAGAACGCTTCCCGCGTCCGCGCGAGATTCAAGGATGAGCGTGGGGGGCGCATTTTGGATATTGATGGGTTTGAAGTCGTTTAATTCTTTTTGTACGCGGATTTGACGGATTACACGGACTGACACGGATTTTTTTCTTTTTAAACCTTTCCGTGAAAATCCGTGAAATCAGTGTAATCCGTGTACGAAAGAAGAGGAAGTTTCATGGAAAAAATCGCCATTGTTGGTACAGCACAGACCAAATATGAACGCCGCAAGAAAGACCAGACGTATTACGACATGGTCTATGAAGTCACCACTGCCGCGTTGAATGACGCGGGGTTGACGCTTGCGGATATTGACAACGTCATCACTGTCTCGAATGATTTTTTTGACGGGCGCACCATTTCCAGCATGGCGGTGGGAGAAGCGGCGGGCGCGCACGACAAGAACATCTCCACTGTGGAAGGGGATGGGACTTTCGGCGCGTTCTACGGAGCCATGCGCGTCTGGGGCGGATACCGCTCGACGTTGGTGGTCGCTCACTCGAAGGGCAGTGAAGGCAACCCGAAGTTCATCAGCAACGCAATGTTCGACCCCATCTATCACCGTCCGTTGGGACTGGACGCCATCAGCAGCGCGGCGCTACAGGCGAATGCATACATGACGCGCTACGGAATCACCGAAGAACAATGCGCGCTGGTTTCAGTGAAAAATCACGGCAATGCCAAGAAGAATCCGTTTGCCCAACTGCCGCTGGATTTGACCGTAGAAGATGTCATGCGCTCGCCCAAAATTGCCGACCCGCTCAAGCGGCTGGATTGCAGTCCCGTTAGCGATGGGGCGGCGGCAATCATCATCGGCAACGAAGAGATTGTGCGGAAGGCAAAGTCCAAGCCTGTGTGGATTAAGGGCGTGGCGCATTGCGCCGAAGAATATTTTCTCGGCGACAAGGATTTGGCAAATCCCAAAGCCTTGCGCGATGCGGCGAAACGGGCGTATCAGATGGCGGGCATTGTCAATCCGCGCGAAGAGATTGACGTGGCGGAAATCTACGACGCGTTCAGTTATATGGAGCCGTTGTGGTTGGAAGGGTTGGGGATGTGCGAACCAGGCGCGGGCGGAGTCCTGACCGAGTCGGGAGCGACGGCGATGAACGGGGATTTGCCGGTCAACCCGTCGGGCGGGGTTTTGTCGGCGCACGCTGTCTTAGTGGCTGGACTCGCCCGATTAATCGAGAGCAGTTACCAGGTCAGGGGCGAAGCGGGTTCACATCAAATAGAAGGCGTGAAAACCGCACTGGCACATGGAATCAATGGCGCGTGCGGACAGAGTCACTGCGTCTGGATTTTGGGAGCAGAATAATGGCGAGACGAGTTGCAATCATTGGCACGGGGCAGACCTATCATCGCAGTCATCGGCTGGATGTGAACGGACGCGAGATGATTCACGAGGCGGTGACGCGCGCACTGGCGGATTGCGAGTTGACCATGCGCGACATCGACGCGATTGTCATCGGCAACATGGACCACTTCGAAGCCATCAACGCGGTGGACATGTGGAGTGTGGAAGGTTCAGGCGGCGTGATGAAGCCCATCATGAAAGTGACGACGGGCGGCACCACGGGCACGTCGGTGGCGATTGCCGCGTATTACCATGTGGCGTCGGGCATGTTCGACAAGGTGCTGGCGATTGGCTGGGAGAAAAATTCGGAGAGCGACACGACGGGCGCGATTGTCACATGCTCCGACCCGATTTGGGACAGGTACTCGTACTCGGGCGCGATACCGAGCCTTGCCACCGAAGCATCGGCGTACATGGAAAAATTCGGCGCGACACAACGGGACGCGGCGCGGGTGGCGCTGCGCGAACGGACTCACGCGCAGAATAATCCGTATGCACACATGCACGGTCGCCCGCTCACCCTGGACGAGATACTGGGTTCGCCCATGCTGACATATCCCATCAAACTGGGCGACATCTGTCCGCGCACCGACGGCGCGGCGGCGGTGGTTTTTGCGGCGGAAGGCGTGGCGGAAAAACTTGCGCCGCGTCCCGCGTGGGTGAAGGCGAATTCTGTGCGGCATACAAATACATGGTTTGGCGATGTTGACCAACGCACAGGACTCGAATCGCTGGAACGCGCCTCACGCGAAGCCTACGCCGCGGCGGGAATCAAAAACCCTGCGGAGGATTTCGATGTGGCGGAACTGTATCTGCCTTATTCGTATGCGGGCTTGAAGTGGATTGAAGCGTTGGGCTTTTGCCCGCCTGGGGGAGGTCCGCAATTTATTTGGGATGGTCACACCGATATGGGCGGGAAAATCCCTGTCAACCCGTCAGGCGGAGTCATGTCCACAAACTGTATCGGCGCAACGGCGTTGCTGCGTGTGGCGGAAGCAGCAATCCAAGTGATGGGCAAGGGCGGGGCGCGTCAGGTGCCTGAGGTCAAGACCGCGCTGGCGACTGGTTTCGGCGGCTGCTGGTGGTCGGATGTCTTTATCCTGGGGAAGGAGAAGCCGTGATGGAGAAAAAAGTGGAACTGCTGACGATGGCTTCTCCCGACATCGGAATGCCGTACGAGTGGTCGGTGGGAATTTACGGGAGCAAATTTTTCGAGGAGATTAAACGGAACCAGCGCTTCGTTGGGATTCGCTGTCCGCAATGCGGCAAGGTGC
>Ga0172370_10007007_pt1 | contig 13947 bp, 12 predicted proteins | sample LakKiv5m_FD_114538 | JGI IMG/M metagenome (GOLD analysis project Ga0172370, IMG submission 114538) | Freshwater microbial communities from Kabuno Bay, South-Kivu, Congo - kab_022012_11.5m | ecosystem: Environmental > Aquatic > Freshwater > Lake | place: Democratic Republic of the Congo...
CGGCAATCACTTGCACATCGTCGCGGTTGCGAGCAAAGTCGGCGAGCATGGGCAGTTCGACTTCGCTCCAATAACAATGCACGCCGAAGAACGTCAGAAAAGTTTTTTTGGCAGGGTCGAGCGTGAGAGATCGCCCGTCTATTGTAGTCAGGCGAGCAATGGAAGGGGCAATACTATTTCTGCCGATTTGCGGCAGAACTGCCGTCGGCCGTGGCGCGGAGAAAACCCACAAGAGTATCGCCAACCACGCACTGAGTTCGAGCGGGCGGCGGAGATCAAACTGTGAGAAGGTATGCATGGGTTTCCCCCCAGAACATTATGGTAATAAAAGTGTTCATCGTCGAATCACCAACAAGGTGAACGTATCTAAAGTTAAGTGTTACACTTGTTTACAAAAGAGAACCTTCTTTATTGCTCTGGACTTACGCAAGGGTCATTTGCACGGCGGGCGATCTGAATTGTTGGCGAAGATACTCGGAAAGCATGCCGTGTTTGACTTGATAAATGGTTTGACCCGTATGATAGGCAACTTCTTTCAAACGCACCCAGACGAGCATAGCGCACCCAATATGGTTACGGACGATTCGGGCTTTACGACATTGACAACCTTCGATGCCAGTCAGTTGTTTACTCTCGCGGTGAAACTCTTCAATTTTGGGTCGCCAATTCCACGCGTCTTGTGTCGCTGGCATCCCATCTTGAGAGACATCATTGGTGATGATGTATTCCATGCGCCCGGTAGAGAGCTCAAAGCGGAATAGTTTCACTTGATGCCCGGCAGGGAAATCGCGCAGATGAACTAATCGTCCCGAACGAAGTTCGTCTTGCGACCAAAGCAACTCATTGACATGGTAGTACTTTTTGCTGGCGCGATCCAAACACACCAAGCGGTTGTCTTTCACTGGGCAATAGTAAAGTTTGCCCAACTGTTCGATGAATAAAAGCTCGTCTTTTGCCGCATACCACGTATCCATTAAGACGGTTCGGAAGAGCAAGTGCTTGTGATGGACAGCGTTGAATAACATTTCGCGCAGGTGATCCAGTTTACTTTTCTTGTCCACCTCCGGCGCGAAGATACGGTAATCAATGATCCAAAACTGGTCGGTCTCGGGGTTGACGTAGAGACACGTCACAACCCCGATCCCTCGAATGACCTCTTTGGCATTGCCGCTCCATTGGGAGCGAACTAATTCAATTTGGGTCGAGTCATCTTTGTCGAGTACAAAATCATCAAAGATGATGAAGCCGTTTTTGCTCGGCACGATTTGCGATTGCACGTTTTCCCACACAAGCCGAGGCGGGATCTGATCGCCCACCGCATACCGATTGATCGCATCATGACTAAACTGCGCGGAGTGATCGGCAAAATAGGTTTGCGTGTAATTGATCTGACTGCTGAGCAAAAACTGACAATAATCTAACCGTGTGACTTTCTTTTTTTGAGCGTTTGGCATGACCCAATTATGTCATTTTATGGGCTTTGCGTAAGTCCAGTCCAACAAATAATTTAGGAGTCTTCATCATGAACGTCAACCCCTCCATCTTCAAAGCCTACGATATTCGCGGAATTTATCCCACCGATCTAAATGAGCAAGCGGCGCGTCTCATCGGGCGTGCGTTTGTGACGTTCCTCAACGTGGAGAAAGTCGTGGTTGGGCGCGACATGCGCCTTTCGGGTCCATCTATGTTCAAAGAAGTCACGCGCGGCATCACCGAGCAGGGCGCGGACGTGATTGACATTGGCATGGTCAGCACCGACCAATATTATTTTGCCTGTCAAAAGTTGGGCTTGCCCGGCATGATGGTCACCGCCTCGCACAACCCCAAAGAGTATAACGGTTTCAAGATGGTCAAGAAGATGCCCTATCTCTTGAGCGGTGACGCAGGTATTCAGGATTTACGCAAACTGGTCGAAAGCGAAAATTTTCCGAAGCCGAATCGTAAGGGGCAGATCGCGACTCGAGATTTTAAAAATGAGTTTATTGAGAAGGTTCTCTCGATCATTGATGTGAAGGCGTTGGATGTAGGGGCGACGCATGCGTCGCCCCTACGAATCGTAGTGGACACCGGCAACGGCATGGTGGGTCCCATTCTTAAGGAAGTTTATCAACGGCTGCCGGTCCAGCTGATCGGCTTGTATCTCGACCCAGACGGCAGCCTGCCTAATCACGGGCTCGATCCATTGCAGCCAGAGAATCGCGCCGAACTGCAAGCCCGAGTTAAATCTGAAGGGGCGGCAATTGGCTTTGCCTTCGATGGTGATGGGGATCGCTTCTTTGCCATTGATGATCGCGGCGAGTTTATCTCCGGCGATTTTCTGACGGCGATCATGGGGCAATACTTGCTAGAGAAATATCCAAAGTCAAAGATTCTTTATGACGTGCGAGCGTCGTGGGCGGTAGTGGACTTGATCAAAGCGGCTGGCGGCATCCCCTTGATGGAGAGGGTCGGTCACGCCTTTATCAAACAGAGGATGGCGAAGGAAGAGGCGGTATACGCGGGTGAGGTGACAGGTCATTACTATTTTAAAGATTTCTTCTTCGCCGATTCGGGAATCATTCCATCACTGATCTTGATGGAGATGCTCTCGAAGAAGGGTAAGAAGATGTCGGAGATTCTTGCGCCGCTTGAGGCAAAGTATTTCATTTCGGGCGAGATCAATTCTAAAGTTGCCGACACCCAAGCGGTGATGCAAAAGCTCGCCGAGGTTTACAAAGACGGCGAGCAGCACACGATGGATGGAATTTCCGTTTCGTACCCCAGATGGCACTTCAACGTGCGCGGGTCAAATACCGAGCCATTGATTCGGTTGAACCTGGAAGCGAAGACAAAGGCAGAGATGGAGAAGAGGAGGGATGAAGTGTTGAAGGTGATACGAGGTGGTTAATCGTAGAGACGCGCCAAGGTGCGTCTCTACGATTTTAATTTGCGATTTGTTTTATTCAAGCACAAACGTCTTCAACGGCGGGAAGCCATTAAATTCAACCGAGCTATAGGTGTAGGTATATGCACCCGTAGAGAGCCAATAGAGTTTGTCGCCGACTTCGAGCGAGAGGGGCAAAGGATATTTGTTGTATTGATACATAATATCCATGCTATCGCAGGTGGGTCCGGCGAGCACCACTTCTTCCTCTTCTGCGCCGTTGCGATCACAAACCACGCGATACTTGATCGATTCGCCGAGTGTCTCGATCAGTCCGCCAAACACGCCCACATCGGTATACACCCAACGATTGACATCGTCTCTCGATTTGCGCGAGACCAGAACCACTTCGCTGACTAGCACACCGGCATCGCCCACCAGATAACGCCCGGGTTCCAGAATCAGGCGTGGGTGTTTTTTGCCGAAGTCTTCGCGCAAGAAACGGTTGATGCCTTTAGCATAGCGATCAAACGGATGCATTTTTTGATTGTAGGTTGCGGGGAAACCACCACCGAGATTGAGGAGAGAGATCGAAACACCATGTTCGGCGAGTCTGTCGGTGATGTATTTTGTTTTGGCAATGGCGGCATCCCACGCGCCGATGTCGCGCTGTTGAGAACCTACGTGGAATGAAATGCCAGAGGGGTTTAATCCGAGCTCGCGCGCCATGAGGATAAGATCAATGGCGAGATCGGGTTGACATCCGAATTTGCGCGAGAGCGGCCAGTCTGCCGTCTCGGCGCCTTCGACCAAGATTCTTACAAAGACCTCGCTGCCGGGCGCGCAACGGGCGAGGTTGTGAATGTCCACTTCTGAATCACTGCAATAGAGCCGCACCCCTTTTTCGTAGCTGTAGCGAATATCTTTTTCTTTTTTGATTGTGTTGCCATAACTAATTCGACTGGGATCAACGCCGAGCGCCAGAACTTTTTCCAGCTCTTGCACCGAGGCGACATCGAAATTCGATCCGAGTTCTGCAAGTTTAGCGAGGACGACATCGTGCGGATTGGCTTTGACAGCGAAGTGTATCGCTGCATTAGGAAAGCCTTTTCGCATGAGTTCGAACCGCTTGATAATTGTGTTGAGATCAACCGCTAAAAACGGTGTTGTCTCTTTTTCAACGAGTGATCGGAATTTTACCTCCGAACCAGCATCGAAAAAGCGAGTAGGTTTCATTGATTAACCCTTTCTGTTTTGGATTTTAAAAGATAAAAGTCCCACCCCTGCTTATCCCACTGCTCATTTTTGAGAAGTGTGACAGCACGGCGAGACTGGCAGGATCATTATCGCGCAAATTTTAAAAAATGGAAGACGGTTTTTCTTAAAATTTCGTTTAGATCATCGCGCTACTTGGCGACTCGTTTTCGGAACTGTGTGAGCTCGTAGATGTGTTCGCTTCCTTGCCACATGCGCCGGACTGCGTCAGCGGGCGCGCAGAGAGGCCGCGCCATGTTGCGTTTAGTTCGTGCCATACGTCACGTTCAAGAAGTTCAGTATGGGTTTTGGGTCTGGGTTTGGGAGAACGACGCGGTTTCATGTTATCTATTCTAAAACATGATGAACATCATAGCCACTGTGTATAAAAACTCATGCAAAAGAAGTGAGTCAATCCGATGTTTTTGATGCTCTTTGTGCTACAATCTTTTTGCTTTTAATTCTCATCGGAGGCTTATTGTATGGCAACGCTCATCAATACCCTGTGGCAAGGGTTGTGGTACAAGGGCGGCGTTGGAAATTGGTCTTATCAGTTTCATCGCCTCGCCGGGCTCGGCACGCTGCTCTTTCTCGCCATCCACATTGTGGATACGGCTTTCGTCTTTTTTGCCCCTGAACTCTACAAGCATGCACTTGAAATTTATCGTCATCCACTGTTTATGCTGGGCGAGATCGCTTTAGTCGCCGGAGTTCTCTATCACGGGATGAATGGTTTGAAGATCATTATCTTCGATTTTTGGCCCCACCTGTGGAATCACAGGAACGAAGGACGCGCCAACATTCTCATTTATGTCGCCACGTTTCTGGCGTGGTTGCCGGCAGCGTTCATTATGGGAAGCAATTTATATAAATACAGCATCCTGCCATTGTTGGGAGGCAAATAACTATGAGCGTTATGACTTCAACTCCCACAGTGCGCGAAGTGTCCGTTCCCAAAACATGGGATACACGGATGTGGCAGTTCATGCGCTGGAGCGGCGCGTTGTTAATCCCGTTGGCATGGGGTCACATCCTCATCAAGGATGTGGTCATCGGCGTACACGATATTGATCTTGAATACGTGCGGCGAGAATGGGCAACGTGGTACAGCTTTTGGCGCATCTACGACGCCGCGCTGTTGGCGTTTGCCTTCGCGCACGGCATGAACGGTTTACGCCATATCGCTAACGATTTCATTCACAATGAAAATGCCAAACGAGTCGTCAGTTGGGCAATCTTGATCGCGTGGTTCGTGATCAGTGCTATCGGGGCCACGGCGATCATCGGTGGAGTGAGATAGACATGACTCAACATCATCAATTTGACGCGGTGATTGTCGGCGCAGGCGGCGCGGGTTTGATGGCAGCGCTCCACGCCAGTAAAAAAGCGAATGTCGCCGTCGTCACCAAACTGTATCCCACACGTTCACACACGGGCGCGGCGCAAGGCGGCATCGCCGCCGCACTAGGCAATATGGAACCCGACTCATGGGAATGGCACGCTTACGACACCATCAAGGGCGGCGACTATCTCGTGGATCAAGACGCCGCAGAATTTTTGGCGAAGGATGCCATTGACGCCGTGCTTGAACTCGAACACTTGGGGTTGCCATTTGATCGCACGCCGGACGGCAAGATCGAACAACGCCGATTCGGCGGTCATACTGCCAACTACGGCGAGAAGCCCGTGATGCGCGCTTGTAAAGCGGCTGACCGCACAGGCCACATGATCTTGCAGACGCTCTACCAAAACTGCATCAAGCAAAAAGTCAATTTCTTCAACGAGTACTTCGTCACCGACATCATTGTGCAAGACAATGTATGTCGCGGCATCGTTGCCATCAACATTGCCGACAGCGAAGTGCATGTCTTTCACGCCAAAGCAGTGATGATCGCTTCGGGCGGGTTCGGCAAAATGTTTAAAGTGTCGTCGAATGCCCACACCCTGACCGGCGATCCGGTAGCGGCGATTTATCGTCGCGGACTCCCACTCGAAGACATGGAATTTTTTCAATTCCATCCAACAGGTATTTACAAACTCGGTATCTTGCTCTCCGAAGCAGCGCGTGGTGAAGGCGCGATCTTTATCAACGATAAAGGTGAGCGATTCATGGAACGCTACATGCCAACCCTCAAAGATTTGGCGCCGCGCGACATTTGCAGTCGTTATATTTACGAAGAAGTGCGCGCCGGACGCGGCATTGGCGGTAAGGACTATGTGTATATGGACTTCCGCCCCGACGTGATCAATCGCTACAAGAGCGGACCCGGCGGCAAGGAGGTAACTCGCGAACACATGGAGAAAGCTCTGCCCGACATCATCGAATTCGTCCGCGTGTATCTTGGCGTGGATCCAATGAAAGACCCGGTGCCGATTCAACCCACCGCTCATTATGCAATGGGCGGCATCCCCACTGATGTGGATGGGCGCGTGTTAGCCGATAACAACAAAATTGTGACTGGACTCTACGCGGCGGGCGAATGCGCCTGTGTCTCTGTACACGGGGCGAACCGACTCGGCACTAATTCCTTGGTAGATATCGTCGTCTTTGGTCGGCGCGGCGGCAAGCACATGGCAGAATTTTGCAAGAGCGCGAACCTTGCGCCCCTCTCGCCCACTGCGGCGAATGACACCATCGGTGAATTTGATCGCATCCGCGCCAGCAAAGGCACCGAGCGCGCGGCGAACATCCGCAACGACATGCAAAATTTAATGACCAGCTATGTCGGCGTGTTTCGCAACGGAGCGGATATGCAAAAAGCCGTTGACGGCATCCGCGAACTGAAAAAACGTTTCAAGAATATCAAGATTGACGACACCGGCAAAATTTTTAACACCGATGTTTTGGAAACCTTTGAACTTGGCTGCTTGCTTGATATTGCCGAGATCACGGCGGCGGCGGCGTTGAACCGCACCGAGACTCGCGGCGGACATGCCCGCGAAGATTATGACAAGCGCGACGACGTCAATTGGTTGAATCACAGTATGGCGTACCGCACGGATGGCAAGAGCGATGTCGCCGTCACCGATTGCAACATTCGCTTCGAAAAGAAACCTGTCGTCATCACTAAATATCAACCGAAGGAGCGGAAATACTAGTGATTAGTAAATAGTAATTAGTAAACGCAATTACTAATTACCAATTACTCTTTACGTTTCATCTATGAAAATCAAGCTCAAGATTAAACGCTTCAACCCCGAAAAAAATTCGAAGCCGTGGTGGGGCGAGTATGAGGTAGATGTCGAACCGACGGATCGTGTGTTGGATGCGCTTCATCAGGTGAAGTGGTTTCAGGACGGCACATTTAATTTACGGCGTTCCTGCGCGCATGGCGTGTGCGGCTCAGATGCGGTACGGATTAACGGGCAGAACAAGTTAGCCTGCAAAGTATTGATGCGGGACATTGTCAAGAAAGACGGTGACACCGTCACCGTAGAACCGATCTTGGGACTCAAAGTGATCAAAGATTTGATCGTGGACATGGAACCTTTCTTCGCCCACTATCGCTCGGTCATGCCGTTCTTTGTCAATGACGAACCCACCCCCGCCGATGGACGCGAGCGGCTGCAAAGCATCGTGGATCGCGAGCGCTATGATCAAGGCACCAAATGTATTTTGTGCGCTGCCTGCACCACCTCGTGTCCTTCGTTCTGGTCGAATGAAGAATACGTGGGTCCCGCCGCCGTTGTTCAAGCACATCGCTTCATCTTCGACAGCCGTGATCGCGCCGCCGCCGAACGCTTGGAAGTGTTGAACCAACAAATGGGCGTGTGGCGCTGCCGCACCGCGTTCAACTGCACCAATGCCTGCCCGCGTGAAATCCCTATCACGCAGTTGATCGGAGAAGTTAAACAGACTCTCGCCACAGGCGAGATCAAGTAACCCTAAAACTTCCGAAGTCGCGCCAACCGCAAAGACTTCGGAAGTTTTTTTATAAACAGAATAAAAGCTTAGTAAATTTTAAAACGGGCATTTGCCATATCAAGTCGGCGCGAGTAAGATTATTGTGGGTACATTATGAGTGACGAAGTTGAATCGAACCCGCAAAAAATTCTGGTCGTGGACGACGACTGGCTCAATCGTGAGCTGCTTGAGGTCTATCTCAAAGAGGCGGGTTATGAATGTCTGCTAGCGAACAACGGAGATAGAGCTTTAGAGATCGCCCAATCGAACCCGCCCGATTTAGTCTTGTGCGATGTGCAGATGCCAGGCATGAGCGGTTACGAAGTCTGTCACCACCTCAAGAGCAACCCTCTCACACAATTTGTGCCAGTTGTAATGGTAACCGCTATGGAGGGCGATGAGGAAAAAATCCAGGCGGTGGAGGCGGGCGCGGATGATTTTGTCACAAAACCTTTTAACTCCATTCTCCTCCTCACCCGCGTCAAATCGTTGTTGCGCATCAAGTCCCTGCACGACGACGTGGAAGAACGCAACGCCTTGTTAAGTCAAGTGCTGACACGCTACATGGCAGAAGGCGTTGTCCAAACCATCCTCACCGATCCCGATCGTTATCTGAGACTCGGCGGCGAGACCCGATTCATTACGACCCTCTTCGCCGACATTCGCGGCTTCACGGCGTTCACCGAACAACGTACTGCCAATGAAGTCGTTGAAACGCTTAACCATATTTTCTCCCAGCTCACACGCACCGTCTTCGATTATCAAGGAACTTTCGATAAATATGTCGGTGACTGCATCATGGCGTTATGGGGCGCCCCCATCTCCAACGGCGACGACCCTTTCCGTGCCGTCAAAGCGGCAGTTGAAATGCGCCGAATGTTCTCTGATCTGCGCCTGAAAGATCCAACCGTAATGCAGCATCTGGGTTTGGGTATCGGCATTAACTCTGGGGATGCCACCGTCGGCAACATCGGTTCAGAGAAAGTCATGGATTACACTGCCGTCGGCGACGCCGTGAATATCGCCAAACGATTGCAGGAGATCGCTCACGCTGGAGAAATTTTGATTAGTGAAGTCACCTATTACTTAGTACGTTCCCAAGTGAAGGCAGAGCAGCTTGAAGAACATGTTTTACACGGCAGGCGCGATCCGGTAGTCGTGTATGCAGTAAAGGAAGTAATCAGCTAAAATGCTATAATTAAAACATCGCCCCAGTAGCTCAAATGGATAGAGCAAGGCACTCCTGCAAAAAAGTGGGCTTCGCAAAAGAAATTTTGTGAATGTAAGTGTCCAAATTCGGGGAAGCCTAAAGAGACAATATGCCATGATCAAGCTCCCAATGACAATTGGGGCACAAAGCCACAAGATTATCCAACGAGTTAATAACGGATATAGTTGTACTCTCAGGAAAATCTTGAATGGATTTGAGATGGCAAACTTCAATGTGGCGTGAATAACCACATTGGACGCAATGCTGAGGCTTGTCTGAAGCGTAGTATGCTCTTCGTGCTAAATTACGAATCCAAGCATTTGCTTGGTAACGGGTGCGTGACCTAATTTCTGCTAATGTCACATTACTAAAATCTCGCGGCTTTGTCGGATTGCAGCTGGTGCAGTAGTTTCTCCGATTACCCGTTTCAACGCCGCAGGATTTGCAGAAATATCGTCGCCGCTTTCGTTTAGGTCGTATACGGTTGTTGTACTTGGCCGCGCATGAAGTGCTACAAAACTTCGGGTTATTAGTTTCAACTCCGCATTGCAGACATTTCATATTGTTTTCCATGGTAATCCCGAGCCAAGCTTGATAGTTAGTCATATCAAGAAGGTGTAGAGACTAGACGGACACCACCTAAAGCGAATGCGATGGTGAAGGGATAGTCCAGGGAGTCAGGAAACTGACGCAAACCAGAAGGCCGAGGCTGCGTGTTCAATTCACGCCTGGGGCACTATATTTGATCCGCCAATCTTCCCTGAAACTCTATGCGGAAACATTATGGGAGGATTAAAATAAAAAATAGTGCTTGACTTTTTATATTTTATGGTACAATTGTCTACGAACAAGCGATTGGGTGTCCCCCCTCACCCAATCGCTTGTTCATTTTTATTGCAAGCCCCGCACCGCCTCCACCAAACGATCCACCTCCTCTAATGTGTTGTAATGCGCCGCGCCCACCCGCACCATGCCGCCACCCTCTTGCAGGTTTAAGCGCTCCATAATCGCCAACGCGTAATAATTGCCGTCCCACACATAGATATTCTGCTCCGCCAACTTCTCGGCGACCCTGCGCGGATGCCAGCCCCTAAGCGTGAAAGACACTGTTGGCACGCGGCGATCCAACTGATTAAGATTCGTGATGCCCCAAATTTTCAGATTCGGAATCCGGCTCAACTCGCCGATCAGACGCTCACTCAATTGGCGCTCGTATAGCAGTGACGCCGCCATTCCGGCGTGAACCTTCAACCTTCGTCCGCTCATTCCGTTAAATTGACTCTCGTAATCCTGACCAAACTCCCTTCCCAACCAGGCGAGATACTCCACCGCCCCCAACGTCCCCGCCAACCCTTCATGATTCTGCGTGCCAGTTTCAAACTTGTACGGCGGTTTGTTATCGGCAGGTCGCACCTTGTAAGATTGCAAACGATCTAACAGATCATACTTGCCATACACAATACCCACATGAGGTCCAAAAAACTTGTACGCCGAGCAAGCCAGTAAATCACAATCGAGTTTCTGCACGTCAATGGAACCATGCGGCGCATATTGCACCGCATCCACAAACACCAACGCCTTTACCGCGTGCGCCATGCCGATCACGTTTTGAATGTCGTTGATCGTTCCCACTGCGTTGGAGGCGTAACCACACGCTACAATTTTTGTGCGCTCGTTGATCTGACTCTCGAAGTCCGCCATATCCAACGTGCAATCGTCTTCGCGCACGTCCACCCAACGCACCACCGCGCCGCGATCTTCTGCCATCATCGTCCACGGCGTGATGTCGGCATCGTGGTCGAGCCGCGTCACTACGATTTCATCACCCGGCTTAAGCCACCGCCCCAGAGACCGCGACACCGAGAAAGTGAGCGTGGTCATATTCGCCCCGAAGATAATTTCGTCAGGCGAATTCGCATTCAACATATCCGCCATTGCCGCATGCGCTTCGTGCAGCACATCATCCGAGTCAATGGAAGTGCGAAACGCGCCGCCGTGATTGGCATTGTTGTGCAGCAAATAATGAGTCATGCGATCCACAACTTGCTTTGCCACTTGCGTGCCGCCAGGGTTATCCAGAAAGATACGCGGCTTGCCGCTGTCAGTGAGGTGTAGAGATGGGAATTGAGATCGAACACGATTAAGATCGAGGGGCATAAGAAATCTCCGTGAGTAGCTGTGATGAGAAACTATACAACAGAACCGACGAACTGATACAATACGCAGCACAACAACTGTCACATCGAGGCAAGCCATGATCAAAAAATCTCTTTGGCTCATCTTCATCGCAACACTCATCGCTTGCCAGATCACATCGCCATTGACCAAGCCCGACTATCGCCAAGTAGGTCAACAAGCTTTAGATCGGGGCGACCACGCCCAAGCAATTGAAAAGTTTACGCAGGCAATCAAGGAAAACTCAAACGACGCAACGCTTTACTACTTGCGCGGCAACGCATATTATGGACGATACAAGACAGCGTTCGATACCAATCCGTCGAGCGCCAACGTCTCGGACTTCAACCAATCTATCGCCGACTTCAGTAAAGCCATTGAATTGAGTCCCAACTATGCGGAAGCGTATAGCTTTCGCGGCGTCGCTTACGCCGGACTCGGCAGCAACGATCTTGCCCTTGCCGATTACAACAAAGCGATTGAGATTAAACCCGATCTCGACTCAACTTATTACGGGCGCGCCTACCTTTATGAGAAGATGGACAAACGCGATCTCGCCATTGCCGACTACAAACGCTTTCTCGAATTGACGAAGGACGCTTATTGGCGCACCGAAGCCGAACGACGGCTCAACGCTTTACAAAACCAGTCGCCCTAACAAGGAGAATCGTAAATGGTTGTCCTCGCTCCAACAACGGACATGAAATGCGCTAAAGAAGATTTCTGTAGGCGCTACCCCGATTATCAACAGACACAGCCACTAGATAAACTCCGCGCAAAAGACTATGCGCGGCTCGATCAAGCACATCACGTTTATCTCGATTACACCGGCGGCGGTCTTTATGCCGACTCGCAAGTGAAAGCCCACACGCAACTTTTGCTCGACAATGTTTTCGGCAACCCACACTCCACCAATCCAACCTCTATCACTGCCACGCATCTTATTGAACACGCCCGCGCCTATGTCCTTCACTACTTCAACGCCTCACCCGACGAATACATCGCCATCTTCACCCAAAACGCGAGCGGCGCATTAAAAATTGTTGGCGAGTCGTATCCCTTCAGTAAAGATGGACATTACCTGCTCACGTTTGATAATCACAACTCGGTCAACGGCATCCGCGAATTTGCGCGCGCCAAAGGGGCTGCCGTCACCTACACCCCCACCCTGCCTCCCGATTTACGCATTGACGAAAACACCCTCAGCAAAAATTTAGATCGCAGCGTTCCAAACACGCACAATTTGTTTGCCTATCCTGCTCAGTCGAATTTCTCCGGCGTGCAACATTCACTCGAATGGATCGAAATCGCCCACACCAAAGGCTGGGATGTGCTGTTGGACGCCGCCGCCTTCACCCCCACCAACCGACTCGATTTGAGCCTTTATCATCCCGACTTCGTCACGCTCTCGTTCTATAAAATTTTCGGCTACCCAACCGGACTCGGCTGTCTCATTGCCCGCAAGAGTGCGTTGAAAAAATTGCATCGCCCGTGGTTCGCCGGTGGCACGATCACGGTGGCTTCGGTGCAGGGTAACAAGCATTATTTGCACGATGGCGCAGAAGCGTTTGAAGACGGGACTTTAAATTATCTCGGTATCCCCGCTATTGAGATAGGGTTGAAGCATATTGCCGCCATCAACGTCGAAACGATTCACACTCGCGTCACTTGTCTCGCCGATTGGTTGTTAAAGGAACTCGCCTCACTTAAACACGGCAACGGCAGCCCCGTCGTTAAGATTTATGGGCCGGCGACGATGCAAGATCGCGGCGGCACGATCACGATGAATTTTTTCGATCCGCGAGGATGGTTTATTGATCACCGTTACATCGAAGCCGAAGCGAACGAGGCAAACATCTCGCTGCGTACCGGTTGTTTCTGCAACCCCGGCGATGGCGAACTCGCACTCGGAATCTCTGCCGAAGAACTCACGTCGTGTTTTATCAAACGCCCCGAGGCGTTAACGATTGACGATTTCCGGCGCTGCATTGACGCTAAAAGCACCGGCGCAGTGCGAGTCTCGGCGGGGCTAGTGAGCAACTTTGATGACGTGTATCACTTTGTAGAATTTGCGAAGACGTTTGTAGACAAGCAAATATAATCATGCCCCATTCCATTATCCTCACCCCACATAATCCGCGATGGCTCGAAGAATTTAAAAAAGAATCGCAACTCATCGCCGATGCTTTGGGTGATGAACTCGTCGCCATTCATCACATCGGCAGCACAGCGATTCGCGGGATCAAGGCGAAGCCGGTGATTGACATCCTGCCCGAAGTCCGCGACATAGAGAAGATTGACTCGCTCAACGGCGAGATGGTGAAGTTAGGTTATGCGCCGCGCGGCGAAAACGGCATCCCCTTGCGCCGCTACTTCACAAAAGACGTAAACGGAGTCCGCGCCTATCAGATTCATATCTTTCAATCAGGCAACCCTGAGATCGCGCGGCATTTAAATTTTCGCGATTACTTATGCGCCCATCCTGATGAAGCGAAAACTTACGAGGCGTTGAAGGAAAATTTGGCAATGCAGTTCGACAAC
>Ga0172370_10007010_pt1 | contig 13944 bp, 14 predicted proteins | sample LakKiv5m_FD_114538 | JGI IMG/M metagenome (GOLD analysis project Ga0172370, IMG submission 114538) | Freshwater microbial communities from Kabuno Bay, South-Kivu, Congo - kab_022012_11.5m | ecosystem: Environmental > Aquatic > Freshwater > Lake | place: Democratic Republic of the Congo...
CAAAGAATTCGCACCGGCCCATTGTTTTTCGGAATGAACTGAATCTCGTCCAATTCAACATTATCGGAGAGTAAACGGTACTTTAGGAGCCGTAATCGGAGAGAAATGGGACTAAAAAAACTTTGAAAACGCTAAAAAAATAACTAATTTTAACACTATTAATTTTATATTTTCAATCCACACATAAGATTTAGGATAGAATTGAGCTGCTTCAAACCGGCTCGTTAAAACAATAAAGAAAATTATGCCAAACATTACTCTAACATTCCCCGACGGTAGCCGGAAATCATTTGACTTCGGTAGTACAGCTTACGAGGTGGCGAAGTCGATTTCTCATAGACTCGCAGATGAAGCACTTGCTGTTGAATTGAACGGTGCGGTAAAAGAACTCTATACTCCAATAAACGAAGATGCTTCCATAAAATTTTATACCTTTGAAGATTCCGAAGGAAAAGAGGTTTATTGGCATTCGACATCGCACTTAATGGCGCACGCGGTACAACAAATTTTTCCTGAAGCTAAATTTGGTGTTGGCCCGGCAATTGAAAATGGCTTTTATTACGACATTGATATCAATTCAAAGCTCTCCGAACCGGACTTAAAAAAGATTGAGGATTTGATGCTCGAACTCTCAAAAAAACAGAACGTTTTTGAGAGAAAAGAAATAACGAAAGCTGAAGCGCTTCAATTTTTTGAGAAAAAAGGTGATCAGTACAAGCTTGAAATTATAAGTGAGCTTGACGAAAAGGCTGAAACAATTAGTTTGTACAATGAAGGTGAATTCACCGATCTCTGTACCGGACCGCATCTCCCCAATACCGGGAAAATAAAATTTGTGAAACTTCTCAACATCTCCGGTTCATACTGGAGAGGGGATGAGAAGAACAAACAGCTTCAACGAATCTATGGCATTTCTTTCCCGAAGAAAAAGATGCTTGAAGATTATCTCTTCATGCTTGAGGAAGCAAAGAAGCGAGACCATAGAAAGCTTGGAAAAGAATTAGAACTCTTCTTTATCAGTCCTAAAATTGGAAGCGGACTTCCAGTCTGGTTGCCGAAAGGTGCCGTGCTCCGTGAAACGCTCGAAAAATATTTACGAGAGGAGCAGACAAAAAGAGGTTATCTGCCGGTAGTAACTCCTCATATCGGAAATATTAATTTGTATAAAACCAGCGGTCATTACCCATATTATAAAGAGAGTCAGTTCCCGACAATCAAGTTCGATGAAGGGGAAGAAGAGTATCTTTTAAAGCCCATGAACTGCCCGCATCACTTTCAAGTGTATGCCGTTAAACCACGCAGTTATCGTGACTTACCAATCCGCATTGCAGAATTTGGTACAGTATACCGTTACGAACAATCAGGCGAGTTAAACGGGCTTACCCGCGTTCGTGGATTTGCGGTTGATGATTCACATATTTTCGTGCGCCCGGATCAGCTAAAAGACGAAGTTTGTAATGTTATCGAGTTGATACAAACCGTATTTGCCACCATGGGATTTAAGGATTTTACCACACAACTCTCTTTTCGTGATTCGAATATTGAAAAGTACGGTGGAAACGTTGAACTTTGGGACAAAGCACAGAAGGAAATTCAAGAAGCTGCCGATCTCATGAAATTGAATTATTTCGTCGCCGAGGGAGAAGCTGCTTTCTACGGTCCCAAAATCGATTTTATGGTTAAGGACGCGCTTGGAAGAAAATGGCAGCTTGGAACAGTTCAAATTGACTACGTTATGCCTGAGCGATTTCAACTCGAATACATCGGAAGCGACGGACAAAAACACCGTCCGGTGGTAATTCATCGCGCACCCTTCGGATCGCTTGAACGATTCATTGGGGTACTTATTGAACACTTCGCCGGAGACTTTCCATTGTGGCTGGCGCCGATTCAAGTTGTAGTTGTTCCAATTTCTCAAAATTATGTAAATTACGCTAGTGAAATTTCGGCATTATTGAAGGAACAGGGCATCAGAGTTGAACTTGATGAACGGAGTGAAAAAGTCGGTTATAAAATTCGCGACTGGGAAACTCAAAAAGTTCCTTACATGATAATCGTCGGTGAAAAAGAAGCTGAACAAAAACGAATCTCTGTAAGAAAGCACAAAAAAGGAGATTTGGGTTCGTTTGATGTTAACGAGTTTGTCGGTCAGCTTCAAGAAGAAATTAAAAATAAAATATCCAATAACAATTAAGGAGGTTCTTTATCGCTCAAGCAGAAGAAATTCGTATTAATGAGGAGATCAAGACCCAAAAGGTTAGAGTTGTAGATCAAGACGGAAGTCAGCTCGGTATTTTTCTAATTAAAGATGCTATACGACTTGCGGCAGACAGGGAACTCGATTTGGTGGAAATAGCTCCAAAAGCTGATCCGCCGGTTTGTAAAATTATCGATTTCGGAAAATTCAAATACGAACAGCAAAAAAGGGAAAAAACTCAGAAGAAAAATCAAGTAGTTTCCGTCTTAAAGGAAATTCGTTTTCATCCGAACACTGATGTGCATGATTTTGAATTCAAGGCAAAGCATGCGATTAATTTTCTGCAGGAAGGTGATAAAGTTAAAGCGGTGGTCATGTTTAAGGGACGTGAAATGGCCTATACAAATTTAGGTGAAGATCTTTTAAACCGATTCATTGAAAAAGTTGAAGATTACGCAAAAGTTGAAAGCCCTATCAAAATGGAAGGGCGGTACATGAGCTTAATAGTCGTTCCCGTTAAGGGAAAATCTAAAAAAACAAAATAAGGAAAAACAATGCCTAAGATGAAAAGCAACCGCGGCGCTCGAAAAAGTTTCAAGGAAACTGCGTCCGGTCACTTTAAGAGGAAGAAAGCTTTTAGAAGCCATATTCTTACCTCTAAAAGTACAAAGAGAAAACGAGGATTGCGCAAAGCTACGTTAGCTGCCGGTTCTGATGAGAAAAAAATTCAAGATATGATGCAGTAGGAAAGGAAAACGTATGCCAAGGTCAAAAAACAAAGTCGCATCAAAAGCGCGCAGAAAAAAAATTCTCTCGATGGCGAAAGGCTATTGGGGAACAAGAAAAAATGTTTTCACGGTAGCGAAAAATCACGTTGAAAAAGGATTACTCCATGCGTATCGTGATAGAAAACTGAAGAAAAGAAATTACCGCAATCTCTGGATTATCAGAATTAATGCAGCCGCAAGAGCAAATGGCACTACCTATTCAAAATTGATTCACGCGCTTGACGCAAAAGGTGTTTCAATTAATAGAAAAGTGCTTGCTAGTTTAGCTGTAGAAAATCCTAAGGCATTTTCAGATTTAGTTTCTTTTGCAACTAACTAATTTAAAACCCAAGTTCACTTCGTCCTCCGGGAAAAAGTGACTTGGGTTTTTTCTATTTAAAGAGGACGATACGGTCACATGTTATCTCAAATTGAACAGCTTACAACCGAATGTCTGAGCGCCATTGAATCCGCAAAAGATCAAAAGCAGCTTGAAGAAGTAAGAATAAAGTATCTCAGCCGCAACGGCAGTATCGCTGAGTTATTTGAAGCGCTGAAAACTGTTCCCAAAGAAGAAAAACCGCTTCTCGGGAAAGAATTAAATAAACTTCGGACTAAAGCAGAATCGCTCTTCTCAGAAAAAAAATTATCCGTTGACGATTCCATTTCTCAAGGTGCAAAGAGAATCGATTTGACGCTGCCTGCACGAAAAGTTGAATTGGGACACAAACATCTTCTCACACAAACGCTCGATGAAATAAAATCAATTTTTAAAGGATTAGGTTTCTCGGTATATGAAGGTCCGGAACTTGAATCAGACTACTACAATTTCGAAGCGTTAAATTTTCCCGCAGATCATCCCGCCCGTGATATGCAGGATACATTTTTTGTGAATAAAGAATTTTTACTTCGCACCCATACATCGCCGGTGCAAGTTCGTTTAATGGAAAAACTTCAACCGCCTCTCCGCGCCATTATGCCGGGTAAAGTTTATCGGAACGAAGCGATAAGTTCCAGAAGTCATTGCATGTTCCACCAGGTTGAAGGTTTATGTGTGGATACCGATGTCACTTTCGCCGAATTGAAGGGAACATTGGTTGCTTTTGCAAAACAATTTTACGGAAGAGAATTGAATTACCGCTTTCGTCCAAGCTTTTTTCCTTTTACCGAACCAAGTGCCGAAATGGACATTACCTGTTTCCTCTGCAAAGGAAAAGGGTGTCGAGTTTGTAAACATTCCGGCTGGCTTGAGGTTCTTGGATGCGGAATGGTCGATCCCAATGTGTTTGCTTTTGCAAACTACGATACTGAAAAATATACCGGCTATGCCTTTGGTATGGGTATCGAAAGAACTGCGATGCTGAAATACGGTATGACGGACATTCGTACCTTTTTTGAAAATGACGTCAGATTTCTCAAACAGTTTTGATGCGGAGAATAGAAAGTGAAAATATCTCTTAATTGGTTGAAAGAATATATCGATTTATCAGACATCTCGGTTGATGAGATTGTTTCCAGGTTAACGATGTCAGGCTTGGAAGTCGAAAGTGTTGAGGATCAGAACGAACTGTTTAAAAATTTTATTGTTGGGTACGTAGAAGAAAGAGGAAAGCATCCTAACGCCGATAAACTTTCTCTTTGCGTGGTTAACAACGGAAAAGAAAAAGTAAAAGTTGTATGCGGAGCCCCGAATGTGGCAGCCGGACAAAAGGTTGTCTTCGCGCAAATCGGTGCTGTTGTTCCTTCAAGCGGAATGAAAATTACAAAAGCGAAAATTCGTGGGGAAGAATCAAACGGTATGCTCTGTTCTGAGGCTGAGCTTGGTCTAAGTGAGGATCATTCAGGGATAATTGAATTGGAAAGCTCAATCAAAGAAGGAACAACAATTTCTGAAGCACTTCATTTGAATGACGTTTTACTTGAAATTGGAGTTACTCCAAATCGTGCAGACGCCCTTTCGCATATTGGTGTTGCAAGAGATTTAGCGGCGATATTTCAACGAGAATTAAAATACCCATCCCTCCAATTAAAAGATTCGAAAAAAAGAATTGATGATTATGCTTCAATTGAAATTGCGGACACTACAAATTGTCCCCGATATTCCGCAAAAGTTGTTCTCAATGCTGAGATAAAAGAGTCCCCCGAGTGGATGAAACGCAGATTGAAAGCTATTGGGCTAAGACCAATTAACAATATTGTTGATGTTACAAATTTTGTGTTACACGAAATGGGCCAACCGCTCCACGCGTTTGATCTTGATAAACTTGCACAGCAAAAAATTGTCGTTAAGAAAGCAGAACCAGATGCTGCATTCACCACACTTGATGGAAAAGAGCGTAAGCTTCCCGACGGAGCTTTAATGATTTGTGACGGTGAAAAGGCTGTAGCCGTTGCTGGTGTAATGGGAGGAGAAAATTCTGAAGTTACTGCCACTACAAAAAATATTTTAATTGAGAGCGCTTACTTTTCCCCATCAAGTATTCGGAAAACTTCTAAAGCGCTTGGTTTAAGCACCGACGCTTCCTATCGATTTGAACGGGGCACTGATCCTGCGAGAACAATTTTTGCCGCCGAACGTGCAGCCGCGTTGATGGCAGAATTAAGCGGCGGGGAAGTGGTTAACGCTTGTATTGATGCTTATCCAAATCAATTAGCAGAAAAAGAAATCACCCTTCGTTTTGCACAAGTGAAAAGAATTTTGGGATACACCATTCCGGAATTGAAAATTATTGCTATCCTCAACGCTCTTGGAATTAAAGTTATCAAAGAAGAAAAAGAGAAAATAACCGTTCTTGCACCATTATTCCGCCCTGACATTGAACGGGAAATTGATCTTATTGAAGAAGTAGCACGAATAAATAACTATGATGAAATTCCAACAATTTCTAAAATAGCAATACCGATAAGTGAAAAAGTTGATGAATCGGAATTTGTCGATGAGCTGCGTTCAATTGCTGTAGGTCTTGGGTTTAACGAAATATTGTCCATCCCGATGATCACGGAGAAGGCTGCAAGGATTTTTGGCGAACCGATTGAACTTCTCAATCCTCAGGGTTCCGAAATGGGATTTCTTCGGACCTCCTTAATGGCAAGCGCGCTCCATTCAGTTGAAAAAAATATCAACGTCGGCGAAAAAAGTCTGAAATTGTTTGAGATTGGGAAAGTTTTTAAGAAGGTCAATACTGAACTCAACTCGTTTGATGATTTTGTTGAAGAAGAACGCTTTCTCTTCATTTTAACAGGAAAATCAACAGAAAAAGAGTGGTACTCAAGTGAAAAAGAGTATGATTTCTTTGACCTTAAGTCATTTGTAAATGAAGCTTTTCGTAAAAAAACACTTGACAATCTTTTAAATGATTCCTATTATCACAATGCAAATAAAATTTTTGATTACTCTTTCTCAAAAAGTCATGGAAAAACGTTGCTTGGTGAAGGAGGAAGAGTAAAAAAAGCCGTTCTTAAACAGTTTGGTATTCAGCAAGATGTTTTCTGCTTTGAAGGTTCGGTTGAGGCGTTAAAAACCATAACCGGAAAAGAAAAAACATTCAGCGAACTTCTTCGTTTTCCCAAAATGAATAGAGACTTTGCCTTCATTTTAGAGAAGGAAATCCCGTCCAATGATGTTGTTTCCTTTATCAAAAAGAAGGGGAGCAAAATCTTGAAAGACGTTCATCCGTTTGATTTATTTGAACATCCTTCCATTGGAGAAACGAAAAAATCGGTGGCTTATAGTCTAAGTTACTATGATCCGGAGCGGACGCTTACCGATGAAGAAGTTGATAAAGATTTTCATCAATTAATTGAAAGTGTTACGAAAGCTTTTAACGCAACGTTACGAGGAAAATAATTGGCAGATTTATCTAAATTTGAAATTTTCTTACAAGAACTCAGTTCCGTGGAAGTTCAGGCTTCTGCTCAAGTGGAATTATACGATGAGTTACTGAGTCGGTATAAAGAACTTGAAAAACGGCTTAGTGCGTTGCAAAAAGAAAACGACTATTTGAAACTCCAGCTAGAAAATGGAGAACATGAAGCTGTAAAGGTTGGGGAAGGAAAGGAAGATCTTTTCTGTACCTTAAGCGGCAAAGAACGCGAAGCACTTAAATCAAAGATTACCGAGGTAATCGCTAAGTTAAATAATCAGTTAAGTTCTTAACGGAACGAATTGTTCGATGGTGTCAGTTTAAAATGAGTGACAAAAAGAAGCTTAAAGTAAAAATATTTGATAAAGAATACTCTTTATTGGTAGATAATGAAGAGATCGCGAAAGAATTGGCTGTGTACGTGAACAACGTCATGGAAGAAACAAAAGAGGAGCTCCCGGATCAGCCTGCGCAAACCATCGCGATTATTGCCTCATTGAATATTGCATATGACTATTTTATGGAAAAGAATAAGAATAAAGAATTTTTGATTCAGGCTACAGATAAGGTTAAAAAGATTAAGCTTCTTCTCAATCAATCATCCGAACTTATCCCATCATAACTACCCATTTACCGCTGCCGGTTAATGGTAACAAAAAAGAACCATATTTACCAATGGGTTACTGACTTACGATGCGTAATGCAGGCCTCACCCGTTTATTCGGGTTTCCAGTTTTTACCGGAACGTTGGAAGCAAGAAACATTCGGGCTCTTTCCCACACTGTTTGAATGAGGGTTCTTTCCCTGTTCAACAGTAACCGGAGGCACTTTTATTTTTTTTAGGAAGAGGTGTGTTGTGAATTTTGTTGATATTGACCTTTTAATTCTCATTCCGATGGTCGTCGTTATGGTGGCGGGATTTTTCTACCTCGGATGGAAACTCAATTCGAAATTAGGGAAACGAAGCATCCTGGCCGGTGAAGAGAGAGCAAAAATTATTATTGCCGACGCTGAGAAGGACGCTAATAACTTAAAGAGAGAAAAACTGCTCGAAGTGAAAGATGAGTGGTACAAGAAGAAAGTTGAATTTGATACGGAGGTGAATCAGAAACAGCAAAAATTACAAAATTTAGAAAAGCAACTTGTCGGACGTGAAGATAACATTGATAAAAAATTAGACCTCACCCTCCGAAAAGAAAAAGAAAACCGCAACCTCGAACGCGACCTTGCCAACCAAAAGAAAACTATTGAAATTCGCTATAATGAACTTGATAGACTAGAAAAAGAACAAAACGAAAAACTTGAAAAAATTTCCGGCTTAACATCAGAAGAAGCTAAAAAATTATTGCTTGAAAGTTTGGAGCAGCAAGCAGAAGCCGAAGCAGCAAAAATATTCAAAGAGCGGTTTGAGAAAGCAAAAATGAACGCAAAACTCGAAGCGCAAAAAGTTGTCGTCCTCGCTATTCAAAGAACCGCAGCCGATCACTCGGTTGAAACTACTGTTTCCGTTGTGCAAATTCAAAATGATGAACTCAAAGGAAGAATTATTGGAAAAGAGGGAAGAAATATCCGCTCGTTTGAAGCGGCTACCGGTGTGGATGTAATTGTTGATGATACGCCGGAAGCCGTTATTCTCTCTTCCTTCGATCAGTTTAGAAGAGAAGTTGCAAGAGTTGCCCTTGAGCGGTTGATTGCGGACGGCAGAATTCACCCTGCGCGAATCGAGGAAATTGTTGAGAAAGTTAAAGCAGAATTAAACGAAGAAATTTTTAAAGAAGGTGAAAATACTCTTTTGCAGTTGGGGATTCATGGAGTACATCCTGAATTGATAAAACTGATCGGAAAGATGAAATACCGTTCAAGCTACGGGCAAAATTTGTTGCAGCATAGTATTGAGGTAGCTTACTTGTGCGGTATTATGGCAGCCGAACTTGGCATTGATCCTATTTTGGCAAAACGTTCCGCTTTGATGCATGATATCGGCAAAGTTGTTGAAAAAGAAGTTGAAGGTCCGCACGCACTGCTCGGTTACGATATTGCCAAGAAGTATAAAGAAAATGCAATTGTGGCAAACGCTATCGGTTCGCATCATGAAGATATTGAAATGGAACATCCGATTGCGGTACTTGTTCAAGCGGCTGACGCTATAAGCGGCGCTCGTCCGGGTGCACGCCGTGAACCGATTGAAGGATATGTTAAACGACTTGAAACACTCGAAGCGTTAGCTCAATCATTTGAGGGCGTTGCTAAAACCTACGCTATCCAGGCCGGAAGGGAAGTCCGCGTTGTCGTTGAGCATGAAAAAGTCGATGATATTTTTGCGGATAAATTAGCGCAAGATATAGCTGCTAAAATTGAAAAAGAGATGGAGTATCCTGGACAAATTAAAGTTACCGTCATTCGTGAAGTTCGGAAAATCGGATACGCGAAATAGCAGAATTCACTTTTTCTGATTTTTAAGGGATGGAAAACCATCCCTTTTTTGTTTAACTTTCCCTCATTCACCACCTTTTCAACCTTCCGGAATTTTACCATAAACGAGAAAAATTTTTGTAGTTTGGCAATAAGTTGGTTAATTCATTCTAAAATGAAGCAAAAACGGATTTTTTTATCTGGCAAGAAACTTGATATTTATAAATATCAAGTATTTAAATTGATATGAAAGAAAATCAAAGTATCCCTATTTACACGATAAGTTCAGCAGCGGAAATGCTCGGAATATCCGTCCCTACGCTGCGCATGTATGAAAAAGAAGGTTTGATCATTCCTTACAAAAAAGAATCAAACCAGCGAAGATATTCGCAAAATGATTTATCCAGGATCAGATGTATCCGCGATGCAATAAACAAAGACAAAATAAGTATCGCAGGAATTAAACGGTTGATGGCTTTAAATCCATGCTGGGACATTATCAAATGTTCGGCTGAAGACAGAAGTCAATGTGCTGCAATAAAAGATCATACAAAACCTTGCTGGGCACATAAGCATACAACCGGAATCTGTGGCACCAAAGACTGCCGGGAGTGCATTGTCTATTTTGACCTGATGCACTGTGACAGCATTAAATCAACTATCGTAGCCGGGATACCAGACTCAATTTAATACTTTTGATCGAACATAATAGTATAATCACCGTTCAACTAAAGTAGTTATATGAAAAAAATAGTTATTCCACTGGTCCTTATCGGACTGGTAATGGTGAGTGCAATAAGCATCCTTACTTCCAAAAGTACGGAACAGACAAAACTCGAAGCACTCAAAGAAAAATTTGATAAAAAAACTCAGCAGCCGGTTGACCACTCACAATTCGCCGAACTGAAGAAAAAATTCTCAACCCCTCAACAAGTTACCGAAGCATGCATCGTTTGCCACAACGGCCGGGCGCAGGAAATAATGCGCTCCAATCACTGGAATTGGGAACGCGCTGAATATATTAAAGGAAGAGGCATCGTTTATCTCGGTAAGAAAAACGCCATCAATAATTTTTGTATCGGTACCGAAGGAAACGAAATGAGTTGCGCAAAATGCCATGTCGGGTACGGGATGCAATCATCAAAAACATTCAACTATAAAGATGAAAGTAATATTGATTGTCTGGTTTGTCATGATAACACCGAAACGTACGCGAAAGCTCAAGAAAAAGGGGGAGCCCCTGACCCTTCACTTGACTTATCTCTCATCGCACAACACGTTGGTAAACCTAAACGCACCAATTGCGGTGTATGTCATTTCTTCGGTGGCGGTGGAAACAATGTGAAGCATGGCGACCTTGAAAAAGCTATGTTTGAACCGTCAAAGGATGTTGATGTTCATATGGCGGTTGAGGAAAAGAATTTGCAATGCGTTGATTGCCACAAAACCGAAAATCATATGATCAGCGGAAAAATGTATTCTCTTTCATCGATGAACAGAAACCGCGTGCTTTGCGAGGACTGCCATAATGAGAGTCCCCATAACGATGCTATCTTAAACAAGCATACATTGAAAGTGGCGTGTCAGACATGCCATATCCCTACCTATGCAAAAGTAAACGCGACAAAAGTAGCATGGGATTGGTCATCGGCCGGAAAACTGAAAGATGGAAAGCCGTTCGAGATTGACGATAAAGAAGGAAACCACACCTATCTTTCCATCAAAGGAAATTTTACCTGGGGAAAAAATCTAAAACCCGATTATGTGTGGTTTAACGGTACGGCGGGACACTACCTCTTAGGAGATAAAGTTGCCGATACCACAAAACCACTTGTCTTGAATCCGTTGTACGGTTCATACAATGATGTTAACTCAAAAATAATCCCTGTTAAAATTCACCGTGCACGCCAGCCGTTCGATCCGGTGAATGCAATTATCATTCAACCAAAACTTTACGCTGAGAAAAAAGGAGAGGGAGCACTCTGGAAAGATTTTAACTGGGAGACAGCAGCAGAAACCGGAATGAAAGAAGTCAATCTTCCTTTCAGCGGAAAAATTTCATTCATCAGAACAGAAATGTATTGGCCGGTGAATCATATGGTCGCTTCAAAAGAAAATACTGTAAAGTGTGTGGAATGCCATACCCGTGACAACAGTAGACTTGCCGGACTTACGGATTTTTACATGCCCGGAAGAGATTATAGCATGATAATTGAAACAGCCGGAAAGGCCGTCCTTCTTCTATCATTTCTACTTGTACTTGTTCACGGCGGATTTAGATTTTATTCTTCACGCTCAGAGAAAAGGAAAAAATAATGAAAAAGAAATTTTATATCTACCGGTCTTTCGAAAGATTTTGGCATTGGATGCAAGCTCTTTGCATCTTTTTCCTTGCGGCAACCGGATTTGAAATTCACGGATCTTTCTCTTTCTTCGGATACCAGAATGCAGCCAAGTACCACAACATTGCGGCGTATACATTTATCGTGTTGATTGTCTTCGCCATCTTCTGGCATTTTACCACCGGCGAATGGAGACAATATCTCCCAACAACCGAACATCTGAAATCTCAGATAAATTATTATCTGATTGGAATTTTTCAGAACGCCCCTCACCCAACAAAGAAAACCGTATTGAGCAAGTTGAATCCATTGCAAAAACTAACCTACTTAGCACTAAAAATTTTGGTGATTCCCACCATGGTAATTTCCGGACTACTGTATATGTTTTACCGTTATCCGCAAAAGGGAACCATTGAAGGATTAAACATCGGAAGTATTGAAGTGATTGCCCTCTTCCATACAGCGGCAGCATTTCTTCTGATGGCATTTGTAATTGTTCACCTTTATTTAATTACCACCGGGGCTACGATGACATCAAATCTAAAAGCTATGATCACCGGATATGAAGAGCTTGAAGATCCGCATGCTGCTCATCAACCCGAAGCAACTTCAACTATTAAAACCGAACTTGAGGTGTAACATGCATCAGACAAAATATATGAATCCCTACTTAGCAGGACTTTTTCTCGGACTCATTCTTCTCGTAACAATTTTTATTACGGGCAGAGGATTAGGCGCGAGCGGTGCCGTAAAAAGTGCGGTAGTAGCAACTGTTCAGACAGTCACACCGGGACATACAAACTCAGCTCAATTTTATAAAGAATATAAAGAAGAGCATCCGGGTAATCCGATGAAAAACTGGCTCGTTTTTGAAATTATCGGGGTGATAATCGGCGCGTTTATTTCCGGACTCGTTTCCAACCGGTTAAACCTGGAATTAGAACATTCACCGAAATCAACATCAAAAGCAAGAATTGTTGGGGCGTTAGCTGGAGGCGCGTTATTTGGTTTTGGCGCACAGCTTGGAAGAGGCTGTACAAGCGGCGCCGCATTGAGCGGTATGGCTGTTCTCTCAACCGGCGGAATCATTACTATGCTGGCAATTTTCGGCGGAGCTTATGCCTTCGCTTATTTTTTTAGAAAACTTTGGATTTAGAAGGAGTATAACCTATGGGACCGTTAGTCCCCGATGTAATCGGAAATGAATTAAATTTTATTGTCGCGCTCTTTGTCGGAGTAGCTTTCGGGTTTATTCTTGAGCAAGCCGGCTTTTCAACCTCAAAAAAATTGGTTGGATTATTTTACGGATATGACTTTACCGTCTTGCGCGTCTTTTTTACTGCCGGATTAGTTGCCATGATGGGTGTTATCGCTTTTGACCACTGGGGTTTAATTGATATGAATCTTGTTTACATCAATCCAACTTTTCTCTGGTCGGCGCTGGTTGGCGGAATGATCATGGGACTCGGTTTTGTTGTCGGCGGTTTTTGCCCCGGTACAAGTGTCTGCGCCGCGGCAATCGGAAAAATTGACGCCATGATATTTATCGTTGGTTCTTTTTTTGGAGTTCTAATTTTTGCGGAAGGATATCCACTTTTTGAAAATTTATATAAAGCGGCTCCTTGGGGAAATGTAAGAATTTTCAACTCACTGGGCATGTCGCAATCATTGTTTGCGTTTTTACTAACAGCTGGTGCGCTTGGCGCATTTTGGATTACTACGCTCATAGAAAATAAAATTAACGGAAAACCAAATCCGGAGTTCTCTTCAAAAAGACTTTATATCGGGTTGACAGGAGTTGCGCTAATTTTTGCACTTTCTGCTTTCGCCATGCCGGAAAAACGTCAGGCGCTTCTCGCTGAAGCGGCGGATGCGGCTTTCGTTCAAAATTACCAGGCCGAGTCGTTGGATTGTGACGAATTGGCTTTCTCCCTTATCGATAAAGACAAAAATCTTGAGCTGATAGACCTGCGGCCAAAGAAAGAATTTGATTCATTAATGCTGCCGAATTCTATTCATATGGAACTCGAAAATCTATTTGATAAAAGCGCGCATAATCTTTTAACCGTAAAACATAAGCGCTACCTCTTTCTCGGAGAAAATGAAATTGACGGAAAGAAGGGTGCTGTACTCGCGCGTGAACTTGGTTATAATCAAGTCTTTTATCTCAAAGGCGGATTACAAACGTTCCGTAAAAATATTTTGAATTTCAGCGCGCCAAACGTTCCCGAGGGAGTCAAAATCTCCGATACAGACCGGTTCCGGAGTGAAGCCGTTGTTGAGCTTCCTCAACTTATCAAAGAGTACAAAGCTAAAATGTCCTCTGCCGGTGCCACGCAAGCAAAACCGAAAAGAGTTATTGG
>Ga0172370_10007018_pt1 | contig 13934 bp, 13 predicted proteins | sample LakKiv5m_FD_114538 | JGI IMG/M metagenome (GOLD analysis project Ga0172370, IMG submission 114538) | Freshwater microbial communities from Kabuno Bay, South-Kivu, Congo - kab_022012_11.5m | ecosystem: Environmental > Aquatic > Freshwater > Lake | place: Democratic Republic of the Congo...
AAAATGTACCCCAAAAATAAAACAAAAGCGACAAAAACGAATATTCCTTGTTCCGCTAAAATTTCCAGATACAAATTATGAGCGTATTTTCCGGAACTTATCGGATCTTTTTGATATAAATGATAAACTGTGCCGAACTCGCCTATTCCCCACCCCGTTAAAGGCCTCGCCTTAAACATCTCCCATGCGCCTTGCCAGTAGTTTAACCTGACAGCTGAAGAAAAATCAGATTGAGTTCCGCTTGTTTTTATGTGCTCGGAAAAACCAAAGTTGTCGTTTTTTAATTTATTAATCCCGATGGCTAAAATTAAAGAGACAAAAAATATCGCAAAAATTTTAATTACCAAATTTATAAATCCCCCTACGCCCCCTTTATGCAAAGGGGGTTTATCTAAAGTCCCCCTTGTATAAGGGGGATGCAAGGGGGTTTTTAGCTCTGCTCCATCCGCATTAGTATAAATAGATCTAAGCTTAAAATAACCATAAACCGGCAAAATAAGAATAAAGCTTAAAAACGCTCCGCGCGAACCAGTTAAGATAAATGCCAGGATAATTATTATTAAAAATAATAATGACAAAATTTTTTCTTTACCGGCTGATTTAAAAAACCAACCCAACCCCAAAAATAAAGCGAATAACAAATAACCGGCGAAAGGATTGGGCCACCAAAAAAGAGAAGTGAGACGGCTGTAACTCCCGACTAAATAAAAATAAATTCCGATTATGGATAAAATTGCGCTTACGGCCAAAAATATTTTTATTAAAATATCAATCTCCGGCTTTTCCCAATTTATTTTGATAATTGTAAAAAATAAAGCGGCGTAACCTAAGCTTTCAAGCCAAGAAATCTCGCTATGATAGGGAGAGACTGAAAAGAAAACAGATACTAAACTAAATATCATATATAAACATAAAAGGAACAAGGGGCTATAAAAAAAATTTTTATCTGAAAAAAATTCTTTTTTTCTATAATCACCAGCGTAAAGCAAAAGGGCTAAGCCAACTAACATTAAAATTAATCTCCTGATAAAAAAATTTATCTCCCCGTTAAAAAACGGGGGTAATATTAAAAAGATCGCTAAAATAAAAAATATAATTTTTTTTGAATTATTCATTAATTTTTGACTTCAAGCTGCTTAAATTACCTATTAAATAACTTATTATTTTATAAGGCCAGCGGATAACTTTCATAAAATATAAAGCAAATGCGCTATAATATTTTTTATAAAAATAATCTTGCGATTTATAATAATAATTTTTTCTTTTTTTAAAAAATTTAATGCTGCTGCCGCATAAATGGGTTAAACTTATTTTTGGATTAACTACAATCTTATAACCCAGTTCTTTCACCCTTTTGCATAAATCAATATCTTCAAAGTACATAAAAAAATTTTCATCAAAGCCCCCAATTTTTTCAAAAATTTCCCTTTTTATAATTAACGCGGCCCCGCTTACCCAATCAACTTCAAACGGAATATTTTGATATATAGGCCTAGCTTTAAATTTTTCTAATATTAGATTTAAAATTTTCGGGTAACCCCCAAAAGCAAATGGCTGTTCGTTCCCATCTTTAAGGAATAATTTGGGAGCGGCAACCCCTATATTTTTATTCTCACTTAAAAATTTATAAAATTCTATTAAAATATTATTTTTTATTACCGTGTCGCTATTTAAAAAAAATAAATATTCGCCTTTCGCCAATTTTGCCCCTTGATTATTGGCCGAGCCAAAACCTTTATTTTCTTTATTAATAATTATCTTTATTTTATCGCCAAAATCATTTTTTAACATCTCGGCGCTTCCGTCTTTAGAATTATTATCAATAACTATAACTTCAAAAATATTACTAAAATTAAGAAAAATCGTTTCCAGACAATCCTTTATTAATTCGCTTGTTTTATAATTTATTATGATAATAGAAAATCGCATAGAAGGATTAAACCTTTAATTCTCCTTATATTATTCTACCATACTTATAATAAACTAAGAACAATAAACTGTGCTTAATAAATTCTGCAAATATGAGAAAATTAATACATTTTAGCCAATAAAATCAATAATTTAAACTTATATTTAAAAAAAAGATGCTTTGACTTAATTATTAAATATTGATATATTAAATTTATAACTGTTTTGGCGTCCCAAAACAATTTATTTTTTAAACGCTTTTATGCCTTTTTACCAACCAGATAAATTTTGTCCTCTGTGCAAAGAAGAGTCAAAATATACTTTTTTAAATAATCATAATAATGGCGGCAACAAATTTTCTCTTTTTGAATGTTCGTCTTGCGGCGGCCAATTTTGGCTTCCATTTAAACACCCGGGATCGGATTGGTATGAGCATGGAGATAGTTACAATATCAAGGATGAATTAAGCCCAAGGCAAATTCATGCATACCATAAAAATTTTTTAAAAAATTACGGCGATTCAATCAGGGGCTTGCATATATTGGATTTGGGATGCGGCACGGGTGAATTTATGGCTGAACTGGATAAAAAAGGAGCAATTGTTTATGGAACGGATATTGATAAAGAGTCCGTAATAATTGCTCAAAATTTATATAAACTAAAAAATATTTATAATCTGCCAATTAATGATTTTTTTATATCAAATGACTTACAACAGCTGGATTACATAACCGCATTTGAAGTTTTTGAACATATAGACAATCCGAGATTATTATTAGATGAAGCTAAAAAATTACTTAAATCTAGGGGAAAATTAATATTAAGCATTCCCACCAGAGAAAGACCCCTGGCTAATTTGTCAGGCTGGGATTATCCGTATCATCATCTAAGCCGATGGGACGAAAAATCAATTAAATATTTATTGGGTTTGGCCGGATATAAAAATATAACCGTAACTTACATAAATAAATTTCATCAGCTTTATGAATTATTTCTTGAAATACTGGCTAAAAAATTAAATTTTAAAAAAGCTTCGGGATTAAAAAAAATTGCCAGAGAAAATACTAGCCTTGAAAATAATAATAAATCAATTAAAAAAATCATTTTAAAGTTAACTTATAAAACGGGACGATTTATAGGAGTGGTTTTATTGCCTTATTTTATTGCGCTATTATTCTTCCCGGTTGTGCTATTATTCTTCCCTAAGTCAGGGATAATGTATATTGAGGCTTCAATAGATTAACTTTAATTTATTAATTTAAAAAAATAAAATGTCTACAAAAAAATTGGGATTAGTAAAAAAATTAACAGACAGGTTTGTTCTTGGCAACAAAAATTTAATATTATTTTCTTCTGGCCGAACACTTAAGCCAAGATGGATTTGGTTTGGCGTAACAGATAATTGCAATTCGCATTGCAACCATTGCAATATTTGGCAAAAAAAGCCTACCCAAAACCAATTAACGCTCGCGGAGATAGAAAAAACGCTGAGCGACCCTTTGTTTAGCGAGGTTGAAACGATTATTAACTCTGGCGGAGAAGCTATATTAAGGCCCGATATTGTAGAAATTATTAAATTGGAACACAAATTGTTTCCCAACGCCAGCTTAGATTTAAGCACAAACGGAATCCTCGCCGATCGCGCGCTAAATGTAATAAGGGAGATACTGAGTGAAAATGAGAATATCAAAATTAATGTGGGCGTTTCGTTAGATGCCTTAGGTAAAAAACATGATGAGATTAGGGGGGTGCCGGGAAACTTTGAAAAAGTTGATTATCTTTTGCATGAATTAGTAAAATTAAGGGAAAAATACCCGCAAAAACTATCTATTGTCATAGGATTAACCCTCTCTAACCTTACAATTGATGGCTGGGAGCGAGTAAAAGAATATGCCGATAAATTGAATATTGATATGATGGCACAATGGTATAACCAATCGTCTTTTTACGATAATGAAAAAAAAGATGGCGGGTTGGATAAAGATAAAATGATTGATGCCGTAAAAAAACAACCGAATACTATCATCCGCGAAAAATGGTTAAAACTTTTAAATAATCAATCAATTAAATTCAGATGCTTCGCCGCCCAAACCTTTTTAGTCTTAAGGTGTGATGGCAATATAGTTCCCTGCCTTAGCTATTGGGATTTAATCATGGGCAATGTGCGCGAACAATCGCCAAGTGAAATTTGGCAAAGCAACAAAGCAAAAGAAATAAGAAAAACAATCCCTAAATGTGCTGGATGCCTAAATTCTTGGGGCGTGGAATGGAGCATGACTACCGTCTTCTATCCTCGTTTATTTTTTTATCTTAGAAATCCTAAAGCCATATTAGACCGCCTTAAACGTCGAGATTAGCATAAAAAACAAGCTATTATTTATTATAGCTTGTTTTTTTATTTATAATTGATTTTCTTCAGTAAAATATTTTCTAATATTTTACTAGACTTCTCCCAACCAAAATTTCTTATATAATCATATCCTCCCAAGGATATGCCGCTGAGCTTATCATCGTCTTCTATTAACTGAATTAATTCTACCGCCATTAAATCTGACCTTTTTGGCGGCACAATGATTGCTGTTTTGCCAGAAATGGCATACTCCCTAATTGCGCCTGTATCTGTCGTTATAACAGCGCACTTACAGGCCATCGCTTCCATGGGGGGTATTCCAAACCCCTCTACTCTGCTTGGCCAAAGAAAGATATCTGATTCGGAAAATAACTCTCTCAGTTTTCCTTCCGTAGGCTTATAATAATAATCAACATCTTTTAGTGTCCAATTCCTCAATTTATATGCTCCATATAAAACTAAAGATATTTCTGGATGCTTATCCTTGGCGATTTTAAAAGCCCTTAAACCGTCCTCAAATCCCTTTTTCTCAAATATATGATACATCATGAAAATCCTCCTTTTCTTATTAAATATTTTTTTATTATTATAAAAATTTTTAAAATCAACGCCGTCAGGCACTATTCCATAAATCTTCTCATTAAATTTTTCTTTAGCCAATTTTTCCAGCCATTTTGCGATGACTATTTTTTTTAACGGCATTTTCCATGTCGCGTCAACCTGCTCCTTTGGTCTAGTCCATGTTTCATAATCTTGGATAAAATAAAATTTATCGCCCTTATCTTTAGGATATTCAACCAGCCAATCGGCGGTTTGATTGGCAGTAGCTATTGTTGCATCGGCATTAGGAATGTATTTTGCTGATAAATTGGGCACCCTGATAATTTTTACTCTTATGTCAAGCTTAAACCATTTAATAATATCTGATATAAATAATTTATAAAAACTGTGCCTTATTCGCTTTAATTTCCCAAAAATCTTTTCTTTACCGCTTGCATTTTTATTCAATACATAGGGATAAATAATATTTATTTCATGGCCCCAATCCACCAATCTATTAGCATATTCAAATATCACCTTTATTCCTCCGGTTATGCCCGTAGTAGGGATTAAAAAATTTATTTTCATAAAAACATTATAATATATTTACTTAGTTATCTCTTTGATTAAATTTTTTATATCTATATCATCACCTTTAATATCCAAGGCTTTCTTGGCGTAATATAGCGACTCTTTTTTATTTCCCTTCTCTTTATATAATAAAGCGATAGAAAATGGCCAAGAGTAATCGTTGGAATTCAGCCTATAGCCCCTATTATTATATAAAATTGCCTTATCAAAATCGCCTTTTTTATAATATATATTAGCCATTTTTTTATAAACACCCAACCTATAAGGATTTAAGGATAAAATATTATTATAAAATTTTATTTGCATATTATAATCCCCTAATTTTTCGTAACTCTCTAAAATATTATCATATATGTTCATTGCATACCCAATAACTTGATCTCGGTGTTGCCAATATTTTTGGTAATATAATTCATGATCATTAAGAGAGGAGACTGCCAAGGCTTGCTCATACATTTCTATTGCTTTATTATAATCTCCTTCCATAAAATACATCCTGCCGCCTAAATTATATAAATCCGGAAAATAAGGGCTTATTTTTATAAGCTCATTAAAAGCTCTTTCAGCTAAACTGAAATATTTTTTATCCCTATACTTGCCAAGTGCCGAATATAATTTAACTTTTACAAACAAGCTTGAAAAATTATTTTTTAAACTGCCTTCAAAATTGGCGCCTTCAATATGATTTAAGACGCTTTCCCTATATTTATCTGAATTAACCTTTTCCAAAGATTCCACTAAATCATTTACATAAAACCATTGGTAATATTCTTCTTTGCTGTTTAGCTTTAAAGTTGTGGTGTAACCATTAAACATATCTAAATATTTTTCAGCATAATAGCCCGTTCTGGCTTTTTTAAAAAAATAATCAGCCCTTAAGGCGTTTATATTAAAAACCATGGAATAAACCAAAAAACCGCTTAATATTATCGCCAAGAAAAAAAACAACAAATAATAAAATTTTTTAAAATCAAAAAAACTTATTATTTCAGCTTGTTTAAAATCATTAAGCAATGTAACGACTATGCCGATAAACAGCCAAAAAAATACATTTGTTTCAATTATTGAAAAACTGAAAAAAAGCGAGATGTGGTAAGAAATAACGCTTGCAAGAACGAAAAAGATAAGCAAATTTATTTTTCCCTTTTCTTTAAATTCTTTAAAAAGTTTCTTTAAAGAAAAAAACACAAAAGTAAAAAAGAAAATTGCTTAAGAAATAAATAAAATTATTCCGCCATTAAGCAACAAATCAAAAACTATGTTGTGCGCCCGGTCGGGTGAGGTGTTAATTTTTTCATAAACCGACCATTTGCTTTGATAATACTTAACCAGCGTATCGTGCTCATTTTCCGGGCCGTATCCAACTAAAGGAGATTTAACAATTGCGTCCACGCTCGCTTTCCATGTTTCAAGGCGCATCCCCGAAGAGCCGGACTTAAAGTCCGCTAAGCTTCTTATTCTCGCGGCGAAAAGGTTATCCGGCGAATTTCCATATTTTAAACCAATAAATAAAAAAATTGAGCCTATAATCGCGGCGATGGCCAAAAAGATTAAAATATTTTTGAAAAAATTATTCTTAACTAATAAAAAATATAAAAATAATGAAAAAAATATGCCAAAACTAAACCCAACCCACGCGCCCCGAGTATAAGTTAAAACGAGGCAGAGGAGTTGAAAAAATAATAACAGGGAATAAATTATAATAAAAATAAAATTATTGCCTATACGCCAACTTAAAAATTCTCCTACTCCCTTCGCCTTTCCGCCAGCCGGCAGATTCTGGCGAAGATGATCTTTATTAAAAAGGGTAATTATATATTCCTCGCCCTGCTCATTTCTTCCTCGCAAAGATATAATCTTATAAACCGTTAAAAATATCACTAGTAATAAATAATTAGCTAAAAATACCGGCTGTCCCATGGTTGAAACCACTCTTTGCCCAGAAATTAACTCTTTTTGCCAAGAAATAAATTCAATTCCAATCGCCTGCAAAATTCCGTAAGCCGAAACTAAAAAACTTCCGATTAAAATCATGTTTACTATCCTTTCAGCCTGCTTTTTACTTTTTAAATAGAAAATAATAATTATAAAGAACAAAAAATAATGGAGATAAGTAAAAAGTCCTTCCTGCCTTACATATGATCCCCAGAAACTAATATGCGGGTCTTTAGATAAAAAAGCCGCCAAAGATAAAGCAATAAAAAATAAAATGGGATAATATGTATATTTTCGTTCGGAAATAAAAATGATTTTTTTTTCTATTAAAATTTTTATTAAAATTAAAATTAATAAAAATTCAATAATAACTCTAAAAAGAACAACTCTGTCCAATGAGAATAAGGGATTAGTCTGGTAAAAAAAAGAAAAATAAAGCGGGACAAAAAAAACAATAAATAAAATGCCCGATTCTATGGTAATATTAATAATTTTTACCAGTTTTTCTTTCATAAACTCATTATAGCATATAATAACCTTTTAAAAACAAAACTTCCTCCGAATAAACGGAGGAAGTTTTTATGTCCTTAAATTTTAAATAATTTAGAACAATCTGCCCGGCTGAGCGGTCTGAACGCCGGATGGTACGTCCCCAGTTTTTGCGCCCAAACAGTATTTAAGAGTATAAGTAGTATAACTACCACCTTGGGTAAATGTATAGTCATTATTACCCGTGCAAGCAGTGCCGTCAACCGGTGTTGGGGCTGTTGGCACCAATTGCATATAAGTTGTACCACTATATACAATAGAACCACCGGATGCAACTCCGGTTGTGACCGGATATCCATTCGCGTCATTATAATACAGTTCCAAAGCTGTTTGGATTTGTTTGATATCGGATACGCGCTTGGCATCTCTTGATTTCTGGCGGGCGTTGTTCAAAGAAATCACCGCCAAAGTTGAGAGAAGACCAATAATCGCGATAACGACTAATAACTCAATTAAAGTAAAACCTTTTTGTTTTCTCATAACTCACCTCCCTTCAATAACTTTCCTGAAAAGTCATTGACTTAATCCTAGGAATTAAACCAACCACTCAAGAAAGAGAATAAAATTTATTAAACGTGAATAAATAACTTATCCACAATTCAAATACTATAATGTTATTATACCACAAAAACTATTTTAATTGAATTACGAATACCGAATCATGAATTATGAATATTTTTTGATTTTTTTATTAAACCACTAATCAATTTATGAACAACCACTGTTTGATCGGCGATTTCCTTAAATTTATCACTATTTATATATTTAACGTCGCGAGTTATTAATAATTGATTTTGGACTTCAGTAACCGAACCCTGAGAAGTTGAATAAAACATTGCTTTTTCTTTATATGACTGACGGCTAAACCCTTCGGCAATATTGGAAGTAATTGACACGGCCGCCCTTCTCATCTGGTTAACAAGACCGAACAATTCTTCCCTTGGAAAATCTTTACTTATTCTATAAACCATTAAAACTAACTTATGACCTTCCCTCCATGCATTCAAATCCGTAAATGACTTAATTTTATTCTCCCCATTATTCATAATTCAGTATTCATTATTCATAATCCTACATCTGTCCTGCCATATTGTACATCGGTAGAATTACCGCCGCCACCATTATGCCGACGGCTATTCCCATAATCACCATTATTACCGGCTCCATTAATGTCATAAGATTAGCAATAATATTGTTTACTTCCCGGCCGTAAAAATCGGTAATGCGATCCAAAACTATATCCAACTTTCCCGTTTTCTCGCCGATGCTTAGCATCTGAGAAACCATTTTCGGCACATTTTCATCAGTGACAAAAACACTGGAAATTGAATTTCCATCCTCCACTTCCTTAACTGTTTCCAAAATCAATTTTTTATAAACATTATTGCCGACCACATCGGCGACAATCCTTAACCCTTCGGTTAAAGCCACTCCGCCGGCAATCAAAGTTTTTAACGAACGGCTAAAACGCACCAAATATATTCTCTGAAAAAGCTTGCCGAATATCGGCAGCCGTAAAACCAAAGAATCAAAAACCATTCGGCCAGCCGAATTTTTCAACAGAAAATATATGCCGGCAATAACCCCGGCAAAAAAAATCAAAATCAAATACCACCAATTGACCATAAAGCCGGAAACAGCGATAAGAATTTTTGTCGCCATCGGCAATTCGGCGCCGGATTCGGTAAGTACTGTTAATAATTTTGGAATAACATAAACCATCATTACAACGCCGACCGCGCCCAAGCCGAAAAATACGAAAGCCGGATAAATCATCGCTCCCCTAATTTTACTCATCATATCATAATCCTTTTCCATTTCATCCGCCAAATAATTCAGCGAGTCGTCAAGGCGGCCGGACGTTTCTCCGGATCTGATCACGCTTACGTAAAAATTGGAAAACACATTGGCTCTTTTGCCTAATGCGTCGGAAAGTTTTGAACCCGCGTCCACTTCGTAAGCCACATCAGAAATAATAGCTTTTAATTTAATGTTAGCAGTTTGATCAACTAAAATTTTCAACGCTTGCACAATAGTGACATTGGCCGAGACCATCACGGAAAATTGCCTTGAAAAAACAACCAGATCTTTAGCCTTCACCCAGCCAAATATAAATTTTTGGCTTGATTTAACCGTTTCCGCCTCTTTATTCAGAGAAATAATCATCATCCCCTTCTCGCGCAATATTCCGATCGCGTCTTCTTCCGAGGCCGCCTCCATCAACCCGGAAACAGTCTCCCTGTTTTTATCCACCGCTTTGTATTTAAAAATTGACATAAAAAAATAAGTTTAATTTTCCAGCTTTACTCCATCCGCGTCTTCCTGTTTTATTTCCCCGTCTTTTATAAGCTCTTCCAGGGATTTTTCCATGCTTATCATTCCTTCTTTTCTTGAGGTTTGGATTACGCTATCCAGCTGATAAATTTTGCCTTCCCGTATCAAAGATTTTACCGCTCCGGAAGCCAGAAGAATTTCCGCCGCCATTACCATGCCGCCGCCTCTATGCGGCAACAGCCTTTGCGCCATTACCCCAAGCAGATTGTCCGCCAAACTGTAACGGGCAGCTTCCATGGAAACCTTCTTTTCCAATGAATTTAAAATCTTTTCTATCGCCCTGATTGAAGAGTCCGCGTTGATTTCCAAAATAACCAAAGAATTGCCGGCGGCCAGCTCTAAAATAAGAGGCGCCGCCGAATCAAAATCTTTTTTTATTTCCCCGATATATATCAGGTCCGCGTCTTCTTCCAGACAATACTCCAACCCCTGAACAATAGACTTAACATCCCGCCCGAGCTGGCGCTGGGAAATAATGCTTTTTTTACTTACAAATAAATATTCTATCGGATCCTCAAGAGTGATAATATTTTTTTTATTTGTCTTATTGAATTCCTCAATTAAAGCGGCGGCAGTGGTTGTCTTTCCAGAATGAAAAGGGCCCGCGACAATAAAAAGACCGGAATTTAACTTTGTTAAATTATTCAATATTTTCGGCAATTTCATTTCAGACAAGCTTTTTATATTCTTCGGAATATAAAAAAAGGATAGCGATGGCAGATTCTTTTGAAAAAAAATATTGATGCGAAAATTAAAACCGCTGGAAAGCTCTTTAACAATTATTAGCTCCTTTTCCTCGGTTAATTTTTTATTTTCTTCCTCGGAAAGAAGAGAGCCGATTAATTTCATAGCCAAATCGGCGCTTACTATATCCTCTCCTTCAATCGGCATCAGTTCTCCGGCAACTCTTACGGTCGGCTGACTGCCAACAGCCAAATGCAAACTCATGGCGTTTCTTTTGGCCGACTCCGCTAAAATTCTATTTAAAAATATTGATGGGACTTCCATAATTATATAACTAAATTATTTTAAAAACTCTTGCCCCTACGAGTTACGAATTTTTTACTAATTTACGAATATGAATATAATATTTGTAAATTTGTATCTGATTTGTAATTCGTAGGATAAGGAAATGTTTTTTATTTTAAAAGGTTTAAAACCTTCTTAACTTTATCCACCACTTCCGCCGGGGTGAAATGGGCTTTAATGATATAATCATCGGCTCCCATGCTAAGCCCTTTCTCAATATCGCTTTTTTGGCTTAAATTTGTAAGCAAAATTACCGGGATTTTAATCAGCTCATTGTTTTTTTTAATGTTTTCCAAAACTTCAAAACCGTTCATCTTTGGCAAAATTATGTCTAATAAAATAATATCCACCGGTTCTTTAATAGCTAACTTAAGTCCTTTTTCTCCATCCTCGGCGGTAATTACTTGAAAATTTTCCAGCTCAAATTTTGTGGTATACATGCTTAATAAAAAAGAATCGTCTTCCACGAGCAATATTTTTATTTTTTTGTCCGGCATAAAATTATTTAATAATTAATTTAATCCGCTAATACTCTTAACACTTCTTCCACTGAAGTAAGTCCCATTAAAATTTTAATAACGCTGTCCTGTTTCATTGAAATAAATTTCTGATTTTTCACGATATCCTCTATTTTTAAATTCTTGCTTCTGTCTATTATTATTTCTTTAATTTTATCATTAACATCAATTACTTCCGCGATAGCCAATCGGCCGTTGTAGCCGGATTGCCCGCAATGGGGGCACCCGGCGCCTTTATAAAAAATCAAATTATCGGGATTGAATTTCGGCAAGAATTCTTCAATAACGCCAGCCGGCATTTTTTTTATTTCTTCTTTTACGCCGGCGATAAAATCAGGGGAAATATTTTTTTCTTCGGTTCGGCAATGTTCGCAAATTTTTCTGGTCAAACGTTGGGCCACTACCGTGCTTAAAGTTGACGCCAGTAAAAACGGCTCTATCTTCATATCAATCAAACGGGGTATGGCGCCGAAAGCGTCGTTAGTGTGGAGCGTTGAAAGCACAAAATGGCCGGTTAATCCGGCGTGCACCGCCAATTCCGCCGTTTCATTATCGCGTATTTCGCCGACCATAATTACGTCGGGGTCTTGTCTTAAAAGCGAACGCAAGCCGGAAGCGAATGTAAAGCCGATGTCCGGCTTAATCTGGGATTGGTTAACGCCTTTGATATAATATTCAACCGGATCTTCAAGGGTGGAAATATTTATTTTTTCTTTATTTATTATGTCAATTACCGCGAAAATTGTCGTTGATTTTCCGGAACCGGTCGGACCGGTGACTAAAAAAATGCTGTCCGATTTATTGATATTATTTTTTATTATTCTTAAGCCATCGCCCATAAATCCCAAATCTTCCAATGTCGGCATTTTTCTGGATAAATCCAAAATTCTCATTTCCACTTTTTCCTCGTCTATTAAAGGCAAAATTGAAATGCGCAAATCAATATCTTTGCCGTCAATATTCACTCTCATTCTTCCATCTTGGGGCATGCGGGTTTCGTCCAATTTCAAATTCGCCAAAACTTTCACGCGGCCGACTATCGCCTTATGGACATTTTTCGGTAAAATCAGCGATGTTCCCAAAATTCCGTCAATTCTATAGCGAACGCGAGTTTCATTTAAAAGCGGTTCAATATGTATATCCGAAGCCCGTCCGTCAATCGCGTGCCTGATGATTACCGACACTATTTTGGCAACCGGAGCGGTCTTGGTAATCTCTTCAAGTTTTTCATCGTCTTTTCCCTTAATTTTGGACAATTCTTCGGCTTCTTCCTCGGCCTTGGTTTTTAAAGCCATGCTTATTTCGCCGCTCAATGTTTTATATTGCTTAAAAGCTATATTAAAACTTAACGGGGAAATAAGATAATACTCAACTTCCAAATTATCTTTTTTTGCCAAAAATTCAACAGCTTCAATTGCTTTGAAATTATTAGGATCGGTTATGCCGACCCTGATCTTATTATCGGACGAACCGAAACAAATTATTTTATAATTTTCCGCAACTTCTAGGGGAATTACCCTTAAAATTTCATCATCCAGCTTTTTATAAGCCAGACTCTGATAAAGCATATTGAAAACAGCCGCCTTGGCCTTGGTGATATCTTCATAGTCCGCCAATTTTCTTTCAATAATCACCTGCTCATAATCCTTATTCTGCGCTTGGGCTCTTTTTACAACATCCGCCGCCTGCTCTTGGCTGATTTTTTTTTCCTGTATTAATAAATTTAATAATTCCTCTTGTTTGGTCATATATTAATAATTTTCCACCCGCTTGGGCCGAATCTATCGCGCCGCTTCTTCCTTTTTAACATTAAAAGGATTATCATTGCCGACTTTTCCGATGATAGTCAAATCAACATCGGTTTCTTTTAAATTTTTAAATTTGGGATCGTTAAATATTGTGGATTCCAAAGCCTCGCTCGCCTCTTCAACGTTTAAATTAAGCTGTTTCCCCGGAGCCGTCTCATCCATAATCTCGCCATCTTCGCCAATGGAACGATTTGCTAAAAACGACTTGGTATTATCCATAATTTTTTTCGGAGTAATTGAAAAAGTTTTATAAATAAAATACCCCGAACCGCCGAACATAAGAGCCATTATTGATATATAAACGATTAATTTTGTTTTATTTATTTTTTTAATAACCAGCATAAATTTAATTCATATAATACACATAGCCGT
>Ga0172370_10007019_pt1 | contig 13933 bp, 16 predicted proteins | sample LakKiv5m_FD_114538 | JGI IMG/M metagenome (GOLD analysis project Ga0172370, IMG submission 114538) | Freshwater microbial communities from Kabuno Bay, South-Kivu, Congo - kab_022012_11.5m | ecosystem: Environmental > Aquatic > Freshwater > Lake | place: Democratic Republic of the Congo...
AAGTGCTCTTGCAAAGAATTTTCTGCAGTAGTTAAGCTCTCCATTTCTAATTTATCAAATTGATGCATTCTAATTATACCTTCCATATCTTTACCATAAGTACCAGCTTCTTTTCTAAAACTAGTAGCCATACCTGCATATCTTATTGGGAAATTTTCTTCAGCCAAAACTTCATCCATATGCATAGTTCCCAAAACATGCTCAGCAGAACCCTGAAGCCACAAATCCTCGCCTTCTATTTTGTACCTTTCTTCTTTTGGATCTAATCTATCCATAGCAGAATATGGAGCTGTTTTTATCATAAGTGGCGGCAATACTGGCACAAAAGGTTTGGTACTTACCTTAAGACCTGCCTTTTTAGCAATTAAAGCCAAAGTTTTTTCACTACACAAAACATCCAAAGCAAACCTAAACATTGCTAATTGCAAAATCACAAAATCACCTTTCAAATACGCAAACCTTGAGCCAGTTACTTTGCTTGCTCTTTCTTTGTCTATTAAATCCAAAGCCTCGGCCAATTGCCAATGGCTTTTTACATCAAAATCAAAAACCGGTTTTTTACCAACTGTTTTAATAACCTTGTTTTCATCTTCACTTTTACCCACAGGCACATCACCTAAAGGAATATTTGGCAATTTCAAAAGCAAAGCTTTTAAATCTTCATCAGTTTTTTCGAGCTCCGGTTCTTTTTGTTTTATTTTATCTTTTAACTCTTTTGCTTTTTCTATTTGTCTTGCTTTTTCACTTTCATTATCACCACCCTTTCCCATTCTACTTATTTTATTCTGCTCAGCTTTAAGATTTTCAATTTCAGTCATTAAAGCCCGCTTTTTTTTATCAAGCTCCAAAACCAAATCCACATCAACAGGCATGCTTTTGTCTTGGCAAGCTTTTTTTACAATATCTATATTTTCTCTTATAAAATTTAAATCTAACATAAGTTTAACTGTCATTCCCGTGCAAACGGGAATCCAGAGTAATTTTAATTTTATAATTATACCAATTTTATCAGTATTCGTCCAACATTGACAAAATTATAATTTGCATGCTAATATACAAACTATCCCCCTACACAAGGAGAAGGAAATGAATCAAAAACTGACACCGCAAGAAAAATTTCTCAAATCATTTTTCGGAATATCTGAGAAAAAAATAAGATCATTACACAAAGCACAACAGGCGTTGCTCGGGGACTTGACAGCAGAAATGCTAAAAATCTTGAGCTATCGTCAACGGGAGGTCATAAAACTTCGCTATGGACTTGCGGATGGGAAATTCTATACTCAAACAGAAATCGAGCGTAAATTCGAAATGAAACATGGTAGAGCTCGACGAATAGAAAAATCAGCAATCACCTTGCTGAAAGTGTACTATGAAATATTTGTGACGCTTCAAGCAATACTCAACTCGTAGCAGATGAAGCGAACACAATCATTCTCGTGCCTCATTTGACAGAAATGTCGTGGGGCTCTTTTTTTACAAAAAAATTACATAGTCAAATATGCGTGAACTATGCCATAGCATTTATTATACGTATGCATATTTTTAAAATTCTGGTTATCATACGATAACCAAACACCTTGTCTCTACGATCGTAGTCACAAGGTACCTAAATATGCGATGACCAAAACATTGACTTTTTTGGTAAAATATTCAAATATGTTAATAGGACTAGAGAGCTTAGCGCTGGGCGACGTCGTGAGAAACCGAGACAACAATTGGGTTATCTCAAGGCCAACGATCTCGCTTCTAGTCGAGGAGAAAGTCGTGCTCCCTCGTATAGAGCACATCAACTTTCTCCTTTTTTCTTACAAAAAATACTCCTACAAATTACCACGATCGTGGCATTTTGTAGGAGTAATTTTTAAAACCACAACCTACTTCCTACCAACTACAAGCTACTTCCTATTCAGCAAGCTAGACTTATACTTTTTGGGTTGATATGGTTTGAGACGAATAATTTCTATTTTCAAGCCCATCTTTTCTATCTCTTTTTCTAAATTATCTATAAAGGCAACTTGGTCATAACCCAAACAAATTACTGCTGGTTTTATTTCTTTTATTTTTTTGTAATAACTTTTTAAATTACCAAGTTGAGCGTCATTTACAAGTTTATGATCATAAACTTTTTTTACTCTTTCTTGCTCCCCAAATTTTGGCAAATGCCCTTTTACTTTTTTAACAGTAGCATCGCGCGATACCACAATAACCAAATATTCACCATGCTTTTTAGCTTGGCGAAATAAATTCATATGACCTGCATGTAAACCATCAAATGTCCCAAAAACTAAAACTTTTTTTCGTTTCATACAAAACAATAAGCGAGCCAAATAAATTTTTTGTAGTGTTGGCGCAACAGCGACAAGTGAGCTCTGCAGAGCGAACCACGAAAAAAAATTTCGTTTGGCGAGCGTCTTAGGGGTTTAGTCGATTTATAGTACGAGGAAATGGGATTGTCTCACGTACGTGCTGGATTCCACACACCCAAGCTGTAATTCTTTCCAAACCAAAACCAAACCCACTATGTGGTACAGAGCCATATTTTCGCAAATCCAAATACCAAGCAAAAGCAGATTCAGGCAAATTATGTGCTTTGATTCTTTCTAATAAGGCATCAAAATTATCTTCTCTTTGACTCCCTCCAATAATTTCACCATAACCTTCTGGTGCCAGCAAATCAGCACACAGAACTCTTTCAATAGAATCTTGCTTTCCCGCCACAGCGGGATCCCGCCCGAGGCGGGACATATAAAATGCTTTTACTTCTTTGGGATAATGGGTCACAAAGATTGGATTGTCGTATTGCTTGGTTAAAATAGTTTCGTCATCAGCGCCCATATCATCATTTTCTTTAATATCACTTCCCAACTCCTGCAGTTTCTTTACAGCTTCTTTGTGTGTAATTTTATAAAATGGTTTTAAAATATTTTCTAAAGGTTTTATATCTCTTTCTAAAATTGCCAACTCCTGTTTATTTTTTTCCAAAACGCTTTTTACCATGTATCTTATAAGCTCTTCTTGCACTCGCATATTTTCTGCCAAATCTGCAAAAGCCATTTCTGCATCCATCATCCAAAATTCTGTAAGATGCCTCCGAGTTTTAGATTTTTCTGCGCGAAACACTGGACCAAAATCAAAAACTTTTCCGTGCGCCATAATAGCTGCTTCTAAATAAAGCTGGCCAGATTGACTCAAATAAGCTTTTTGCTCACCAAAATAATCTATTTCAAAAAGTTCGGTTGTGCCTTCGCAAGCACTTGGTGTTAAAATTGGCGAATCTATTTTAATAAAATTATTTTGGTTAAAATATTCATAAGTTGCTAAAATTAAAGTATTTCTAATTCTTTGTATCGCCCACTGATGAGAACTTCGAAGCCACAAATGCCTATTATCAAGCAAAAAATCTGGCCCATGTTCTTTTTTGGCAATTGGATATTCTTTTGCAATTTGATAAAAAGAAAAATCTTTTACTTGTAATTCATATTCTTCCTTTTTAGGATGTTTTGCCACTGTGCCAATAATTTTTACCGAACTCTCTAATGTAACTTTTTGCGATTCGCTCCACAATTCCGTAGATAGTCCTTTCTCATCCCCCACTTCGCCAAGGCTTCGCGGGGCAAGTAGTATTGCCTGGATAAATCCCGAGCCATCTCGTATTTGCCAAAAAGCTATTTTTCCAGAAGATCTAAAATTGGCCACCCAGCCATTTATTTCTACTGTTTGCCCCACATATTTTGCAATATTAGTTATTAGTACTTTTTCCATATTTTTATAATTTATTTTTTACTTTATTAAAATCGTTTATAAACCCATCGCAAAATTTTTCTGGAGTTTGTGCAATTTCTTTTTCTATTTCTTGCTTGGTCAATTTTCTATAAGACATAATTTCGTCATTATATTTTGGCTCTGTGTCTGTACAAATTATAAATATAGAACAAAAATATCTTAACGTTCCAAAACCATCATCAACCTCCTCATAAAAATGTTCTAGCAAAGTCATAGGTTCTTTAATTCCAGTTTCCTCTGCAACTTCTCTACTTGCTGCCTGTTTATAAGTTTCGCCCGCATCTACATTTCCACACACAGCTAAGTCTTCTTTACCAGGAGCTAATCTTTTATGTAATGCTCTTTTGGCAATAATAAATTTATTATCTGAATCTTTTATAAAAATAGCTACAGTTCTAGAAATAAAACCAAGCTCTTGTTTTTTACTTTTGAGCTCTTGTCCTATAACTTCATCTTTTTCATTAACTATATCAATTAAATGATCCGCCATAGAAATTATGTTATTCTTAATTAAAACTATTCCAGCGTTCCATAGAATACTAGAACGCTTCATTATTAAATTAAATGTTAATAAGTAAGTCTATTTTAATTATTCAATTTTCTAGAAAACTCAAAAATTCTTTGGGTAATTTTTGATAATTTATAGAATATCGTTTAGTCAAATTAAAATTTCTAAATTGCACCAAACTAGCATTTCTCAAAATAGACAAATCCCGCGAAACGCTTCTAAATGGTGAATTAACCACTTCGGCTAAATCGCCCACTGACAATTCTTTATTCTTATGTAATTTCTTTAAAATTAAAAAACGACTTTCACTTCCAGTTGCTTTTAAAATTTTCAGCTTCTCTTCATTACTCATAAATATAAAATAAATATAAAAACAATCTAGATTCAATTATATGCTATTCTAATTATTTTTAGAATAGCATAATCTTTTTATTAAAAATATTTATATCTTAATTTTTCTGTATTTGAGTTTTAAATGCCGATTTTGAATAAATACTAATAGATTATCAATTGTTGATATTTTTGATTCGTAAATAAATTTCAATGTCTTATTAAATATAATTATCGAAGCTACGCCATATACGATAATTAAGAAACCGTTTGTAAAAATAATTTTTAAATATATTGGATAATACTGCAAAAAATAAAATAGTGTATAAAAGAATAAATGGAATAATGACCATAAAAGAGCAACCCGAACTGGTACCATATAATCAAAAATTTTCATCGGAACTTCTGGCTCTCCAATATATGTTTTTCCAAAAAAAACATTCATGTCCACTTTATTAGGGCTATCGGGATTATTTTTTATTCTATCAAAAATTCTAGCCTTTTGGCCAGAAATAAAGTACCTCACTATAGAAAAAATATCAAATATCAATTTTACAAAAAATGCAAGAATACTATGGAACCACACCAGTTTAAATCTTAGCCAAAATCCTCTGATTGGCTTTGTTGTTTTCATGTGCCAACCATCAACTTTTTTTAAAATCTCTATTCCATTAATTATTTTATTGTTATACAAAAAATCATTAGTTTTAATATCATAAAAAAAATCTTTTTCTGAAATTAACTCAATGGGTAAGTTATTACTCCTTTTCCAACCACTAGAATAAACAGTTATACCACCATCCTCATTTGTCTTGCCGTAAACAGCAGTTACGACAACTGGCTTTTTAGAATTTTCATTTCCATAATCCTTATTATCAATATAAACCCTAAAAAGAGATTTAAACTCTTTTTCATATCGATCTTTATAAACACTAAATCCAACATCTACATCAATTAAATCAATTGGTTGCAAAAAACCTTCCTGTGGCAAATTAAACTTATTTTTAAATATTTCTTTTACTTCCATTTTTTATATAGCTATTCTAAAAATTTTTAGAATAGCTTTTGTAAAATTTTAAACGCGTTTGCAAATTGCCTGAATGAATTTCAAGCAAGTGATTATCATAATCATAAAAATAAATTGACTTACCCTCCCCTTTTACGCGTGGCCTAGCTGGCTTCATTTCTAATCCAAGCCCCTTTATTCTATTTTCATATTTTACAAAATCTTTTTCTTTTACCTCAAATGCAATGTGATTATAAGTTTTTTCTTTTAGACTTCTACCATGCATAATTACCACCCAAATTTTACCAATTTTAAAAAATTTTTCATTAGATAAAGAGAAATTTTTACTTTTACTATCATAAACCTCTTTAGCATTAAAAACCTTTTCTAGCAACTTTGCCGACTTTTCCAAATCTTTCACGATAAACGTAATATGGCTAATTCCTTTTGTCATTTTAATTTTTGGGGCGCATTAAAGGGAAAATTTGGCATTCGCGAGCGGGTTTGCACGCTATTTTATGTTAAATTTTATTTTCTCTATTTGTTCCAGAAATTCCAAAGTAGACTGAACTGATCCATTATTAGTGTTTTTCAAAATTAAATTAACTGTATATTTCTTGAAAAGTGGCATCAAAAATTCAGCTCCCCAAGAAGGTGAGAATGTTATTACACCATTAAAATCAATTTCTAAGATTTCATCATTTTTTACATTTTGTAAAATTGGCCCAATTGCCAAAAAAGCCTCTTTTCCTGTTTGCCTAGAAATTAAAGTTGTACCAATTTTTTTTAATTCAATTACCATTTTATTAAAACCAAACATCCGTGAAAATTATCTACAGAATTAGATAATTTAAAATCGGAACTGTTGGCTGATAAATTTAAAACTGCACTACCTGTTTGAAAAAATAAATTTATGGGATTTTTAGAAATAATAAATTTTACATATTTTAATCCATTGCCTCTTTCTTCAGGGGCTCGACCAGAAATTATTTCTGTAAAAGCAACTTTTAATGCCTGTTCGTCGTTTTCTATTTCCGGCTTTACCCGTTTTAAAGTTTTAAAAATTCCCTGTCCCCTATCAGCCAAAACAATTTGCTTTTTATTTAAATCATATGCAAAAAATATTCCCGGAACATCTGGCCATTGAGCTAAATTATGATCAAAAGAATTATTTCCGATTTCACCAACGATTGAAACAACGCGCGAAGAAAAATCTTCAGGTATTTTATTTCCTAGCATCAAACTTTCCATTTTTGAAAGCCTAGACTGAAAAATTGCGCTATTTTGACAATAAAAATTTTCCGGCAAATCGCTGTCTTTTATAACCCAATCTTTGGCTATTTTGAACAAATCGCTTAAAAAAACATTAATATCTGATTTTCTATAATACCGGTTTCCACCCTCTTTTTTTCTAACAGAAACCAATCGACCGCTTTCATCCCAGCGACGCAAAGTCATAATAGAAACGCCTATCAATTCAGACGCCTCTCCAATCGTTAAAAATTCTTCATTATTTTCTGTCATATTTTGATTATATCACATTATACAAATCTATACAATATGCACACAAATCTATACATTTACTTAACTTTTGGGACGCATTAATGGGAATATTTGGCATTCGCGAGCTGGCTTGCAAGCAATCATTCCAGAAAATCTAAAATTTGCTACCCAACCAGAAAGCTCCACTTCCTGGCCCACATATCTTTCAATATTTATAATCAATATTTTATTTATATTATTTCAAATTAATTTTTAATGCGCTCTTTGCATAAATTTACTAGATTTATTGGAAAAAGCTTTTCACAAATTTTTATATCCATTTTATTTATTGCAACTGCCATATAACAATCATTACCAAAATAAGAACTTTCTAAATATTTAAAATTTTCCTCGCAAATATCCAACGTAATTTTTTCCGGGTGTTCAAAAGCGTAACGATCAATACATATAGCTTTTTCTGTTTTATGTTCAATTATATTACAAATAGAAATATTACTCTCAGAAACTATAAAATAAGAATAATATGCTTTCCAGCAATCATTCCTTTCTTGTCTATTCTTTTCTTCATTCCTAAAGTCAATTTTTTGACAGATCGAAGAATCTCTTAATTGCTGAGCTACTGTTGCCAAACAAATTCCTCCACCATATTTCTCGCAAGCTAATAAATTATTATGTTCCCTACCAATTTGAAAATAACAATTTGAGCGACTTTGTCCAGACATAAATTCCGAATCATCAGCAATATCGCAAATTAAAGGATCATTTGTTTTTACAGCCAACTCAGTTAATCTTTTAGCATCATGTTGATAATTATTTATCCAATAAAATATCCCTATTATAGCTACAATCAACAACACCAATACAAAAATAAAAAGTCTCAGTTTTTTGTTTTTAGGCTTATTATTATTTAAATTACCAACATTCTTATATTTAATTTTTAGAAAAATAAAAAACAAAATAGCCCATTCTAAAGATATAATAATGTTATAAAAATCAGAAAATATAACTCCCGCAAGCAATGGAGGGAATATAATAAAAATATATATTGGTAAATAAATAATTCCAAAAACAGGCAATATTGGTTCCAGAAAAGATATTTGTGCGCTTTTTTCTACGACAAAAGTAAGTAAAAAAATTATCACCCCAAAAATAAAACTCCACAAAATTTTTTTTGAAATACTCATAAATTAATTTTTTAATTCTTTGGGCGCATTAGGGGGAAAATTTGACATTCACGAGCTGGTTTGTCCATTAAAAATGCAAACAATCTTTCTGAGACTCCAAAACCACAAGTTGGGGGCATACCATGCTCTAGAGCCTCCACGAAATCTTGGTCAAACATTTGAGCTTCTTCGTCGCCTTTATCGCGCAATTTTTGCTGTTCTGCAAAACGCTCAGCTTGGTCAACAGGATCATTTAACTCTGAATAGCCCTTACCATTTTCAGATCCTGCAATAATTATTTGAAATCTTTGCGAATATTTTGGATTTTTTTCATCTTTTTTGGCAAGCGGATCAAGCTCTATTGGCTGATGTAACAAAAACCCAGGGCCTGCAATTTTCTTTCTGCAATATTTCCACAAAGTATCCATAGCTCTTATTTTGTTGAATCCTTTTTTATCATAATCTATTTTTAATTTCTGCAAAGCTTTTTCCATATCTGCTAAACTTGCTTCTTCAATATTCACGCCAGTATATTTTGCAATCTCATCTTTATAATTATACTTTTCCCATTTTGCACCCAAATCAACTTCAAAGCCTTTGATATTAAATTTGAGAGTATTAAAAGTTTTTAAAGCTACATACTTATACATTTCTTCTGTAAGTTCCATGCCCATATCTGCATCTGCATAAGCCCAATAAAATTCCATTTGTGTGTAGTCTTGTAAATGTTCTGCATCCATTCCTTCATTACGAAATTGCCTGCCTATTTCAAAAGTTTTCTCCAAGCCTGCTACCATAAGCTTTTTCTGCCAAAGCTCACCCATAGAAATACGCAAATAAACATCCATATCTAAAGCATTATGATGAGTTATAAATGGTCTTGCATCTGCTCCTCCAGCTACATTTTCCAATACAGGAGTTTCTACTTCCATAAAACCTTTTGAAAGTAAAAATTCACGCATTGATTGCCAAAAAATGCTTCTTTTTTCTACCATAGCACGCACTTCTGGATTAAATAAAATATCTAAATATCTTTTTCGTAATTTTTCTTCTACATCCTGCAATCCATGCCATTTTTCCGGTAAAGGCAAAAGCGCTTTTGAAAGCATTTTATAATCTATAGCTTCAATGGTTTTTTCACCTCTTTTGGTTATAAATAAAGTGCCTTTCAATTCTACAAAATCTGCAATATCAAAATGATCTGTAAAAAATTTATAACCTGCAGGCCCAACTTTGTCTTCTTTTATAATTGCTTGAATTTTTCCGCCTGCGGTGAGCGAAGTCGAACCGTCATATATATCTAAAAATGTTGCTCCGCCATGCCCCCTTTGAGCCATAATTCTACCAGCTAAAATAAACTCATACAACTCACCATCTTTATTTGGCGCGGACAATTTATCAAAATTTTCTAAAATTTCACAAATTCTGTAAGTTCTTTTGGTTTTAGCTGGATAAGCTAAAACTCCAGCGCTTTGTAGTGCTTTTAATTTTTCCAAACGAACTTTTCTTAATTCTTCAATTGTTGACATAAAAAATTCATATCATTCCCGATTTAATCGGGAATCCAGAAAACATAAACTTAATTCTGGATCCCCGCTTTCGCGAGGATGACATTGATTAAACATAATTTATCTTACTATTTTAAAGCCCATAAATCAAGCAAAAAAAAGACTCCCTTAGCATCCATGCAAACAAGGAAGTCCACATATATAACAACCATTAAGATCTATTGATCGGCATAGTCCTTGGCTACTTCAGCAACCTGGGTTTCTGCCGAAGGCAAACGCCTCTGTCCAACCATAAAATTTTTGCGCCCAGCATCTTTTCCGCTTGGAGCGCTGTCTACCGGATGATGCTTCAAAATCCCTTCTAGCCCTGAAGAATCACCAATTAATTCTCCTTTCGCCTGATCAAACTCACCTCCTTGAACAATCTGTCCCGATAAATCATTTTTCTTTCCCATGAAATTTCTCCTATCAAAAAAGCTGAAAAACTTCTTTTTAAATATTATCACAAAATAAAATTTAATCAAGCAAAAAGAGGCTTTTAAGCCTCTTTAAATCTATTCTCCACTTCTTGCCAATTTACAATATTCCACCAGTTTTCTATAAATTTAACCCTATCATTTTTATAATCCAAATAATAACTATGTTCCCATACATCTAAAGCTAATAAAATTTTCTGTTCTGGATAAAGGTTTACATTATGCTTTTCAACTTGAATTATATTTAAATTTCCATGCTCTTTATGCCAAGTTAGCAAAGCCCAGCCTGAGCCCTCAACTGATTTTGCTGTTTCTGAAAATTCTTTTTTAAATCTTTCAAAACTTCCAAAATCTTTACTTATTTGCTCCAAAAGCTTTAGTGCATTACTCTCGATGCTGTTTTTGCCAGAGCTTTCTGAATCCATTATTTTCCAAAATGTTTCATGCAAAACATGGCCGGCTACATTAAAAGATAAGGACTTTGCAATTGATTTAAAATCCAATTCAGCTCCAGATTTCCTACCCTCCTCCAACTTTATCACCAAATCATTAGCAGAATTTACATAAGCTTGATGGTGCTTTGTATGGTGCAAAATCAAAACTTCTTTTGACATATAGGGCTCAAGAGCATTATATTCATATGGCAATTTTGGTAAATTATATTTTTCCATAATTTTATAAATTTACTAACAAAAAGCGGGTTAAATAAACATTTTTTCGAAGGTTGTGGCAACAGCCACAAGTTGAGCACACCGCAGTGGCTCAACTCGAAGAAAAAAGTTTATTTAACGAGCTTATTTAACACCCACAGGAACCACCAGGCATAACATATTCTTGCCTTTCTGCATATTCTTGTTTTTTACCATTATTCCATTGCTGTACAGGTCTTATATAACCTACTACGCGTGAATACACTTCACACTTTTGGAAATTAGTTAAACTTGGGTTTTTAGCATAACAGTTATTACATTTAAAAACATTAATTTTTTCTCCATTATGATCATAAGCTAAATAAACCCCATTTTCTATAACTTCTTCATTAAATTTTATATCTATGCCACAATCATGGCACTTGTTATCTAACGAAACATTTTGAGCTGTTTGCATATTTTTATTATTTAATAATATTAATACCGACTTTTTTTGTCTGATATTATATTATTTTATTCTAAATAAAATAGCTTGTCAACTGTGAATAACTTTTAATTTCTTATACTGTACACACATCCGCAATATTTTTGGTGATAAAATTCATATTTACGAGCTAATTCCCTACTCTTTTGCCAAATCTGCTTTTTATCTATCCCTAAATCTTTTAATGTTAAAAATTTGGCTTTACCCTGAGTAAGCGAGGCGAGTCGAAGGGCAATTTCATTTATTTGATTTTCATTTTTGTATGGACTCATTGCAAGAGTTGTTAAAAATCCTGTACAATTATTTTCTTTAGCCACCTGACCAGTTTTTTCTAAACGCATTTTAAAACAAACTGGGCACCTAGCTCCGCCTTCTGGCTCTTGTTCTAGGCCTTTTACAAGTTCAAACCAATTTTTATCATCATATTCCCCTTCTATAAATTGTAAATTATAAATTTCAGCTAATTTTTTTACCGAATCTTTACGTTTTTCATATTCTTCTTTTGGGTGAATATTTGGATTGTAAAACAAAATCACAACATCATATTTATCTTTTAACAATTCCGTAAGTGCTGCTCCGCAAATTGCGCAACATACATGTAATAATATTTTTTGTTTCATATGTCGTATTATTGAAATTAGCTCTTTTTTGTGATATAGTATTTTTGTGGTAAAAGGATATTTATTTATGGAGGGCAAAATGCAAGAGAAAAAGCCTTCTGTTTACTGCCCAATATGTGGCAGGCTACTCCGAGTTCACGGAGACCACAACCAGCCTCACAGGTGTAAAGGCTGTAATGGTATAATAATACCAAAGAAGGGTAATCCTTACCCACAAAAATAGTACACCCCACCCCGCAGGGCCGTTCTGGCCAAGGCCTTTGGGCACATATTCTTGTGCTCAAAGGCTTATTTTTTTATAAAATTAACATACCATCACCAAAAGAAAAAAATCTAAATTTTTGTTCAATTGCTTTATTGTAAATATTCAACAATTCTTTCCTGCTAACCAAAGCTGATACCAACATAAGCAAACTTGATTTTGGAACATGGAAATTTGTAATCATACCATCTATAAATTGAAACTTATAATTTTCTTCAATAAACAACTGAGTCTGGCCAGATAATTTCATTAATTTATTACCTCTGGCTGCAGATTCTAAAGTTCTTACTACAGTAGTCCCAACTCCAATTATAGGCCTGCTTTGTTTTTTAGCTTTATTTAAAAAATATGATGTGTCTTTGTTTATGCTATAAAATTCTTTATGAAGCTTTTTAGTTTTTAAATTATCTTCTGTAAGCGGAGCGAAAGTTCCCAAGCCCACATTTAGATTCACAAACTTTATATCAACGCCCTTCTTTTTTAGCTTAGTAAAAACTCTTTTAGTAAAATGCAAAGAAGCAGTTGGAGCTGCTACTGATCCCAATTGCTTTGCAAAAATTGTTTGGTATTTTTCTTTAAGCTGTTTTTCTGATAATTGAGAATTTTTTATATATGGAGGTATAGGTGTTTTACCATATTTTTGCAAAATCTCATAGATATCTTTTTTCTTATCAGTAAACTTTAAAAAATAACTTTTATCATTTTTGCCAACTACTTTAAAAATTTCTTTATTATTCCCCACTTTACTAAAACTTCGCATGGCAAACAAAAACAACTTTGCGCCAACTTCTAGCTTTCTATCAGCTAAAACTTCAATTAAATTATTTTTTTGACCCAAGTATAAAATCTTTACCATTCCTCCAGTTTCTTTTTTTAATTCTAATCTAGCTGGCAGAACTTTTGTTTCATTAAAAACCAATACAGCATTTTGAGGTATATATTTATGCAAATTATAAAATTTATCAAAAGTAATTTTCTTTTCTTTTTTGTTATAAACTAAAAGTCGAGAATTATCTCTCGGACTTGCAGGCTCTTGAGCAATCAATTCTTTAGGTAAATTATAATTATATAATTTTAAAATCTTTTCTAAATTTTCCATTTTATAAATATTTTTGCCAAGATTCTGGTAAATCAATAGATATTTTTTTTACTTCATCTACAGTAGCAAGTTTAAATTCAATATCAGTAGCACAAAGAGCAATACTTTCCCTATCTTGCCAATCAGTCCTATGGTTCGGACTGTAGGACTGGTTTGCTACCTGACTACCAGCAGGCAAGTATTTTGTATCACCTAAAATTGGGTTTTGCATTTCTGCCATTTGTACACGGATTTGATGAAATCTACCAGTTTTAGGAAGAATTTTAAGCAAACTATATCTTCCATTTGTTTTTACCAATTCCCAACTCAATTCAGCTGTACGAGTTTTGGTAGCTTTTTTTATTTCAGCCAAAAGTTCTTCATCTGTTTTATTGGTAAAACCTTTTCCAAAAAAGGAAATTTTATTTATTTTTTCTTTAAGTTCTCCTTTATCTGTTTTGGGTTTGCCAAGAACAATTGCATGATAAGTTTTGGCAATTGTATGATTACGGAATTGCTCAGATAACCTAGAAGCTCCTTTAGAAGTTTTAGCAAAAAG
>Ga0172370_10007021_pt1 | contig 13932 bp, 11 predicted proteins | sample LakKiv5m_FD_114538 | JGI IMG/M metagenome (GOLD analysis project Ga0172370, IMG submission 114538) | Freshwater microbial communities from Kabuno Bay, South-Kivu, Congo - kab_022012_11.5m | ecosystem: Environmental > Aquatic > Freshwater > Lake | place: Democratic Republic of the Congo...
AGGAATGCTGGATAGCGTTAGAGGAGTAGACCAATCTGGTAACTGACCACTGAAATGGTCCAGCTTGACAGGGAATCCACCGTACTCACTGAGAGTGGGCGGATTGGGCTCCACTTGCATATTTCCCAAGATTTCCATCAGTGCATACAGCTTTTCAAATAGCGCCTTGGGGTTTGGAGCGGTGGCCACTAGTCCGAGCATGTAGTAGGCCATGGGACCGTCTGTGCGAGGGCGGTTATCATCAGCCTCGTCGTAGAAGCTCTCCACTATGGTTTCAAAAAACTGCGCCGGATTCGGAGAGTGGAACATGGCCTCCTTATACGAAGTCGGGGCCATATAGATCATCCTGAATCCGGTCTGAGCGAAGGTGTTGACCAACGAGTCGATCAACGCCAAGGCCACACGCATGGTGGCTTCTGTTACGCCGGCGAACTCCGAGTTTAGGATGGATACCACCTCAACCATGTGTGACACGAGATCGAGTCCAGTCCCCAGAGGCCCATTGACATAGGTGTCTACGGCGTCAAGAATCTCCTGAACGCCGCCAGGGAGGAGCTTGGACATATCCGCCCTAGCCCACATAACCTCCGGGCCGCTTCTTATGGGAGTGGACGCAAGCGTGTCAAGAGGCATTTTCTCTCCTAGCAACCTCTCCCCTGAGAGCTTGGATCATGGCACATATTCTCTGCGCCTCCACCGTGTAATAGGCGTGGAGTGTCACCGCCAACCCACGTTGTAAAACCTCTATAGGTGTTCCACTGTCAAGCGGCGAGACCTCCTCGCCACGTAAGTACGCCTCCAGCTTACGCAAGTCACTCAGCAACGTATCGAGGTAAGCTCGTCTATCCAGGCCCGCCTCTTCCCATGGGGGCTTCACCTCGGAAAGCTCAGTCTCTAGCTTCTCCAGAGCTTCGATCATGATACCGACCCCACGCCTTGCCCAGGGGCAACCGTAGACCCGGATTGTGCCGTAGGCCCTCCAGCGGTGGTGACGGCGATCCCTGGAGCGACTGTAACAGATACCGTGCCACTACGAACGAATAGATCGATGGCGTCAGCTAATTGGGAAGCTGTGGCCTCGATCTTGGCCGCCGCCTCTGGGGTAAGCCCAGATCCGCTGGCCTGTTTGAAGGTAGTCTCGATAGCAGTACGGAGAGCAGGCTTGTTAAGAGGCATGTTTTAACCATGTTTGTAAGGATATTGCGCCATCACGTAAGGTATACCCAAGGTGACTGTAACGCTGGAACCATCTTAGATCCAGTAGGCGTAAGCCACCGAGCCGCGATTTCCGCCTTGAGGGCGGCAAGCTGCGTCTTTATAGCTGGAGAGGTGTACGCCGGAGAGTACCAAGGATGAGCGTGGCTTGTGTAGTCGTCTATCCAGGTCTGGAGCATATCAAGTAGGCCATTGAGAAAAGCCACCAACTGCGTACCCAACACAGCGGGCTCGGCAAAGCTCGGCCCCCCTAGAAGGTTGCCCAGCACTACAAATGGGCCAATGTCTCCAGCCAATGGCGTGGGAGCCTTGGAAGAAGACGCCAAGGGTTGCATTAAGATGCCCACCCTAGACAACGCCCCGGTAATATCGGTGGCACCGAGCATCATCCTCCCAGAGTAGGCCATAGCCTCCAAGGTAGTCTTACTTGGATCGGTCAGGTTCATAGCGTTCAAGAAAGCGAGCTTACCCGTCCCAGAAGACAGGATACTGAAGTTGCCTCCAGCATTGATACCAAAGTCCTCCCCTGCGGAGAATTTGATAGAGCCAAGAACCTCCTTCTTCAGAGCGCCGCCGATTTCGGAGAGATCGTCTGCGGCGATAACCTCTGATTTCCCCTTGAACTCGTAGGTGACATCCTTTCCAAAGGACACCTCGTACCCACCCGCTACAGTGAGCTTCATACCGCCGTCAATGGTTTCGTGCTTTACACCCTTGATGTGAGAAAAGCTATCCCCAGCGATTGTCTCTTCTTGCCTCTTGGCGTAGTGGCGCACTGTACCTGTAGACACGATGTCTATGGTGCCATCACGCAGTATCTCTATATGCGCCCCCATCTTGTGCTCAATGAGCACTCGTTCCTTACCTGGAGTGTCATCTAGTTCTACTCGATGCCCTCCTGCTGTCCACCAACCCTTTACATGAGGGTACTCCCCACGGAAATTAGACTTGGGCACGCCAGGAATGCCACGGGGAGAGCCCTCTATGTCACTCCCATCGACCTCACCCTGAGCGTGCATGGGGGTGGGAGTCTTGTTGGCTTGATACCCAGGTTCCGCCTCTATGGGGATGCCTCTGTCGGGACGACCGTAGCCCTCCTCGAAAACGTACCCGCCAGAGTATATGGGATAATTGGGCTGCCCCTCCTGAAACTCCACCCACACGCGAGAGCCAACCGGAGGAATGTTTACCGCGCCAGAATCAGAGTACCCAGGTTGCGAAGAAGAGGGCATAGCCCACGGGCTATCATCATGACCATACACAGAGAAGCATCGCACCTTGACGCGCTGCAACTTCCTTGGGTCATCGACGTTTACTACTACACCCTCAAACCGCCCAAAGAAGCGGCCAGCGAAGCGCTCATGAAACTCCTTGGGTCCGAGTAGAGGATTATGCTGGTCGCCCATTAAAAGTCCGCTCCCTTAGTAGGCGGGTATGTTGGAACACCAGGAACGGCGGGATAGGGCTGCGTCCAGCCATCAGGATCTTTGTACTCCTTCTGCGGGCCATCCTGTAGGTGAATCCTCTGGTCAGACACGTTGAGCATCTTCATCTCGCCATCGGGTGTCAGATACACACCACAACCTGGCTTGCAAGAAGGAAGCTCCTGCCCTGGATCTTCTCCATTGTAGTACGGGGTACACTCGTCGTTGGCGTAAGCGGCCAGAACCTCCTCCTCTTGCCCGGCTGGGGAAGTCTTGTTCTCCGGCCACCCAGGAACAACGGTAAGCACTGTGGAAAACATAGGATCGAAACTGTGCCGAACACGCTTCACTCGATAGTGCCCGTTGAATCTCCCCAAGCCACTAAGAAGCGTTTTGTACTGAGTTCTAAACATCGGATGCCCAAACTTAAGAGTAAGCTCAAACTCCTCTATGTCAGGCTCCGAGATTCGCCGCCCATTTACAAAAGGCTTCTGAAGCTCAGTGGCCCCAAGCCAACGCCCGTCTGAGCCGAACCCCGGTGCCTGTGCGCCTATAGCCCCAGCTACGTGCCCTAAATAGTACAAGTCCTCTTCAGTAAGACCAACTGAGGGCTTGAAAAGCGCGGCGACTTTAGGAATGGCCCTGACTTCTGGAGGTAGATTAGTGGCCACCAGTATCTCGGTGGGCACACCAGAGGCGTCGGACTGCTCCCAATTATTAAAAACTGTGACCTCATTCCCACGCTTTACGCCCTCTCTCCATATTTGCGCATACTCTACTCCACCGTCTCCGTTAGAAATAGGCACAATGTCATTGGCCTCTCCCTGCAAAGGAACAAAATATGGTGCCCCCCTATCATCTAACACCACGCCCATTCTTCTTGGGGCGGGTTTACCGTGCAAAGAATCGTATAGACTGTCAAACAGTGCTGTATCAAACCCAGGTGGGGCGGGAAGTTCCCCCCACACCTCTCCTCGTACAGACTGCTTCCTATACCCATAAACCCACTTCTCTTGCACCCCGGTACTATTCTCGTAAGGATACAGCCCCGAGTCTCTAAAAGCCTTTTCACGTTCTGACATATCGGCCTTTTGAATAAACACCTCGTCGCCGGTGTCAGATACCGGACCACATACTCCAAGCGGGTCAACATAGTCGGGAATATCCTCGATCATCTTGGCCAGTGCCGGCGGGGGTGGGGCCACTTCAATTTTGGGCTTCTTGGAGCGAACTCTGAGACTAGACACATCCGAATCCGCGCCGCCAAACTTGATGAAAGCGTACCCGGCGTTCTTTCTGTAGTACGGAGGGCTGAGAACGGCGCGACCATCTGTAAAGGTGAGCGTCCATCCTAGTCTACCCACAGCCTTTCTTAGAAAGTCCCCGTCGTTGTTGCCGTGCTGTACGAGTGGATGATCTTCGGGAATAACAACATCCAGCCCAGGCCACGAGCCATCTTCCTCCACAACTAGAGGAATTCGGCTATCCTTCAGCTTCGTAGTAACTAGCTGCCTTAGTGTAAGCCCAAAGTACGTGGCGTGATTACTGGTCCTAGACAACGCGCCGCCTTCTTCGGCGGTAAAGTCCAGAATTATGCCACCACGTCCTGTCTGCCAGTCCAACATGGTTACTTCGTAAGGACCACGAGTATCGACAGCCAATCGGTGTCCAAAGTGAACGTGTACCTGTGCCTGCATATAAATGACAGGCTTTTGGAGATGCATAGAATCGCGGTCGAAGATGACCATGTTCAGGACGGACTTTTTGCCCTCCTCGTCCGTCATGTTTATGCGCTCTACCTGGAAGTGCTCATCGAATGAGAGCATACGACCACCGATTTCCAGACTAAAGTATGGCTCTAGCTCGTCTCCGTAATCCGGGGAAAAGATGCGGGCGTACTCACCATGCAGGAAAGGATCGTTCATACTACCTCGCCAACAACGAGGCCGTCCGAAGACTGGGAATAGACAACAGCGTGTTCTTGGGGAGGTCCAGTGGGTATAGGACATGCGGATTGGCGTCGGCGATTACCCACCATACTGTGGCGTCCCCATAGAACCGCTGCGCCAGAGCCGCCATGGAATCACCTTCTGCCGTCGTGTAGGAAACCCCAGTAGGGTCAGCCACCCAAGTAGTGTACCGCCGTCCGATTTCCACAGTCACCCTAGACAGTGCCGTGCGTACGCCATTAACTTGCCCGTAGAGTAACTGACGAATCCTTGGCACCGTGGCGTAGCGAGACTTGAAGACCATTACTTAAGCCCCGATAGTATGTTTTTGACCTCTGCCAAAGTATCCTTTAACTGAGCAGTATACGTGTTGAAACCAGTGAACACCTTCGCCGCTTGGATGTCTCCGTATAGGCCAACACTGGCGATGTCAAAAGCAATCTCGGCCGTAGCTTCTACTGTATTAAGCTTCCTGTCAAAGCGAGTGTGCTTCAGTCTTACCGAAAGCACCACGCCATTGTACACCTTGGCCCCCAGAACAAGCTGCGCCCTTCCTGGCGACACGAAGTCTGGTTGTTCTACGGTCATTGTCTTGGGGAAAACGAACTTCCTGAGCGCGTTAAGCTGAAGCTCCGCGTCGTGGGCGGGGCTAGTGTACCTACCAAGCTCTCGTCCATATAAGTAAAGCTCAAACTTGAACTCGCGCTTACCGAACATGGCGAAAGTGGCGGCCGAGAAAACCTGGCCCGGATGCTCTGTCCTCTTCCAATCTACGGTATGTAGCTCTTCTAGTACCGTGGGGTTAAACTGAAAATGCACTGGCGGAAGCTTGTCATCGTTCATCATGGGCTGTCCATTGTCGTAACAATGAACAAGCATACCTTTAGCCAGAAGCGCCTTTCCTGGGGTGTGGCCCTCCGACTTCTGCGGCTTAGCCGCAGGTTCTACGAAGTTGCCAAAAGGATTCCAGCTCATTACGCGCTCCTCATGGCAAGCTCTCGGTCTATGGCGTCGCCAAGGATGGGCATGAACTTCTCAGCGAAAGCCACCATCTCATGCTGGTCTAGGCTCTTTAGAGGAACGTGCATGCTACCTAGATTAAGAGACACGTTGATTGTTCTGCTTGCAACACTCTCACCAGAAGACTGCGGCACTGCACTTGGCGGAACTTTGGGAACACGGCCACTTTCGAGTTCCCATATACGCTGCTTCAGCGCCTTAGTTTCGTCATCAGTAGTGGGGCCGAAAGTGAAGAATGGGAGTTTGGCCTTGAGTGCATCTATTTCCTTCTGAGCGTCGGATGACACTTCACCGCCTTCACGCCGAACATCCCCAGTCATGCCGAACAGTACGGCCGGTATCCAAGTTATTCGAGCAAGAAGCGTCGCCACCTCAGTAAGTGTCCCCATCACCCCGGCACCCGCAGCTATAGAGGCCCACAAAGAAGTAAATGCCGTAGAAAGGGAAGTTATAATGCCAGACAACCCAGTGAACTTGGCTATGGCTGTGCCAACTTTACCGAGTCCAGATACAGCACCACTCCACAGACCAGAAAAGTCCAGCCGCTTAAACATCCCAGTGATTGCATCTATCGTAGCCCCCGCAGCCCTTTCTATGGCCCCCCAAACCGCCACTCCTCCGGCCTTCATACCGTCCCACATACGACCCCATGGAATCTTCTCCGCCAAACCACCGAAGGCCCACTGAAAACCGCCAACCATTAGTGGGCGCAATACAGACTGCCAACCCCACACAAAAGGCTTAGCCAGGAGCGCTCCAGCGCGCTTCATCTGCGCTCCAAACTTCCGCGCGGGATTGTCAATGACGTAGCCTACGTTCCCATGATAATTGATTTTGTAAGGATTTAGCTTCTGGTAGCCCTTCTTTATCAACGAAAACAGCCCCATAACCCCACCAGTGGCCGCCGTTACACCGCCCTTGCCACCCAGCAACCAGCTGAACAGGCCCCAACCCTTGGTGAGGGTCTTGATGGACAGCAAGATGCCTAAGAAACCGCCTATGCCAATACCAAGAATGTTAAAGGTCTTCTCAGCCGCCTCTCCACGTCTAACCCAGAACCCTAGCATGGCTCCGAAGTCCCACACCAAGTCAATGAGCGTGGTGAGCCCCTTGACCACGCCGCCTATAGCGTAAACGATACCCTCTAGGAACGGCGTAATGCCGGTCTTTATGCCCTCCCAAAGCTCCTTGACTATCAAGTAGGCTTCGTAAAGGTTCTTGGTAAGCTCTCTGGAGCGGAAAGACATCTCCAGCCACTTGTCCATGGGAATGCCCTTGCCCTCTACAGCAAGGCTAAGAGCGTCGATAGCATTAGAAATATCTTTTACCCATGCCTTTACCCAGTCACCGAAACCGAAGATGTTCTTCTTATAGAGAACATACATCACTCCGATGGCCGCCCCCAATGCAGCAAATCCGACGATGTACCCCTTAAGAGCGTGATATGCTCCCATTACAGCGTTCTTGTACGCCGTAATCATCAGCGTTCCGATCTTGATATTACTTGCCGCTTGCGCAGCGGACCAACTAAGAGCCATTCTAGCGAATTGCACTGAAATGAACACACCCATTAGCCCAGTCAAAGCAAATGCCAGAGCGCCCACAGCGCCTGTTACATAGCTAATCGCCTTAGCCAATCTGGGGTAGTCCATGGCACTGTAACCCAAGGCATTTACTGCCTGAATGGCGCTCTTATACAGAGGCTTAAAACCCTCATCTACGAGCCCCAACGTAGAGCGCTTAAGCTGCTCGATAGACCCGTCCAACACCTCCATAATGCCCGTGGAAGACTCAAGAAAGTTAGCCTGAGCGTCTTTTACTTCACCGTTAGCCTCTTCTAGGTCGGACACAAATCCACGTAGAGTCTTATGATACTTCTCTCTGTAACGCTCAGCTTGGATAAAGATATTGGTCGCCAGACTGCTGCCAAAAAATGATTGCAAATATGTGAATACCTGATCGCCAAGCCGCCCCCTGGCCTTGGCGACCTTCTCTGTAACTGTGTATATGACATCGATCAAGTTACGATACTGGTTATTGGCGTCTATGAAATCTTCCTTCGTCAACCCTAGCATCTTAGCGCCCATCAACTTGATCCTACCACCCCGCACCCCCTTTCCCTTGACCAAGAAGGAGCGCAGAAAGAGTTCATAGCTGCGAGCCAGATTGTTAACATCCAATCCGGCCTCGGCCGCACTTCTACCCATCTGCATAAGTATGGCGTTTATGGCGATAAGCTCAGAGGGGCGGGTAGCCTTGAACTTGGCCGCAGCCGTACGAAGAGACTCCAAGAGAATGGGAATGTCTCGTACACGCATAGCGCTAAGGGTAGTGGCCCTTAGCAGCATATCTAATGTGTGGGGGATACCCTCCACAGTGGAGTTTAGAGCAGAAACGGACATACGCGCCACATCTGCCGCAGAAGCCATGGATATCTCATTAGCGGAGGCTGTTACCAACGCTGAAGTGTAGTCCATTAACTTATTAGACTCTTGCGAGGAGAAGCCTGCCTGCTTCAACCTCTCAAACGCCTCAGCAATCTGGCCGCTGGTAAACTCCGTTTCCAGAGCCAATTTTCCGATGGCCCCTTGAATGCCCTCGTACTCGCCCCGCAACCCTTCCAACTGCTTGCGCTGCCCAGTATAGCCCATGACCACGGCAACACGGTGCATAGCCACTTCAAAATCTCTGGTGGCTTGAACAGAGGAGTTGAACACCGAGGCTATATGAGAGGCAACAGCGGAGGAGATACCTTTTAGATACTCAAGACCAGAGACTACGTTGAAAAGTCCCTGGTGCATGTCTCGGAAGTAACTACGAGTGGTCTCCCCGAGATCGAGCGTTGTTTGCTGTGTCTGCCGAAGAAGCCGGTTCTCTAGCTGGAGATGCTCAGTACCTTGAACCTCATTGGCTAATACAAATATCAGCTTTTTGGTCTGAGCATCAGGCATCTTTACCGCCCCTTTGCGGCCTCGTTTTCAGCCTCATTCCACTCTTGGATGATATCCAGGTAGGCCAGGAAACGCCAGCGCGGAAGCTCTAAAACCTCCTTTTCAGACCAGTGCCAGCGGTCTGCAAAAATAGCCACAATCCGCACTATTGCATTTTCTTCCTCTTCGGCCCACTTGAGCCAGCGAGCTTCACCTTCGACTGATGCAGGTTCCCCGTGCTGAAAAAACGGTGGATATCCACCCGGCCCTCCCACTTCTGAAGCCTGCCACGAGAATCCTCGGCCTCCAGGGCCACCGTGAGGTCTGCCCCAGGCATGTTCTCCTTCACAGCCTGAAGGATGCCCAGGATGACCCCACCAGGAAGTGCCTCAAGCCGCTCGGGGTAGAAGTGCTCGCCATTCTCTCCTCTAAGGCAGGCCGCCAGGGAAGTGAACATTGCCCGCTCCTCGGGCTCTGCCAGCATCTGCTCCTGGTTCTTGCCATTAGGGAAGTAGTAGTACACCTGGGTATGCGGGTTTCCTTCTACGTCCTTCAGTTCCCGCCCCAGGTCCAGCAGCAGTCTCGGAGCCTCGTCTTCGGGCCAGCCAAACACCTCCAGAGTACGGATGTCGATCTCCTTCTCTACCGAAGCGTCGGAGTCGGAATGGTCGAATACCTGCGTGAAGGTGGGCTCACGAGACAGTAGATTGGTGCATAGCAATAGGTATTCTCTGTCCACCACCAGCATATTTCGGACAAACTCCTCCGAAATGAGCGCTGAAGGATTTTCCTTTTTGTCAAGAAGTCCGGGGATAGCTTGAATAATTCTACGCAGCATGAGGGTGAGCCCCTTGGCCGCGTTGTTCTGCGTGGCCCTGGAGGCGCCTAGCTGTGCGTCCCCGGCACGGATCTCGTCGATGACGACTTGTCGGTAACGGACTCCGTTGACCTCAAGACCTACTGGGAGGGTGACTTGATCAGACGCAACAATGGCCACGATGTCTCTCCTGTGTCAAAAGTGTGACGTTAGTAATACGCACCGGGATCAGATAACTACTCCTGATCTTCCTTGATACCCTCGTTCTGCACAACCAACGAAGTGATCAAGATATCCTTGCCGTTGGCGTCAAGCTCGCCACGAGTGTACTCACTAGGCCAAGCGTTGATGACCGTCCAGGTCTTCACCACAGCGCCAGACTTGTCACGAAGGTCGATGCGAATGGTACGACGGAAACTCTCGCCTCCCTGAGCCCCGGCTTGCCCGTCCACGTCGTAGATCGTCTCAATCCAGTCGCAGAAGTCCGTGTCACTGGACATGCCACGCTCAAGCGTGATGGCATCGAATGAAGACTGCCCAGGCACACGCCGAGGCGTCTCGTTCTCACCCCCCTCACGGTAGTCGATCACGTCTACCGTGTGCTTCAGCCCGCTGATCTTGGAAAAGCCTGCACGAGAGAAGCTGGTCCCGTTACTGTCATCAAGAATAGTAACGAGGAACTTGAAATTGCGATACGGATCTGACGGCCTACCAGCCATGGTCTTCTCCTACTTTCGTGGTTATGCGTTCTCGTTAACCGTTAGGCCGGACTGCATCTGGCCGATACGGAAGATCACGAACTCGGCCGGCTTCTGAGTCGCCAACCCGATCTCGCAGATCATCCGCCCCTCTTCCACGTCCAGCGGAGTAGTGGTAGTGGAATCCAGCTTGATGAAGTACGCCTCGCTCTTCTTGGTTCCGCGAAGCTGCCCGGCAGCCAGCATGCCAGCCAAGAAAATATCCACCTGGGTCTTCACACGTCGCCAAGTAGCCGCGTCATTGTTGCGTAGAATGGCCCAGCGCATGCCCCGCTTGATGGACTGCTCAGCGTAAGTCATCACGCGACGGACGTTGATGTACCGCCACTGCAAACTCTCAGAGAGGGTACGCGCTCCGAATACTAGGAACGTGGACAGCCGAGAACCCGTGGTGCGGAAGGCGCGGATGCAGTTGATACCAACCGGGTTGAGGTCGTTGTGCTCCGCGTCGTTCACGCTGTACGCCAGCCCCACCACGCCCTTGAGCTTACCAAACTCACCCTCGCCAGCCGGAGCCGCCGCGATGCCGCCGTCAGGAGGCGGAAGCTGTTCAACGCGAGCGTAGAGGCCAGCGATGTGCCCAGAGGGCGGCACGTAGATGGTAGGGTTGCTACCGCTACCGAAGGGATCGGAAACCTCAACCCAGGGGAAGTACAGGGCGCCCCACTTGCTGTCAGCCCCCAAAGTGTTGACTCGATAGTTGTACACCTGAGCCTTGGTGTACCCCTCCGGGCTGTCCAGCAACCCGAAGCAGTCCATGCGTGCTTCACAGTAGGCCAGAATCGCGTTGTGAGTGGTGGCGCTCACCGGCAACAGTGACCCGCTGTATGATGGCGGGCAGGTGATGAGGCCAACGTCAGGCAGTGCGTCAAACTCGTACAGACCCGTCTTAGCCGTGGAATTGCCCACCACATCCGAAGCCGCCAGCGAAGTAGTCTCGGATGTGCCGCTGGTAAGGTCCGTCGCAGCGGTCATGTTGGTGGGAATGCTGGCCGGGAAGGTCAACCCCAGGTTCTCGGCCATCACGTAGTTAGAGCCAAGCTCCGAGTCGTTGATGACCGTCTCAATGTAGTTGTCTGCCAGCGGATTGGCAGACATCTGCGGCCATGTCTGAAGAACCTTTTCGGTCACGGCGTCATACACGACCAGAGTATGCTCTACCGAGACAACCGTGCTGTTGTCCTTGTCGTAGCTATTGACCAGAGCCGAAGCCAAATTGACAGTACGAGTCACGCCACCAGGAGCGGTCACTACCGACACGCTATTGACTTTCACGTACTCATGCTTCACAGCCACGGTGTCGGTCAGCAGCAAAATCGAGCCCTCGTCAATACCCTTGGTGGATGTCATGACGATGCTTGTACCAGACGAGGAGGGGCTAGTGACCAGATCCAGTCCAACTCCAGCGGAAGCGTGCTTGGGGTCGTCGTAGACCATTACCGCCAGAAGATTACCATTGGTGCCAGGGCTCTCTTCCCCGCAGTACCCTGCCGTAAATTTCCAAGCCGAGGCAGCACCGGAATCCGCGCCCGTCTCTGCCGGGCCGCTGTCATAGGTGCCCATTCCGGTCAGCCCCAGAGCCGCCACCAGCGCAGCCGTAGAGCCCGCCTTCAGGTCCAAAGTAGAACCCACACCAGCGGTGCCCGCCGTAGCTGTGATAACCATCTCTCCTGTGGCCGCCTGAGTGCACAGCAGCAAGTCGCCGGGAGTGGCGGTCTTGACCGCCAACTCGATCATGGTCTTCATCTCAGTGAAAGTAACTGCGTCCGCGTCGGCCACGTTGCCGGTTCCGGTGATGGGCACAACGTCCGCAGTGACAGCCGTTTGCGTGACCCAGGCCGCTGTTGCCGACACGATCTTGATCGACGCGCCAGAGCCCTTCCGATCCGTAGTCAATCGGAGCGCCGCCACATTCACCGATGCCAGCACGCCCTCCATGATGGCGCCGATTAACAGCGCGTACCCCGCAGCGTCAGCCGAAACAGGGGTTAGTCCGCTGATGTCACAAGTCTTCACCGGCCCGCCATTGATCTGATACGTACAGGAGGTCAGGGCGGGAACTGGGGAAACGAACGCTCCCGCCCCGCCGTCCTTCACAGCCGCAGCGCAAGCCACCGTCACAGTCTTGTCGCCACCACCGTTCACGGCCATGACCAGAGCCTGACCGTTAGACACCTGAATACCGCCAGAGATGTCAACGTTGCCAGCATACTGCGCGAAGGTGGCCACACCAATACCGTCTACCTGGGCGTAAGCCGCCACGCCACCACGAGTGGTGCGGTCAGCGATATCCGAGTAGTGCGCCAAACGAGTGACATAGCACAGCGCCCCGCCGTTCTCGAAGAAACCCTTCACAGCGAAGTAAAGTGACTCGTTCTCTACCGGGTTGCCATAGATCCGAATAAAGTCATCGACGCTAGTGATCAGCTTCGGCGTGCCTACCGGCCCCCTGGTGGCCACGCCTACGAAGCCAGGGATCGAGGAGACGACCCCATTGACCACGTTTTTCGTGGTATCCTGCTCCTCCATGTACACGTCGGGGCGGTAATACTGCGTTGCCATCTACGGCCTCCACTCCAAAGGGTTAACCCGCCAACCGACCGTCCCCGTTCAGGGGATCTCAATCGTGCGGTCTAATGTCTTCACCGCGTCTTCAGCCTCCACCACATTACCTAAATTGTCAACAGGAAGCCAGACATTTCTTGCCGTACCCTCGTCGTACACCAACTTTCGACGCTGCCGAATCGTGTACATCTTAGCCTGGATCTCATGAATCAATGGCGTATCCGTCTTCGCTGTCTCGTCCTCTAGATCAACCAGCACGGCGAAAGTCCATATCTTCCAGTATACTACCGATTCCGGCTGCGAAGCGTCATCCCTTACAACGTGCCCCTTGCAAAAAAGCCAGTGCCTTGTTCGTGTGTCTGGAGCCCCACCAACCGGGGCAGTTCCAACAAGAATGGAGTCTTTTCCTCGTGTATGTGTGGCCATATACAACTGAAGTGCCCTATCCGCCGCCGCGTCTCCCCGCACGTAAGTGGAGACGTTGAACTCCAACCAGTACCACTTCTGCGCCGGGTGCATCGTGGCTATGTGGGGAATCTTGGAAGTATCTATGGACTCAAGATACTCCTCCTCATTCTCCATAACCTCTTCTTCGATGTCACTATAGATTACAGAGATGGATGGGAAGGTTCTTGCCGTGTACTCTTCTGGGTCAGGAACGTCGATGAATACGGCGACGCTCTTAGAAACGCCTTTGACGACAATCGACTTGCCAGCCCACAGCGCCCCAAGAGCCTCTTCAACCTGCTGAATCGTTACGCCCAATTATAACCCTGTTTGTCAAGAACTTTTGGCCCACTGTTCCCCTACACGCTTTTGAACGTTCTTTATGAGCGTATGTATCGAGGCCGCCTTTCCCGACAGTACCTCTTTCGTAACCGGCCCTGCCACCGGACGTGCTGGCACACGCCCATCCCAAGTACCATACTCCAGAATCCAGAAAAGATCACACGCGGGAATCTTGGCTATGGGGTGCATTCGATCTGTCACTTCTACAGACACACCCCCCTTCTTAGTGCCCGCACCATAGGTGTGATAGGTGAAGGCGTGACTGGCTGTGGTAAACCACTCTGACATTATCCAAGTATGCTCTGGGAGTGGAAACCCACGCCGCATTTTCTGCTGCACGGTATCTGTATCAAGTCTAGGCCCGACATCGGAGCGCATCCGCGTTCTTATACGACGAATTGTGGCGATGCCAAAGTTCTTAAGCTCCTTGTCATTGGGCTTCGTGTCCAGACGCTCGATGTCCCT
>Ga0172370_10007022_pt1 | contig 13929 bp, 10 predicted proteins | sample LakKiv5m_FD_114538 | JGI IMG/M metagenome (GOLD analysis project Ga0172370, IMG submission 114538) | Freshwater microbial communities from Kabuno Bay, South-Kivu, Congo - kab_022012_11.5m | ecosystem: Environmental > Aquatic > Freshwater > Lake | place: Democratic Republic of the Congo...
GGCGACCACGACTCTGTGCCGCGCCGATGCGGGTGACTGCGACGTAGCCGAGTATTGCGACGGCGCTGGTGCGTGCCCGGCCGACAGTTTCGAGCCGAGCGGGACGGTTTGCACCAGCGCCGGCATTGACGACGATTGCAACGACAGCAAGTGCAACACTACGGGCACTTGCATCTCGACGCCGGTGAACGAGGGCGGGGTGTGCGCGCCGCCCACTGCTGATCGCTGCGTCAAGACCTACAAGTGCACGGCCGGCGCTTGTGTGATGGGCAGCCAGTTCATCACCGGCGATGCCTGCGATTGGTTGGTGGTATCGGGCGTGTCTGCCGCCAGCAGTGCGCTGATCGTCGATCACTCGACCAACACCGGCGACCTGTGTCTGGACAACGCCCAGGTCGGCACCAGTGTGACGGTCAACGGTTCGGTGGTGAGCACCAACGGGACAGATAGCAGCCTGACGTTCGGTTCGAACGGGTTCATCCTCTACGACATCGTGAGCAACAACGCGGCCGTTAGCGGAGTGATGGGCGCTTCGCTGCCGGGTCTGCCGGCGGGCACCAGCGTAGTGCCGCGTGGATCCTTGGTCGCGAAGTCGAACGGCGGCTTCTACGACACCACCGGGTTGGACCCGCGGGTCCTCAAATGCCAGGCCGCGCAGGCTGACATCCTGTCGGCGTCGTCGGCGGTGCTGAGTCTGCCATCGACCCAGGCGCTGGGTGTGCAGGCGATACCGGGAGGCGGAAACCTCGACATCAACGCGACCAACGTGGGCGGTCTGAACGTCATTGACTTCACGAAGCTGACGGCCGGTAACGATGCGACGATCCACATCAGCGGCGGCGGCGACGCCAATACGGTGATCATCCTGCGCATCGCGCAGCAGTTGAACACCGATGCGCGGGTGGTGTGGACGTTGACCGGTGGGCTGACGACCGAACACTTGCTGATCTTCGCGAACGGCGGGCTCTGCGAGATCGGCGGCAACAACGTCGGCTCCGGTGCGATCCTGTGTCCGAACGCGAAGGTGGTGATCAAGAACGCCTCGGTCTGGGCCGGCCAGGCACTTGGCGACACCAAGAAGGTACAGGTCGGCGACGCGGTGACCTTCACCTACGTTCCGTTCATCGGGTTCTGAGCCCGGGCCGGCAAAGGGCCGGCAAAGGTGAGAGTCCAAGACTACGAGGCCGATCCCGAGAGGGGTCGGCCTCGTAGCATTGGCGCGCCAAGTCCGGGCTAGAAGATCAGCCGCGCCCCGATGCTCGGCGGCGGGTTATGGTCGAGGCGCATACCGTGCGGCAGCCTGACTTCGAGACCGATGGGACCTTCCCGAAGAGTTTCGGTTTCGATTACGTGGAGAGTCAGCGGCGACTCGTTCCAGCCGAAGAAAGCTTCCCTTCCTTCGCGCCGGACCGAAGCCGCGCACCCGGCGTCGCACCACAGCCGCGACGCCGCATCGAGGCTTCGCGTCGCGAGTCTGAGGCCGAGAAGTGTGGCCCCGGGCCCGGCGTCACGAGGCCTCGTCACCACCGGCGCGAACTCCACCCACGTGTCGCTCTCGGTATTGGGGTCGGCCTCGGCCATCTGGACAACCAGTCCGAGGGCCTGCTTGGGGTGCAGGAAGCACTCCTTCCAGCTCGGGATGCTGTCGTTGAATCCGACGACATCGTAGCCCGCGGCCTGCGCTCGGGCGCGGGCCGCGTGAAGGTCGGGCACTTTCAGGGTGACGTGGTGGATGCCGGGCCCACGGGCCTGGAGAAAGCGCCACAAGAAGCCGTCTTTGGGTCCCAGCGGCTCGATCAGTTCGAGGCGCCCTCCGCCCGCGAACTCCCACTGCGCGCCGCGAAAGTCCGGCGATGGGCCGCCGCGGTGCGGTCGCGCTCCGAGGACTCCCTCCAGGAAAGGGGCGGCGGCGTCGATGCTGGAGACTCCGCAGGCGACGTGATCCAGCTTTACGTGTGTGTTCGTTGTCATCGGGGCGCGATTGTACGCGAGCGGCCGGCGGGCTCCACGTCCAACGCGTTGGTTCAGTGCGGTGCTCGCAGCGTGCAGCGGCGCCCGCGTCCGTCGCGATTTCTCTGAGACCCGCCCTCTGGGTATAAGGCGAGTCCGCAGACCGAAGAGCCGAGCACTGATCGGCGCCAACGCGGTCCGGGATGCGGTTACGACGTGAAGATCGGACTCTTCGGGATCAACTACGGGGCCTGCGCGGACATCCGCGTGGCGGCCGCCGCCGGGCGCACTCTGGTGGGCAGGCTCTGACGCCGCCGCAAAGCTCCGATGCTTTTCAACTCGCTCGCTTTCCTGCTCTTCTTCCCGACGGTCTGCGCGCTGTATTTCGTGCTGCCCCACCGCGTCCGGTGGATGGTGCTGCTGGGGGCGAGCTTCTACTTCTACGGCTCGTGGCGGTGGAGCTATCTGCCGCTGTTGCTGTTCACGACCTTGCTGTCCTACAGCACTGCGGTGGTGATGGACACGGCGCCGACGCCGGCGATGCGCCGCTTTTGGCTGGTGGTGAGCCTGGTCGGCAACTTCAGCGTTCTTTTCACCTACAAGTACTGCAACCTGTTCAGCCAGACCGGCGAGTCGATCGCTCACGCGCTCGGCCTGGCAGGGGACTGGCCGCGCCTGAACCTGGTGCTGCCGATCGGCATTTCGTTCTACACGTTTCACGCGCTCAGTTACTCGATCGACGTCTACCGTCGCACGCGCCCGGCCGAGCGCCACCTGGGCCTTTACGCGTTGTACGTCGCGTTCTTTCCGCTGCTGGTGGCCGGTCCCATCGAGCGTTCGACGACGCTGCTTCCGCAGCTCAGGAAGAGTTTTCCGTTCGAGTACCAGCGCGTGGTCTCAGGTCTCCAACTCATGGCCTGGGGCTTCTTCAAGAAGTTGGTGATTGCCGATCGCATCAGCGTCTACGTCGATCAGGTTTACACCGATCCCACCGCTTTCGGCGGTCTCCAGCTCACGCTCGCCACGCTGCTGTTCGCGTATCAGATCTACTGCGACTTCTCGGGCTATTCCGATGTCGCCATCGGTGCCGCCGAGGTGCTCGGCTACACGTTGTTGCAGAACTTCCGACAGCCCTATCTGGCCGACACCATCCAGGGCTTCTGGCGCCGCTGGCACATTTCGCTGTCGACCTGGTTTCGCGACTACCTCTACGTTTCGTTGGGCGGCAATCGGGTCGCGAAGTGGCATTGGTACTTCAACATCATGGCCGTGTTTCTACTGAGCGGTCTGTGGCACGGGGCGAACTGGACCTTCGTGATCTGGGGCTTTCTGCACGGCTTCTACCAGGTGTTCGGGCTCGCCACCCGCGGTGCCAGAGCCAGCTTGGCGGAGTCGATCGGCCTGACCCGCGTTCCGCGGCTTCGTCACGCGCTGCAGGTGGCCTGCACTTTCGCGCTGGTCGATTTCGCTTGGATATTCTTCCGTGCGGGCACCTTCGACGACGCGCTCTATGTTGCGACCCACTTCTGGCGAAACTGGGACCTGCACAGCGACACCTACCTGGTCCTCGGGGCGTACGAGTTCTGGCTGGCGATGGCCGCGATCGTCGTACTCGAGATCGTGCAGGCCGCACAACGCCGCGTGAGGCTGCGCTGGGTTCTGGCCGAGCGGCCGCTGTGGCTGCGCTGGTCTTTGTACTACGCGGCGGTGATGACGGTGCTGCTGCTCGGCAAAGCCGGCGGCGCCAAGTTCCTTTACTTCCAGTTCTGAGGCTCGGGGTGTGAGCGAACATCTGCAGCAAGCCCACGTGCGCGAACCCGAAGCGCCGATGCGGGCGAGAGATCTGCGCAAGTTTCTGGCGCGCGCACTGGCCCTGGCGGTGCTGGTGGTCGTCGGCCACGCGGCGGTGCTGGCGATGCCGACCGAAAAGGGTAGCTACCTCGCGGCCGTGATCGACAAGCAGGCCCGCCTGCGCTCGCTCGCGTCGCCGAAACTCGTGTTCGTCGGCGGTTCCAACCTCTCGTTCGCGCTCGACAGCCCGCGTATCGAAGGCGAGATGGGTATGCCGGTCGCCAACATGGGTCTGGGAATCTACGCGGGACTGCGATTCATGCTCGATTCGGTGGCGCCGCGTCTGGGCCGCGGCGACTTGGTGGTGATCAGCGCCGAGTACCAACTGTACCGCGGTCTCTACAACGGCGAAGACGAACTGCTCGAAGTCTTGGAAGCGTTTCCCGAGGGGCTGCGCACGGTTGATTGGAAGGCACAGGCGCCGGCGCTGGTCCGCGCATTGCCGACCTACATCAAGAACAAGGCCAACCGCTTGCTCGCGACGCTGGTGCAGAGCCCCGATCCCCACTGCGTCTACTGCCGCAGGGCCTTCAATCAGTATGGCGATCTGGTCGCGCAGGCCGGTCAACCGGGCAAGGACGTTGCGGCGATGGCGATGTTCCGCAGCAAGAGCGAACAGGGGCCGATCGAGGACGACGCGATTCGCGGACTGCGCCGCTTCGTCGCATCCGCCCGCGCAGCCGGTGCGCATGTGGTGCTGATGTTCCCGGCGGTTCCCGCGCCTCTATACGAAAAGAATCGAGCCAAGCTCGACGAAGTCTACGAGCGGGTGAAGAAGGACGTGCCGGTAGCGGTGCTCGGAAGCCCGTCGGAGAACACGATGCCTGCCGAGTATTTCTGGGATTGGGTCTATCACCTCGTGCCGGCCGGCCGCGACCTGCGTACCGGCGTCATCCTCGAACGCCTGAAAGCCTATCTTGCTTCGCCGTTCGCATCAGAGGTCGATGCGCCGGGCGCGATCCGGTAGGCGTCGGCGCGGCCGACTCTCATGCGATGTCCGCAGTGCCAGTTCGTCAATCTCGAAGGCGCGAGATTTTGCCAGCAGTGCGGCGTGCCGCTCGCGATCGCGTGCGCCAGTTGCGCGGCCGAGTTGCCGGCCGGAGCGCGTTTTTGCGTCGCGTGCGGCGCGGCGGTGAATGCGCCGGTGCGCCAGTCCGCACCGCGCGTCTATAAACAGGGACATCCGGGGGACGACGGCGTTCGATCCAGAGGTGTTCCCGAGGGCGAGCGCAAACAGGTCACGGTGTTGTTCGCCGACGTCAAGGGGTCGATGGAACTGGCCGAACATCTCGACCCGGAGGAGTGGTCGAGAATCATGGCGAACTTCTTCCGGATCCTGTCGGAAGGGGTCGAACGCTTCGAAGGTTTCGTCGACAAGTTCACCGGTGACGGCATCATGGCGCTGTTCGGAGCGCCGATCGCACACGAAAACCACGCACAGAGAGCGTGTTTCGCGGCACTGCACCTGCGCGACACGTTGAGGGACTACGCCGAGAAGCTGCGCCGCGAAGAAGGGCTGAATTTCTCGGTTCGCATGGGTATGAACAGCGGCGAAGTGGTGGTGGGACGGATCGGCGACGACATGCGGATGGACTACACCGCACAGGGCCACACTGTCGGCCTCGCTGCCCGCATGGAAACGTTGGCGGCCGCCGACAAGTGCTACCTGACCGAGCACGCGGCCGCGTTGGTGGCCGACTATTTCGCGCTGCGCGACCTCGGGGTCTTTCGCGTCAAGGGCGTCAGCGATCCGCTTCACGTTTTCGAACTCGAAGGCGTCGGCACCCACCGCACCCGACTCGACGTTTCGCGCTCGCGCGGCCTGTCGCGATTCGTCGGCCGCGACGCCGAACTGGCATCGCTGGAGGCGGCGCTGGAGAGAACCCGCAGCGGCATGCCGCAGGTGGTCGGCGTGGTCGCCGAAGCGGGGTCGGGCAAGAGCCGTCTGTTCTACGAGTTCGTCGAGCGCTGCAAGAGTCGCGGCCTGCGTGTCAGCACCGGGCACTGCGTCGCGCACGGTTCGATGATCCCGTTCTATCCAGTCCTGGAACTGCTGCGGGACTATTTTGCGATCGACGACGGCGATACCCCGCAGCGTGCGCGTGAGAAGATCGCCGGCCGGTTGTTGCTGCTCGACGAAAAACTCGCCCCGAGCTTGTCGCTGCTCTTCGAATTCCTCGGTGTCCCCGACCCCGAGCGCCCTGCGCCGTCGATGGACCCCGAGCCGCGCCGACGCATGCTGTACGGCGCTCTCAGGCGCATCCTCGAGTGCGGCGGCGGTTCGCAGCCCGTCATCGTCGTGCTCGAAGACCTTCACTGGATAGATGGTGCGAGTTCCGCCTTCATCGACGACATGATCCGCGTACTGCCGCAAACCTGCTGCATGATGCTGCTCAACTATCGTCCCGAATACCAAGCCCCTTGGACGGCGCGTGCGGATTTCGACGAGATTGCACTCGAACCGCTGGGGGAAGCAGCGATCGCGGCGCTGCTCGCCGATCTCTTGGGCGACGACGCGTCGGTGCAGCCACTGGCGCGAAACATCGAACGAACGACCGCGGGCAATCCGTTCTTCGTCGAAGAACTGGTTCATGCGTTGGTGGAAGCTGGCAGCCTCGAGGGTCCGCGAGGCGCTTACCGGCTGGTGAAGCCGGTCAAAGACATCCTGCTACCGCCGACGGTGCACGCGGTACTCGCGGCGCGCATCGATCACTTGCCAGAGTGTCACAAGGAAGTGCTGCAAACCGCGGCGGTGGTCGGCAAGCAATTCCCCGAAGCCGTGCTGGCCCGACTCGTGGCGGTAGAGGCCACCGCGTTGCACGCGGCGCTGCAAGCCCTTTGCGCGTCGGGCTTTCTCTACCAACGCGAGGTCTATCCGCAGGCGCAGTACGCGTTCGAACATCCGCTGACGCAGGAGGTTGCCTACCGTACCCAACTCAGCGAGAAGCGCCGGCTGATGCACGGCGCCACTGCGCGGGTGTTGTCGGAATTGGAACCGGAGCGCTTGGTCGAGAATGCGGCGCTGCTGGCGCATCACTGGGAAGCTGCAGGAGAACTGCTCGAAGCTGCGAGCGCGGGCCGCCGCGCTGCGGAGTGGACCAGTAGCAGCGAGATCCAAGAGTCGCGCCGTCATTGGCTCAAGGTGATGGACCTGATCGAACGGCTGCCGCTTTCTGCGCAGACGCTCTCGCTCGCGATCGCCGCCGCCGAAGGGATGCTCGCGCTGTGCTGGCGTCTGGGTTTGCCGCACGAAGAAGCCGAGCGGGTCTATCGATGGGGCGAGAGTTGGGCCGAGCGCGGTGCGGACAAAGCCGCACGTGCGCGGCTGCTCGGCGCTTACGGGTCGTGGCACGGTTTTACCGGAGACCTCGAGGCGTCGCTCACTCTCTACGACGAAGCCGCGAGTCTTCTCGACGGGAGCTCCGACATTCGGCTGCGCATGACACTGCACAGCCGCCGCGCCTACTCCAGCCTGCTGGCGGGCAAGCTCCGGCTTGCGCTGCAACTCTCGCGCGAAGTCGTCGCCACTATGGAAGACAGCGGGAGTCCGGCGACCGTTCCTACCGGCGACGCGATCTTCCTGATGGGCTTCACCAGTTTGCCGCTGACCTATCTCGGCAGGCTTCAGGAGTCGCGCAGCATCTTCGAGCGCGCACTGGCGCTCGCGATCGAAGGCGGAGAAATGGGTACGGCGAATTCTCTGCGCGGTTTCGGTATCACCAACGCCTGGTTCACCGGCGATGCGGCGCGGGCGATGACGCTGGCGAGTCCTCAGGTCGATTACGCCGAACGCATCGCGAGCCCGGCGGCGCGGATCGGTGCCTACGACTCTCTCGGCATCGCGCACCTGCTCAGCGGCGCGTGGGGAGAAGCGGTCGATGCGTTGGAGACAGCGCTGTCGATCGCGCGCGAGACCGGAACATTTCTTCAGGCCGAGGCGCTGGTGCTGTCGAACATGGCCGAGGCGTACCGTGGCAAAGGCGAGCTCGACCGTGCGGTGGCGGCTGCCGAGGAAGCCGTCGCGGTGGCGCGCGCGCGCCGCACGGTGATGCACGAGTGTCGCGCCAGTCTGCTTCTCGGCCGCGTGCTGCTGTGCCGTGGCGCAGCGGGGGATTCGGATGGCGCTGCTGCGTCGCTGGCCGAAGCGCTGGTGATAGTCGAACGCACCGAAGCCAAGGCCTACGAACCTTACGTCCGACGCGAACTGGCGACGCTCTCGCGTGCCCGCGGCGATGCTGCGAAGTGGCGCGACGAGATGCTGGTTGCCGCGCGCCTTTTCGGCGAGATAGGCGCATCCGAGCGTGCCGCCGAGATCAGCGCGGCGGCGGCGCTGTGATTGCGGCGGAGATGCTGACGATGTGGATGACGCGGCGATTTGAGCACCGGCAGCCTCGCAGCGTAAACCACGGTGCGGTGGTCGTTAAGACGGCTCGCGGCGTAGACGTGGGTCGGCGAACCGTCCGAACGATGTCGACGACGGTGCGGTCGATCACGAGGATGGTGCTTTGACGCCCGCGATGAATCCGCTCGGATAGGGTTGGAGACAAGGTATTCCCTCGATCAGACTCACGCGTGAGCAGCGTCGGCGTATTCTCGGCCTCGCGTTGCCGATCATCGGCGCGATGGGTTCGCAGAACGTCATCAACCTCGTCGATACCGCGATGGTCGGCAGCCTCGGAGACGAGGCGCTGGCGGCGGTCGGCGTGAGCAGCTTCGTCAGCTTCATGGCGGTGTCGTTCGTGATGGGCATGTCGTCGGGAGTGCAGGCGATGTGCGCGCGCTGGCGCGGTGCGGGACGCGACCGCGAAGTGGCGGTTCCGCTGAACGGCGGACTGTTGATGTCGGTAGCGATCACGATGCCGCTCTCGGTCGCGGTGATCGCCGTGGCGCCGTCGATTCTTGCCGCGGTATCCCCGGAGCCCGAGGTCGCGCTGCTCGGCACCGCTTATCTGAGACTGCGCCTGCTCGGCACGACCGCGGTCGGGATGAACTTCGCGTTTCGCGGTTACTGGAATGCCGTCGACATGTCGCGCCTGTACATGGGCACGCTGCTCGGCATGCACGCCGCGAACATCTTCCTGAATTGGGTGCTGATCTACGGCCACCTGGGTGCTCCTGCTCTTGGCCTGCAAGGCGCGGGTCTGGCCAACGCGATTTCGACGTATATCGGCGTCGTCGCGTACTTCACGCTGGCGTGGAAGTACGGGCGCGCGGCCGGCTTCCTGCGCCAGCTTCCCTCGCGCGAGGCGATGCGCACGATGCTGGCGATGTCGCTGCCCGCCGGACTTCAGCAGTTCCTGTTTGCCGCCGGTATGATGGCACTGTTCTGGATCCTGGCCCGCGTCGGCACCACCGAAGTCGCCGCCGCCAACGTGTTGTTCAACGTGATGCTGGTGACGATCCTTCCCTCGATCGGTTTCGGCTTGGCGGCTGCGACGCTGGTGGGGCAGGCGCTGGGAGCGCGAGAGAAGCGCGAAGCCTTCCGCTGGGCCTGGCGCGTAGCATGGGTTGCTGTGGCTGCGGTTGTGTGTATTTCGCTGCCCGCCGTGGTTGCGCCCGACCTGGTCCTGGCGCCCTTCCTGCGCGATCCAGTCACGCGCGCCGTGGCGGTGTGGCCGCTGCGTATCGCCGCGGCATTTGCTCCTGTCGAATCGCTAGCCGCGGTGCTGATGAACGCGCACCTCGGCGCCGGCAGCGCGCGGCGCGTGCTGGTGATCTCGGTGCTCACGCAGTGGTTTCTGTTTCTGCCGCTGGCCTACTTGATCGGCCCGGTGCTGGGTCTAGGGTTGACGTCGATATGGCTGTTGCAGGGCGTGTGCCGGTTGCTGACGGTAGTGGTGTTCGCGTGGAGCTGGCGCCAGGGGCGCTGGGCCGAGGTAGCCGCGTGAGCGCGTGCCGTCGTATTATCGCGATGACAGTGCCGGCCGTCGCGATCGCCACAGCCGGGGTTGCACTGGCGGTCGCGCCCGGTCTCGCCTAGTTTTTCCAGATGCTCATCAGGTTACGAACAAGGATCTTGTCGGCGTTGGCGATAGTTGCGGTGCTCGGTGGCGGCTCGGCGGTGGCGCTGGTCGCGGCTCCTGCGCGAGCAGCGTCTTTGCGGCCGCCGGCGAAACTCGAATTGGACGATCTGCGCGGGAAGCAACGAAGCCTGCAGGAACTGCGCGGCAAGGTCGTCCTGGTCAACTTCTGGGCGACCTGGTGCGGCCCTTGTATCGGCGAGCTTCCGATCCTGGCGCAGCTCGCCGAACATTATCGCGACGCGGGACTGGTGGTCGTGGCGGCCTCGGTGGATGACGCCGACACGCGCGATGCGGTGGAGGCGTTTGCGCGCAAGCGCGGCAAGGGGCTCGAAGTCTGGATAGGCGCAGGTGCGCAAGACATGGAGGCTCTCGGGCTGCCCGGCGATGCGGTGCCGGCTACTTTGTTGCTCGATCGTCGTGGTCGCATCGCCGAACGGACCCAAGGCGCGGTCTCTGCGGGAGAACTCGATTCCGCCATCGAAAAGCTGCTCGATGAAGCGGGTGGCAATCCCGATTCTCCGGGTGAACTCCCGCGGTCGCCGCACGCGCCGCATCGCGCTCCCGGTCTGCCCCAGGCGGAGGCGTCGCCGAGTGCAACTCAAGCCGCGGGGCGCAGTTTGTAGCGGATCGGTAGCCTCTTTATCCCGCCCACGAAGCTCGAGCGCAGACGGTCGGGTTCTCCGGTCAGTTCGCAGTGCTCGAGCCGCGGCAGAAGCTGCGCGAACACGGCTCTGAGTTCGAGGCGCGCCAGGTTGGCTCCCAGGCACGAGTGCTCGCCCATGCCGAAAGCGAGGTGAGGATTGGGGTCGCGGTCGATCCTGAAGCTGAACGGATCTTCGAAGACGTCTTCGTCGCGGTTGGCCGAGGGGTAGAACAGCGTAAGGTTCTGGCCGGCCTCGATGCGTTGGCCGCGCAGTTCGACGTCGCGATTGGGAGTACGGCAGAACTGAATGACCGGTGAGGTCCAGCGCACTATCTCTTCGACCGCTTTGTCGATCAGGTCCGGGTTCTCGCGCAGCTTGCGCAGTTGCTGCGGGTGGTGCAGCAGCGCCAGCAGACCTCCGGTAGTAGCGTTACGAGTGGTCTCGTTGCCCGCCACCACCAGCACGTAGAAGTACGACAGCAACTCCATCCACGGAACGTCGTCGCCGTCGATCTTGGCGTTGGCCAGAACGCTGATGATGTCTTCCTTGGGTTCCTTGCGCCGCTTCTCGACCATGTCGGCGTAGTACTGAAAGAGTGCCAGCCGCGCGCGCTCGCCGGTTTCCTCGGCGGTCTCACCCTCGAGCCGGTACTCGGGATCGGCGGCGCCGATGGTCTCGTTGGTCCAACGGAACATCAATTTCCAGTCTTCGCGCGGGATGCCGAGCAGGTCGGCGAGTACCGCCAGCGGAAGCCTGGCCGAGACCAACTGCACGAAGTCGCCGTCGCGCATCTCGGCGTCACCCATCACCTCGTCGAGCAGTTCGCGGGTGATCTGCTCGATGCCGGCGCGCAGGCGCTGTACGGCTCGCGGAGTGAAGTAACCGCTGATCAGTCGCCGGTACGCTGCGTGATCGGGAGGATCCATGTTGAGCAGATGGCGCACCGGGGGCGGCTGACCGCCCGCGGTCTCGAAATCCGGGAACACCGCCAGCCGCGGCGCGTTCTCGAAGATTTCGGGGGTCTTGCCGATGTACACTAGGTCTTCGTACTTGGTGACGGCCCAGAACGGGACGACCCCAGGTCTCTCGTAGCGAAATATCGGTGCCTGGCGGCGTAGTAGCGCCCAGGCTTCGTGAGGGTAGCCGTGGTCGGCGTAGGTCTGGTTGCTGATGATGTCGATGTTGTCGAGCGTGAGACCGGTGGGAACGGCGGATCGATCTTGCGGCATTGGTACCTCCGAGTACCTGGGTAGCGGGAGCAAAGCGCAGTGGCAACCCTGTCGCGGGTCATGGCTGGCGCGGCGCGGCCTGCAGCTGACAAAAGTTCACATCCTGCTGCGCCGCCACGGCGTCGATGTCAGCTACAGCGCGCTACATCGCTTCGTCCGAAAGCATCTCGACTTCGGTGCCCATCGCACCACCGTGCGCATGGCCGACTGCGAGCCGGGCGAGGTTTCCGAGATCGATTTTGGACGCCTCGGTCGCCTCTACGACCCAGCCATCGGCAAGTTGCGTTTCGTGCACGCGCTCGTCGTTACGCTCGTCTTCAGTCGTCATCAGTACGTCTACGTCACCTTTTCGCAAAAACTCGTCGATGTCATCGAGGGGCTCGAGCAGGCGTGGGAATTCTTCGGGGGCTGTACGCGCCGCGCCATCATCGACAATCTCGAGCCCGCGGGGATCAAGGCCGACCGCTACGAGCCATTCTTCCAGCGTACCTTGGACGAGTACGCTCGCTACCGCGGCTTCGTAATCGACGCAGCCGTCGCGCGCAGCCCACAGCAAAAGCCCCATGTCGAGCACCAAGTTCCTTTCGTGCGCGAGAATTTCTTTCGCGGTGAGCAGTTCATCGACCGCGACGACGTCCAGCGCCGTGTACTGCAGTGGTGTCTGGGCCAAGCCGGACAGCGCACGCACGGCACCACCCGCAAGCAGCCGCTGGTCGAGTTTGAACGGCACGAACGCGCTGCCCTGATCCGGATCCTCAATCCGCAGCACTTTGATGTGCCGGCCTGGGCCGAGCCCAAGGTCCATCCCGATTGCCACATTCGCGTCGGCAACGCCCTGTACTCGGTCCCGTTCACCTACAAAGGCAAGAAAGTCACCGTGCGCCGAGACTCTCGGCTGGTGCGGGTTTACTACGGTGGCCAGCGTATCAAGCTCCACGCTCTTCAGGACGCCGGAGGTCGTTCGACTGACTTCGCCGATTATCCCCGCCACAAGTCCGAGTACGCCATGCGCAATCCCGATCGGATCATCACGCAGGCCCGCGCGGCAGGCCCGACCATCGGCAAGTTCGCCGCGCGCCTGCTCGCGGGTGACTTTCCCTGGAGCAGGCTTCGTCAGGGGCAGGCGCTCGTGCGTCTGGTCACGAAGTATGGCAGCGCCCGCGTCGAAGCTGCCTGCGAACGTGCGCTGGCCTTCGAGCTCATCAGCGTGCCGCGCCTCCGCAAGATAGTCGAGCGTGCGCTTGAAACCGAAGCCGCCGCGCCCTCGGCCTCGCCTCACGCCACCAAGGTCGTCCAGCACCCGCTTCGCTTCGCCCGTCCCGCAGCGAGTTCCCGTCACGCCGCCGCATCCGAACCAACAACAGTAGTCCAAACCGCAACCACCCAGGAGATCATCGATGGAATCGAAGCCGTCTCTTGAGACTGTACTGAAACGCCTGCGCTTGTCGGTGATCTTGGCAACCCTGCCAGATCGCGCCACCTACGCCGTCAAGACAAAACTGCCGCTGGATGACTTACTCGAACTCGTCCAGCAAGACGAGATTGACAGACGCGATCACAAGGGCCTGGAGCTTCGACTGTAAAAGGCCGGCTTCGAACACGACCACACCCTGGAGGCCTTTGACTGGGATTCGCCGGTTCGCTTGGCTCGCGAGCGCGTTCAGCGCCGCCAAGAAGAACCCAAGCGTCGTAAAGCGGAAGTTGATGACAGTGCCGAAGTAGGCAGAGATCGCGGTGTACTCTGCGCGGATGTCGTCGGCGGTTCTTGCCGGCGCCGCGCTCAAGCTCTTGGCTTCATTTTCGGACACCTGTGTTCTCCCGTACGTCAGCCTAACGCTCCGGTTTAGCGGCGAGCCGCACGGCGGACCGTCCGCCGCGACCGGTCGTTCGGCTTCGCGTCATGGGTGCGCGCCGTCATGATCGATCCCGTGTGAGCCGACTCGCGATCCTCTCCGGATCCTGCCGACAGTCGAGGACGGCCCACACGCGGGCGACGGTACCCTCGATTCGGTAGTAGGCCGCGTACGGGAAGCGTTTGGATAGAAGCCGATGGTATCAGAAGCGCAAGGAATGGATCCCGGCGTACAGCTACAGCGAGTCTATGTCGGAGAAGAGCGAATCCAGGAAGTACTGGCCCAAGCCTGGATCTTGTGCGTCGTAGAAGACAGCGCCGTCAACGAGATCCCGCTCGGCTTAGTCGAGGATCTCGACGCGCATTACGCCTTCTCGCGA
>Ga0172370_10007024_pt1 | contig 13927 bp, 10 predicted proteins | sample LakKiv5m_FD_114538 | JGI IMG/M metagenome (GOLD analysis project Ga0172370, IMG submission 114538) | Freshwater microbial communities from Kabuno Bay, South-Kivu, Congo - kab_022012_11.5m | ecosystem: Environmental > Aquatic > Freshwater > Lake | place: Democratic Republic of the Congo...
CACAGGTCTTCCGAAGGGGGCCATGCTGAGTCATGAAAACATCCTTACGGCCCTCTATCACGTGGTCCATAACGAACGGTCCACCCCGCAGGACCGGGCCGTCTGCTTCCTCCCCTTCAATCATGTGTTCGGACAAATGCACATCATGAATGCAACCGTTCTCAGCAGCGGCTGCGTGGAACTCATGCCCGGCTTCGATATGAATCGTCTGCTGGAGATCCTCGAAGCGGGACGGGGCACCAAACTCTTCGCCGTACCCACCATCTATGTCCGGCTCCTGTCCCTGAACAACCTCAACGACCGTCTCGGAAGCGTCCGGTACTGTTTTTCTGCGGCTGCCAGCATGGCCGCTGAGGTGGTCAGGCAGTGGAGGGATGCCACCGGCCTGGCCATCCATGAGGCCTACGGGATGACCGAGAGCGCATCCATGGTCACGTACAACCACTTCCACCGTCACGTTATCGGCTCGGTGGGGACCCCGGCCGGCACCGTGGAGATACGGATCGCGGATCTGGACGGAGATGCGAAGGGTGTTGGAGAAGAGGGCGAAATCTGTATCTTCGGCCGCAACATCATGAAGGGATACCTCAATCAACCCGAAGAAACCCGGGCGGCCTTTCGCGACGGGTGGTTCAGGAGCGGGGATCTGGGCCTGCTGGACGAGAACGGCTACCTCTTTATCGTGGACCGGATCAAGGACATGATCATTACGGGCGGCGAAAACGTCTATCCCAGGGAGATCGAGGAATTGCTGCACACCCGGCCGGAAGTGGCCGAATGTGCGGTCATTGGCCTCCCGGACAGGGAATGGGGGGAGCGAGTGACGGCCCTCATGGCCCTTAAACCGGGTATGACCCTGGATACCACCGACCTGAGGGAGTATCTGAAAAAGAGGGTGGCGCCCTACAAGGTCCCCAAGGGATTTCGAATCCTGGAGACCCTTCCCAAAAGCCCGGCAGGCAAAATTCTCAAGCGGGAACTGAAAAGGCAGATCCTGTCGGAAGGGTCGGATTGACTGGGCATGGCCCCGCGTGCTGCCCGCGAATCACGCGGGGTCTTCCTTGCTGACCGTGGCGACTCACCTGCGCTTCAGGACCTATCCATAATCTTTCTTCGAATCTGAGACTGACGGCTCCGTAAAAAGTCCATCTGTCCCGCTGAAGCGGGATTGCGCTGCATTTTTAGTCACTGGGACCTACTGCCTAAGAATTGGCGGGTCTTGCATCTGGAGCTTTTTACAAACCCCTCCGAATTTTGGCTTCTTACGATTTTATCAAACCGGTTGAGCAAGAATCTTTTCTCTATGCTTCATTCAGTCTCCCCTGCCCGTTCGTCCCCCATTCATTACGGCCTTGTAATCCTCAGGAAAGACTGAGGCAAGGCTCCTCCTTTATCTTCCTTCGCAACTCGAGCAGGGCATGCTGCTGCGGACAGGGATCAGAAAGGCGCGCACCCTCGTCCAGCACCCAGCATCCAGCATCCAGTATCAAGAAAGGAGAGATCAAGAACATGCAAGCATCACAACCCGTTCAGGCAAGGGAGGCGTTCGGCCCGTATGAGGGATGGAATGCGGCAACAGAGGGCGGCGCAAGGCATGTGGGCACCCACTTCACCAGCATTCAGACCATCAATGATTCGGTGCAAAAGACATCCGCCTGGGTGAAGCCCCTGGAACAGGAGATGGGCCGGGCGATCGTGGGACAGCAGGTCCTGATCCAACGCCTGTTGGTGGGACTTCTGTCCAATGGCCATATCCTCCTGGAAGGGGTGCCCGGCCTGGCCAAGACCCTGGCCCTCAAGACCCTGGCCTCCACGATCCAAACCGGATTCAGGAGGATCCAGTTTACCCCGGACATGCTGCCCGCAGACATCGTCGGCACCGAGATCTACAACCCGAAGGACGTCTCGTTTGTGGTCAAGCACGGCCCTCTGTTCGCCAACCTCATCCTGGCGGATGAGATCAACCGGGCCCCGGCCAAGGTCCAGAGCGCCCTGCTCGAAGCCATGCAGGAACGGCAGGTCACCATCGGCGAGAAGACCTATCTGCTTCCGGACCCGTTTCTGGTCATGGCCACCCAAAATCCCATCGAGCAGGAAGGGACCTATCCCCTCCCCGAGGCCCAGGTGGACCGGTTCATGCTGAAGGTGGTCATCACCTATCCATCGGTCTCCGAAGAGCGGCTCATCCTGGATGCCGTGGAGACCATCGATCATGTCGTTCAGGTCAGGCCGGTGGTTTCAGAGGAAGAGATCGTCAGGTCCCGCCAGGTGGTCAACACCATCTATATGGATGAAAAGGTGAAGGACTATATCGTGAATCTGGTCTATGCCACGCGCCAGCCGGAGACCTATGGGCTGGATCTAAAGCCCTACATCCAGAATGGGGCCTCTCCCCGGGCCACCATCAACCTCAAGGCAGCCAGCAAGGCCCTCGCATTTCTCCAGGGCCGGGGATACGTCACCCCTGAAGACGTCAAATCGATTGCCATGGACGTGCTCCGACACCGCATCAGTATCACCTACGAGGCGGAGGCGGAGGCACTTACCAGCGAAGACATGGTGAAAAGGATCCTCGACACCATCCCGGTGCCATGAGTTGGGGATTTGAGATTTCAGACTTGGTATTCGCGATTTGAGATTTGGAAGTTGAGATTTGATGCGTGAGGGGCGAAAGGAATGGACCATGGACACCCACATCAGCAGCGAAATCCTGAATAAAGTCCGCCAGGTGGAAATCAAGACCCACCGTCTCGTGGATGAGACCCTCGCAGGGCATTATCACTCGGTATTCAAGGGCCGCGGCATGGACTTCGACGAGGTCCGGGAATATGTGCCGGGCGATGACGTGAGGACCATCGACTGGAACGTGACGGCACGCACCGGCCGAACCTATGTCAAGAAGTTCACCGAGGAGCGTGAATTGACCATCCTGCTCATTATCGACGTGAGCGCATCGGGTGAATTCGGGTCAGCGGCCCAGAGCAAGCGGGAGATGATGGCCGAACTGGGAAGCGTCCTCGCCTTCTCGGCGGTGCGCAACAACGACAAGGTGGGGCTGATCCTGTTTACCGATGAGGCCGAGCTCTACGTCCCGCCCAAGAAGGGACGGTCCCATATCCTGCGGGTCATTCGAGAGATCCTCTTCTTTCAGCCTGAAGGGACCCGCACGGACATCGCGGCGGCCATGGACTTCACCAGCCAGGTGATTCGCACACGGGCCGTCGCCTTTCTCATATCGGATTTCTGCCTGCCCGGCGACTTTGGGTCCTCCCTTCAGTCGCTTCGGTCGAAGCTCCAGATCGCCAGCCGGCATCACGATCTGGTGGCGGTGTCCGTCACGGACCCGAGGGAGAAGGAGCTGCCGGATATCGGCCTGCTGACCGTTGAGGATGCGGAAACCGGCGAGCAGGTGGAACTGGACACCACCCGGCCGGATATCCGGGACGGCTTTGCCCGTCTGGCCGATGACCGCCGAAAGGAGCTCCGGCGGTCCGTTCGATCCGCCGGCGTGGATCTTCTGGAATTGTCCACGGACAAGGCCTACCTGACTGAACTGCTCAACTTCTTCAGCTCGCGGGAAAGGAGGCGGCATTGATGAAACGCCTTTGCCTGCCCATTGTGGTCCTGACAGGGGCTCTTCTGTTCATAGACCCCGGTGCAGGTCTGGCATCCGGACAGCCAGCACCGGTCCCCCCCGGCCATCCGTCGCCGATCGCGGCCCCGAGCCCCCAGGTCCCGGTCACCGCCCCGTTCTCAACAGCCGTTGCCGCGACGCCGTCCTTCCCGGCTACGCCCGGGCGCGCGGGGGCGAGCCAAGTGACCGCGGCCGACGACATCCGGGACATTCGAGGGCCGCTGCACATACCGGACCCCGTCAACTGGTTCACCTATGCCATTGGCGCCTGTCTGGCACTGGCAGCCGGGGTCGGAGCCTGGCGGTGGTTCAGGAGGCGGAAGACCCTGAGAGCCAAACGGGCCTACGAACTGGCATTCGAGAGGCTGGAGCAGGCCAGGGCCCTGATGACGCCGGAAATGGCCGAGGCCTTCTCCGTCTCGGTCTCCAGCGCGGTCCGGGCATACATCGAAGATCGGTTCAGGGTGCGGGTGACACGGCATACCACAGAAGAGTTCATGGCGAGAATCCAGGCCGACCCCTCCGGCGAACTGACGGCATACAGCGATCTGCTGCACAATTTCCTGATCCACTGCGACCTGGCCAAATTCGCCCGGTGCCTCCTGACAGGGGCTGAAATGAAAGAAATGCACCGGAGCGCCTGGGACTTTGTGGACCGCACACGGCCCCGGTCGGAAGAAGAGACTCTCTAACAGGGGGCCAAGGCCGCAGAGGCGTCTGCTAAGGGGCCTGGCGTTTCCGGAGCCGGCATCATCCGGTCATTCTGGGGACGGATCCACACTGTCTATCAACTCGCCGTTTCCAAGAAGACGACAGCGGGCATGGAACCCGGCGCCGACAGCGCTGTCGCGGCAGGAGGCCGATGATGTTTCACATTGCCCACCCTGAAGTATTGTGGCTGCTCGTTCTCTTGCGGGCCCTCGCCCTCCTGAAGGGGAGAAGGGGACTTTCCCCGGCCGTCCGCTATTCCACCGTACAGACCGCCAGACTTCTCGCGGGCGGGCGCAGGTCCGCGGCGGGAAAATGGCTGGGCGGGCTCAGGCTCCTCGCCCTGGGCATGCTGATCGTGGCACTGGCCAGACCACAGATCGTGCACGGCACATCGGAGATCGAGGCCAGCGGCATCGACATCCTCTTGGGCCTCGATGTCTCGGGATCCATGGAGGCCCTCGATTTCACCATCCGTGGAAAGCCTGCCAGCCGGATCGACGTGGTCAAAGAGGTGGTCTCCAAATTCATCGAGGAGCGCCCCAACGATCGAATCGGACTGGTGGCCTTCGCCGGCAGACCCTACATGGTCAGCCCCCTGACCCTCGATCATGACTGGCTTCAGCAGCGCCTCGAAAGCGTCCGGAGCGGCATGGTGGAGGACGGGACGGCCATCGGCTCGGCCATTGCTTCCTGTGTGAACCATCTTCGTGATCAGAAGGCCAAATCGAAAATCGTCATCCTTCTGACCGACGGGATGAACAACTCAGGAAAGGTTTCGCCCCTGACCGCTGCCGAGGCCGCAGAGGCACTCGGCATCAAGATCTATACCATCGGGGCAGGGTCGCGGGGCGAGGTGCCGGTGCCGGCGATCGACCCATTCGGCAATCAAAAGATGGTGATGGCCAAGGTTGACATCGACGAAGAGACGCTTCAGAAGGTGGCCCGCATGACCGGTGGCACCTACGATCGCGCCACCGATACCGATTCTCTCGCAAAGATCTACAACCATATCAACAGGCTGGAAACGACCACACAGAAGATGAAGAAATTCGAAACCCATAATGAGATGTTTCTTTGGGCCGCCCTTCCAGCTCTCCTGCTGCTGGGCCTGGAGCTTTTTCTGGGCCAGACCCGGTTCCGCAGGCTGCCGTGAGGGAAGTGGTTCGCTGTCTTTGGATGAATGTTCTGCAGATGATGGCGGTCCTGTAATGCGGTCTCCAACATTGACAGGAAAAGGATAGAGAACATGCGATTTGAACATGCCATCTGGTTGATCGGGGGGTTGGCGGCCTGCGCCATCCTGGGGTGGGGATTCCACAAATTTCAAAAGAAGGGGCAGGCCGCGCTGGAAAAATTCGCTGCCGGACATCTCTTGAGCAAGTTCATGGAGAACGTGTCTTGGGGTCGGCGAATGACCAAGCAAATCCTCTTGCTGGCGGCGGTCGCCGCCATCTTCGTGGCGCTGGCCCGGCCTCAGATCGGGTATGAGTGGAAAGAGGTGAAGCGGAAGGGGATCGACATCCTCCTCGCAGTGGACACCTCCAAGAGCATGCTGGCCGAGGATGTGAGACCCAACCGGCTGGAACGGAGCAAACTGGGGATCATGGACTTTGTTTCAAGGCTCGAAGGGGACCGGGTGGGCCTGATCCCGTTTGCGGGCACCGCCTTTCTGATGTGCCCCCTGACCCTGGACTACCATGCCTTCAGGCAGTCTTTGAACGCCCTGGATACCCAGATCATTCCCCAGGGCGGCACCGATATCGCCAGGGCCATCGAAGAGGCCGAGACCGCCTTCTCAAACAGCGCCAATCACAAGATCCTCATCCTGGTGACAGACGGTGAGGATCTGGAAGGCGAGGCCCTGAACGCGGCCAGGAAGGCCGCCAAGAGAGGCATGACCATCTACACCGTGGGCGTGGGGACACCCGCCGGAGAACTGATCCCCTTAAAGGATGGAGGGCACGCCGGGCATTTTGTCAAGGATGAGAACGGCCAGATGGTCAAGTCGCGCCTGGATGAAACGACATTGCGAGAGATCGCCGCGGCCGCCGGCGGGGAGTATGAGCCGCTGGGACAGCAGGCCGAAGGGCTGGATGCCATCTATCAGCACAAACTCAGCCTGGTTCCCAAACACGAACTGACCCAGCGCATGCAGCGAACGCCGATTGAGCGTTTCGAATGGCCCCTTTTCCTGGCAGTCGTGCTGCTGATGATCGAATTCATCCTGTCCGATCGGAAACGGAAGGGAAGACGGATTCCTGTGATTCAGACGGCGGACCGACGCATCCTGGCGGTCAGGGGATTACAGGCCGCAGCGGTTGCGATCGTCGGTGCCCTCTTCCTCGCGGTTCAGACGGTCCACGCCTCGCCCGGGACAGCCGAACAGGCCTATCGCCAGGGGGATTATCCGGCAGCGGCCGAGGCTTACCGGCAGGCCGCCAAGGATTCTCAGGGTAATGCTCCCTTGCAGTTCAACCTGGGGGCCGCAGCCTACAAGGGGAAGGCGTACGATGAAGCCCTGACCGCCTTTCAGACGGCCTTGAGCACGCAGGACCTTCCCCTTCAGAACAAGGCCTATTACAACATGGGAAACACCCTCTACCGAATGGGCGAGGGCATGGAAAAGACAAATCCAGAGAAGACGATAGAAAAGTGGGAGGCTTCCCTCAAGGCCTATGAAGGGGCCTTGACGCTGGACCCCGCAGACGCGGATGCGGCCTACAATCAAGCCTATGTAAAGAAGAAACTGGAGGCCCTCAAGAAGAAGCAGGAAGAGAACAAGAAAGATTGCAGTTGCCAGAACAAGGACAACAAGGAGCAAAACAAGGGTTCAAACAAAGATCAGAATAAAGATCCACAAGGTCAGAATAGGGATCAACGGGGGAAACAGGATTCGCAGAAGACAGATAACCCGAAGAACAACGCCCAGCAGAACCCACAGCAGGCCGGCAGTCAGGACGCCAACAAGGGGAACGAAGATGAAGGCCCCTCACAGGGAGGCCAGACCGGCGATCCCCAGAAGGATGCGGACCAGCAGAAAGACAAGCGGAAGGACAGCGCTTCAGGTCCTGATGACACTCAGGATGGAAAAGACAGGAAAGACCGCGCCCAGGCAAGTCCTGACAAGACAAGGGGTTCGACAGCGGACCGTTCAGATAGCGCGAATGCGGGCACAAAGGCCGACCAGATGAGATCTGAAAACCCGGAGGAGACACGGCCCGTTCAGGACGTCGGCAAGGAGCGGAGGCCGGGCCAGATGACCGAGGAGCAGGCCAAGGCCCTGCTGGATTCTCTCAAGGGTGATGAGAAGAGGGTGCCGGTGATCGCCGGGAACCGCGACCAGAAAACGGGAGGCCAGAAAAAGGAAAGGAGGGATTGGTGATGAAACGCGATCGGTGCCTCGATGCTGCCAGGGCACTGCCCTGGAAACAGATCCTCATCGTGGGGACGTGCTTCCTCTTCACAGCGTGGGCCCTGGTGATCTTTGCCGAAACGGCCCACGGGAAGAGCGGGGCGGGAGAGATCTCGGCCACCGTAGAGCCCCGGGAGATCCGGGTGGGAGAAGCGGCCGTCCTGTCGGTTCATATTTCCGGGGAATCCGCCGGCCGCCCGTCGATCCCCGAGGTCGACGGCCTGCGCCTGGTGCCGATAGGGCAGAGCAGCCAGTACCAGTCCAACAATGGCAGGGTCTCCCAGATCGTCTCCTACCTGTTTCAGGTAGAGCCTCAACATGAGGGCGATTTCACCCTGCCTCCTGTGACGGCCACGGTCAATGGACAGGTCAGGACCTCGGAACCGCTCCGCCTCAGCGTCTCGGGTTCGACGGGCGGAGGGGCGTACGCGAAACCTTCTGCCAACCTCCCTCCTCCGGCCGCCCATGCCCCTGGAGGAAGAGAGGTCAGTCGCCTCAGCGCCAGCGAAGCGAATCAACGGGCCTTCCTTCGCGTAACACCCCTGAAATTTCAGGCCTACGTGGGGGAGCGGGTGCCTGTGGAGATCCAGGCCTTTTTCCGCCAGGGTCTTCAGGCATCCTTGAATTCTTTTCCCATGTTTCAAGGCGAGGCGTTCGCGTGCCAGGAGTTGAGCCGAAAACCGGAACAGACCGAGCAGATCCTGGACGGCATCCCGTACACGGTCCTGACCTGGCGGACGGCCATGTCCGGCATTAAGGAAGGAAATTACCCAGTATCCGCGGCGCTGAATGCCACCCTCATGGTCCCGCAGACATCCCGACGCCAGCATCCCTTCGAACGTGGCTTCTTTGATGATGATTTTTTTGACCGTTTTTTCTCCAGCACCCGGGAAGAACCCGTCCGGATGACGAGCGTCCCTAAAGAGATGCGGGTACTGCCGCTGCCAACGTCAGGCAGGCCGAAGGATTTCAGCGGGGCCGTCGGCCAGTTCAGCTTATCGGCCGACGCAATTCCCCGGGACGGCATGGTTGGGGATCCCATCACCCTGAAGATAACCATTGCAGGGACAGGTAATTTCGACCGGGTCTCCTGTCCGGATCTGGCCACTTCCAAAGACTGGCGTACCTACACGCCGACAGACGTTTTCAAACCCTCGGACAGTGCCGGATACGAGGGGGAAAAATCGTTCGAGCGGGCCATCATCCCCCTGAGTGCAGCCATCGACGAGGTTCCGCCCCTCGATTTTTCCTATTTCGACACCGCCAAGGAGACCTACATCACCCTGCAGACCCAGCCCATCAGGCTCAGGATCGCTCCGGACGCGAGGCAGGTCCAGGCCCCGGCCTCGGGTTACCCCGGCAAGACCCCTGCCCTCCCGGGCGCAGCGGTCGCATCAGAAAGCCGGCGCGAACCGGGAGGTCTGGCGCCGATTCATATGGGGCTCGGACCGGTGACCGCCCGCCTGACGCCCATTTTCGAGAACCCCTGGTTCATGGGGGCCCAGGGGATACCCCTGGGGGCGCTTCTTGTGGGGCTCTTCATGGGACGGAGGAACCAACAGCGAGCGAATAATCCATCCCTCCTGAGAAAAATGGAGGCCAGGGAGCGCATCAGCCGATCGCTCCAAGAAATGGACCAGGCCATTGCGGGTCATAATGGGGAGGGCTTCTTCGCCGCGTGCAGGCGTGGTGCACAGGAGCGGCTGGGAGAGCTGTGGGGCCAGGTGCCGGAAAGCATTACCCTTGCCGATGTCAAGGAGAAACTGAAAGGAACCGGGGAAGGAATACGCCAGGTCTTGGAGAATGCGGATGCGGCCGCCTACGCGGGCCGCACCTTCAGCCAGGAGGAACTGCGGGATTTCAGGGAACTGGTGGCGAGGGGACTCAAGGCATTGGAAAATTGAGGAATTGGCGAATTGAGGCGAGGAATGGGGGTCATGAGATGAAAAGCGGGTGGAGAATGAGAGGGCGGCTACGCCGTCTTTGGAGCATCGCGGCGGGGGCCCTGCTGATCGCCACATGGGTCAGCGGCGCGACCGCCGGCCAGGGAGATGATCTGTTCGAACAAGGAAATCAGGCCTATGCCAAAGGGAACGATGACGAGGCCATATCCTGTTACCAAAAGGCCATCCAGGAGGCGGGCTACTCGGCCCCTCTCCTCTACAACATGGCCAACGCCTATTACCGAAAGAAAGATGTGGGGCGGGCGATTCTGAACTATAAGCGCGCCCTTTATCTCGACCCTGGAAATGGCGACATTCAGGCCAATCTCGCGCTGGCCCGAAAGGATGCCGGACAGGTTTCCGGCCCGTCCCCCTTATGGCGGCGGCCCTTTGACATCCTCAACGTCAATGGATGGGCATGGATGCTGAGCGGCACCTTCGGGGTCTTTTCTTTGATGATCCTCTTGAGGGGAATTCGGCCGGCCGGCTTTCAAAAAAGGGGATTCCGGGTGGTGATGACGGCGGCCGTCCTCCTGCTGTTGACAGGAGGGGTGGGCGTGACCCTTCACATCGGAAATCTGGGTCGAGGCGTGGTGACAGGGGATCATGCGCAACTCCGGGTGTCCCCCTTCGACTCGGCCGCCAGTTCCACGCCGATCGAGGATGGAAGGATCGTGCGGATGGCCGGAACCTACCGCGATTATGTGTGGGTCAGGGGAGAAGACGGCCGGTCCGGTTGGATCAAGAAGGATGCGGTTGAGCCAGTCATCCCGGCAGGAAAGGATGATTTAACTTCCGGTTGATCCGGAAAAACGAAAGGAGAAAGTACATGAAAAGAGATAACAGTATGAGACGGTTTTTGGCGGGGAGGGCGGCAGTGGCCCTGGTGATGATATTAGCGGGGTTTCTTGCCGTTTCAACCCTTTTCACGATTCCCGAGAGCCGGGCCAAGGACATGGGGAGCGTGCCCGAGAGTTTCACAGCGCTCGCCGAAAAAAACAGTCCGGCCGTGGTGAACATCCAGACGGAGAAGAACGGGAAAGGGAACAATCCCATGATGTCCCCATTCCACAAGAGGCCGATGCCCAAAGATGACCCTTTTCAAGATTTTTTTGAAAAATTCTTTGGCGGGCCTCCCCAAAGGGAATTCAAGCAGAGGAGCCTCGGGTCCGGATTTATCATTGACAAAGACGGGTTCATTGTCACGAACAACCATGTGGTGGAAGAGGCGGATAAGATCAAAGTGATTCTGAAAGATGGCAGGGAATTTGACGCCGAGGTCAAGGGCCGTGACCCCAATACCGATCTGGCCCTCATCAAGATCAAACCGGACGAAAGTCTCCCCGCCCTCGAATTGGGTGATTCGGATGCCCTCAAGGTGGGGGAGTGGGTCCTGGCCATCGGCAATCCCTTTGGCCTGGAGCACACGGTGACATCCGGCATCATCAGCGCCAAGGGCCGCGTCATCGGGTCGGGACCTTACGATGACTTCATCCAGACCGATGCCTCCATCAATCCGGGAAACAGCGGCGGCCCCCTTATCAACATGGCCGGCAAGGTGGTGGGAATCAATACCGCCATCGTCGCCGGGGGGCAGGGCATCGGGTTCGCCATCCCCGTGAACCTGGCCAAGGGCGTGATCAATCAGCTCAAGACCAAGGGCGAGGTGACCCGTGGATGGTTAGGTGTGGGCATCCAGGACCTGACGCCGGAGCTGAAGGAATATTATGGGGTCAAGGATAAGAAAGGCGTCCTCGTGACCCAGGTGTTTCCGGGTGACCCGGCCGACAAGGCGGGTTTGAAGTCAGGAGACGTGATCCTGAAGGTGAACGGCAACGAGGTGGACACCAGTCGAGAACTGAGCCGCATGATCGCTGAAGCCCATGTGGGGAAGGAGGTCACACTTGACGTCCTGCGAAAGGGGAGCAGCAAAACCTTCCATGTGGAACTCTCCAAGAGGAAGGACACCAAGCCTGGCGAGCCGGTCGGCAGCCCCGAAGGGAAAGACGCGCTCGGCATGTCCGTCACGAATATCACGCCTGAGACCGCCGGGCAGCTCAACCTGAAAGATAATCAGGGGGTGATCGTGGTCGGCGTCGAACCGGGAAGCGCGGGCGACAAGGCCGGCATCACGCCCGGAGATATCATTCGCGAGATCAACCGGGAACCCGTGACCGACGTGTCGGCCTACGAAAAGCAGATCGAAACCATTAAATCGGGGGAGACGGTGTATTTTTACATCCTCAGACCCAACAGGGGATACATCGTCATCAAATTGACCAAGTAACCGTGGACCTTCAACCGGCGGCCTCGATCACCTTAAAGAGGGAGTCCCTTCAGGGGCGCCCGGGTGTTCGGGGCCTCGCCATTTACGGCCTGACCGATAACCCCGGTCAGGCACAATGGCGAATTCAGGGATTGCGGATTCGGAATTAATGAAGTCGGGCCAAACGCAATAGGCGTTTCGTTGAGACACTAGGTAAGCGCGTTTTTCCCTGGACGGACCCGCCCCGTCGTCGGTTGCCGTCAGGTGCTGAGTATCAGGTGTCAGATCCACTTTTCTCTCCCAGTACCGCCCGTATCTCCTCCATGATGGGGCCGGTCTCGCCCCACAGCATGCAGCTATTGATCAAGCTGGACAACCCCACAAATTCTTCCAGGGAACGGGGAACAGGATGCCGATGTCTGGAGTAATGGGTCCAGTATCCGTGCAAGGCAGCGGTTCCCATCACCACAATGAGGTGGGTCAAGTGATTGCACCCCCTCACCCCGCCGATAAGATGGCTCACCTTCTCGCTGTACCCCGAAACGATTTGAAGGCCAATGATCTTTTTCACGCTGTCGAGGGTTATGGGGCAGAGTTCGTGGGGGGTGTTGGGCATCTCAGCCTCGGCGTCCTGAATCGTCACAGGCCAGCCGCCGATCAACATCCGCACGCATAACCGATGAACAGGCCCCGGTTCCCGCGGCTTTCCGTTCCAGTGATATCCCTGAATGAGACGATCGTCCTTGAGCCAGCCTTCCACCACCAATTGATCGTTCGCCACAGGGTATGTCCGCAATTCCAGCCTCCGCTCATGAACGGGGGCTTGTTTGATCAGCTCTTTCAATGTACTCATCCTGTATTCTCCAAAGCAAACGCTGCAGGAAAGCGGTTTCCCTGCCGGTCAAAGGGTGCTCGCGAACCTTCTTCCATGGTTGCCGATCTGAAAGCTCAATGGATGGGTGGGGTGCGCTCGACCCATGGGCGCAGAGCGGCCGGACACTGCGCAATCCCATTCGGGGTACGGGTTATCTGAGATAGGAAAAGAGGGCGATCCCGAGGACCAGGAGTATGAGCCCCATGAACCTCACGGTCTCGGGCCTCGTCTTGAAAATCCACCAGTCCATCAGTGCCTTGCTTTGCTCGGGGGGCGCCGCATAGAAATAGACCCCTTTGCAGATCGCCAGCAAACCCAGGATCAGTGTGAACCAGAAAGCCTTTTGTTGATAGAAGGCCCCGATGATCAGGACCAAACCAAAAACGAACGGAAGTACAGACAGGCGCCTCAGGTTTCTGACGGCAAACATCCTCTTGAAGGCATCCCTCGCCCTCTCGGTGAACACCACTACAAAGGCGCCCGTGGCGATCCACAGAAGCGCGATGGCGTAAAGGAATATTTTCATGGTTCCCTCCAGACCCTATGGTTCGAGCCGACCCCGAAGCGCTGCAGCATGCAGCGATCCATATCCTCCATCAGCCACACATAAACCGACGGCAACATACTACCTCGCCTGCCAAAAGACAATTCAAAAGAGGAATTACCTCTTGGATCGCGTGAATGGGCTCATATCAGCCGAGATGCAGCCATCCATGTCCGCACCAGAAGCCGACAAACCTATGTCGAAGTGCACGCTGCTATCCCAAAATATTCTTAAATAGGATTAGAGCCGCTCTCTTTAATGACAATTTGAAAGATGAATTCTCAAGTTTCGCACCCCTGACGGGATGATTCGGTTCCTGAATCCAATGGGATCGGCCCGTCAGGAATGGGGGACCACTCGCGCCTCCCCACTCGAATCATGGGGTGCGAAACTTGAGATAAATTGAAAAACCTTGACAAATTCAAGTCTCTTATGATATCCGGTCCCCCAATCAGGTCACTGTTTTTCACACGCTTTTTCCTCTGCCAAAAGGGTGTCAAAATGAGCAACGACCCGGAACGATTTCCAGACGACCAGAAAGCC
>Ga0172370_10007032_pt1 | contig 13919 bp, 13 predicted proteins | sample LakKiv5m_FD_114538 | JGI IMG/M metagenome (GOLD analysis project Ga0172370, IMG submission 114538) | Freshwater microbial communities from Kabuno Bay, South-Kivu, Congo - kab_022012_11.5m | ecosystem: Environmental > Aquatic > Freshwater > Lake | place: Democratic Republic of the Congo...
CCATCAGGATATGGAATATCAATTACAATAATTTAGAGCATTGTTCTCTAGGCGGGAGAACGCCGAATGAGATGCTTGCATTAACAAACTAATCAACCCGCCATATGTATGTGCCTAAAACACTATATGGATCCCCGTTTACTCGCTAACTTCTTAATGATCAATTGCGCCAGCTGATTGGCAATATAAGCGATCAAAAGCAGTAGCGGAACATAAAGCGCCGTTGCCAGCCACAGGGGCAGATATTGATACAATAAATCATACCGGCTGATAAGAGGCCAATGCCACAAATAAATCTCGAACGAATAAATGCCGATCAGTTCCAAAAAATAAAACTTCGTTTTTTTGAATTCAAAAAAAGACAATACGCAGAACATGGTAAAAAGCGCATAACCCTGTTCCAAAAACGGCCCCTTGCCCACTCCGGAATGATAAGCAGTCTCCCATGACAACCAAGCTAAGGCAGCCAAAATAATAAAACGCCAAAAAATATTCAGATTCTGCAGCTTGTTTATTATGGCGGCAAGAGGTTTCGAGCAGGTATCAACGCCCTTAACGCCGGCAGACAAGATCCATTTATAAGAAAAGCATTTGCCATTCCTTAAACAGACCGAACAAACCGACTGCGGCGAAACGACCAGGCCGGCTAAGAGGACTCCTAAAGGAAAAGCCAGCCAATGCGACTGATAAAGCTGCCAAATCTGTTCCGTAACCGGCCATTTGATCCAAAAAGCGGCGATAAAACTGGCAATAAATACGGCGATTACTGATCGTCGCGGATGCTTCGGCTTATAAACGAATGGGAAAACCAGATAATAAAACAGCAAAGGCGTCAAGAACCACAGCGGAGAATTGATTGAGGTGAATAGATTCGCTTCCGGAAAAAACCCGATGAAAGACTGGAATATTTCCCGAAGCGGATAATGACGATTCAAGATTATCGCATCAACAAGCAGAACAACTATTAAAAATATCCATAATGGCAGATAGATTTTGAGAATCCGTTTCTTAAAATATTCAGCAACGGATTTCGGATGATAAATGGCTGACGCGGCTAAACCGTAGCCGGACAAGAAAAAAAACAGATTGACCGCCACGCCCGCCCAAATCCCCAGCGGGAAAAGGAATTCCGTGCCGTAAAACTTGCCGTAAGTCAGATGCGCAAAGAGTATGCCTAAGATCGCCAAGCCGCGCAGCTCATTGGAAGTCTCTTTGGACATCGCTTGGCCATCCTGCTTTTTCTTAATAGAAACAAAAACCGCTGCCAGAAATAGCGCGGTAAAGATCGCTGTCTGAGCGAAATAGCTATTTAAGTCCGTCATAAATCAAATTGGCCCATAACTGATAACCCTTATCAGACGGGTGGAACCTATCAATAGAATAATTATCAGAAGATAAGCCGAGTTGCTGAGCCGAGCCGGTTTCAATGTTTATCAGCTTGGCTCCAGTCGCTTCCGCCACCTCGGCAATCGCCTTATTATATTGCTTGATCTTTATTTTAAAGAATAAATCATAGGGCGGCAAAATCAGATCGCTCGCGCCGATATAAGGCAGGTTGATCAGATATATCTTTGCTTTGGTCGTCTGCCTTAAGGCATTTATTGACGACATCAGATTAGCCCTGAATTGATCAAGTGGCACGAAATTATGAACATCATTAATACCTATGAATATCGTCACCATATCGGGCTTAAGCTGGCTGACTTCTGCTATTTGTTTGGCGTACAGATCTAAACTCGTCGCGCCCGGAACAGCCAGATTCTTGACTGCCACCGGCATCCCGCCACTTTGGGAAATTCTCTCAGCCAAAAGCGCGGGCAAGGAAAAATCAGCGGACGAAGCGCCGACTCCGGCGGTTAGCGAATCACCCAAGGCGGCATAAGTCAGAGTCTTTGATTTGCCGGAAAATTCCAATTGGGTCATATAATCCATATCTCCTGGTGATTGAATCAAGTCAAATTTGGAATATATATGGGCATACGCGCGATTAAGGTAAACCGCGCTTATTAGTAAAATTAATATACTGATTTTTGCCTGCTTTTTCATATTATCCATATTACCAGAAATTACGGCATAAAAAAAGTCTCCCAAATAAGCGACTGGGAGACTTTTTGGCAACTAAATCTTCTCTATTTTCAATTTCACCTTCTCACCATTGATGTTGGCTGCCTTGGCTTCAATATCTTCCTCCGCCAATTCTTCGGTAATGGTGGATTTTTTGAGTTCTTGCGATAAGGACTGATCGGCAAAAACTTTTTTAACAATTTCTCCAGCACTGTGCCAACTGAGCTTGATCCTGTCTTGGATCGTCAAGCCTTGGTCCTTTCTCATGCCGTTGATCGTCCTGATCAGCTCGCGCATCGCGCCCTCAACCTGCAATCCTTCGGTCAATTCTGTATCAAGCTCTACCGCAATATCAGCCGACTTCTTGAATTCAATGCTTTTCACATTCATTTCATCCAAAGCGATCCGTGCAAAATCTTCAGACAAATCAAAGCCATGAACAATCATTTTGTTCAGGGGTTGGCGGATCTTGATGCCGGCTTCGGCGCGTTTAGCCAATCCCAGTTCCACGATTTTCCTGACGCTCTCCATCTGTTCCAAAACCTTGCCGTCGCTTTTCCCCGCTTTAGGCCACTCGTCTAAATGGACTGACATTAGTTCCCCACCGGCTTTCTTATAGACCTGCTCAGCGATAAACGGCATGAAAGGCGCCATGACTTTAGACAACTCCAAAAGCGCCAAGCGGAAAACAGCTATCGCCCGTTTTTTATCTTCCTCATCTGCGCCTTTGAAGCGGTCGCGAGACCGCCTTAGCCACCAAGTGGAAAACTCATCAATGAACTCTTGTATCGGCCGGACAGCTCGCGGCAGATCATAGGCTTCCATCTGCTTTGTCACCTCGTCAATCAACGTATTCAATTTAGCCAGCAACCACTTGTCCAAAACATTGTCGGAATTATGGATTTTTTCAGTATTTTCCGCCTGATATAATTCGTAAAAGCTCACTATATTATTGAGCAGCATGACGACTTTCTGCATCGCTTCCTTGACTCCGCTGTCATTGAAACCGATGTTTTCCGCCTGCATGACCGGCGAAATCAAGAGATAATAACGCAAGGCATCAGCGCCGTATTGCTCCATTATTTTTTCCGGTTCCGTATAATTGCCCAGCTTCTTGGACATTTTCTTGCCGTCAGCCGCAACAACTATACCATTGACTATGACATTTTCAAACGCCTTATCGCCTTTGACCGCGGCAGCTATCACATGCAGATAATAGAACCAAGCGCGCGTCTGATCAACGCCCTCGGCGATGAATTTCGCCGGGAAGCCCTCTTCAAACTTCTTTTTATTCTCAAACGGATAATGCTGTTGGGCGTACGGCATAGAACCGCTGTCAAACCAAGTGTCCAAAACATCAGGAATGCGCTTCATCATCCGGCAGCATTTGCATGGCACTTCAATCTTATCAATAAGATGCTTGTGCAAATCGATTATCTTGGCTCCACTGTCTTTTTCCAAATCAGCGACCGAGCCATAGACTCTCGTCTCGCCGCAGTCGCATTTCCAAATCGGCATGACGCTGGCCCAAAACCTTTGGCGGGAAATTGACCAATCCCGCGCTCCCTCCAGCCACTTGCCGAACCGGCCTTCCTTGATATGCGCCGGCGACCAGTTGATGCCTTGAGCCAGCTTGAGCGCTTTCGGCTTGATATCAGTCACCTTGACGAACCAGGAAGAAGTCGCGTAATTGATCAGCGGCGTATCGCAGCGCCAGCAATGCGGATAGCTATGCTCGTATTTCTCCTTGGCGAACAGCAGATTCTTTTCCGCCAGATACTTTAAAATCTTCACATCTGTTTTTTGCGTGTCTTCAGCCGGTTTGACATTCTCTCCGGCAAAATCCTTCACCTCATCGGTGAAAACTCCGCTCATGGTGACGTTCTGGATCATCGGCAGATTTTTTTCCACTCCTAACTGCATGTCTTCTTCGCCATAGGCCGGCGCGATATGCACCACGCCGGTGCCGTCTTCCGTTGTCACGAAATCAGCGCCGACTATGGAATATAAATTTTCTGAATTCTTAAGCTTATTCTTAGCTTCAGCATTCTCATAATACGGAAACAGCGGCTTATAATGCTTACCAACCAATTCAGAGCCCTTGAATTCTTTTACGATACTATATTCTTCTTTTATGACGGCCGATCTGGCTTTGGCTAATATATATTGCTCATCTGCAATCTTCACTTGGATATAATCGACAGTTTCACCGACTGCCAAAGCGACATTTCCCGGCAAAGTCCAGGGCGTAGTCGTCCAAGCCAGAACGAAAGTTTCCGGCTGGTCAGCCAGTTCAAATTTCGCCGTCACCGATAGATCCTTGATGTCCTTATAACCATCGCTCACTTCCTGCTGGGACAGCGTCGTCTCGCAACGCGGACAAATATGCATTGACTTATAGCCTTCATAAACCATGCCTTTGCCATAAAGTTCCTTGAATACCCACCAGACGCTTTCCATATATGACAGATCCATGGTCTTGTAAGAATTATCCATGTCCGCCCAGCGGCCGAAACGCGCTATGGTCTTCTTCCATTCTTCCACATAAACCAGAACTTTGTTCCGGCAAGTCTCGTTGAATTTATCCACGCCGTAATCCAGGATTTCCTTCTTGCTCTTGAAGCCCAATTCCTTTTCCACGATATTTTCAATCGGCAAACCGTGGCAATCCCAGCCCCAGCGGCGTTCGACAAAATACCCGCGCATCGTCCAAAAACGAGGTACGACATCCTTCATCAGGCTGGCTACCATATGCCCGTAATGCGGCGTGCCGGTCGCAAAAGGCGGACCGTCGTAAAAAGAATACGCCGGACCGTTTTTCGTCTGTTCCAAAGACTGTTCAAAAATCTTGTTCATTTCCCAAAATTTCTGGATTTCCTTCTCTCGTTCGACAATGGGATTTGTTTTTGCGTCTGTCATAATACCCAAATAATATCAGAATTACCGGCAAATAGTCAAACTAAAAAGCGTTCGCCGCGGCGAACGCCTTAAAAATAAAATATTACTTGGAAATCGCCTGTACGGCGCAAGCGCTGATGCATTCGTCGATCTTAGCCGCATAAGCGTCATAATCGGCTTCCAAAACATGGGCGATCATCCGGCCGTCAATTTCCGATACCTTGAATACTTCGGGGCAAATCGCTTCACAGGTACCGCAAGCGATACAGCTGTCAGCTATGGCTGGTTTGGACATAATTATTATTAATTATTTATCTGCTTAATAGTTCCTTGATTTTTTGCGATAAGGTTGTCGGAGTATAATCGGATTTGATCAGATAACCGTCCACTTTAAGCTTTTTCGCCTGATCCTGGTCTTTCTTTTGCGTCAGATTGCTCCAGATATAAACTTTTATCTTATTCAGGTCTTTTTCCTTTTTCATCTTAACAAATAACTCCCAGCCGTTCAAGTCCGGCATCATTATATCCATAAGCACCAGGCTCGGCTTTTCTTTCTTAAGGATGTCAAGAGCCTGCGTGCTGTCATTGATCACCACAGTCTTGATCCCGTCCATATTCAATTTGAGATTATAAATCTCGGCGAGATCCTTTTCGTCTTCGATCAGAGCTATTTTTTTACTGGTCTGTTTGGACATAATTGATGATATCAACTACCTGTATTATATCACAAAACAGGAATTATTACATCCTCTCCACAGTCTCTATGCCAAGAATCGCCAAGCCGTTTTTCAGCGTCTGAGAAATGGCGATAATAAGAGCCAATCTCGCCAAACGGACATTTCCCGCAGAGTCCAAGATCGGAACTGACTGGTAATAGCCGGCGAACATTTTAGAAAGTTCAAACAAATATTGAGCCAGCTTGCTCGGTTCCATCTCCTCGGTAGCGATTTTTATTGCTTCCGGAAACTGAGCCAATTTGATGGCCAATTCTTTTTCTGCGGCTTCCTTCAGCTGGGAATAGTCGACATATTTAGGCGGCTTGGCTTCAGCTTTTCTCAGAATGCTGTTTATTCTCGTCACGGTATATTGCAGATACGGTCCGGTATAGCCGTCAAATGACAGCGCTTCTTTCAAATCGAACACGATGGCATTATCCCGGCCAGTCTTGATCATGGAAAATTTAATCGCCCCGAGCGCGATCTTGTTGGCCGTCGCCTTGATTTCTTCCTTAGCCCAATCATCGTGCCGCTTCGCCGTTTCTTCTTCGGCCAATTTGGCCATTTCACCTAAGAAATCTTCAAACAAGACGGCATTGCCCTTGCGAGACGCCATAGCGCCTTCAGGCAGTGTGACGAATTCATACGCGATGTGCGCCGTCTTCTCTTTGAACCCCATAATCTCCAAGGTCTTGAAGAACTGCTTGAAATAAAAACTCTGCCGGCTGTCCACTACCACGTAAGACGCATCTATCTTATATTTATCGAATTTAAGCTTGGCCAGCGCCAGCTCCTTGGTGGAATACAAAGATGATCCGTCGGACTTCAAAAGCAAGAATTGCTTCAAGCCGTATTTATCTAGGTCAATGATTGTCGCGCCCTGCGATTCTTGGGCGATTTTTTTCTTTAGCAAATCAGCGACAATCGCCTTGCCCGGCTTTTCCACTTCGCTTTCATAAAAAACCTTATCGAATTTAGCGCCCAAAATCTTGTAAATGCCGTCAAATTCCTGAAGCGACCAGGCACGGGTCTTCTTCCACAGCGCAGTGAAATATTTGTCGCCGCTTTCCAGTTTCTTTTGCACTTGCGCCGCTTCTTTCTTATTTTCCTCATTCTCTTCGCACAAATTAACGGCTTCACTGTACAGCTTTCCCAAATATTGTCCTTTATGCTCTTTCGGCTCCGGCTCGTTTTTGTGGAATTTATCCAAAACCCACAATGTCTTAGCCACATGGGATCCGATATCGCCGATATAATTGGCGGCGATGACTTTCTGTCCGTTGAAACGAAGCATATTGACCAAAGATGAGCCCAAAATGACATTTCTCAAATGGCCGATATGGAATTCCTTGTGCGTATTGGGCTGGGAATATTCCACCATGATTTTTTCTTTGCCCTTTTTTCGGCTGCCATAAGCATCGCCCTTCTTTTGTATTTCTTTCAAAATCTTAGGGATCGCAATTTTGTCATTAAGATAAAAATTCAAATACGGACCGAGATTCTGGATGGACTTGATATTGCCCTTGGCCGGAATCTTAACCTTCAAGTCCTGCGCAATCTGATTGGGCGAAATCCGCAAAATCTTGGTCAGCGAAAAACAAGGCACGGATAAATCGCCCATGGTCGCTTCCGGCGGCCGGGTGATTTCCAATTTTGAGACATCAATTTCTTGGCCGATGGCCTTGGCAACTGCCCCGATAATCTCATCTTTTATTTTTTCTATTGCGTATTCCATGCGTATAGTATAGCGAAATTAAGGCCGTAAATCAAGCGGCTGTTTGAATTGACATCAATGGCCGTAAAGTGTATATTTAAGTCAATCCGCCGCGGCGGAACAATCAAATTATATGCCTCAAAACAACGAAAATCTGGAAAAAATCCGCCACTCAACCTCGCATGTTCTGGCTTATGCCGTACGCGAACTGTTCGGCGCTGATATAAAATTCGCCATCGGTCCGACGATTGAGGACGGCTTTTATTACGACTTTGACTTAGGCGATGGGACATTTTCTCCCGACGACTTGCAAAAGATAGAAAAGAAAATGACGGAAATCATCAAGAAGAAACTGCCATTTGAAAAATTTGAACTGCCAATCGATGAAGCGAAAGAAAAAATGGCCGGCCAGCCTTATAAGATTGAGTTGATTTCCGATCTGGCCGCGGCAGGAGAAACTTCCGTCAGCTTTTACTCGGTCGGCGATTTTACCGATTTATGCCGCGGGCCACATGTGGAAAATACCAAAGAGCTGGGCCAATTCAAACTGATGAAGATTGCCGGCGCTTACTGGCGCGGCAGCGAAAAAAATAAGATGCTGCAGCGCATCTATGGCGCGGCTTTTGCAACCAAAGACGAATTGGCCGGATATTTAAAAATGCTGGACGAAGCGGAAAAGAGAGACCACAGGAAACTCGGCAAGGAATTGGGGTTGATTTCTTTCCATGACGAAGGTCCTGGCTTTCCTTTTTTCAAGCCCAAAGGCATGATAATTTGGAATGAGCTGTTAAGCTACTGGCGCGAAATGCACGAGGCCGCCGGCTATGAAGAAATCAAGACGCCGATCATGCTGTCACAGCATTTATGGGAAATTTCCGGCCATTGGGACAACTACCGCGAGAACATGTATGAAACGACCATTGATGAGACAAAATTCGCCATTAAACCGATGAATTGCCCTGGCGGATTCTTGATGTACAGTGAAGACCTGCATTCTTACCGCGACCTGCCATTGCGTTGGGGCGAGATCGGCCTTGTTCACCGACATGAGCTTTCAGGCGTCTTGTCGGGGCTATTCCGTGTCCGCGCTTTCCACCAGGACGATGCGCACATTTTTATGAGGCCAGACCAGATTAAAGATGAAATCTTAGGCGTTTTGAATTTGGTTGATAAAATGTACACCACTTTCGGTTTGACTTATACTTTAGAACTTTCCACCAAGCCGGAAAAAGCGATCGGCACCGTTGAAGCCTGGGAAACCGCCACTGCCGGCCTAAAAAAAGCCCTAGATAGCACCGGCCGAGACTATGAAATAAACGAAGGCGACGGCGCTTTTTACGGACCCAAAATAGACATTAAAATTAAAGATGCGATTGGCAGGCTATGGCAATGCGGCACCATTCAATTAGACATGAATATGCCGGAGCGCTTTGATCTTAATTACACCGATTCTGATGGAACTCAAAAAAGACCGATTATGATCCATCGCGTAATTTACGGATCAATGGAAAGATTCTTCGGCGTTTTAATCGAACATTACGCCGGCGCCTTCCCCGTCTGGCTCTCACCGGTTCAAGCAGTGATTATTCCCGTGTCAGAAAAATTCACTGATTATGGAAACGAGGTTCTGCAACAATTGAAAGAATCCGGCATCCGCGCCGAACTTGATGATAGCAACGAATCGCTCGGCAAACGAGTCAGAAATGCTGAGAAGCAAAAATCCCCCTATATCTTAGTTATCGGTGAAAAGGAAGTTTCAACGAAGTCAGTCGCTGTCCGTAAGCGCGCCGAAGGCGATATAGGAACGAAGAAAGTTGAGGAATTCATTGATCAGATAAAAAAAGACATTGAAGAAAAAAAGTAACATCATAAATAAAACATCCGCCATGGCGGATGTTTTATGTTTTGATTTTTTTCGCCTTGCTTTTGTCGGCCATCGGCAGTGAAAAAGAAAACTTGCTGCCTTTGCCCTTGCCGGGGCTTTCCACCCAGATTCTGCCGCCCATGTTTTCTATCAAGACCCGGGCATAATAAAGACCTAAACCGATGCCTTCCGTATTGACCTTGTTGGACTCCTTGCCGCGAGTGAATTTATTGAATAGCCTGCCGATATCATCCGCTCCCAAGCCGATGCCGGTGTCTTGGGAAGAAAAAACGACTGAAGTCCCCTCCTGATGCAGACCGACCATTATTTCTCCCTGCTTGGTGTATTTTATGGCATTATCGATTAAATTGGATACCACATCTTTGATTTTTTGCGAGTCAGCCAGGACCTTTGGAACTTTTTCTTCGGCGTTGAAAAGCAGTTTCAATTTACGCGCCTTGGCCTTGTCCTGGAAATCAGCCGCCATGGACTTAGCCACGGCCTCCAAATCCACCGGCTCCAGCTTGAACTCTATCCGGCCGGCTTCGATGCGGGATATATTAAGCAGGCTTTCCACCAGGTTTATCAGCCGTTCAGTAGAAACGAAGATCTTCTCTACCGAGTCCTTGACCGGCTTAGTCATCTTGCCGAAACTGCCTTCCATCAGCATCGACGAATAGCCTTTGATAATGGTCAGCGGAGTCCTAAGCTGATGCGAGGAGATTGACAGGAATTCCGATTTGGATTCATCCAGCCTTTTAAGCTCCTTATTGGCATCGGCCAGATCCTTTGAAACCTTATTCAGTTTTTTATTCAAAACTTCCATTTCCTCGCGACGATGCACTTCGCGCAGCACCGATCTTATCAGTAAAATAGCAAATATCAATGTGACGACAAATATCGTCAAACGATAAACCAGATCAATTGTGGAACTGACAGTAAAAATTTCAATGAACGAAACGACAGTTAAGAAAACCGCAAAGATTTCCGTTGCTATCGCCTTGACATCCAGCAGCTGCAGCTTGATGATGGAATAAGCGATTATTAGAGAAAAAATTACGATAAATATAAAACCGATAGGATATACCTCTAAACCGTAATTGGCAGTAAAATCAAAGCTGGCCAAACCGTACAAAATCATGCTGGGCAATAAATATTTTATTTGCTTAGCCTTTAGGTCGCTTTTTATGTTATTACGTATTAAATAATCATTAAGCAGAAATATTATCCGGAACAATACGAAAGTCAGCAATAATAAATATGCCAAGTGCACAAAATTCACTGCCGGATAAAAGCCGAAGAAATATTTATGCACGCCTTTGACAAAATAATTGCTGAAAAAATTAATAAACTCAAATATCATCGTAATAAAATAAGAGGCGTACAAAGCTAATCTGTCAAAACTTCTCTTATCCTCAATAAACAAAATAAAGAAATGATAAAAAAATATTGGAATAAATAGTATGCCGGCATAACCGATTCTGACCAGAATCAAAGCTAATTGTTCATTGTGAATATTAAACAATATAAACCAGCTGAATTGCCACCAGCAAGTAGACAAGCAAATTAAAAAAAATGTGAGATTAAGCCTTGATTTCCTATTACTTAAAAAAATAAAAACCCCCAATAGCAAAAATAACATGGCGCTTGCTAATGGAGGTATGGAAAAAAGGTTCATATAATCTTATTGTGTTACTTCGTACTCTTTGGCCAGAGCGCGAATCTCATCCGGCATGCGAATAATCTTATCAGCCAAATTCTTGAAGGCCAATCCTTGCGTTCCTGTAGCCATTATTTGGCCGTTCCTTAAATTAATAATCTCGCAAACCACCTCAACCCGGCTTTCATGGAAATTTCGAGATTGTATATTGACCGCCAATTCATCTCCAAATTGCGCCGGGTGCTTAAATTCCATCTGCGCATTCAAAGTGATGATCTTCACGCCGATTTTTTGGAAAAATTCCGGAGCGCTAAGCTCTTTAGGAATCAAGGGTTCCATAAAATGCAACATGAACAACTCTCTGGCTTGGCCGAACCATTTAAGGTAATTCAGCCAATATACCGGACCCTCCATATTCGTATCACCGATCGTTACCTTTACAATATGCTGGTATACCTTATTCATGACCTATCTCCTTATGAGGTTGGTTGAGTGTATTATAACACATTTTTAACGTTTCCCAAAATTGTTAACGAGCGTTCACTGACGGAACCATCCGCCAATTGATTAATTATCCTAGCACAAATAATTAATTTTGTCAAATTAACCATAATATCCAATAATATCCAACCATTATTTTCATTAAAAAACTCTCCCGAGAACGAGAGAGCAAATTAGAAATAACGGCTTTACAAGTCAAGCAAATTATTCATCTCTTAACCATATATAGATCCTTTTTGATACAATAACAAATTAAAATAATTGGCAAAATTCTAACTATAATACTTTATCACCCTGTCCTTGTTTTCATCAATGCCTCGGCGGCCATTCCTTAAGCGGTAATCTAGTTCCCAAAGAGCTGATTTATTGCTGTCATACCTTAGCAAAGCTGCGGCTTCCTGGCAAGTAAGCCATTGATACTCTGCATGTTCAGGGCTTAATTTAATCTCCCTGGACGCCAGCTCCACGCCGAATGATATTTCCGGAATCATGATGATATCACCCCAAATCGAGCCATGTATGTTCTTGGCCGGAATGGTTGTCGTAGACGACAACCGCAAATAATCAGAATCACTATCTATAGCCGCCTCCTCAAATGCCTCCCGTTTAGCCGCCTCAAGCGGCATCTCATCACCCTCGCCGCCCCCGGCAATCGCTTGCCACAAATTCAAATCATTGCGCTTGAACATCGCATAATAATATTCATCTTGTTCCTTGATAAAAGGAAATATTAACACTTGGAATGGGGCTCTCATATGATTTATATATTATTGCTTGATAAAATTTCTTTTTAGAGGGCACAATGGATCAACTGCGTTTATGTCTTGGTATTCCCATAATGCCCGGGCTCTGCAGCCGCCCCGGCATTTCTTGTAATCCGCGCATTTATTGCAGATCGGATTACCGCATAATTTTACCATATCTTTTAATTTTTCCCAAAGATCCAGGTAGTCGTCGATTTTAATATTGCCAGCCTTGAAATCATCGCCGAAAAATATGCAGGGATAATAATCTCCAGTCTGAGTGATCCAACAGGCCTCTTGGCCGCAATGGCACCCGAAATTTTCTTGGCTGATAAAAAATTTAGCCTTATTTTCTTGATGAGGCAAAACAATTTTTATTGCCGATTCAATTTTTTTAACTTCATTTAAAAAACTAATATATTGATCCTGTGATAATAATAATTCACGGTTTTTTTTCGCCCGTCCGAGTAATAATATCGGAGTCAATCTGATCAAGTCTAATCGCAATTCTTCAGCCATTTTTATTAATTTTTCGCATTCATCAATGTTTAGCTTGTTAACTGTGACTCTGATAGCTAATTTAGCCGTATGGCAATATTTTCTAAGGATCTTGATTCCTCCGACAGTTTTCTTAAAAGTTCCCGCTCCTCTGATATAATCATGATTCTTTTCCAATCCGTCGATACTTACGGTTATCGTATCCAAATGCAAAACATCAAGCTTCCTGGCGATTTCTTCAGTCATCAATATTCCATTAGTAACCAAAGATACGGCAATGAATTTTTTTCGCGCATATTCCATTATTTCAAAAAAGGTCATCTCGCAATAATGGCTCGCCTCCGCCTATGGTGATAAAAAATGTACCGGTCTTTGCCATTTTATCTATAAGATTATAATAATCTTTCGTGGTCAGTTCTTTTTCGTCAGCATCTCCAGAATCGCTAAGACAATGCCTGCATTTTAAATTGCATTTTTTTGTGATATTAAGCGATATTTTTAAAGGCGAGCTGACGCCCGCCTTTTTTCCATTATCAATCTCAATAATGTCTGATGATAAGAATCCCTTTTCCGCAATAAATTTTTTTATCTCATTCAAGCCAGGATTGTCATTATCCAAATTATTTAATATTTCATTGATACCTTGAGTTATTTTTTTATCAAAATATAATTCCTTTTGGCTTTGAGAGTCATATACCCTGGAGCCAAAAAACTCATTTATAAAATAGATTGGATTAATCCTTGATTCCATATTCATTTGGTTTATGCATTCAATTAACCATTATATGCGATAAACCAATATAGCACACCAGCAATAATTGTCAAATACAAAAAAACCGGCCTATTCAGCCGATTTTCCGAGCTTTCTTTTCCGCGATTTCCTTCTCCAATTCTATAGCCTTGTCAAAATCGTCCTCCGGACGGATCTTGTCGCTTCGGGTAAAGCCGCAAGTCTCGCACCTGTGCGAGATGATCCATTCGTGCCGGCGGTAATACAAGTCATACGGCCGCATCATGCCGCCGCAAACAGCAGCGCGATCGCCCGGATCATTATCGACGTGCTTGGACCACAAGCACTTAGGACAATGATTGGTAAACCCATTGCCCCTAACCTCTGTCCCGCAATGCTTGCAGGTAAAATTCTCGATTTTCTTTATAAAAGCCATAATATTATTCTGTTTTAGGCACATACATATGGCGGGTTGATTAGTTTGTTAATGCAAGCATCTCATTCGGCGTTCTCCCGCCTAGAGAACAATGC
>Ga0172370_10007033_pt1 | contig 13919 bp, 6 predicted proteins | sample LakKiv5m_FD_114538 | JGI IMG/M metagenome (GOLD analysis project Ga0172370, IMG submission 114538) | Freshwater microbial communities from Kabuno Bay, South-Kivu, Congo - kab_022012_11.5m | ecosystem: Environmental > Aquatic > Freshwater > Lake | place: Democratic Republic of the Congo...
AGGGCTCCGAGATCCTTGGCGGGAATCAGCGCCTGGAAATTGCCCGAGCTTACGAACTTCGCCGGATAGGCCTTCTCGGTGTTGTCGGCGAGCACGAGCGTGACGGTTACTTTCGCCGCGTTGTCGGCCGCCTTGGCCGTATCGTCGGGATAGGTCACCGCGGACACCTGCACATCGATCTTGGCGTCAGCCGTGCGCTGCGCGGTAGCCGGAACCTTCACATCGTCGATGCGGGTAATCGTGGTGCGGAAAAGTTTGGGGAAGTAGTCCGCGCGGTACGGGTAGTCCCTGAACGCCGTGAGCTCGATGTAGTTGGCGCTGTAGTCGACTTTGCTCAGGAAGAAGGGGCCGTTCGAAATGTACGCGTTGCCGTAGGTGTCGATGAACTTGACCGCGGCGGTGTAGCGGGCAACCGCCTGATCCGGCGTCACCCACTGCTTGATCGAATCGGGCACATACTTGGCCGCGATGAAATCCTGCAGCTTTGCCTTGATGTCGGCAACGCATTTCGGATTGATGATGTCCACCTCGGTGACCGAGGGGTCGCCCGAGAAGGAGTACTGCGTGCCCGACTTCGCGCCATCGACCACGAGTTTCGCCAGGGCCTCGGTGATCTCCCAGGAGACCTGGGTCTGGCGCCCCGGGTTGCCCGACTTCGGCGTGACGACGCCGGTCGCGGCGACGCGGTCCTTGTCCATCGGCCAGTTGAAGTCGAAGTAGGTGGTGAAGCTGGCGTCGTTGTTGACCACCACGCCTTTGGAAATCGGCAGCGTGGACTGGTACTGCGAAGCGTACGCCTCGTCGTAGTACTTGTCGTCCTGGCTGTCCTTATTCGCCCACTCGTAGGTGAAGGCCGTTGCGTACATGATATCGGCGAGGGTCACGGGCTGGCCGCTGTGCCACTTGCCGTAGATGTACTGCTGGTTCGAGAGTTTGGAGTACGCCTTGATGGCGCCGTTCTTGACGTAGTCGTACACGCCGCCGCCCACGTCCTTGAACTCGACGCCAGTCTCCCACTTCTTCGTCTTGGAGTTGAAGATGAGCGCGCCCTTGTCGACATCAATGAGTCCGACAGGCGGTTCGCCCTCCTTGCCCGCGGCGACTTTGGTCTCGACATTCTTGAGGTCGTACTTTACGCGCAAGGGGGTGTCTTTGGCGGAGTTCGGCGACTCGAAGGTGGAGGGGTCGCTGCAGGGCTCGATGATCGCCGCGGAGTAGGTGTCGCTGAAGCCATCGACGCCCACGGGGTCCCAGGCGCTCATGAAGAGTCCGCCGCGCGCGGAGAACTGCGTCGCGTGGACAACCTTCTCGCCCTTGCTGTCGGGTTTGACGTCGGCCGAGCGGATCGACCAGCCGTTCAGGCCATCGCCGAGGCCGTAGAGCATGCGCGAATTGTAGCGGGCCTTGTTGGCGACGTAGTACTGCATCTGGCTGCAGACGTAGATGCGGACCGCTTCCTTGAGGGCCATCTCCTGAACCTTCATGTTGTCGTTCCAGTACTCATCGGCGGTGAGGAACCAGCCGTTGATGTTCTTCTGGGCGATGCGGTCGATCTCCTTGTTCTCGTAGTTCCAGAAGCCATCGGTCTGTCCGCCGGGCATGTAGCCGTAATAGGGCGAATACATCTGGGAGATGGTGATGTCCCACCATGCGCGGGTGGCGCCGGCGCCCCAGCCCTCGGTATACATCGACCAGTCCCAGGCGGCGGGGTCGCCCGAATAGGCGAGTTTTCCCGCTTTGGAGCGGTCTACCTCGAGCTGCTCCACTTTGAGGCCGGCTTTCTCGAGCTGATCGGAGATGTAGCGGCCCTCAAGGAGTCTGCCCGTCGGGTCGTCCACGCGGATCATGAAGCGGATCGTGACGGGCTGGCCGTTGTAGGTCCAGAACTGGCCCGATTTGACGAGTTTTCCCTTGTTTTCAGGGAGATTCGCCGCCTCTTTCATCGCGGCGTCGATGTCGGCGATGGCCTTCTTCTCGTTGCCGCGGATGGTCATGCCGAGCTTGGCCGGTACAAGGTTGAAGCGGTAGGTGCCAGGTTGGCCGGGCGTCTGCGCGGTGATCATGGGCTCGCCGGCGCCGAGCAGGATCTCGTCGACGATTTTCTTGCGGTCGATGAGCCAGTTGATGGCGTAGCGCACGTCGCGGATCGCGAGCGGATTGAAGATGATGCGGCCGTCCTTGTGCTGGAAGGTGTACGGCGCTTTGTTGGGAATCGGATTCAGCAGCAGGGACCAGGAGCCGGAGGGTACCGCATAGACGGACAATTTGTCCAAGTCAGCCTGCTGGATGCCCTGGAAGGTCTTGCCATCAAGACCGTAGAAGAAGACATCCGTTTTTCCTTCGGCGGTATCCTTGATGCCGATGGTTTGATCCATCCGCACATCGTAGATGACCTTGTCCGCATAAGGACCGAACTTTGCCTGCGCTGAAGCGGCGAACAGCAGCGCGAGGGCAAGAACCGATACAAACAGGATCTTTTTCATGCATACCTCCTTTCCTTAGGTTTGCGTACTTGAATTGTAAGTCTCGCATCTTCAACTGTAAAGGGAAAATCGTTATGCGAATCATGAATGCTTCTTGCTATATGGCAAAGACTTGCGTATGCTTTAAAAGAGCGGAAAATTCAATATAATCAGATGAAAAATATGGATTATGTCGCTGTATCAGGCGGAAATTTCATCGATGAGCATGGCCGCGCCCTGCTGCTGCGCGGGGTGAATCTCGGAGGAAGCAGCAAGGTGCCTGCCGCGCCGGACGGACGCTCGCACCTCGCCAAGGGATTCTACAATGGAAGAGAGCTGTCCTTCGTGGGGCGGCCCTTTCCGCTCGGCGAAGCCGACGCGCACTTCTCGCGGCTCGCGCGGTGGGGCCAGCGGTTCGTCCGCCTCCTCGTCACCTGGGAAGCGGTCGAGCACACCGGACCTGGCATCTACGACACGGCCTATCTCGATTACCTAGAAGGCATCGTCGAATCGGCGGCGCGCAACGGTATCGCGCTCTTCATCGACCCGCACCAGGATGTGTGGTCGCGGTGGACGGGTGGCGACGGCGCGCCAATGTGGACGCTGGAGGCGCTGGGCTTCGAGCCTCGAAATCTGCATGCGAGCGGCGCGGCGATGCTGCATCAGGGAATGGGCGAGAGCTATCCGCAAATGCAGTGGTTCTCGAACCACCTGAGGCTCGCGTGCGCGACGATGTTTACGGTGTTTTTCGCGGGAAACGACTTCGCGCCGGGCATCCTCGCGGAGGGTGAGCCGATACAGGAATTTTTGCAGCGCCACTACCTCGAGGCCATGGCGCAGGTCGCGAGGCGACTCGCGAGATACGCGAACGTGGCCGGGCTCGGTTCGATGAATGAGCCTGGAGAGGGCTTTATCGGGATCGCCGATGCGGGCGCCGCTCGGAATGATCTGCTCATGCCGGGGCTCGCGCCCACTCCCTGGGAGGCTATGCGCGCGGGAGAAGGGCTCCCGGTGGAAGCGACGCGCATCGGCGTGAGGGGCGGCTCGCTGCGCTCCACGGGGCGAGTGATGCTGGGGACGCCTGGCGTTAGGGCGTGGAAAGAGGGAGAAGCCTGCGTATGGCGGCGCGTCGGGCTCTGGGACATCGAGGGAGGCCGCACGGTGCTGAAAAGACCCAGATGGTTCTCTGAGGGCGTGAGTAATGGTTTTGGTGCGTATCGCGCCACGGAAGCAGAGAGCGCCCCTGGGGCGATGGGCGGCACTTCCCACACGCTCTTCAACGAGCGCTATCTCAAGCCTTTCGTGCAAAGGTTCGCGGTACGGATGGAAGAGGTACGGATGGAAGAGGTGCGCAAAGGCCAGGCGCGCATCGGAACCGAGGGCAGCGCTCCGGTTGGGCAGGCACACCAAAACGCGGCGCCTGGCACCGCGCAAACTCTGCCCTTCTTGATCTTCGTCGAGAGCTCGCCTTTGGGCGAGCTGCCGCACTTTGAGGAGAGTCCATGGCTCGTCAACGAAGCGCACTGGTATGATTCGTTCACTCTTTCACTCAAGCGGTGGACGGGATTTCTGGCGTATGACCCCGAGGCGCGGCGTCTCATCGTAGGCCCGCGCGCGGTCCGCCACAACTTCGTGGACACCCTCTCGCGCATTGTCCGCCACTCGCGCGAGCGGATGGGCGGCTGCCCCACCCTGCTCGGCGAATTCGGGCTACCCTACGATATCAATGGCGGTTCCGCCTACCGGACCGGCAACTTTTCCACGCACGAGCGCGCGCTCTCGGCCTACTACGACGCCCTCGACGCGAACCTGCTCAGCGCGACCATCTGGAACTACACGGCGGACAACAGCCATGCCCGCGGCGACGGCTGGAACAGCGAAGACCTGTCGGTGTACTGCGTTGAAGATGGTGGAGGGCGCGCGCTGAGAGGATTCGTGCGGCCCTACGCCATGGCGGTGGCGGGCACGATTCTCCGAATGCGATTCAGCGCGCGCCGGGGCGTGTTCGAGCTCGAATTCGCGCCGGACCACAGAATCGACGCGCCCACCCTCGTCTATGTGCCCATGCTGCAGTTTCCCCGGGGCGCCATCGCCTCGGTGGAGGGTGCCTCGATCTCCGAACCGGGCCTCAAAATCGGGGATAAAAAAGCCCTCACCCTACCGCCTGTGGAAGATGAAGGCTTTTTCGTGCTGAACATTCGCGCTGCGCCAGATTCCGAGCGCTGCGGGGTGCGCATCGTCCGCGCCGGCGGTTGAGATCGCGCAAAGTCACCGCTCGCCAATTTCAGCGCCGCGCACACCCGGCATACAACGAATCGCGCGGGAGCGCGCCAACACCAAGGCGCATGCGGGTGTATCAGCGCGCTGGCGCATTGGCGCATTGGCGCACCGGCACATTCGCGCGGGGGCGCGCCAGCCTATCGGCCCGCGACTTTCAGGATCCAGTCGCCCATCGCCTTGAGCGCTTCGGACGCGAAATCTTCTTTAATATTGACATACTCGGAAGGGAGCCCCGTCGTGGCGTGCTGGAAGAGGTGGTTCAGCCCCTCGAAATCGATCGTGGTGACAGCGTTGTCGCCCCCAGACTTGAGCGCCTCGGCGATCGCCGCCAGATTCTCGGTGGCCGGAACCTGGAGATCCTTCGTGCCGTCGAGCGCCAGCACCGGAACCTTGACCTGTTTCAGATACTCCGCTGGGTCGAGGGCGAGGAAGGTGCGCATCCAAGGAGTGAGCAGCTGGTCAGCCTCCACCGCAACCTTGGCCTTTTGGGCGTCCTTCTGCGCCTGGGATAGTTCCGAGGTCGCGTCGATCGCGCGGTTCAGCGCATCGACGATGCGCGCGCGGAGCGTCGCGGTGTCGCCCTGGCTCGCCACGATCGAGTAGAGCTCGCTGTTGACGGCGTTGGCCTCCTGGATCTGCGGCTCAGTCATGCCGGAAGCGCGGCCGAGCGCCGCGTTCTGCATGAGAAGGAGCTTATCGCCGCGAACGCCTGGCCCCGCGAGCATCACGAGGAACGCGAGCTTCGGCCCCTGCGTGCGGGCAGCGCTCCGCGCCCCGAGAATCGCAGCGATAAGCCCGCCCTCGCTGTGACCGATCACGCCGAGCTCCTTGGTGTCGATCCCCGGCTGCGCCGCGAGAAAATTGATGGCCGCCTGCGCGTCGTCGGCAAAATCGAGTGTGGTGGCGGTCTGGAAATTGCCCGTGGACGCGGCGACGCCCCGATCATCCCAGCGGAGCGAGGCGATTCCCCGCTGCGCGAGGTAATCCGCGATGACGAGGAAAGGCTTGTGCCCGAGGATCTCCTCGTCGCGGTTCTGCGGGCCTGAGCCCGTCACGAGCACGACCGCGGGGAAGGGTCCTTTGCCTTGGGGCAGCGTGAGGGTGCCCGCCAGCCGCACGCCAGGCGCGGAGCTGTCGAACGCGACATCGCGGGTTGTGGAGTCGGCCGAGTGAGCCGTGGTGCCTGAAGCCTGCGTCTGGCTATTGGGGGCGGTCGGCTGCGGCGCCGGCTGGACCGTTTGGCCCTGCGCGCCCTTCGTGAGGTCGAGCTCGAAGGACATGCCCGACTGCTTCCACGATCCCTTGATCTTCTGTCCGCTCGCGTCGAGCGTGCCCGTGTAGCTGCCCCCGACCGAGGCCAGCGTCAGGTTGAGGTTCGTCCCATCGAACTTCACGGCGGAGACAGGAATGCCCTTCGCCCCCTGATCGGGGCTGTCCATCGTCGCGCTGTAGCCTGTCCCAGAAACCGCGATATGAAATATGATGCGCAGGTTCGCCGCGCCAACCTTGAGCGCGCCGCTCCAATCGCCGACAATCGCCTGACCGGATGAATTCGTCTCAGCCCAGAGCCCCGTTCCGGCGCCGAGCACCCCCGCGAACACCATTACCGCGATCGCGCGCGCCGCGCGTCCGCTCATGCCTGCAATGCCCATGATCACTCCTTCAACTCCAGTTCTTTTCGCCACGGAACCGAATCGGCGGCGCCTCTCCTCGTTACGCAGATCGACGCGGCGCGGGCCGCGAGGTCGAGAGCCTGCGCTGTGCCCATTCCTTCGGCGAGCCCCGCGATAAAGTAGCCCGAGAACGTGTCACCCGCCGCGGTGGTATCGACCGCCTTCACCGGGTATGCCCTCTGGCGGACAATCTCGCCCCGGTGCGCCGCCATCGAACCGGCCTCACCAAGTGTAATCACGATGCTGGCCTGCGGAAAGCTCCGCATGAGGAGCTGTGCCGCCCGCTCGGGATCGGATTCTCCGGCCAAACCCGCGGCCTCGATCTCATTCATGATGAAAATGTCGACGAGCTCCAGGGGATAGCTCGGCACGAGGCTCGAAAATGGCGAAGGGTTGAGCACGATAGTCATGCCCTTTGTCTTTGCCTTGGCGATGATGCTCGGCATCGAGGAGATCTCGTTCTGCAGCACGAGCATCTCTCCAGCTTTGAACTCTGCCAGCACCCTGTCGATGTACCCCTCGTCGATCTCCTGGTTCGCCCCTCCGAAGAGGAGAATGCAGTTGCGCCCCCGCTCGTCCACCTGAATGATCGCGTGGCCGCTCGCGACCTTCGCGCGCTCGATGAGCCTGGTGTCGACCCCTCCTTCGCGGAGCGTCGATACGAGAAATTCGCCCTCAGCGCCGATTTTGCCCGCGTGCGCCACCTTGAGCCCCGCCCTCGCCATCGCCAGCGACTGGTTGAGTCCCTTTCCGCCCGCGAACACCGAGAGGGTACGAGCCGCCTTTGTCTCGCCAGGCTTTACGAACTCATCGACTGCGTAGACATAATCGATATTCAGCGATCCGAAATTGAGTGTTCTCATACGCCGCCCCTCCGTGCTCGGACAGCATGATAGCACAAAAGCGCGGCTCCCGCATTGACAGCGCAACTGGCGCCGCCTAGGCTTTGCGTATGATTCAGAAAGCGATCTTCGGCCGCACAGGTCACGAATCGACGAGGCTCCTGTTCGGGGCTGCCGCGCTCGCGGGCGCTACCCAGGGAGAGGCTGACCGCACCCTCGGCATCGTCTCCGACGCTGGCGTGAATCACCTCGACACCGCGGCGAGCTACGGCCTTGCCGAAGCGCGCATGGGCCCCTGGCTCCAGCGCCACCGCGACTCCGTGTTCCTCGCCACAAAGACCGAAAAACGCACCAAGCGCGAGGCGATGGCCGAACTCGAGCGCTCGCTCAAGCTTCTGCGCACCGACCACGTCGACCTCTGGCAGATGCACCTGCTCGTCAACGACGATGAGTGGGCTGTCTCGATGGGAGAAGGCGGCGCGCTCGAAGCCTTCATCGAGGCGCGCGAGCGAGGAATGACACGCTTTCTGGGCGTAACGGGCCATGGCAAGGCCGCCCCCGCCATGCACCTGCGGAGCCTCGCGCGCTTCGACTTCGACACGGTGCTCTTCCCATGGAATTGGCCCCTCGCCCAGGACCCCGCGTACGCCGCCGCGATGCGGACACTTCTCTATATCTGCGCGACAAAAAACGTCGCTGTCCAGCTCATCAAATCATTTTTACGCCGGCCATGGGGCGAGCGGCCGCACACCTGCGCGACCTGGTACGAACCCTTGAGCGCGCCGCCCGATATCGGCATGGCCCTCGGGTGGGCATGGGGCGCGGGCGATGTATTCGTGAACAGCGCGGGCGACATGGACATTCTCCCCACCATCCTCTCTGAGGCCAGCAAAGGGCCCAAGCGCCCGTCCGACGCCGAAATGGCCAATGCGGCGGCCCTCCTCGGAATGGCGGACCTCTTCGCATGATCACGGGCCTTCTGAACACCTGGGACAGCATCCTCGCGCACCTCGACAAGGTGCGCCTGTCGAGCTCGGAACAGGAGCGCATCCAGCTTCTCATCGAACTTCTCATCAACCTCAGGCTCATCGGCACCGACACCGCGATCCCTGACATGCGCGTCCAGAAGAGCGACATTGAAGACACACAACGAGAAGTGGAGAGCGCCACCCGCGCGATGCTCTCCGCGGTGCGATACCCTTCAGCCCTGTTCATTTACTACGCCCGTGAGGTGATCAAGAAATTCCCGGTCCGCCAGGACGCCGAAGAGATGATCGAGCGCATCCGCACCGACGCGGAGGCCTTCGAAGAGGATCGTACCGAGGATGATCCCCTCAAGGGTTTCGCGGGCGACCTCCGCAAGGAAGTGCATAGGCGCCTCTCGCCCCGCATCATCACGAAGTACCTGGAGCCCTATGTCGAGCTGGCGGTTCGCGGCAATCCCGATCCGATCGTGGCCTCCGGCTATGTCGCGCTCCCCTACGCCTTTTCCGCCGCGGCGGAAGACCGGCACTTCATCGACCTCGCCTCCGACTTGCTCAGTAGGCTGAGATTCCTCTGGGACTACGAAGAGGGCGACATGGCGACCGTGCGCCGCAACCTCAGAAACAACCTCGACATCTTCGAGCGCTGCTTCCTCCGCGCCGAGGTCGAGGGGCTCCTCTCGATTCTCAACCCCGAGGATCTCGGCAGCGCCGCGAAAGAGCTCGACGCGTTCAAGCGCTTGGCGAGCGTGAAGTTCTACCTCAAGGAATCCTACCTCGAATCGCGGATCGACCTGTACGATCTCATCCTGCTCGACCTCGGCCTCGGGCGCCTCATTTTCCTCCTCGCGAACGACCTCACCAACAACCACTTCGCCGAGGTCAGCCCGCGCAACATCCGCGACGCGCTCGAGGTGATGCGCGAACTGCTTTCGATCTCAAGCATCAAGGGCCTCGCGATCCAGAACGTTGACCTCCGCCAGACCGAACTGGGAGAACTGCGCGAATCCTCAGTTTCCGATTTCATCCGGCTCAAGCGGAGCCTCGACGCGATTTCCACTGAGCTTCAGCAGTACATCCAGACTGAGATTATCGACACGATGAGCGGCACCCTCATCCACGTGCTGGAGAACTACAGCGTGCCGACCGCACGCCTCTCGCAGCTCAAAACGCGCTATTTCAACAACTTCATCCGCCGAACCCAGATCCACGTGCTGAGCGAGTTCGTCGAGAAGGTGAGCTCGGCGGTTGACCGCGAGCTGGAGCGTCAGCGCGGCGAGCGCCAGCTCTACTTCCACTACCAGCGGCTGGAAGCCGCGAATCCGGACGCGGAGAGCCTGGCGGGCCACCCGCATGCGCAAGATCTCGGCGAATATATCGCCACTACCTGGCAAAGCCCGCGCCAGTGGCTCCGTCCCTACCTCGGCGGGAAGGGCAACAGCATCATCGACATGGCCCGGCTCGGGCTTCCTGTGCCCCCCGCGTGCATTCTGAGCCACCCCTTGCTCGAGCTGGCCGAGCGGGATGACGAGCGTGAGGCCGTATACCGCGCGACCGCGAACGCCATCGGCGAACTCGAGCGCCAGGCAGGCGCGAAGCTCGGGGATCCCGCGCGCCCGCTCCTCGTTTCGGTGCGCTCGGGCGCCCTCACCTCGATGCCGGGCGTCATGTCCACCATCATGAACGTGGGGCTCACGCTTGATGTGCGCGCCGCCCTAAGGTCGCGGCAGGGTAAACATTTCGAAGAGGCGCTCTACGCGCGGTTTCTCCTGAACTGCGCCTCGGCGCTCGGCATGGAGCCGCGCCGGACGCGAAACGGGGCGCACCGGGCGGGGCATGGCGGCACCGCGCGCCTCGGCAAAAAGCGGATCGACTACCTCGAGCTCGCGCTCACCACCGCCTTCGGTCCCGCCTTCCTGACCGACGCGAAGGCCCAGCTGCGCGCCTGCGTGCGGCTCGTGTACGACTCAAGGCGCTCCTCGGCCGCAAGCCTCTACTCGAAGACGATCGCGTCGCGCGAGACGCTGCGCACCGCGGTGACCATCCAGCAGGTTGTCTTCGGGAACCTCAACGAGCGCAGCCTGAGCGGCGTCGTGCTCACGCGCGACCCGATTACCGGCGAAAACGCCCTCTTCGGCGAATTCAAGATGCAAGCGCAGGGCGAAGAAGTGGTGATGGGCAGCGCCGATACGCTTCCGATCGCGGAACTCGACCGCGGGGTATCGGCGGGGCTCACCGAGTGCACGCGGCGGCTGGTCGAGTACTTTCGCCAGGATCTCGACCTGGAATTTACCGTGGAGAATGGCGTGCTCTACCTGCTGCAGGCGCGCGCGGCAAAACTCGGTGCCTATGCGCAGTTCATCGCGGACACCGATTTTCTCAAGCGAGGCGTCATCGGGCTTGAAAAATACAGAGAGCGTGTCGAGAGCCTCGAGCTCGCGTATGCGAACCTCTCGCTGCCGCGCGCGGACTTTCGCTTCAGGCAGTGGGTGCCGCCGCTCACGTCGGGGATATCGATCAACGGCGGGGTCGTGTCCGGAACCCTCGCCATCACGCCCGAACGGCTCAGGGAGGCGGAGCGGCGGCGCGAGAGCGTCGTTTACTTCGCCATCAACACGAAACCGACAGACTTCGACATCATCAATCTGTCGAGCGCGATCGTCACCGTATACCCTGGGCGAACCTCGCACGCGGCGATCACCGCGATGTCCCTCAACAAACCCTGCATCGTGGGCTGTTCCGACCTCGAAATCGACTACAGCCGGCGCAGAGTCATTTTCAGCGCGGCGGGTGGCATCGCGCTGGCGGAGGGTGAGCGGATCACGGTCGATGGCAACGCGGGCGCGGTGTATCGCGGCGTCGCTCCGATCTCCGATACATTCCTGCCGGTTTCGGCGCTGCGCGAGGCGATATCGGCCGCGAAGAGCCCGGAGCAGGCCGTGCGCGCCGCCGAGGCTATGATCCTCGAAAAAACCGAAGCCCTGCGCCGCGAATCGAGCCTGAAAAAGCTCACGCTCGAAGCGCTCAGCGGTGCCGAGGCCGAGGCGCTCAGAGGCGCCAATGTCCTCGTGCGCGTCGATGGCAACATAGAGCTGTCCGAGGCGCCCGACAGGGTGGAATCCGCGAACGGCGCCGACCGTGTCGCCGAGCGGCGAGTCGCTCTCATGCTGCCCGTCCTCCGCCAGCTCCTCGATCTCGGCGCGACGCCGATCCTCTGCTCCCATCGGGGCGATCCTGGCACGCACAGCTTGCCCGGTTTGAGCCGCGAACGGATCTATGCCATCTACAGCCTGCGCCCGATCGCGGAGCGGCTCGAGCGCGCCTCGGGGCAGCCCATCGCCTTCCACGAGGTGAGCATCGGCGCCTCGGGCATCCTGATCTCCCGCAAGGACATCGTGCCCGGCCAGGTCAACATGATCGAGAACCTCCGCTACGCGACAGGAGAAAAGGACAACGACGAAGCCTTCGCCCGGTCGCTCGCCAATCTCAGCGACGGAATCTTCGTGAACGACGCGTTCAACGTGTGTCTGCGGCGCCACGCGAGCATCGTGGGTGTGCCCCGGTTCTCGCGCCTGAGCCTCGCGGGGCCCACTGTCTCCCGCGAGCTCGAAGTGCTGGAGCGCGTGCTCGGCATGCGCGATCGGCCCTTTCTCGCCGTATTTGGCGGCGACGAGATCGAGTCCCAGTACGGCGCGATCAGCGCGATGGCCACGCGCGTGGACACGCTCGCGATCATTCTGCCGAACAGCGCGCCTAAGCCCAGCGACGGCGTTGAGACCTCGGCGGAGAAGGCAATCGGCAGGGAGGCGCGCGCCGCGCTGATCGGATCGCTGCGCCGGACCGCCCCGGCGAACGTCATCGTGATCGACCGCGCCGACCCGCAGCGCGAAGCCCAGGAGTATGCCCTCGCCACCGCGATCGGCGCGGCGCGCGCCATACTCTGGGCCGTCCCCACGGGCATCGAACCCGCAGCCTCCCCGGTTCCGGACACTCCATCAAATACCCCCGCGGCCGCTCCCTACCGCGGCGCCCTGCGCGAGGCTATCCGAGGCGCGCTCCGCGACGCCCCCCTCGTCATCATCTGCTCTGAGACGGAGAAATACATGGCCGCCCGCTCGGCGCGCAATCTCCACATCTCGACGGGGCCGCGCGCCTTTCTGCAATACCTCGAGCGCCTCTCGCTTCCCGGCATCACGGCGCTCTCGGCCCGCTGAGCCCACACCCAAGAAAAGCGTCAAACTGTAACCTAGGCGACAGCGCGCTCCGCCCGCTCATGCTATATTTTTTTTCAGAAGATTTGATCGACGCGGGAGGAAACGCGATGAAACGGCATGTGAAAGGCAATGTGTACTGGGTCGGCAAGATCGACTGGGAGCTCAAGAAATTCCACGGCAGCGAGTACTCGACCCACAAAGGCTCGAGCTACAACTCCTACCTGATCCGCGAGGAGAAGACGGTGCTCGTCGACACCGTGTGGATGCCCTTCGCGAAGGAGTTCGTCGACAACCTCGAGGCTGAGGTCGGTCTGGCCAACATCGATTTTCTCGTGCAGAACCACGCCGAGGTCGATCACTCGGGCGCCCTCCCCGAGCTCATGCGCCGGCGTCCTGACCTACCCATCTACTGCACCGCGAACGGCGTCAAGTCGATCAAGGGGCAGTACCACCAGGAGTGGGATTTCCACGTCGTCAAGACTGGCGATTCGATCGACATCGGCAACGACAAGAAGCTCGTCTTCATCGAGGCGCCGATGTTGCACTGGCCCGACACCATGTTCACGTATCTGGCGGGCGAGGCCCTCCTCTTCTCGAACGATGCCTTCGGCCACCACTACGCCTCTGAGCTGCTCTTCAACGATCTCGTCGATCAGGACGAGCTCTACGACGAGTGTGTGAAATACTACGCGAATATCCTCACGCCCTTCTCCGCCCTGGTGGCGAAAAAGATAAAAGAAGTGGTCGGCCTCAATGTGCCCGTCGAGATGATCGCGCCGAGCCACGGCATCATCTGGCGAAAGGATCCGCTGCAGATCGTCACCAAGTACGCCGAGTGGGCGGCCGATTACCAGGAGAATCGCGTCACGATCCTCTACGACTCGATGTGGGATGGCACGCGCAAGCTCGCCGAGGCGATGGCGCACGGCATCACGGACACGGCTCCCGGCACCGAGGTGCGTGTCCACAATGTCGCCAAGACCGACAAGAACGATGTGATCACCGACGTGTTCCGCTCCAAGGCGATCCTCGTGGGCTCTCCGACCATCAACAAGGGCATTCTGAGCGCGGTAGCCGGCATAATGGAAGAGATCAAGGGTTTGCGCTTCAAGAACAAGAAGGCAGCCTCTTTTGGCTGCTACGGCTGGTCTGGCGAAGGCAACGCGGTGCTCAACGGGCTCCTCGCGGAGTCCGGTTTCGATCTGCTGGACGATGGCTTCAAGGCGCTCTGGGAGCCCGACGCCGATATCCTCAAGCGCGCCTACGACTATGGCGCTGGCTTTGCGGGCCGCGTATAGGGCTGGTAATGTGTTGGCCCGCGCCTCGCGGGCTTCGCGGGCGACTGCGTTATCGTATCTAAAAAATTTCGATTCCCGGCGCCACGGTACTTGCGTTCGTCCTACCGTGGCGCGTACTATTTCTTCATGAATATCAACACTATGCGCGTCTCTGGCCCCCTCGCCCC
>Ga0172370_10007036_pt1 | contig 13917 bp, 8 predicted proteins | sample LakKiv5m_FD_114538 | JGI IMG/M metagenome (GOLD analysis project Ga0172370, IMG submission 114538) | Freshwater microbial communities from Kabuno Bay, South-Kivu, Congo - kab_022012_11.5m | ecosystem: Environmental > Aquatic > Freshwater > Lake | place: Democratic Republic of the Congo...
GCTGCTGTGGAAAGCATCAGCGTCAAGGTGCGCCTGTTCAAGGTCTCGGAACTCCTGATATTTTCCCTGCTGCTTGCGCTCATTGCGTTCCTGACGCGCATCTTTGTTGCCAAGCCGGATGGCGACGGCTGGCTGCAGACCCTCCTTGCCCTTGCCATGCTACTCACCGCAATCTATGCCATATTCAGCCTTACCTTCCGCGACCGCATCAAGCTGTACATCGTGCAGAGCATCTGTCTCGTCATCATCCTCCTGCAGATAACCCTCGCCAACGGCGGGGAAGGCATGAACTACCTGTTCCTGCTGGCCATCGCCGCCTTCAAGATAATCATCATCCCATTCGTGCTGTACCACAGCACTTCGTGGGGCATGAAGCTCATGCCACTGCAATTCTACCTGAGGTTCGGCGAGGCGCAGAAAAAGTTCAAGCTTGACCTGGAGGCAGACCCGCTTTTCATGAGCGCACCCATGACGACTTCGCGCGCGCTTGTCTATGCAGGCGTGCTGGTCACGCTGGCTTTCGCAGTCTCTTCCGTCCTTGGAGGCACCACCATCATGCTGCCGCTCTCGGTCTCGCTTATCCTCATAGGCATGCTCATCATCGCTTCCAAGACGCACCTGCTGCTGCAGCTGCTGGGCTTCCTGATGATGGAAAACGGCGTGGTGCTGCTCCCGTACGCGCTGCACGTCAACATGCCCTTCATCGGCGAAGTGGTCACGCTTTTCGACCTTGTCATCCTGGTAAGGATAACATTGCTATTGTCATTCAAGATGAAGGAGACGCACGGCACGCTGGACACCAAGCAGCTTGTCGAGCTTGCGGAGAAAAGGTGAAAACATGCTTGAACTTGTCATCCTTCCCCCGCTCCTGGCAGGGGCGCTTGCGTTCGTGTTCCACCGCCAGCCCCGCCAGGTCGAGGCGATTGCATTTGCCGGCGCATGCCTGGCTGCCCTCTTTGCGATGCTGTCGGTCAATGCGTTCCTCGGGACGGAAACGGGATTCCGCGACTTCTACGGGATTTTCTACATGGATGCCGTCTCCGGATTTTTCAGCATCATCACCGCGGTGGTCGCCTGCTTCATATTCCTCTACTCGGTAGGCTACATCCGCCACGAGGTGAAGGAGGGCGTGGTGGAGAAGGGGCAGATTGGCCTTTACTACGGGCTGCTTTCCTTTTTCCTTGCGGCAATGCTCACAGCCACGCTTGCTGCGCATCCGGTGGTGATGTGGGCTGCTATCGAAGCCACCACGCTGGCGTCGGTGTTCCTGATAAGCTTCTACCAGACCTCAAGCTCCATTGAGGCCGCCTGGAAATTCTTCATCATCAACTCGGTTGGCATATTGCTTGCGCTTGCAGGCATATTGTTCCTCATGTTCGCCCTCATCCCATCAGGCGCGACGACGGGCGGGAACTGGGACGCGCTCATGGCACTCCATGAAGCACCCAACCTGCTTTTCCTCAAGATTGCTTTCGCATTCATACTGGTGGGATTCGGCACCAAGGTGGGCCTTGTGCCCCTGCACGTATGGCTCCCCGACGCCCACAGCCAGGCGCCCACGCCAGTCAGCGCCATACTCTCCGGCCTATTGCTCAACATCGCGTTCTACGGCATAGTGCGCTCGTACCAGGTGGTGGCGCCTTACGACTCCATGGTGCAATTCGCGTCCGGCCTTCTCATCGGCTTTGGCCTGCTCTCGCTCGCCATCGGCGCGCTGCGCATATATTTCCAGCACAACATCAAGCGCATGCTTGCATATTCCAGCGTGGAGAACATGGGGATAGTCACGCTCGCATTCGGCCTGGGCGGCCCGCTCGGCGTCGGCGCAGCGCTTTTCCACATGGCAAGCCACTCGCTTGCAAAGCCGCTCGCGTTCTTCGCAAGCGGCATAACCGCGTTCGCGTTTAACACCAAGGAAATGCCGTATATCAGGGGCGCGGCGCAGGTCATCCCGCTGGTTGCCATCCCGTTCGTGTTCATTGCGGCAGGCCTTGCAGGCAGCCCGCCGTTCGGCACCTTCCTCTCAGAGCTTGGCGTGCTGGCGGTATCGCTTTCCTCAGGAGAGATGCTGATTGCAGCCGCGCTCATAATCTTCACCACCATTGCCTTTGCCAGCCTGCTTTACAGGGTCTCATCCATGTGCTTTGGGCCCGCGCCTTCCGGCATGCAGCCCTTCTCGCCCTCCCTCACCATGATGGCGTCATTCGCCGCGCTCCTGGCATTCACAATCATCATGGGCATAATGCCCCCGTCGCAATTCGTGCATCTCCTGGAACTTGCAGTGCACGCAATAGCAGGCTGATAACATGGAAGACAAAACAAGGCAATTCATCGATGGCATCGAGTCGTCAGTCAGGGCAGGGTGCCTGAACGAGCCGCTTGAGCGGGGCAACACGCTGTTCCTCAACGTCCAGCAAAAGCACCTCATCCCGGTTTGCCGCGCCTGCATGATGGACGGGGCGGTGTTCGATTCGGCATTCGTTTCCTCTGCAGACCCCGCCAGGGGGGAATTCAACGTTTACTACCTCTTCCGCGCCGCGGCAATAGGGCGCATGGTCGTGATCAGCGCAAGGGGAAGCTCGTTTGACGCTCTTTCGGAAACAGTGAACGCAGCGCAGTGGGACGAGAGGAAGATCCAGGACCTGACAGGCCTGCGCCTGGCTGGCATCCCGGATTCCCGCCCGCTCATCTTCCACCCTGAAAGCGGCTTCCCCGCGGTCCACCCAATTGGCGGCATGCAATGCAAGCCCCAAGGGGGCATGGAATACCCCATGGCAGGCACAGGCGAGGAAGGGGAATTCGAGGTCGCAGTGGGGCCGGTGCACGCCGGCATCATAGAGCCGGGGCATTTCAGGTTCCACGTGGTGGGCGAGAGGATAAACAAGATGGAGACGCGGATGTTTTACCTGCACCGCGGCATCGAGAAGAAGGCGGAAGGGAATCAGGCAGCATCCATACTCCCGCTCATAGAGCAGATTTCAGGTGACGAAGCAGTCGCCAACTCGGTGGCATACTGCTCCGCAGTGGAGCAGGCGCTTTGCGTGGCTGTGCCCAAGCGCGCCGAGGCCATCCGAGCCGTCCTTATGGAGCTGGAGCGCATCTACAGCCACCTTGCGGATTTGGGCGGCATGGCGACAGATGTGGGCTTCACGCTTCCTGCCTCGCGCTTCGCAGTCTGGCGCGAGGATTTCATGAGGCTCAACGCTGAAATTTCTGGAAGCCGCTTCCTGCACAACCAAGTAGTGGTGGGAGGCGTGGCGGCTGACCTTGACAGCGCCAAGATTGCAAAAATCTCAGCCATACTCAAAAAGATTACGGAGACGCAGACGCTGGAGCGCATGACATTCACCTCCTCCACATTCCTTGACAGGGTGTTCCAGGCAGGCGCTGTATCAAAGGCGGTCGCCAAGGACCTCGCGCTTGTCGGCCCGCCTGCCCGCGCATGCGGCATGCAGACTGACCTGAGGTGCATGCTCCCTTATGGCGCCTATTCCCAGTTTGCAATAAACGAATCGATAGAGAAGGAAGGTGGGGACGTGCTTTCGCGCTTCCGTGTCAAGCTTGCCGAAATCAAGGAATCTGCCAGGATTGCCCATTCGCTCGTGCAGCACCTGCCGCCAGGCGCATTGCATGACAAGCAGGCGCAGAAGAAACACCTTGACTCCGTCGGCGTGGGCTGGGCAGAGGCTGCGAGGGGCAGCTGCACTTTCCTTGTGGAGATTGCCCAAAATGGCACAATCAGGCGCCTTGCCTGCCGCACGGCGTCATTCCGCAACTGGCGCGCGCTTGAGAAGGCAGTGGAGGGCAACATCGTGCCTGACTTCCCGCTCATCAACAAGAGCTTCAACCTGTCCTATGCTGGGACAGACGTATGAGGGATACCCATGCTGCTTGAAAACCTTCGTTATATGTTCCGGCGCGGCTTCACGGACAAAGTATCGTCCAAATCAGACGACCCTGCAATGCGCGAGGTCGCGCAGCTTCTCAAGCAGAGAGGAAGCTCCCCTTTCGCGCGCTCCATTCATGTGCGCATGGTGGACGCGGGCTCGCCAAACGACGTGGAGCTTGAGGAGGGACTCATGATGTCCCCGCGCGTGGACGCGGAACGCTTCGGAGTGCATTTTGTCGCCTCGCCCCGTCATGCAGATGTGCTCCTGGTCACTGGGTCTGTGACGAAGAACATGCACATTGCGTTAATCAAGACGTATGAGGCAATGGCGGAGCCGCGCGCGGTCGTTGCGGCAGGCGACGGCGCCTGTTATGGATGGGAAGGAAAAGACAACTACGCGCTTGCGGCAGGCACTGGGCGCGTGGAGGATGTTCTCCACGTCGACGTGAAAGTGCCTGGCAACCCGCCCACACCCTACCAGCTTCTCGCAGGAATACTGAAGGCGGGGCAAGTGCTTGCGAAAAAGGCGGGCGAGCAGCACCACAGGAAGTAGCTTCATCTGATTTTTTTCCAAGGAGCGCAATGTGAAACCAGGAATTTGCTCACCTTGGGAGCTTCCATGTCTGCTTTGCCTCGAGCTGGGGGAAATCTGCAAAAAGGCCCGCAAGCTCGTCCTGGCTGAACTTGTTCTTTAGGAAATAGTCGTTGCGGGTAATGTTCAGGTAGTCATCCTTTGTCATTGGTTTTGGCGGCACTTCGATTGCCTGCCCGGTGTCAAAGGCGTCCATGTAGAATTCTGTCTTGAACCTGCTTGGCGCCAATTCGCGGGTCCAGGCCTTATACCTGCCCAGCATGCGCCTGGAGATTTTCTCGTTGATGAGCGAGTTTATCTGCTCGAACGTGAGCTCATTGCGTATGTCGAACTTGTCTAAGTCCCTATAAACGTTGGTGGCGGCGTCCATCTCGATGAACCCATCATGCTTGACCACATGGTTGTTCACTGCCCGCACGAGGGCCACCCGAAACAGCCGATTCCCGCTGCAGAAAAGGTCGTGCATGGTTTCAGCGATGGCGCGCATCCCCTTGTCCTGCGCCTCCAGGCCATCCTGCATCCTGAGAAGCTCGGACTGGACTTTTGCAGGAAGCACGGATGCCAGTGCGTAAGTGCCGCTTACGGATGAGAAATTCCCGTCCCTGCCGTTTTCGATTATCATGCCCATGCGCTCTGACAGGAATTGCGCGAACTTGAGCCTCTTGATTTCATCCGGCTCGCCTTCCATCATGTCGGTAACTGCGTTCAGCGCGTTGTGGACCTTGTGCATGGTGGTCAAAAAGCCGCAGAGGTAGTGCGACACGAAGCGCAGGATTTTCATCTGGTCGTTCGAATCCACTAAAAGCTTGAGAAACTCCTTCTTGGTGAGCATCGCGGCAAGCACTTTTATGTCGCCGGACTGCCTGCCGTCGTCGCAAGCCAGCTTGAGGATGGTCTTGAGGATGGTCTCGACCTCGTGGATTTGCGGCCATCTCTTCTCGTATGATTCCACGCTCTTTATCTGCTCCATGAGCAGGGCGTAGCGCCATATCTTGACCGCCTGCTTGTAATCGTTGCCATTCCCTTCGTATGCCTGGTAAATCCCGCCCCTTTTCTTGATTTCGCCCTTCAGGTATTTCCAGGGCTTTGTGTCTGAATCGCCCCTCATCTGGTCAAGCAGGCCGCCACGCTCGTGCACAAATTCCTTTATTTTGGCGATTTCAGGATTGCCCAATGAAAGGAGGTCGCTGATGCTTGCCTTTGTCCAGGTGCCAAACGGCTGCGGAGCGGGGTCGTTCTCATGGACCACGAATAGCTTGCCCTTTTCCTTGTCAAAAACAGTGCAGAGCAGCTTGAATTTCACGTCGTCCTTGTGCTTTTTGTCCTCCACTTTGAGCCAGTGGTCGCCGTGCACCTCCTTCTTCAGGGACTGCTCGAATTCCGACCGCGATGCGAGGGCAGACTGGCGCATTTTCTCCATTTCCGAGCTGGTGCGCGCGGTTTCGGCAAATATCACCAGGGGCGCCTGCGTCATTTCCTTGTTGATTGCGTGCATTATTATGTAAAGGACCCCAGCCACTGTATCCTCCATATCCATGAAGTTGCTTGTGCGCCTGCCAAAGACCCCAGTGAGAAGCGCCTTGTCCTCCACCAGCGCATGCCCGGACTGGAACATCTCGAACCAGTTCACCTTGGAGGTGACCGCGAATATCATTGCTGCCGCGGCCTGGTCGGCGCTCACGTCTTTCCAGATGAGGAGCTTTGCCGGGTAGCGCCACTTTATCACGCATTCGGCTATGTCGACAGGCTCGAAGCCATGGGCAACTGCTGCCTTTATGTATTCGTACATGAATTCGGTCTGCTTGTCCTGGTGCTGCAGGAAAGCGTGTGTAGGGGTTTTGTAGCCAAGCTCACCGGCAAACCCCTTCATCAAGCCCTCTGCTGAGGAAAAACTATGCCCCACCCCGAAGAAATGGGCGAAGTCCTTTTTTCCTTTTCCCGGGCGATGCCCTGATTGGGAAGCATCAGGCAGGCGGCCTTGCGTTTGCTGCTTCTTTTTTTTGGCGCCCTCGTTCATTGTTCCCAACCCCTATAATTCCTGCTAGGCATGTTTGTGTTTTGCCTGTTTCCTTGCCTGTTGCCCATTATGCCTGATTGTATATTTAAAGCATTCGAGCAAGGAGGCGAATTCCGCCGCGCCCGCGCAGGTCCCTAGCCTTGATTGCCTATCCTGCATTTGCTCATGCGCATGAAAATGATGAATGCAAGCGCTGCCACGCAGGAAAGCAGGGCAAGGCTTTCGGTTGCTTTTTGGGCAAAGGACAACGGCTTTGCAGGGCTGCTGCACTGCACAAGTGCCTGTGACACCCCAGGTAAAGGCTGCTCTTTCTTGCTCCTATCTGGCGCGCGCAGGAACGCATCGTCGATTGCTGCGCTTGCATCGTCAAGCGCTTTGGAATAATAAAGTATCCTGTAGGCGTCAGAAGGCGAGGCGAGCTTTTCCTTGGATGCGTAATTCAAGTAAATGCCCTGGCCAAAGTAAACCTTGCCCCAAAGCGAGTCGCGCGTGCTGTTCGAAAGGAAGTCTGCCTCCTCTGAAAAGTTGATGCTTCCTGCCAGGTCGGCCGCCCCCTGCATTGCCTCGGCATAGGTCGCCTCGTAGATTGCCGCGCCGTATGCGCCTTGGTCGTATGCGTCGACTCCGTTTTGCAAATGGTCGAACGCATCGCCGTTCAGGAACGAAGAGGATGTTAGGGCATTGTCCGCCTCAGAAAGCCTCTTATCCGCAAGCGTCTCAAGCGCAGACTCGTTTATCGGCGTGCCGCCAATGTCGTCCGCCTGGGCTGCAAGCTCGCGGGAAATGCCGCACCAGCCATAGGAGAGCAGCAAATCGCGCAGCGTGGAATATGCTTCGCGGTCTGAGCGGCTGGCGATTGTCTCGTTGAGCTTGTTTTGCGCCCAGATTCTCCTCAGGTCAGCGCCAGTTGCCCAGTGGAAATTCTCGCGTGTCTTTTGGGGAATGGTAAGGGTGGAGAGGCATGCTGAAACTTCGTCAATGCTGCCGTTTATGTCCACTTCTGTGCCCCCGATTTTCAGGTATTCCGCGTCAACTGAGAGAAGGAACGCTGCGTTTGCCGCGGTGAATGGGTAGCCCATATCTATCTGCTTTTTGTATTTTGAGATTTCGCCTGAGAAGTATTCTTCCGAAGCAGCTGAGCCGCTTCCAGCAACTCTTGCAGCATAAAGCGCGCCTGATACTTGGCTGTCAAGCTGGCCCACCAATTTCCGTGCCACCATGGAAAAGCGCGCAGTATCGGCGTCGTATTGCCTGCTTGGCAGCCCCTTGGGCATGGAATCGCTTTTCGGGATGTAGTCTGACTTGAAAGTTTCCGAATAGCCTGAGTACAGTATGCGCTCTGCCTCGGAGAAGTTGGTGACCTCGATTGCCGAAAAGCCGCCGTCCTGCGAGACTGCGGAAAGGAGCAGCGCCTCGTGCATCATCATTTTGGGGACCAGTATGTATTTGGCACCAGCCTCCTTTGCGGCCAAAGCTTTTTCGATTATCCCGCCCACCTCGCCCACATCGCCGTCCTGCGAAATCGTGCCTGTCATCACCACGTCGCGCCTTATCGAGCGGTTAGTGAGCGCAGCCTTCACTGCAACCGACATTGCCCCGCCTGCAGAGGGGCCATCTATCTTGTTGGAGCCAAAGTTGCCGCTCATTGAAAAGAGCACGTCGCAGCCGCTTTGGTCCACATCTGACTGCGAGAATGCATAGTCAACCGCCTCCTGCTCGGATTCCTGGGTGGAGAAGCCTATGCGGGGATTTATCGAGGTGTAGACCGAGCCGTTGCCAGGCTGCACTTTCACATGGAGCACAAAGATGCCGCCTGAGTTCTCACTCACAACAGCTGCCATGTTCACTTCGCGAGAAGTTGTTGGGCAATATGCGGATGCAAATGAGGAGATTATGAGCAGTGCGACCAGGGCATGGCGGAGCATACAATCACGGCGCATGGAATGCTTTGGGAAAGCCTATAAAGCAGTTATATCTGCGAAAGAAGCTCGCTGTGCTTTTCAAAGTATTTCCTCGATGGCTCAAGCATTTTTGCAAGCGCTGATGCGGTTGCGTTCTTAAGGTCCATAGGGTGGAGCTTGCCTTCGGCGTATGCCGCCACAAGCTCGGAGTAGGTGGCAAATTCCACATCTCCCCCGAATTTTGCAGGCCTGCTCACTTTCAGGGGCGCGCCGTTCCTCATGATGAACACTTCGCACATCTCAAGCACAGGATTGCTCTCGGCAACTTTCTCAGGGCAATATGCGGATTTCACCTTGCGCGCGATTTCAGTTTCCGAGTCATGGATGAATATGCACGAATCAGGCTTGCTCTTGCTCATCTTGGAAGAGATTGCCAAGTCGTCTGCTGAATTTTCCTCAAAGCCCATTTTCTGAGGGCCCAAAAGCCCCATGAGCAGTTTGTGGTGTATTGCAACCGGTTTTTTCCACTTGTGCTTTTCAGCAACTTCGCGCGCAAGCATGTGCACCTTGCGCTGGTCCATGCCGGCGTGCGCGATGTCCACGCCAAGCATATGGATGTCCGCAGCCTGCATGGCAGGGTAGAGCACCGAGGCGCAGTCCAGCGCCTCCTTTTGCGTCCTGCCCATGATGGTGGTGCAGCGCAGCATGCGCTGCATAGTGGTGTCCTTGCTTATGGAAAGAACATCGCGCCAGTAATCCTTGCCGTACATTTCAGATGCAAGCACGTAGTCCACCTTGTCCTCGGTGAGCCCGAGGGAGATGAATGCGCTTTTGAAGTAGCCGCGCGCCACTGATTGTATCTTTTCCAGGTCCCCGCCAAGCTTGCCGTTTATCCAGGCATGGTAGTCTGCAAGGAAAATGGTGGGCTTGATGCCTGCCGCCATGAAATCATTGAGTATGAGGGAGGTGAGAAGCCCCGAGCCCAGGTGCACCTTGCCCGAGATTTCAAAGCCTATGTAGTGCTTTGGGTGCGCATTGGTCTCGAAAAGCGACTTTAGCTCCTCGCGCGTCACCACCTCGGCAATTGGCGCGCGAGTGACGAGGTCTATTTTGCTTTCTATGTCCATGGGCACAAATGGGCAAAAGAAAGATTAAAACGGTTTGTCTCAAAAATCAGCGCGCTGGCGTGCGCAGGGCGGAAGACAGGCGTGTTACAGAGATGGCGCAATGCTTTCTCAGCCCAATTTGCAGGTTGCATTGAAGCTGGAGTCGATGGTAAGCTCTGCGTGGCTGGCGAAGAATTTCGAGGAAGGCGCGCCGCTTTTTATCATGAGATAAGGCAGAGTGCGCAGGTTCTTCCTCACCTGCTCGTAAGTAAGCGTGTTGCTGCCGTTCTGCGCCGAGTTCACAGACATGCACTCGTTGTCGTCGCATGCATAGGTGGAGAGCGTCTTGGAGCCGAAAAGCGAGCCGCCTGCAAGGTCCACCCCGCACTGGTAGACTATGCGCGCCTCCTCTGCGCTTGCTCCGCGCACGTCGAAAAAGAGCGCTGCGTTCGGAGAGGCGAGAACCTTGCCCACGAATGTGTCCATGTCAGAAGGTGCATCAGCAGGCTCGGCAAGGAACAGCACGTATGCTGCCAGGCCTATTGCGGCGATTGCCAGCAGCGCGAAGAGCGCCTGCCTGTCCCTTTCCGAAAGAGCCGGCTTTTTCCCAAAGTTTTTGTCTTCTTTCATGAAATTACCTTGGCTTGCTTAATTAAGCACGTTGGCTATGTCGCACAGTGGCTTCTTGCCATAGTATGCCTCGTTGCCCTTCACAATTGCCTGCTTGGTCACCACGGTTGTAAACGCAGGCGCAGCATTCTCCTTTGCATATTGCAGGTCAAATATTGGCACATCCGGGATGCTGTCCAGGCACGCCGAGGAGGAAAGCCCTGTGGTGGTGTTGTAAGCCGTCGTGTTGGTGGAGTTGCTGCTTGAATTCAGCGGCAGCATGCGCGTGCAGGTGTTTGCATTGATGTAGTACTTGATGCTCTTCTTGCCTAGCAGTTTTGCCTGCGCCTCAACCTGGTCTGCGCAGGCGCGCATCGCAGTCACTGCGTCAGATGGTGCGCCGCCCTCCTCCACGATGATTGCAACGCGGTCGGATGAGGTCACCGTGCCCATGAACTCGGTGAACGAGGTGAACTTCTCGGTGCTCATCACAATGGAGTAGAAGCCCACTGAGCCCACCAGCAGCAGGAAGGTGAAGCCAAGCAATGTGAGCACCCAGCCAGAAATCATAAGCTTGCTGTGGAAGAAGCGCCTGAAGTGGTAGAAGCCTGCTGCGAAGATTATCACTGCAGCCGCAAGGATGGACAGGTCAACAGCCGCCACCACCAGTGGCGGGACGAACTTGGCAAAGCTCTGCCTGGTCTTGAACGAGACTGGCGTTATGCTGCTTGCCAGCACCATTGCGCCGTCCACAGAGGCGCGCGAGAATGAATTGCCGAAGTCAAACACAGACTCCTGGGCGCTCTCCGAAGCCGAGATGTATGTGCTTGCGTCGGTGGAAAGGGAGTCGAATTTTGAAGTGAGCGCGGCATACTGCGCCGAGGTCATAGGGGGAAGGAGCTGCGCGTTGAGCTTGTTCTCCTTTTCAACCAGGGCATTGTAGGAGTCCACCGACGCCTTGGAAAGGCGGTTGACGCGCCACTGCGCCTTTAGAAGCGCATCGTTTGCATTGTCCTGCGCGTTTATTGCCTGATGATAGGCGATTGTGGAATTGTTCACCAGGACCAGAAGCATCTTGCCGGATGTTTCGTATGACGAGAGCGCTGCGTCGAATCCGCCGAAGCTGCGCTTGGAAAGCATCATCTCCAGCTCGTCGCCCTTGGCAATGAAATTGTCAGCCACCGAGACAAAGCTGGTGTCGGACACCAATGAGCGCGCCTCCACTGCCTGCGCCTTGAGGCCGCCGTACTTTGCCTTTGCGGAATCGTACTTGGGGGCGAGGATGACTGCCTTTTCCTCGCCTGCGCGGAAGTCTATGCGCTCCTGAGTGGCAATTGTTGTCTTGTCAACAGTGGTGTCAAGGAAAACCAAGGGCGCCACCTTGTCCTTGAGCGTGACCACCCTGCTTCTGCCGGAGGTAAGGGCTGCGTAGTCGAAGTGCGCCTCAGGGCAGATGCCCAGGCAGTCCCGGCAGGTTGTTTTCTCTGGGAAGCGCAGCTTGGACTGCATTATGTCGTCCGCAGCAGCCTTCATTGCGACAAAAGCCTCGTCCATCGAGGCAAGCGAGGTTGCCGCGGTTGCGGGGGAAAATGATGAATATGCCAGCTGGAACTTTGCGTCTGCCGCGTTTAGCTTGTCTATGCTTTTCTTGTATGCCAGTATGTGGCTGGCAAGCACGTCGACCATGCAGCCGTCCGAGCCTGTGACATAGCAGACCAGCGATGCCGTCTGGGTGCAAGTGGTAAGGTCATTGCAGGGCTTGTAGGAAAGGAAGGTGCCGGACGTATAGCATGTCTTCTCCACTGGCCCGTATTTTGTCTTGTAGTTCCTGCTTGCATTGAATGAGTCTGCAAAGCCCTTAAGCTCTGAAAGATCGGCTGCCGAGAGGTAGTAGGTGTCCTGGTAATACTTTGTCAGGAGCGCCTTTATCTGGGGCTTGTCAGGCACTATTTCCCCGCCCAGGACCAGGAAGGTCTCTGCGCCCTTGATTTTGTAAAGCGCGGCAGTGCCGTTTGGCGAGGAAAAGCTCACCGAAGTGACGTCGGATGCGGTTTCGCCGGAATAGAGGTAGGGGGTGATGGAAAAATCCGCGAAAGAAAATGATGAAAACAGCATTATTGCAGCAAGCAAAACTGGAATGGACTTCATCGAAATACCCCCTTGCGCGCACATTTGGTCGCATTATCCAGAAGGGCATTGCCCTTCTGTCTCCCGCGCTGGTGCGCGGGATGCACGGCATTGATTTGTGTCGGACAGAATTTATATATGTTAATGTGTGGATGCGCAATTTGCACGAAGCGTTGGGCCAAGGTGAGGAAAAACAACGAGAGCTGCAGCCTTCAGGTTAAGGAGTGTGAAAAGATTAGTCCGGGGCCTCAGCTAAGGAGTGTAAAAAATTCTGAAGTGCGGCTCTTTCGAGCCGCACCCAGTCAAAAATAAAAAAGGGGGGAAGCCCTTTCGGGCTTCTTAGGTCACGACTTACTGCCTCTTGACGCCAGCGATGAACTGGTCGGCAGCAGTCATGGTGTCAGCCGCGGTCTTACCGGCAACCACTATCTTGTTGCCGATTTCCTTGACCACCACACTGTCAACGTCAAAGTTGACGTTGCTGTCACGGAGCGCCTCAGCGGTCACTGTGTTGACCATGGGGCCTCCGACTGTGATGGCTACTCCGCTCATTGCCTGGCTGTCAAGCATGACCATTGGCGAGGGCAGCTTGTACGGCTGGGACACCTGGACGGATGCCGCGTTGTTCGGGCTGATCACTGCAGATACGGCAGTGGAGTCCACTGTGCACTGCGGTGTTCCGCTCGAGCCGAGCACGCTGCAGCTTCCGCAAGTTGCGTCGATGGCCTTGACCTTGACGGTCACGCCGCCGAACACCTTGCTTTCGCCCACGCCCATGACATACTGGTCAGCCGTTGCGGCTGCCGAGGATGTGTCGGCGTATGCGAACTGGAAGGTTGGCTGCCCAAGCTTCTTGGCTACCTTGAAGCTCACGTCAGATGTTCCGACTGAGAGCGTCTTGGATCCCCTCTCGCTCACGAACGTCGGCTCGTAGCTCACGAATGCGCCGCCGGTTGCAGCGTTCAGGAGCGACATGTAGTAGACGTTCTGGGTCGAGGAGTCAGACGACTTGAACCTCAGGGTCGAAATCGAGCTGTCGGTAGTCAGCACTGGAACTCCAGTGTAGACCTTGTTGTTGCTCGCGGTTCCGTACTTGCCTGCGTCCTCCTGGTAGAACATGGAGACGTTGCCGAAGCTGCCGAGGCCCGTGTTGTTGAAGTACAGGGCGCCCTGCGCAGCAGAGTTGTCTCCTGCTGTGTTGAACTTTATCATGTTACCAGATGCAGTCGTGACAAGTGCCGGAGCAGACTGGGCAGCGTAGGACACGTTGTTCCAGTTCCAGCAGTCCCTGCCAGATACTTTCCAGAACACCTTGGGCGTGTAGTTTGCAACTATAGCCGTCTGGAGCTGGGTTCCGTTCAGGTTTGTCGCGCCGGTTGCGAGCGTGGTGCCGATCGGGTCGTACATGACTTTCTCGAACATGTAGTCGCCAGTAAGTGCGTCACCAGTGCCGCTCAAGAGAGAGGCGCCGCTTGTCTTGATCTCGATCAGCTTGGCAGTGTACGATGCGTCGAATCCGCTTGATGCGCCGCACTGTACGTCGCCTTCGGTCACAGACACGCGGTAGCTGTCCGATGAGAGCGCGTTGTAGGTCAACGGCACGTAGTCATCGTCCACGAGGTCCACGCCCTGGTAGGTCAGCTTGTAGGTCGGAACCGCCTTGAGGAAGTTCACAA